>RCUR01000928.1_pt1 | contig 10496 bp, 9 predicted proteins | sample 2166151 | NCBI WGS metagenome assembly RCUR01 (sample SAMN09932785, study PRJNA488358) | compost metagenome | isolation source: compost soil in an enriched community | place: Germany: Experimental Botanical Garden
ACGCGGTGTTCGCCGCGCTGTTCTGGTTCGCCGTGGCCGGCGCGCCGGGCGTGGTTCTGTATCGGCTGAGCAACACCCTCGACGCCATGTGGGGCTACCGCACGCCGCGCTTCGAGCGCTTCGGCTGGGCGGCGGCGCGCATCGACGACGTCCTCAACTACCTGCCGGCGCGCCTCACCGCGCTGACCTACGCGCTGCTCGGCCAGAGCCGCCGCGCCCTGGGCTGCTGGCGCCGCCAGGCGCCGCAGTGGGACAGCCCCAACGCCGGCCCGGTGATGGCCGCCGGCGCCGGCGCGCTGGGCGTCGAGCTGGGCGGCGCGGCGATCTACCACGGCGAGGTTCACCAACGCCCGACCCTCGGCGAGGGCGCGCCGGCGGATGCCGAGAGCATCGCCGGGGCGCTCAGCCTGCTGCGCCGCGGCGTGCTGCTCTGGCTGGTGCTGATCCTGCTCGGAGGCGGGCTGCATGCTTGAGCACGGTGGCCGCCTGCGCGCCGCGGCGCAGCGCTACGGCATTGCCCTTGGCGACTGGCTGGACCTGTCCACCGCCATCGCCCCCGAGCCCTGGCCGCTGCCGCCGCTGGCTGTCGAGGCCTGGGCACGTCTGCCGGAAGACGATGACGGCCTGAGCGCGGCTGCCTGCGCCTGCTATGGCGCGACCCACGCGCTGCCGGTGGCGGGCAGCCAGGCGGCGATCCAGGCGCTGCCGCAGCTGCTGCCGCCCTGCCGGGTGGGCGTGCTCGAGCCGAGCTACGCGGAGCACGCCCAGGCCTGGCAGCGCGCGGGGCATCGGCTTGTCCGCCTGGACGCCGTCGACATCGACCAGCGGCTCGACAGCCTCGATGTGCTGGTGCTGGCCAACCCCAACAATCCCAGCGGCGAGCTGTTCGCCGCAGAGCAGCTGCTCGACTGGCACGCACGGCTGTACGCCCGTGGCGGCTGCCTGCTGGTCGACGAGGCGTTCATGGACTGCACCCCCGAATTCAGCGTGGCGGCCCACGCCGACAAGCCGGGGCTGATCGTGCTGCGTTCGTTCGGCAAGTTCTTCGGCCTGGCCGGCGTGCGCCTGGGCTTCGTGCTGGCCGAGGCGGCGTTGCTCGAGCTGCTGGCCGAGCGTCTCGGTCCCTGGGCGGTCAGCGGTCCGGCGCGGGTGCTCGGCGTCCAGGCGCTGGCCGAGTCCAGCGCCGCGGCCCGCCGGCTGCGCGCCCTGCGCCTGCAGGCGGCCGGGCAGCGGCTGGCACAGCTGTTGGCCGCCCACGGCCTGCAGCCGGACGGCGGCACGGCGCTGTTCCACTGGCTGCGCACGCCGCGCGCGGCAGAACTGCACGACTTTCTCGCCCGTCGCGGCATCCTCGTGCGCCTGTTCGACCAGCCGGCCAGCCTGCGCTTCGGCCTGCCGGCGGACGAGGCGGGCTGGCAGCGTCTGACGCAGGCGCTGGTCGACTACCAGAAGGAAACGACATGACCACCCTGATGGTGCAAGGCACCACCTCCGACGCCGGCAAGAGCACCCTGGTGACCGCGCTGTGCCGCTGGCTGGCGCGCCAGGGCGTCGCCGTTGTGCCGTTCAAGCCGCAGAACATGGCGCTCAACTCAGCGGTGACTGCCGACGGCGGCGAAATCGGCCGCGCCCAGGCGGTGCAGGCCCAGGCCGCGAATCTGGCGCCGCACACCGACATGAACCCGGTGCTGCTCAAGCCCTGCAGCGACATCGGCGCCCAGGTGATCATCCATGGCCGCGCCGTCACCAGCATGGACGCCGTCGCCTACCACGACTACAAGCGCGTCGCCATGCAGGCGGTGCTCGAGTCGCACCAGCGCCTGGGTGCGCAGTACCGGGTGGTGATGGTCGAGGGCGCCGGCTCGCCCGCGGAGATCAACCTGCGCGCCGGCGACATCGCCAACATGGGCTTCGCCGAGGCGGTGGACTGCCCGGTGATCCTCATTGCCGATATCGACAAGGGCGGCGTGTTCGCCCATCTGGTCGGTACCCTCGAGCTGCTCTCCGCAAGCGAGCAGGCGCGCATCCAGGGCTTCGTGATCAACCGCTTCCGCGGCGACCTCGCCCTGCTGCAGCCCGGTCTCGACTGGCTGGAGGCGCGCACCGGCAAGCCGGTGCTGGGCGTGCTGCCGTACCTGCACGACCTGCACCTGGAGGCCGAGGATGCCATCGACGTGCGTCAGGTGGTCAAGAGCGGCGAGCGCCTCCGGGTGGTGGTGCCGGTGCTGCCGCGGATCAGCAACCACACCGACTTCGACCCGCTGCGCCTGCATCCGCAGGTGGAACTGAGCTTCGTCGGCCCCGGCCAGAGCATCCCGCCGGCCGACCTGATCATCCTGCCCGGCTCGAAGAGCGTGCGCGCCGACCTGGCGTTCCTGCGTGAGCAGGGCTGGGAGCCGGTGCTGCAGCGCCACCTGCGCTACGGCGGCAAGCTGCTGGGCATCTGCGGCGGTCTGCAGATGCTCGGCGGTGTGATCGCCGATCCGCTCGGCCTGGAAGGCGCACCCGGCAGCAGTCGCGGCCTCGGCCTGCTGGCGCTGGACACCGTGCTGGAAGCCGACAAGCAGCTGCGCAACGTGCGCGGCCGGCTGGTGCTGGAGGATGCCGAGGTGAGCGGCTACGAGATCCACGCCGGCATCTGTCGTGGCGCCGCTCTCGAACGCCCGGCGGTGCGGCTGGACGACGGTCGCGGCGACGGCGCCCTCAGTGCCGACGGCCAGGTGCTCGGCACCTACCTGCACGGCCTGTTCGAGTCGCCCGCCGCCTGCAGCGCGCTGCTGCGCTGGGCCGGCCTGCGCGAGGTGGTCAGCCCCGACTATCATGCGCTGCGCGAACGCGACATCGAGCGCCTGGCCGATCTGGTCGAGGTGCACCTGGATACGGCGCGGCTGCGCGAACTCTGTGGCCTGTAACCGCGCGTCACACCCAACGAGAAGGGCTTTCCATGCTTGAACTGATCCTCGGCGGCGCCCGCTCCGGCAAGAGCCGCCTGGCCGAGCGCCTGGCGCTGGAGTCCGGCCTGGCGGTGACCTACATCGCCACCGCGCAGGCCGGCGACGGCGAAATGGGCGCGCGCATTGCCCATCACCAGTCCCGCCGTCCGGCCGAATGGGCGCTGCACGAGGAGCCCATCCACCTGATGCAGGCATTGGGCGACCACGCGGCGGAAAACCGCTGTCTGCTGGTCGACTGCCTGACCCTGTGGCTGACCAATCTGCTATGCCTTGATGAGGGCGCACAACTCGCCAAGCAGCGTGATGCCTTGCTGCAGCGCATTGGCGAGCTGCCCGGACGCATCATCCTGGTCAGCAACGAGACTGGTTTGGGGGTGGTGCCGCTGGGTGAGCTGACCCGTCGCTATGTCGACGAGGCCGGCTGGTTGCATCAGGCGCTGGCCGAACGGGCGCAGCGGGTCACTTTCTGTGTGGCAGGGCTGCCCATGGTTCTGAAGGGGGAGTCCCTATGAGCGAATACTGGTGGCAGGCGCCCTGCCAACCGACCGACCACGTGGCCCGGCAGAAGGCCGAACAGCGCCAGGCGCGGCTGACCAAGCCGGCCGGTGCGCTGGGCCGCCTCGAGCAGTTGGCCATCGACCTCGCCGCGCTGCAGGGCCGCGAGTGCCCGCACCTGGAGCAGCCGTGGATCGCCGTGTTCGCCGGCGACCACGGGGTGGTCGAGGAGGGCGTTTCCGCCTATCCGCAGGCGGTCACCCGGCAGATGCTGCACAACTTCGTCGCCGGCGGCGCGGCGATCAGCGTGCTCGCCCACCAGCTGCACGCACGGCTGGAGGTAATCGACCTGGGCACCGCCGGTGACGGCGAGCCGCTGGGCGGCGTGCACAGCTACGCCCTTGGTCCGGGCACCGCCAACTTCACCCGCGAGCCGGCGATGAGTAGCGAGCAGTGCCACGCGGCGCTGGCCGCCGGGCGCGCCAGCGTCGAGCGCGCGCGCCAGGTGCATGCCGGGCTGTACATCGGCGGCGAGATGGGCATCGGCAACACCACCGCCGCCGCGGCGCTGGGCTGCGCGCTGCTCGACCTGCCGGCGCTGGCGCTGACCGGTGCCGGCACCGGGCTGGATGACGCCGGGGTGGCGCACAAGCAGCGGGTGATCGACAGTGCCCTGCTGCTGCACCGCCACGATTGCAGCGAGCCGCTGGAGGCGCTGCGCCACCTGGGCGGTTTCGAGATCGCCGCGCTGACCGGTGCCTTCGTCGCCTGTGGCCAGTACGGCCTGCCGGTGCTGGTCGACGGCTTCATCACCACGGTCGCCGCCCTGTGCGCGGTGCGCCTGAACCCCGGCTGCCGGCCGTGGCTGCTATTCGGCCACCGCAGCGCCGAACCGGGACATGCCCTGGTGCTGCAGGCGCTCAAGGGCGAACCGTTGCTCGATCTCGGCCTGCGCCTGGGCGAGGGCAGCGGCGCGGCGCTGGCGGTACCGCTGCTGCGCCTGGCCTGCAGCCTGCACGGCAGCATGGCCACCTTCGCCGAGGCGCAGGTGAGCGACAGGCCGTCATGATCGTCGACCTGTTGCGCCACGGCGAGACCGAACTGGGCGGCGGCCTGCGCGGGCGCATCGACGATGCGTTGACCGAGCGTGGCTGGCAGCAGATGCGCGCGGCGGTGGGTCCTGTGGCGCCCTGGCAGCGAGTGGTCAGCTCGCCGCTGCAGCGCTGCGCCGCCTTCGCCCGCGAGCTGGCGGCGCGCCATGCGCTGCCGCTGCAACTGGAAGACGGCCTGCGCGAGCTGGATTTCGGCGCCTGGGACGGCCGCAGCGCCGCCGAGCTGATGGAGACCGACGCCGAGGCGCTGGGCCTGTTCTGGAACGATCCCTACGCCTTCACCCCGCCGGGCGGCGAGCCGCTGAGTGCCTTCGAGGCGCGCGTGCTCGGGGCCATCGAGCGGCTGCATGGGCAGTTCGCCGGCCAGGAGGTGCTGCTGGTCACCCACGGCGGGGTGATGCGCCTGCTGCTGGCCCGCGCCCGCGGCCTGCCGCGCTCCGATCTGCTGCAGGTCGAGGTCGGCCATGGCGCGCTGCAGCGCCTGCGGGTCGGCGCGGGGCTGCGGCTGAGCGAGTCGTCGACCGATGGCTCCCAGGCTTGTGCGAGGACGTCGGCCTGCGGGCGCTGAGTGTCCCGAGGAAATGCCCACGCGGCAGCGTGGGTACGCGCAGTCAGTCCTGTGAGGCTTCACTGACCGCCATGATCCACGGCTCCAGGCGTTGGCCGAAGGCGACCTCGATGCGGTAGCCGGGAGCCGCCGGGGTGTCGCGGGGCCGGCTCGACAAGCCGGCCAGTGCCCGGTGCCAGTGCCGGGGCACGTTGATCCGTGCGATGGACAGTTCGCTCAGGTGGCCGCGCAGCTGCGCTGGCTTGCCCCACCGACTGGGCCGCACCAACCCCCGGACTATGGCGTAGCGGCTGCGATCGGCGTAGCGCTGGCGCAGCTGGTCGCGGTCGAGCCCGACATCCACCGCATACAGCCGGGTGTCGCGCTTGAGATTGTCCAGCTCGCGGCTCTGGTAATCCAGGCGCTGCTGCAGCTGCTTGTCCTCGGGCAGGGCGGCGAGTGCCCGGCGGGCCAGCTCGACCCGCTCCTGCTGGCGGCGCAGCTCGTCGCGATAGGCTGGGCCGTCCAGTTCCAGCACCACCAGCACCTCGCGTGCGGCCTGGCGCCGGCAGCGCGGTTGGCAGTCCTCCGCGTCCGGGATGCGGAAGCCCAACTGGCGCGTCTGTGCCTCGCTCAACCACCTCGGCGAGCGGCTGCCGTCTTCCTCCCAATGGCCCGGCATGCGCCATTGCAACTGCAGGAGCAGGCCGCTGTTTTCCCGGCGCAGGTAGGCCGGCATCCCACCCAGTTCGCGTTCGCTGAGCGCCAGGCGGCTGTCCGCCTCGCCGCTGCGGTTGTACCAGACGCCAGCGAGGGCGACGGCGTTGATCAGCAGGATCAGCGCCACCCCGGCGAGCAGGGCGTGGCGACGGTTGAGGCGGCTCATGCGCTGGCTCCTCCCTTGTGCGTGTGGCTCATGCGCAGGCGGCGCAGGACCACCAGGATCAGCACGGCGACCAGGCTCAGCAGCAGGAAAAACAGGTACTTGGGCAGGATCTCCCACCACCAGTCGAACAGCTTGGTGTAGAGGAAGATGACGAAGAAGGTCAGGCCGGTATTGACCACGTCCGGCCAGTCGCGGCGGGTGCCAAGCCAGATGGCCAGGCCGGCGCCGAGGAAGCCGAGCAGCTGGTACACACCCTCAATGAGACCGACCCGCCAGGGCAGGTAGCTGGCCTCGCCCCAGTTGGCCAGCACCAGGATCGGCAGGAACAAGGCCAGCAGGCCGAACACCCGGTAGATCGGCGCGAAGCCGCTGAAGCCCTGCTGCGGCACCAGCAGCGGCACGGCGAAGATCAGCAGAGCTGCGGGGAAGAAGTGCTCGGGGAACTCGCCCATGCTCAGCCAGTAGACTCCGCTCCAGGTGCCGACCCGCGCGGCGACGAAGGCCAGCAGGCTGAGCAGCCCGGCGGCCAGCAGCAGGCGGGCGTCGCAGGCGTAGGCCAGCAGCAGGGCGAAGGCCGCCCAGGCCAGCAGGGCGTTGTCGGTCGGGGTGATGTTGAAGATCTGCCCGAGCATCACCGTGTTCAGCACCAGGCAGGCGAAGGCGACCATGGCTGCCAGCTTGCTGAAGTAGCCCGAACTGTCGCGGCCGCGCACCCAGAAGGTCAGCAGCAGGCTGCCCAGGGCGGCGCCGAGCAGGATGGCGACCTGGGCGCTTTCGCCGAACAGGCCCCAGAACTGGTAGAACAGGAACAGCACGCTGGCGGCCATGGCCAGCGCGCCGAGCAGGGAGGCGATGCGCATGCTCAGCGACAGGCGCTTGGCCTGGCTGTCCTGGTCGATGTCGAAGTGGCTGCGGTAGTCGTCGAGCAGCTGGCGGTGGTGGGCGGCGAGCTGTTCCAGTTGCGCCGGGTCGAGGCTGAGCGCCTGCTCCTGACGCAGGCGCTGCAGTTCGCGGCGAAAGGCCTGGATGTCGTCGGCCCGCTGCTGGGCCTGGTCGCGGCTGAGTGTCATGGCGGATCCTTGCGGGGCACTCGGGGTGTTGGCTGCACTCTAGCGGCAAACGCGCGCGGCAACCACCGGGCCGCGGTCTGAGCGTCAGCGTCCTTCTCCATTCTCGTGGGGGGGAATGGGAGCCCGACCGCTGGGCCGGGGCTTTAGGCAGCAGGCCGGCCCGCTCAGTGCGGGCCGGTTCCAGAGCGGAGAGTCACTTCAGCATTTCGAGAGTGCCCTTCATGAGTGCGGCATGTCCTGGGAAGCTGCAGAAGAACATGTACTGCTCGCCGGCCTTGAGTTTGGCCACCTCGAAGGTCACCGAGTCCGACTCGCCGCCACCGATCACCTTGGTGTGGGCGATCACCCGCGTGTCGTTGGGCTTCAGGTAGTTGTTATCCAGCCCGGCGGCGACGCCGTCGGCCACGACGCCATCCATGTCGGCGCCGGTGCTCAGCACCCAGTTGTGGCCCATGACGTTTTTCGCCATCTGCCCGCTGTGGGCAAGGTTGACGGTGAAGGTCTTGCAGCTCTTGTCCACGCCGATGGCGTTGGTGCTGAACTGCAGCTGGTCGGCCACCTGGATGTCCACCGAGCATTCGGCCGCCCACAGGGGCGCACTGAACAGGCCAAGCAGGGACAGGGCAGCGAGTTTGCGAAACATACGAGCCTCCAGAGCAAGTTGGGCTTGACGCTCCGAGCGGGATGCGCCCAGCGAAGGGGGGAGTCCCGGGATCGGTGCAGAGCCGCGCGTCGGCGAGGCCGACACGGCAGGCAAAGGTGGTGAGCGCTCGACATTGAAGAATAGTCAAAGCGCCAGGGGTGCACTGGCCGCTGGTCAGTCCGCGGCGTCGGGGCGGGCGGCTGCTCGAGGCGATGGCGAAACGCGGCAGCCGGCCTCGTGTGCCGGCTGCCGCGCTGTGGCTTGGCTGGGGCCGGTGACGCGGCTCAGCGCGCCGAAAGCCACGCCCGCCAGCCGCCGCAGGCGGTGATGTCCTCGGCACCTGCCAGGCCGTAGGCGTCGCAAATGAAGCCGGTCTCCCAGCGGCCGTCGGCCAGTTCCACCTTGCCCAGACCCAGCGGCGCCGGGATGCCGGTGAGGAAGGAACCCAGCTCGCGGCTCGGCAGTTCCCAGACTTCCACGGCGATGGCCGCGCCGCCCTCGGCGACGCGGAGCATGCCCGGGCGCAGCGGCGGGCCGCCGGCCAGGGCGTACAGCTTGTAGCTGGGGGCGCTGCGGGTGGCTTCGAGCAGGCGGCCGCCGCGTTGGCGCAGCTGCCAGTTGAGCGCCAGACCATCGAGGTGCGCGCCACACACCACCACGCGGACCATGTCGTGGCGCGCGGCGCTGGCCGGTGCTGGCCGATCCATGGCGCGGCCACCGGCCAGTGGCAGGGCATGCTGACGCTGCACGGCGTCGGCGAGGCCGAGCAGGTACTGGTCGGTGAAGGCGCGGCCGAACAGGGTGACGCCCCACGGCAGGCCGTTGGCCATGAAACCGCTCGGCACCGCCACGGCGGCGTAGTCCAAGAGGTTCATGAAGTTGGTGTAGTAGCCCAGCTCGGAGTTGCGCAGCACCGGTTCCGCGTGCAGCTCGGCGAGGGTCACCGGGCGGCCGATGGTCGGGGTGAGCACGCAGTCCAGGTCGGCCATGAGCCTGTCGCACACCGCCTTGAGCGCCTGCAGGCGGTACTGGGCGCGGAACGCCTCCACCGCCGTGGCGCCGGGCGCCTTGGCCAGCACCGCGCGGATCACCGGCAGCACCGCCTCGGGCTCGCGCTCCAGCAGCTCGCCGGCCACGCTGTAGCGCTCGGCGACCCAGGGGCCCTCGTAGAGCAGGCGTGCGGCTTCGAGGAAGGGGGAGAAGTCCAGCTCCACCGCGTGGCCGCCGAGGGCTTCGAGTTGCTTCACGGCGGCGGCGAACTGCAGCGGACCTTCGGCGCAGCCGAAGAACTGCAGGTCCTGGGCGCGCGGCACGCCGAAGCGGAACGGACGCGGTGCGCCGAAGGCGCTGGCGTCGTTCCACAGCGGATTGGCGCGGCTGTACTCGTCGCGCGGGTCGAGCTTGGCGGTCAGCGCCAGCAGCGCACTGGCCTCGCGTGCCGTGGCGGTGAAGAAGGTCACGCAGTCCAGGGTGCGGCAGGCCGGCACCACCCCGGCGGTGGAGATCAGCCCCTTGCTGGCCTTGAGGCCGACCAGGTTGTTCAGCGCCGCCGGCACCCGGCCGCTACCAGCGGTGTCGGTGCCGAGGGCGAAGCTGGCGATGCCCAGCGCCACCGCCAGCGAGGAGCCGGAGCTGGAGCCACCGGAGGGATAGTCCGGTTGCACGCTGTTGCGGCATTCGCCGTAGGGCGAGCGGGTGCCGTTGAGGCCGGTGGCGAACTGGTCGAGGTTGGTTTTGCCCAGCGGCACGGCGCCGAGGGCGATCAGCTGCTCGACGATGGTCGCGCTGCGCTCGGGCAGGTAGGCGAAGGCCGGACAGGCGGCGGTGGTGGGAATGCCGGCCAGGTCGATGTTGTCCTTGATGGCGAAGGGCACGCCGTACAGCGGCAGCTCGGCGGGCGTCTTGCCGTCGAGGGCGGCCAGGTACGGCTCGATTTCTTCCGCCGTCAGCAGGTGGATGAACAGGCGGTACTCGGGGTTGAGCGCCTCGGCCTGGGCATGCAGGGCTTTGAGCAGCTGGCGCGGGCTGGAGCGGCCGTCCAGGTAGGCGGCGCGCAGGGCGTCGAGGCGCAGGTCGTGGGTATGCTGCATGGGTATTCCTCCGTTGCGGCGGCGGGGCGACTGGCCCTCACCCCCGGCCCCTCTCCCGCTGGCGGGAGAGGGGGGATTCGTGTTGGGCCTGACACTTCAGGCTGGTTGCGGTCTGCTCCCTCTCCGCTCGGGGAGAGGGCTGGGTGAGGGGGCTCAGGCCTCCTCGAGCACCACCACCCGCTGGCCGGCGCGCACCGGCGAGCCGGGCTGCACGCGGACCTCGCGGACCACGCCGCCCACCGGGGCGGTCAGCGGAATCTCCATCTTCATCGACTCGAGGATCACCAGCACGTCGCCGGCCTTGACCGTATCGCCCTCGCTCACCTGCACCTGCCAGAGGTTGCCGGCGATATGGCTGTCGATGCCGTGCTGGCCATGGCCGAGCGGCGAATCCTCGCCCAGATCCGGGCCGACTTCCTCGCTCTCGAAGTGCGCCTGGCCGGAGTCGATCCAGCGCTGGCGCTCGGCGTCGAAGGCGGCGCGCTGCTGGCTGCGGAAGGCGGCGATGCCCTCGGCTTCCTCGTTGAGGAAAGCCTGGTAGTTGGCCAGGCACAGTTCGCTGTCCTCGATGCGCAGCTCGAAGCGGCCCAGCGGGAAGTCGCGGCGGATCCGCAGCAACTCGTCGGCGGATACCGGGTAGAAGCGGATCTGGTCGAAGAAGCGCAGCAGCCACGGCTTGCCGCGGAAGGCCTCGACCTC
>RCUR01000930.1_pt1 | contig 10488 bp, 8 predicted proteins | sample 2166151 | NCBI WGS metagenome assembly RCUR01 (sample SAMN09932785, study PRJNA488358) | compost metagenome | isolation source: compost soil in an enriched community | place: Germany: Experimental Botanical Garden
GCACGGCGTTTTCCACCAGGTTCATGGCGAAGGTGGTCTTACCCATGGACGGACGACCGGCGACGATGATCAGGTCCGCCGGCTGCAGGCCGCTGGTCTGCGCATCCAGATCGTTGAAGCCGGTGGACAGGCCGGTGATCGCATCGCCCGAGTTGAACAGGGTGTCGATGCGGTCGATGGCCTTGACCAGGATGTCGTTGATGCCCACCGGACCGCCAGTCTTCGGCCGCGCCTCGGCGATCTGGAAGATCAGCCGCTCGGCCTCGTCGAGAATCTCCTCGCCGCTACGCCCCTGCGGGGCATAGGCGCTGTCGGCGATCTCGCCGCTGATGCCGATCAGCTGGCGCAGGGTGGCACGCTCGCGGATGATCTGCGCGTAGGCCTTGATGTTGGCCACCGACGGAATGTTCTTCGCCAGTTCGCCCAGATAGGCCAGGCCGCCGACCTGGGACAGCTGGCCTTCCTTGTCCAGCTGCTCGGACACGGTGACCACGTCGAACGGATGGTTACGCTCGGCCAGCTTGTAGATGGCGCGGAAGATCAGGCGGTGGTCGTGGCGATAGAAATCGCCATCGGACACCGCATCGAGCACCCGCTCCCAGGCGTTGTTGTCGAGCATCAGGCCACCCAGCACGGCTTGCTCGGCCTCGATCGAGTGCGGCGGCACTTTCAAGGCGGAGGTTTGCAGGTCGTATTGCTCGGGAATGCTGATGTCGTTCATAGGGCTCTGGGCAAAAAATCGGCTGCACTGAATTTCGGGAATAGAAAAACAAAGGGCACGGCATCGCTTGCGCAATGCCGTGCCCGATGTTAACGAGCCTGCGCCTAAGCGCAAGCCCGTTGAGCGGCTAGCTTCAGAGCGAGGCTCTTAGGCGGCTGCAACCACAACGACGCGTACGGTCGCTTCGACGTCGGAGTGCAGGTGCACCGCCACGTCGTATTCGCCGATCTGGCGAATGGTACCGTTCGGCAGACGTACTTCGGCCTTGGCCACTTCCACGCCGGAGGCGGTCAGGGCGTCGGCGATGTCGTGCGTACCGATGGAGCCGAACAGCTTGCCCTCATCGCCCGCGGTAGCGGTGATGGTGACTTCCAGTTCGGCCAACTGAGCGGCGCGAGTTTCAGCAGATGCTTTCTTATCGGCAGCCAGCTGTTCCAATTCGGCGCGACGCGCTTCAAACGCAGCCAGGTTGGCAGCGGTTGCAGCGGTGGCTTTGCCGAATGGCAGCAGGAAGTTACGGCCGTAACCGGCCTTAACGTTCACTTTATCGCCCAGGTTGCCCAGGTTGGCGATTTTTTCCAGCAGGATCAGTTCCATTTGGTAATAACCTCTTAACTTTTAACCTTCACCGTTCGCGGGACCCGAGCCGTGCTTGCGCTCGAAGCGACCACGAAAATCAAACAGGCTGTCGACAATGGCCAGGACCACCAGTAACGGATAAGTCAGCTGCATGAACAGCAGCAGCGTGATGTACAACCCGACCAGCCAGAACTTGGCCAGTCGCCCTTGCGCCACCAGCCCATGCAGCAGGGCTATGGCGGCGAACACCAGCGGCACGCTGCACAGCGGCGTCAACATGGCCATCTGCGACCCCAGATTGGGGCCCAACAGCATGCCGACCAGCAGCAACATCGCCGGTGCCAGCGGCAGTCGCAGCGCGCGAAACTCGCGCCCGAAACCGCCCGGGTTATACAACAGCGCCTGCCAATAACGCCCAAGCATCAGGCTCAGCAGGCTGACAATCTGCAGCAACGCCGCCAATAAACCGGTCAGCACCGGTGCAATCAGGCTCTCCAGGCGCGCTCGCTCGTCCACCGACATCTGCTGGTGAACCCCATCGAGCATTTGCGGCAGGAGCTTTTGCAGCTCACCTGCCATCGCCGCGATGGGTTCGCGGAACACCGCACCCAAAACCAACCCGTACACCAGGCCCAATGCCACGCTGCACAGCAGCACACGATCCCAGGACAGACTGGCGCGCAACAACAACGCCAGCCCCAATGCACCGAGCAACACCAACAGGGTGCGCGGCTCACCGAAATACCACCAGCCTATCGCCGGTAGCATCGCCCAGGCGAGGATGCCCAGGGCATCGCTCAGACCGCGCCGCAGGAGCACCAGGCAACCTGCGGCAGCACTTAACCAGAACAGCAGCGGCAATGCCGCCGAAACCACCACCACGAGGATGGCCTGCATACGGCCGCGCATAATGAATTCAGCCAAGGCGCGCATGCGTTTTATCCCTTACTTCTTGTCGAACACCCGATCTCAGCGGCCGTGGCTGTCGGTGTAGGGCAGCAGGGCCAGGAAGCGGGCGCGCTTGATAGCGGTAGCCAGCTGACGCTGATAACGAGCTTTGGTACCGGTGATACGGCTTGGAACGATTTTGCCGGTCTCGGATACGTAGGCTTTCAGAGTGTTGAGATCTTTGTAATCGATCTCTTTCACGTCTTCAGCGGTGAAGCGGCAGAATTTACGACGACGGAAGAAACGTGCCATGTAATTGGCTCCTTAAAAGGTCCGTGGATTACTCGTCAGCGTTATCGCTGTTGTCGCTGTCATCACTATCAGCGCTTTCAGCGCCTTCGTGCTCAGGACGGTCGCGACGCTCACGGCGCTCACTGCGGTTTTCTTCAGCCTTGAGCATCTCGGACTGGCCGGTAACGGCTTCGTCGCGACGGATGACCAGGTTACGGATCACGGCATCGTTGTAACGGAAGTTGTCTTCCAGCTCGGCCAGGGCCTTGCCAGTGCACTCAACGTTCAGCATCACGTAGTGAGCCTTGTGAACATTGTTGATTGCGTAGGCCAGTTGACGACGGCCCCAATCTTCCAGACGGTGGATTTTGCCGCCGTCTTCTTCGATCAGCTTGGTGTAACGCTCAACCATGCCGCCGACTTGCTCGCTCTGGTCCGGGTGAACCAGAAAGATGATTTCGTAATGACGCATAAATGCTCCTTACGGGTTGTAGCCTGCCGCCAAACGCGGTCAGGCAAGGAGTGAATATCACTGTGTGTCTTGCTGAAACGGCAGGGCGCGCTAGCGCCTGCCGTCGCGGCAAGGGGCGCCATTCTAGAGAAGCGCCCAGGCACAAGCAAGGTGGACTGGTGATTATTTGAGCAGCGCGGAGATCACCACACCAGGCCAATTCATGTGACAGCCAGGGGGCGCCGAGCCCTTGCTGGCGATCGGCGCGCATGGACACCGAATCGCCAGCAAGCAGGTTCCTACGGCTTGCTCTTGCTGCTGCGCTGGCGCAACGCCTCGAACAAGCACACCCCGGTCGCCACCGAGACGTTGAGGCTGCTGACGCTGCCGGCCATCGGCAACTTGACCAGGTAATCGCAATGCTCGCGGGTCAGCCGGCGCATGCCCTTGCCCTCGGCGCCCATGACCAGCACCGTGGGCCCGGTCATGTCGTGCTGATACAGCTCCTGCTCGGCCTCACCGGCCGTACCGACCACCCACAGACCGCGCTGCTGGAGCTTCTCCAGACTGCGCGCCAGGTTGGTCACCGCCACCAGCGGGATCACCTCGGCGGCGCCACAGGCCACCTTGCGCACCGTGGCATTGAGCGTGGCGGACTTGTCCTTCGGCACTATCACCGCCAGCGCACCCGCCGCATCGGCGGTGCGCAGGCAGGCGCCGAGGTTGTGCGGATCGGTCACCCCGTCCAGCACCAGCAACAGCGGCGGGCCAATGGCGCGATCGAGCAACTCCTCGAGCATCGCCTCGCCCCAGACCTGGCTGGGACTGACCTCGGCGACCACACCCTGATGCACCCCTTCGACCCAGGCATCCATCTCGCGGCGCTCGCACTGGCCGACGGCAACCCGCGCATCGGCCGCCAACGCCAACAGGACTTGCACCCGCGGATCGTTGCGCCCTTCGGCGAGCCAGACCTGCTTGACCCGCTTGGGGTGGTGACGCAGCAAGGCTTCCACGGCATGCACGCCGTAGATCTTTTCCAACTGACTCATGATTTCGCCTTACGCTTGCGCGGCCCATCACCGGCGGCCGGCGCCCCGCCCTTCGGCGGACCCTTGCGGTGCTTGGCGGCCTTGCCATCCGCGCTCGCCGACCTGGCAGGCTCGCCTTTAGCGGCGCGGCCCTTGCCCTTGGACTCGGCCAGCAGCGCCTTTTTCAGCTCGCGACTCTTCTCCACATCGGTGCCGCCGGCAGCGGCAACTCGCCCGTCCCGGCGCGCGGTCTTACCCGCCGCCGATTCGAAGCCGCCACGCCTGCGCCCGACCGGCGCATCCACGACGCTCTGGGCCATTTCGAAGTCGATCTTGCGCTCGTCCAGATCGACCCGCATGACCTTGACCTCGACCGTGTCGCCGAGGCGGAAATTACGCCCGCTGCGCTCTCCGGCCAGACGATGATGGACCGGATCGAAGTGATAGTAGTCGGCCGGCAACGCGGTGACGTGCACCAGGCCTTCGACGTAGATATCGGTCAGTTCGATGAACAGGCCGAAACCGGTCACCGCGGTGATCACGCCAGGGAAGGTTTCGCCGACACGATCCTTCATGAACTCGCACTTGAGCCAGTTCACCACATCGCGGGTGGCCTCGTCGGCGCGCCGCTCGGACATCGAGCACTGCTCGCCGAGCTGTTCCAGGGTCGGCTCATCATAGGGATAGATGCGCGCCTTGGGCATGCTCGCCGCGCCTGCGCGCTTGACGTGCGGGGTGTCGAGCCTGGAGCGGATCACGCTGCGGATCGCCCGATGGATCAGCAGGTCCGGGTAGCGCCGGATCGGCGAGGTGAAGTGGGCATAGGCCTCGTAATTCAGGCCGAAGTGGCCCTGGTTGTCGGCGCTGTACACCGCCTGACTGAGCGAACGCAGCATCACGGTCTGGATCAGGTGGTAATCCGGGCGACCGCGAATGCTTTCCAGCAGCGCCTGGTAGTCCTTGGGCGTCGGACCGTCCTTGGATTTGCCGCGATGCAGGGACAGGCCCAACTCGGTGAGGAAGGCCTTGAGCTTTTCCACCCGCTCGGGCGGCGGACCATCGTGCACGCGATACAGCGCCGGGATTTCATGCTTCTGCATGAACGCGGCGGTGGCCACGTTGGCGGCCAGCATGCACTCCTCGATCAGCTTGTGCGCATCGTTGCGCTGGGTCGGGCGGATCTCGGCGATCTTGCGCCCGGCTCCGAAGACGATCCGCGTCTCCTGGGTCTCGAAATCGATGGCGCCGCGCTCGTGGCGCGCCGCCAGCAGCACCTGATACAGCGAGTAGAGCTGCTTGAGGTGCGGCAGCACTGCCTTGTACTCACTGCGCAGGGCCTTGCCTTCGCTGCCTTTCGGCTCTTCGAGCATGGCACTGACCTTGTTGTAGGTCAGCCGTGCATGGGAGTGGATCACCGCCTCGCAGAACTGGTAGTCGATCATCTTGCCGGTCTTGGAGATGCTCATCTCGCAGACCAGGGCCAGACGGTCCACCTGCGGATTCAGCGAGCAGAGGCCGTTGGACAGCTCCTCCGGCAGCATCGGGATCACCCGCTCGGGGAAATACACCGAGTTGCCGCGCACCTGCGCCTCGGCATCCAGTGCCGAATCGACTTTCACATAATGGGAGACGTCGGCGATCGCCACGTAGAGCTTCCAGCCGCCGGAGAACAGCCGCCAGTTGCTGCCATTTTTCTCGCAGTACACAGCATCGTCGAAATCGCGGGCATCTTCGCCGTCGATGGTGACGAACGGCAGGTGGCGCAGGTCGATGCGTTTTTCCTTGTCCTTGTCTTCGACTTCCGGCCTGAGCTTGCGCGCTTCCTTGACCACGGCCTCGGGCCAGACATGCGGAATGTCATAGCTGCGCAGCGCGACATCGATTTCCATGCCGGGCGCCATGTAGTTGCCAACCACCTCCATCACGTCGCCCTGCGGCTGAAAGCGCGGGGTCGGCCAATGGGTGATCTTCACCTCGACGAACTGGCCCTGCTTGGCCCCGGCATTGCGCCCCGGGGTGACCAGCACTTCCTGCTGGATCTTCGGGTTGTCGGCGACCACGAAACCGATGCCGCTCTCTTCGTAATAGCGGCCGACGATGCTTTCATGGGCGCGGGTCAGCACCTCGACGATGCCGCCTTCGCGGCGCCCACGCCGATCCAGGCCGGTAACCCGCGCCAGGGCACGGTCACCATCGAAGACCAGGCGCATCTGCGCCGGGCTAAGGAACAGATCATCGCTGCCGTCGTCCGGAATCAGAAAGCCGAAGCCGTCGCGGTGGCCGCTGACGCGGCCGAGGATCAGGTCCAGCTTGTCCACCGGCGCATAGGTGCCGCGGCGGGTGTAGATCAACTGGCCGTCGCGTTCCATGGCGCGCAGCCGACGGCGCAACGCCTCGATCTGCTCTTCGGTGGTCAGGCCGAACTCGTCGAGCAACTGCTCACGGTTCGCCGGAGAGCCACGCTCGGCGAGGTGCTGCAGAATCAGTTCGCGACTCGGGATGGGATTTTCGTATTTTTCCGCTTCACGAGCGGCCTCAGGGTCGAGGGATTGCCAGTCGGCCATTAGAGAGAGTTCACCTTTTCTATTTAAATTCGGTTTGCCATGTGCCTATTGAAGCGCGAAACCACTATCCGGGTCAGCCCAGCACACAGAATAAAATTTTTTGATCACGGGGGTTTACAAGTAAAAACTCGATCCGTATTATGCGCGCCACAACGACGGGAAACGAAGTTAACCGAGTTGTAGTTGATAGCAAATGAGCGATCATTGCAATCAAGCCCAGGTGGTGAAATTGGTAGACACGCCAGCTTCAGGTGCTGGTGACCTTACGGTCGTGGAAGTTCGAGTCTTCTCCTGGGCACCAATTCAAAAAACCGAGCCAAGCGCTCGGTTTTTTCTTGCCTGCGATTTAGTACGGCAAACTCGCCCCGCCCGACTGCTAATTACAGGCTGGGTCTTGCAGTTGCAGACTGCGCAACCCAACCGACAAAAGCGTATTCCAGAACCCCCAGCTAGACGCGGAACTGCCCCAGACTGGCCTTCAACTGCCTGGCCAGACCATCCAGCACCCGCCCGCTGTCGGCCGTGGCAGCCACCGCCTCGGCCGCACGCTGGGCCTCGGCATGAATCACCTCGACCCGCCCACGCACCGCATCGGCACCTTGCGCCTGATGCGCCGCCGCCTGAGTCGCCGCATTGATGGCGCCATGCACCTCCTCCACTGCCGCCTGCACCGACTGCTGCACCTTGGCACTTTCCAGCAGCGCAGCCAGGCCCTGATCCGCCTGCTGGCCGGCCTGCCCAATCGCACCAACCGCCTCACGCGCGCCTTTTTGCAAGGCACCGATATGCGCCTGAATATCGCCGGTCGACTGCTGGGTCTTGCTCGCCAGCGCACGCACCTCGTCGGCGACCACGGCAAAACCGCGACCGCTCTCCCCAGCGCGCGCCGCCTCGATGGCAGCATTCAAGGCCAGCAGATTGGTCTGCTCGGCGATACCATGGATTACCGTCAGCACCACTTCGATCTGCTCGCTCTGCCTGGCCAGACGCTCGATCACTGCCGCTCCGTCGCCGACCCGCAGCACCAGAGTCTCCATCGCCCCACCGACCCGCGCCGCAATCGCCGCATTATCCTGAGTCGCCTGCCGAATCGCCGCCACCCGGCGCAACGCCTCCTGCATGGCCTGGCTTTCCGCCTGCGCCTCACCCGCCATCTGCGCCAAGGCCTGCAGGCTGCCCGCCACCTCGTCGCGCTGACGCCCGGCGGCAGCCTCGGCCGCCGCACTGCGTGACGCCAGACCGTCGATTTCGCGCCCGGTGAGCACCGCCACCTCGCCAGCCTCGCGCACGATGGGCTGCAACCTGGCGACAAAGCGATTGACCGCGGCCGCCATCTCACCCACTTCGTCACGACTGTCCAGCTCGACTCGCCGGGTCAGGTCGCCCTCGCCCTGCGCCAAGTCCTGCAGGGCTGCGATCAGCAATCGCAGGCGACTCAATACCCGCCAACCGAGGACCAGCGCCACCGCCAGCAACGTCAGCAACCCGACCACCAAGAGCCCGACAGCGATGCGCCAGCGCAAGCTCTCGGCAGCAGCCCGAACCGAGCTCAGGCTACCCTGCGCCATCCCCTCGGCCGCCTGCTGCGCCTCGGTCAGGCGCCGCTGCAGCGCCTGAGTGCTTTCGCCTGCGGCGCTGGCCAGACTGACGTCCACCAACTCGCCGGCGCTGTCCACCAGCGCGGAAAAACGCTGATCAAGCGCTTGCAACTCCTGCTCCACAGCCGCCCTGGACAGACCCAATTGGACCTTGCCGATCTGCGCCCCCATGGGACTAATAGCCACTTCGACCATATACACCTGCGGATCGCGCGAGGCCGCCTCGACCAGCTTGTCCAGCGGAGTATCGCCCTGCCCCGCCGCGACCAGGGCCCGAACCCGCGCATCGCTGCGATTGAAATTGCGGGTCAGGCGCTGTCCCTGCGCGTCGTAATAGACGGCGAACAGCACCGCAGGGTCGCGCTGAGCGATGCGCGTGAACGCAGTCAGCGCCGGCACATCGCCATCCCAGATCGCCTTGGGCGCGACACCGGCCAGCAACTGCGCCATGGCGCTGCCCGACTGCTTGAGATTCTCCTCGAGCACGCCGCGCAACTGCTCCTGCTCGGCCTGGAGCCGCCCGGACAACGCCACCCCCAGGCTTTCACGGGTATTGGCCGACAAGGCGGCCAAGCTCTGCACCACCTCACGCTCGGCAGCGTCCAACTCCCCTCCCAGGCGCTGGCTATCGCCTTCCAGGCGCGTCGTCAGGTCGGCGACCAGGTCACCCACAGTGGTACGGGTCAACCATACCGCCAGGAATACCTGCACCAGCATGGCCACGCCCAGGGCAATGAATACCGGACGCAACAAACGGCTGTGCAGCAATGCGAACATAGCGGACAAGGTTCCACTCCTTTCAAATCGGGCCAGCTTATAACCAGTGATCGGCCGCAGAATCCAAAGCTGAAGCCACCGCCATAAAACAACAAAGGGCCGCCCATGGCGACCCTTTGCTGTACCGCTCACGGCAATCAGGCGAACGGGTGACGCAGCACGATGGTCTCGTTGCGATCCGGGCCGGTGGAGATGATGTCGACCGGCGCACCGACCAGCTCTTCCACGCGCTTGATATAGGCCCGTGCACTGGCCGGCAATTCGTCCAGGGTCTTGGCGCCCAGGGTCGACTCGCTCCAGCCCGGCATTTCTTCGTACACCGGCTGCAACCCCAGATAGCTGTCGGCATCGGTCGGCGCATCGACCAGCACTTCGCCGTACTGATCCTTGTAGCCGACGCAGATACGAATGGTCTCGAGGCCGTCGAGCACATCGAGCTTGGTCAGGCACAGGCCGGAAATGCTGTTGATTTCGATGGCGCGCCGCAGGATCACCGCATCGAACCAGCCGCAACGACGGGCACGGCCGGTGGTGGAGCCGAATTCATGGCCACGCTTGGCGAGAAAGGCACCGGTTTCATCGAACAATTCGGTCGGGAACGGCCCCGAGCCGACACGGGTGGTGTAGGCCTTGGTGATGCCGAGGATGTAATCCAGGTACATGGGGCCAAACCCCGACCCCGTGGCGATACCGCCGGCAGTGGTGTTGGAACTGGTGACGTAGGGGTAGGTACCGTGATCGATGTCCAGCAGCGAACCCTGGGCGCCCTCGAACATGATGTCCTTGGACTCGCGGCGCATCTCGTGCAGCACGGCGGTCACATCGGCCATCATCGGCTTGAGCAGCTCGGCGTATTCCATGCACTCGTCCAGGGTTTTCTGGAAATCGATGGCCGGTTCTTTGTAATAGTTCTGCAGCACGAAGTTGTGGTAATCGAGCAACTCGCCGAGCTTGGCGGCGAAACGCTCGCGGTGGAACAGGTCGCCGATACGCAGACCGCGACGCGCCACCTTGTCTTCGTAAGCCGGGCCGATGCCGCGACCGGTGGTACCGATCTTGAGATCGCCACGGGCTTTCTCGCGCGCCTGATCCAGGGCCACATGGTAGGGCAGGATCAGCGGGCAAGACGGGCTGATACGCAGGCGCTCGCGCACCGGCACGCCCTTTTCTTCCAGCTTGACGATTTCCCGCATCAGCGCGTCAGGGGCAACCACCACGCCATTGCCGATCAGGCACTGGACGTTCTCGCGCAGGATGCCCGAAGGGATCAGGTGCAGAACGGTTTTTTCGCCATCGATCACCAGGGTATGACCGGCATTGTGGCCACCCTGGTAGCGCACGACAGCTGCAGCCTGTTCGGTGAGCAGGTCGACGATCTTGCCCTTGCCCTCATCGCCCCACTGGGTGCCCAGGACTACGACATTCTTACCCATAACACTTGTCCTCTTCGCGCAAGCTTGATGTCGACCGCAGCCGACGGAAACAATTTGGGACGGCCAGTTTGGACGGCCTGTCAGGCCGACCCTATGAGGCATGCAACCAGCGCCCGACCGACCTGAACCCCAGATCAGGAAGCCAGCGGCATCAC
>RCUR01000932.1_pt1 | contig 10474 bp, 12 predicted proteins | sample 2166151 | NCBI WGS metagenome assembly RCUR01 (sample SAMN09932785, study PRJNA488358) | compost metagenome | isolation source: compost soil in an enriched community | place: Germany: Experimental Botanical Garden
GTTCAAGGACTGGGAGGCGTTTTTGGGCCGATAGGGGCGGCCAGGCCCCCCTTTGGCCTGGCAGCTGCCCGGCATAACGGTTGGGCGCTGTTCGGTCTCGCGCCTTGCTGGCTTTGATGCGTTGGCTCCCTCCCCTGCGAAGGGGAGGGCAGGGGTCTTGATGCGGCTATGGCGCACAGTCGTAGGGTCGATTAGCCGTCAGGCGTAATCGTCCGTTCCGAGGTATGGTGTTGGCGGCAGGAGCCGTTGTGTGGTGGCACGGCCTTGCCGTGCAGGATGCGAGGCTGCTGGCCTCGACGGGGTTTCGCCCGCCCTTCGGGCCGGGGCGAGTGACTTTGGAAAGACCCAAAGTCACCAAAGGTCTTCTCCCCCGCTTATTCGCCCGACTTCGTCGGGTTCCTTCGGCTCACCCGCTTGTCCGACGGCACGCGCCGACGGGCCGTCCCTGGCCCGGCGCCGCTCGCTCGACATCCTGTCTCGCGGCCTGGACAAGCGGGCTCGCCTCAGCGAATAAGAGGGGGAACCAAGACGGTGCCCGTTATAACTCAGGTGAATCGTAGGTGAAATAAGCGGAGCGCATTATTACACCTTGTTCTTATATGGCGATAAAATTTACTTTGTGTATTGTCCATATCGTATTACGGGATGAACTGGCTTTCTATGATCGAGAACCGTGGCTTATTTTTACTATTCATCCATGTAATTAATGAGCGTTGAAATTGGTATAAAGCCATGCAGTTTTGTTGATTGATCATGCCGAGCGGAACCTATAGAGGCAATGCCTATTACTTCAAGCTTATCATTTAGTACTGGACCGCCACTATTGCCATGAATGACGGGAATATCAAGTAGCCATACGTTGTTTCCAAACAACTTTTTTGACTGAACTATTTTACCGCTGTTAATATATGGCGTCTCTCCCGGTGAATATTGAGGAAAACCCATAACAGTTACTTTTGAACCATTTTTTAAAACTGAGTCATCCCCAATTTTTAATCTTTTTATCCCGTTAAATTCTGTTGTTGGTTTTAGAATAGCCAAATCCCTTGCACGACATGACTTCTCAAAATTTGATTTGCGCTTTTTGTCCTGTTCAAAATAGCGATAAATTCCCAACAGTTCGCTGTTTTCTTTTTCAATACCATCAACAACATGTTGATTGGTTATTAGTCCAACACCATCAAGTAAAAATCCAGTCCCTTGAGAATCATCTAACGGATTCTCAATAATAAAAATGGATTCACCAATTTTATCCAATGGGGTATTAATTAATGATCTGTTGGGTTTTCCTATGCATTCAGTATATGAGTAAAGGATTTCTCTAAAGAGGCGATCGCTTTTACCTCGAACCATACCAATGAAATTAATTCTACCTAAAACAATCTTGCTAAAGAAAACTCCCTTGTCTTTATTGTTTTTTATAAATATCTCATGCTTTTCCAAAATAGATTTATCGTGATATTTTGAGAGGTACTCTAATGCCGCATTAACGAGTCCAAACTTCTTCCATGCGTATATCATAGACCTTGTCTGGCGGATGAAATTTCTAGAAACATTGGCTCTTTCATTGACAACCAAACCAGTTACAACTTGTCTGAAATTTTGTGAAAAACACCTGGATTTTTCATTGTTAATTTTAAATCCATTCTTTTCAATGATAGAAGTAAGTTTTTCTCCTAGCTTTAAGTTATTTTCTTTTAATACAGTAACGATATCTCTGGGAAGCCTACGTCTAGATTGGGTGAATGAAAAAGTAATATCATCTACATATCTTGTATATGTAGAGCGATTAGTTAAAGCTAGCTGATGAAGATCTTTATCAAGCTTATATGCAATCATGTTGGAAATTATAGGGGATGTTGGAGCACCCTGAGGTAGTTTCCCGTTCAAGCAACATATATGAGCTAAAACTGTTGCAACAGATTGTGTAAGATTTAATGGATAAGATTGAAATAAATTTCGTACTCGACCAAAATGCAAAGAGTCAAAAAATCCAAGTAGATCAATATTTAAAACAAATTTTTTATCCACATGCATGGATGCATTTGTTAATATACTTTTTCCTTGGATGAATCCATGTGCTGATTTTCTAGGGGAATAAACATTGCTGAGTGACTGAGATATTACCCTCTGAATTGATTTTAACTTTTTCTTAGGCGCTGAAATCAGCCTTTTATCTCCACTTTTCTTATCTATATAAAAAGGTCTATATAGATTTTTTACTGATGGATAAATTAACTTTTGGAGTTCATTATAATTCTGAAATCCCAAGAATAAGGCTAAGGCATCGGTTGAATGGCAACCAGTAATACAGGTGGGTTTAGTGGGTTTAAGTTGAAACTTCGCAGTTTCGAGTGAAAGTAGAATTCCATTTGGTAGCGTCATTGCAAGACCTAGGATGATGAAGGGGCGAATATGCTTTCTCTTTTACCATCGACCGGTGACAACTATGACAAGCGCAACCGGGAAAAAGAAACATGAAAATGACCACCGCAGATTAACGGCAGAAAGTTAAACTCTCGCCCCTTCTCTCAGGAAGGTAAACAAAAAAATTCAACAAATCAACAAGTCAGTGATGATTATGTTATTTCCATCACACTATGAAATCAGAAAAGTAGAAGTCATATCAATAAAATAAGGTGATGGATCTTATGTAAAGAGAGTTATTTGCGGAAAGTGATAGGATCATGTCCCATTTGTTGGAACAAGCGAATAAATATGCGCATCAATAGGCTGGCTATGAAGGAAGATGCGGTTTCTTGCTCGGCATTCAAAGGTGGCCCCGGCGGCGATGGCAACAGCTTCGCTGGCGGTGTTGCCAACTCCCATCACGATCTCCAGCCGGAATAGTCCCAACCGCTGAAAACCAAAGTCACGCAGCAGGGCGACTGCCTGTCGGGCTATGCCTTGGCCTTGTCTGGATTGCCGCACCCAATAGCCGATATTGCCGTAGCGATGATGAGCTGCCAGCTGATTGATGCCGGCGCCACCCAGTAGCTGGCCGGTGACGGCGCAAAAGAGGCCCATATCATAGGCACGCCCCGCCTCACGATCCTGATCACAGGTGGCAAACCACGCCAGTGCCTTGTCCCGAGTGAATGAGTGGGAGCACCAGCTCATCCATGTCCCGACCGTCTCGATGGATTCGTGCGCCGCGCGGACAAACTCATCGGCATCAGTCGGTTCGAAGGGGCGAATAACGAGATTGGCATTGGCAAGTGGTTGGAATGTCATGGGCTGTCCTGCTTTTTCATTTGGATGAATGGTTAGGCCTTTTCGACGGCAACCCGCTTAAGCCCCATGCCAACACTGGCAGGAGCCGTGAGTGAGAAACCGAATTGCTGATAGAGTCGCTGAGCCTGCCCATCTGCCAGCAAGCTGACATAGCCTGATTCCGGCACCTCGCGGGCGATATAGTCCGCGATCTCCGCCATGATCTTTTTGCCTACACCTTGACCCTGATATTCAGGCAGGACTGCAATATCAACGACTTGATAAAATATCCCGCCATCTCCGATGATGCGACCCATGCCGATTGCGGTCTGACCGCAAAATATCTGGACGGCAAACAGCGTATTGGGCAGGCCACGTTCTGCGGCCTCAATAGTCTTCGAGCTAAGTCCCGCTGCTGTTCGAAGATAGCGATAGGTTTCGACGAGCGGCGTTGAGTGGACGACAGTGAAAGCGGGTGTTGGTGCGGTCATTTGGATAACTCCTGTGGGGCCTGCTTGAATTAAATTCGCATATAACGCAATGGTCTGGGGGATTGATGTGTTCTCTCCAAGGGGCAGACCGCTGTGCTGCGATCGGATGGGGAGGCTCTCCTCGATGCCTCCAGATGGTTTGCTATAAACCCACCCTCTCCAACTCCGTAATATCCCCACCGCCAATCAATTTCAAATTCCGGCTGATCTGCTCCACCGGCCAGTCCCACCAGGCGAGGGCGTTGAGGCGGGCTATGGTGTCGTCGTCGAAGCGGTAGCGGATCACCTTGGCGGGGTTGCCGCCGACGATGGCGTAGTCGGGCACGTCGCCTGTGACCACGGAGCGGGCGGCGATGATGGCGCCGTTGCCGACCTTGACGCCCGGCATGATCAGCGCTTCATAGCCAATCCAGACATCGTTGCCAATCACCGTATCCCCCTTGTAGGGGAGGCTGCCCGGTGCGGGGGCGGCGCTCTCCCAGCCGTTGCCGAAGATAAAGAAGGGGTAGGTGGAGAAGCCGGAGTTCTGGTGGTTGGCACCGTTCATGATGAACTTGACCCCGCGGGCGATGGCGCAGAACTTGCCGATGATCAGCTTGTCGCCGATGAAGGGGAAGTGGTAGAGGACGTTGCGCTCAAAGCCTGCGGAGTCCTCCGGGTCGTCGTAGTAGCTGTAGTCGCCCACCTCGATATTGGGCCCCTTGATGGTGTTCTTGATAAAGCACACCTGGGGGAAGCCCTTCATGGGGTGGGGATTGGCGGGGTCGGGTCCGTGCATGGGGTGCTCCTCTGGGATCTGGGCTCAGGATACCCTAACGGAATCGGATGGCTCCTTGCCACCTTTTTGTGCGCCCTGGTTCGCCAGGCTTTGTCGTCCCGTGTCGGTTCACGCATCGACCCGGGGCGGGTTTTTCTCTAGCATGGACCGATAGCGGGGCAGGGGCTCCGCCACCACGGTTATTCTGGCGGAGAGAACAAGATGAAGACGCGTCACCTGCTCATGCTGAGCGCCCTGTTGCTGGGCGGCTGTACCATCAATCCCTACGGCGGCACGCCGGCGCCTGTCACCGAGCCGGACCAGCCGGTGAGCCAGCCGGGCAAGGCCGTGACCGAGCCCGATGCGGCCGAGCCGGTGCCCGCCCCTAAACCCGTTGCCCCGACCGGCCTGGCGCTGGCCATGGCGGATGCCTTCCTCAAGGCCCCCGAGGTGCAGGCGTTGACCCAGGGTGGCAGCCCTGTGCTGCTGCTGATGCCGCCCCAGAACGGCACAGGGGAAGAGTTCAACACTCAACCCATGGCCATCGCCATGAGCAAGCGGATCCAGGCCAACAGCGGTTTTCGCTTCGCCGATCCCGGCCAGGTCGCGGCCATCACCGGCCAGCTCGAGTATCAGCAGGGGGGCATGAACCCGGCCTCCCTGGTGCGGCTGGGTCGCCAGACCGGGGCCGGCTACATGCTGTACGGGGATCTCGTCTCCGAGGGGAGCCGTTACCGGCTCGCCATGAGCCTGATGGATCTGAAAAGCGGCGAGCTGCTCTGGAACGGTAGCCGTACCGCCAGCCGCTGAGCCCTGGCGAGGGGTGAGGTCATCCTCGCCTCACCCCTGCTTTTTCAAAAAGTAACTGGTATGCCCTGGGGGCATATCGGGCAGCTCACCGAAGACGGCATAGCCCTGCTTCCGATAGAAGGGCAGCGCCTGGAAGCTGGTGGTCTCGAGGTGGATGCGGGTGATGCCGCGGGCTTGGGCTGCTTGCTCCAGGGTGGCCAGCAGGCGGGCGCCCCAGCCATCCTGGCGGATGGGCTCGTCGACCCAGAGCCCCTCGATATGCAGCCAGCCCCACTTGATCTCGCCGAGGATGCCACCTCGCACTCTCCCCTCCTCATCCTTCACAAAGCTGGCGATCCGCTCCCGGGGCAGGGGGCCGGTGACGCTCTCATTGAACTGGTTCAGCCCCGTCCGCAAGGCGTCGAAGTCGGTTAACTGGGGGGATTGGGGGGCGGTCAGTTGCATAATCAGCTCCGTATGAAGATTCTCCACCATTAACCCGGCGGCCTGCCGGTGGTCAAGCCGGATGGCATCTGTCGGCTGCCGATCCCACACTATGGAGGTGATGGCCCGGCCAGGATGGCCAGCATGCCTGCCCTTGGCTCAGGTTGTCCGAGCGGGCGCGATGCCCGACGGGAGAGGGGCCTGGCGGGTCATGGCGGTCCTGACAAGGCCGTATTAAGGTCTCTTCCTGTACGATAATCGCAGGTAGGGCATAGGTGAAATGCCCATTCTGACGGCGCAGCAGACGAGGTACCTATGACGCTCTCGGTCACGCAACTCTATGAAGTCATGACCCAGTTGCCGGATCCCGTGTTTATCCTGAGCGAGGATGGTTACTACGTCGAATACATAGGTGGCATCGAGCAGCTCTCCTATCAGGATGGCAATCCGCTGGCGGGCAAGCAGCTGGCCGACGTCTTGCCCGCCGCGATGGCGCAGTGGGTGATGGCGCAGGTCGCGCTGGCCTTGAGCAGCGGGCAGGTGCAGGTGGTGGAGTATGAGCTGGCCGCCACCGAGGTGGAGGGGATAGATGCCGCCGCCGGGCCGCAGGGGACGCAACGCTTCGAGGGCAAGATAGCGCCGCTGCCCTCGCGCTATGAGGGCAAGCGGGCGGTGGCCTGGGTGACCCGCAACATCACCCGCCAGCACGAGCTGCAGCAGCGGCTCAAGCGGCTCGGCGAGACGGATCAGCTGACCGGCCTCTACAACCGCCATTTCTTCTTCGAGCACTACAGGCACAAGCTGCAGGGCCAGGGGCGCACCGGCCTCATCATGCTGGATATCGATCACTTCAAGCAGATCAATGACAACTTCGGCCATCAGACCGGGGACAGGGTGCTGTGCCGCTTCTGCGAGTGCGTGGCCGCCCAGCTGCGGGTGGAGGATCTGTTCGTGCGCAGCGGTGGCGAGGAGTTTCTGATCCTGTTGCCGCAGATAGACGAGGCCATACTGCCGAAGGTGGCGGAGCGGATCCGCGCCGCGGTGGCGGCCATGGCGCCGGATCCGGTGCCCATCACCGTGAGTCTGGGCAGCACCCTGATCCAGCCGGGAGAGGAGGTCAACGCCGTGCTGGCCCGCGCCGACGAGTGGCTCTATCGGGCCAAGCGGAGCGGGCGCAACCGGGTGGCCCATGATCCGGACTCCTGACTTTGGATCCTCGGAGCCTCAAAGAACAAGGGCGACCAGCTGGTCGCCCTTGTTCGTTGATGTGGCCTTGGCCAAGGCGCTCTTAACCCAACAGGGTCGAGACGTTCTGGCCCGCCATCAGCAACCCTATGGCCAGCACGCCGAACCAGACCAGGGTCGCGCTCACCAGCGCGTAGCCGCCGGCGACGAACAGGCCGTCGCGCTGCAACATGCCGATGGCCAGCAGCAGTATGGCCCAGGCGGGCATGGCGTTGGTGAACGGGATGGCGCCGAGCGGCAGCATCAGCAGCAGGGCGGCCAGCATGATCAGCAGGCCGTTGCAGCGGTTGACGGCGGTGCTGCCGGTCAGCAGCAGCAGGCGCGGCCGGATGAAGCGATCGATGCGGGCCAGCAGATCGGCCCCCTTGTGCAGGGTCGGCTTGAGCTGCTCGGCAGCGAAGCGGCGCTCCATCAGGATGGCGGGCAGCCAGGGCACCCGGTTGAGGGTGATGCCGATGCCGATGAACAGGATCAGCAGGCCGAACGGGGTGCTGACGCCGGGGATGGAGACCGGCAACAGGAAGGGCACTGTGAGCAGCACGCAGAACAGCAGCATGCCCTGCTCGCCGACCAGGGCGAGCATGTCCCGCAGGCTGATATGGCTCTCCTCGATGGCGTGGGCGGTCGCCCGCAGCGTGTCGGAGAGTCGATGTTGTGGGTCGTTGAGTTGCGCGGCAACCATTCCTGAGATCCTCGTCCTGTTGAAGGCCACCCCTGTGGCCGCCGCTAGCTTACGTGGCAAGGGTTAATCCCAGATGAATGGGCCTGGCCGGCGTACATCTTGGGGGGCAGGCGAGGGCCGGATCCGCCAGATGGGTCGAAATTGTCTGGTACAGCCCCTATTTAGGCGCGGCCTCGAGGGGCTCTGATATGCTTCTGGCACGATCAATGCCAATCAGGGGAAGGCCGTGAGAAAAAGAGCAGGAATGATGGTGATGGGACTGTTGCTGCCGCTGGGTCAGAGCTGGGGGGCCGAACCGGCCGCCGATCTGGGCTGGCAGGTGACGCCTTTCCTCGGTTACAGCTCCTCCCTCGACTTCGAGGCGATGGATGAGCCCGAGCCCACGCCGCACTCGAGCGACATCGACTCCCTGCAGGGGGAGAGCTCGGGCAACTGGGGCCTGTTCATCAGCAAGGAGGTCAACGACCCCGGCATGATAGAGCTGCTCTACAGCCATCAGTCGACCCCCATCTCCCCCGACCAGCCGGATCGGCTGACGGTGGATACCCTGCACTTCGCCGGTGCCCTGACCCTCTCCGACAACGTCATGGCCCCCTATATCGGCGCCGGGATCGGGTTGACGCGCTTCGATGCCTACGACAGCGAGGTGGCGCCCTCCATGTCGCTGGCCCTGGGGGTGCAACCGCGCCTGACCGACAGGCTGGCGCTGCGGGCCGAGGTGCGCGGCTACGGCTCCCTGGTCAACGAAGACAGCCAGTTCCTCTGCAACCCCGAGATCTGTGCCTTCCGGGTGCGGGGGGAGCTGATCACCCAGTGGCAGGCCAATGTCGGCTTGACCCTGAGGTTCTGAGTCTCATCATGGGGAGACTCTCCCCGCAGGATCAGGAGCCTTGAATCCGTTGCGACCACTGCCCCGCGAGCTGCCCGTCCTGCTGACCCCACGGCTGCAACTGCGCCCGTTCGGGGTGCAAGACAGTGAGGATCTGTTCGCCATCTACGGGGATCCCGCCGTGATGCGCTTCGTCGGGGAGGTGCCCTTCCCTGCACTCGCGACGGTGGCGCAGATGTTGGCGAGCGTCGAGCGTCTGCTGGCCAGGGGGGAATCCCTGGAGTGGGGGCTGGTCGAGCGGAGTGGCCGTCTCATCGGCACCTGCGGCCTGCACGGCTTCGAGCCTGCGCTCCGTCAGGCCGAGCTGGGCTGCATGCTGGCCCGCAGCCATTGGGGTCAGGGCCTGATGGGCGAGGCGCTGGGCGCCTTGATGGGGTTCGCGCGGGAGCTGGGTATAACGACTCTGCTGGCCGATATCGAGCCGGAGAATCTGCCCAGCCAGGAGTTGTTCCGGCGGCTGGGCTTCGTCTGGCAGCGAGATACCTATTACCAACTGAGGCTGGATGAAGGGATCAGGGGATGCCGCGAGTGAGGCGGCTCAAGGACTCGTTGACGTCGAACAGCCGGTATTGCACCTCGCTCGCCCCCATGGCGAGCAGCCGCTGCTCGTGCATCTTCACATAGTCCAAGGCACTGCCCTCATCCTCGAACAGATAGATGCCGCCGGCCTCGCCGGTGCGTGGATTTTCGGTCCAGATCTTGGAGATGAAGCCGGGCTCCCGGGTGATGGACTCCGCCAGCGGCACCGCCGCCTCGGTGAGGGCCGGCCCCATCATGGCGGCGGGGAAGTTGAAATGGATTTGCAGCAAACTGGGCATGGCGGGCTCTCTCTTCGGGTAGACAAGGGACTGGCCGCATCATAAGAAGCCGGCATCCTGGCTGCAAGAAGGCACATTTTGGTGGCATAGTTACCCCAAAGTAACCACTCACGAGGCACCCCGTGCACCCACCCCCTTGCCCCGCTTACGAGGTACTGCGGCTGCTGACCGGTAAATGGAAGCCGGCCATCCTGTTTCATCTGCGTGAGCAGACCCTGCGTTTTGGCGATCTGCGCCGTTGCCTGCCGGCGGTCAGCCAGAAGGTGCTCACCGCCCAGCTCAAGGAGCTGGAGGCGGATGGGGTCATCGCTCGCACCCTGCACCCCGAGGTGCCGCCCAGGGTGGAATACGCCCTGAGTCCGCTCGGCACCGCCCTGCTCCCCTTGTTGCAACAGATGCACGACTTCGCCCTGAGCCATGCCGAGCAGTTGACGGGGGACGCGAAGCGGGTCGAGGCGCCTATGATGACGCCCTGACCCGGCCGATGAGCCTGTGGTCAGCGGGCCCGCAGTAGCCAGCGGCTGGCCGGTGTCGCCGCCAGCAGCCGATAGGCGAGCAGGGAGAGGGCGATCAGCGCCGGCACCTTGAGCAGTTCCCACCACACCAGCTTGCCTTGCGGGCCGAACACCATCAGCCACACCACCAGCATCATGTGCAGGCAATAGAGCCCGAGCACCTTGGGGGCCTGGCGCTCCAGCCAGCTGCCCTTGCCCCAGTCGGGGCGCGCCAGCAGCAGCCCGAACAGGCCGAGGGCCCAGGGCACGGATCCCAGCAGGAAGTCATGGCGGTTGAGCGCCACCCCGGCCAGCCACAGCCCCCAGACTTCCAGCCCGTAGAGCGCGAGCCCCGCCCCCAGCAGCCAGCCACTCAGGCGGGCCGTCGGTCGCCAGCGACTGGCCCTCAGGTAGGCGCCGAGCGCCACGAACAGCAGCGAGAAGAAGGGCCCGTTGCGGGTCAGCAGCGGCCACTCGCCGCCCAGCAGCGGCTTGCCGTAGGAGCCGCCGAGCAGCGCCAGCAGATAGAGCAGCACGCCCGCCACCAGCGCCAGCTGGGGCAAGCCGACGCGCTGACAGAGCGCCAGGATCAGCACCGCCAGCATCAGGGCGGGCAGGAACCAGAGGTGGATCATGCCGCCCACCCACCAGG
>RCUR01000935.1_pt1 | contig 10470 bp, 7 predicted proteins | sample 2166151 | NCBI WGS metagenome assembly RCUR01 (sample SAMN09932785, study PRJNA488358) | compost metagenome | isolation source: compost soil in an enriched community | place: Germany: Experimental Botanical Garden
CCCTGCCACTGCATGAAGTCGTGCAGGTCGCCGTGCTTCTTGATCACCTCGGTACCCGGGCGCAGCCACAGGTGGAAGGTGTTGCCGAGGATGATCTGCGCACCGATTTCCTCGATGTCGCGCGGCAGCATGCCCTTGACCGTGCCGTAGGTGCCCACCGGCATGAATGCCGGGGTCTCGACCACCCCGCGCGGGAAGGTCAGGCGGCCGCGACGGGCCTTGCCGTCGGTGGCCAGCAGCTCGAAGGACATATGGCTCATGGGGTTTCCTCGGGGCCGCGCGGGGCGGGATTGCGGGTGATGAACATGGCGTCGCCGTAGCTGAAGAAGCGATAGCCCTCGGCCACCGCGGCGCGGTAGGCGGCCATGGTCTCGGGATAGCCGGCGAAGGCCGAGACCAGCATCAGCAGGGTGGACTCGGGCAGATGGAAGTTGGTGACCAGGGCGTCGACCACATGGAACGGCCGCCCGGGGTAGATAAAGATGTCGGTGTCGCCACTGAACGGCCTGAGCACGCCATCGCGTGCGGCGCTTTCCAGCGAGCGCACGCTGGTGGTGCCGACCGCGACCACCCGACCGCCGCGGGCCTTGCAGGCACTCACCGCGTCGACCACCTCCTGGCCGACCTCCAGCCACTCGCTGTGCATGTGGTGGTCCTCGATGCGCTCGACGCGCACCGGCTGGAAGGTTCCGGCGCCGACGTGCAGGGTGACGAAGGCGGTATCCACACCCTTGGCGCGGATCGCCGCCAGCAGCGCGTCGTCGAAGTGCAGCCCGGCGGTCGGTGCAGCCACCGCGCCGGCCTTGGCCTGGTCGGAATAGACGGTCTGGTAGCGCTCGCGGTCGGCGTCCTCGTCGGGGCGGTCGATGTACGGCGGCAGCGGCATGTGGCCGACGCGCTCGAGCAGCGGCAGCACCGGCTCGGCAAAGCGCAGCTCGAACAGCGCAGCGTGGCGCACCACCATCTCGGCCGCGCCGCCACCGTCGATGAGGATCTGCATGCCCGGCTTGGGCGCCTTGCTGGCGCGCACGTGGGCCAGCACCCGATGGCTGTCGAGCACCCGCTCGACGAGGATCTCCAGCTTGCCGCCGGAGGCCTTGTGGCCGAACAGGCGCGCCGGAATCACCCGGGTGTCGTTGAACACCATCAGGTCGCCGGGGCGCAGGTACTCCAGCAGATCGGGAAAGTGGCGGTGGCTCAGCTGGCCGCTCGGGCCATCCAGTACCAGCAGGCGACTGGCGCGCCGCTCGGCCAGCGGATGACGGGCGATCAGCGGATCGGGAAGCTCGAAATGGAAGTCAGCAACACGCATGCGGGGGCTCTCGAAAGGCCGCACAGCTTACCGGAAATGCACTGCAGCCGCCACGCGGGCGGTCCGCCGCACAGCCGCCAATCCCCCTACTTGTCGCCGATTTTGATTCGACTAAAGAAGAACGGCGGGGGCCAACCCTGCGTGTCAGGATACCTACATCCCTGATCAGTCCATGTTCCACAAGAACGCCGGACACACAAACCATAAAAAGTTAACTCGAGGTGGCCAGCGCGTGCTGCGCGGTCATTTCGCGACAAGTCTTTCAGGAGCCCCCATGTCCGCCCGCAATATTCTGGTCATCAACTGCGGCAGCTCGTCGCTGAAGTTCGCCCTGGTCAACGAAGCGCAAGCGACCTTCCCCCTGCAGGGCCTGGCCGAACGCCTCGGCAGCCCGGAAGCCGTGGTCCACTGGCAGCTGGGTGACGCCAAGGAAAGCCTGAACCTGCCGGGCGCCGACCATCGCGAGATTCTCAACCACGTGCTGCCCCTGGCCCAGGAAGCAGCCGGTGGCCAGCTCGACGGCATCGGCCATCGCGTGGTGCACGGCGGCGAACACTTCACCGCCTCCAGCCTGATCGACGCGAACGTGCTCGAGGGCATCCGTGCCAACGCCCAGCTGGCGCCGCTGCACAACCCGGCCAACCTGGTCGGCATCGAAGCCGCCATGGCACTGTTCCCCGGCCTGCCGCAGGTCAGCGTGTTCGACACCGCCTTCCACCAGAGCATGCCCGAGCACGCCTACCGCTACGCGGTGCCGGACTTCCTCTACAAGGAACACGGCGTGCGCCGCTACGGCTTCCACGGCACCAGCCACCGCTACGTCAGCAAGCGCGCCGCCGAGATGATGAACCTGCCGGTCGAGGACAGCAGCTGGCTGTCCGCCCACCTGGGCAACGGCTGCTCCACCTGCGCCATCGTCAATGGCGAAAGCCGCGACACCAGCATGGGCCTGACCCCGCTGGAAGGCCTGGTGATGGGCACCCGCAGCGGCGACGTCGATCCCAACCTGCACAGCCATCTGGCGCGCACCCTGGGCTGGAGCATCGAGCAGGTCGACCGCATGCTCAACCACGACAGCGGCCTGAAGGGCCTGTCCGGCCTGTCCAACGACATGCGCACCCTGTCCGAAGCCCGCCAGGCCGGCCACCCGGGCGCCACCCTGGCCTTCGAGGTGTTCTGCTACCGCCTGGCCAAGTCGCTGGCCGGCATGGCCTGCGGCCTGCAAAAGCTGGACGGCCTGATCTTCACCGGCGGCATCGGCGAGAACTCCGCCGCGGTGCGCGAGCGCACCCTGGACCACCTCAAGCTGCTCGGCTTCCAGCTCGACGGCGAAGCCAACGCCCGCTGCACCCGCGGCGTGGCCGGCGAGATCCAGGTGACCGGCAGCCCGCGCGTGCTGGTGGTGCCGACCAACGAGGAGCGCCAGATCGCCCTGGACGCCCTCGCCCTGCTCGACGCCTGACCGAACCCGCGCCGGCGGGAGTGCCTGTGCCGCGAAACCCGACAGCCCTCTGGGCGTCGGGTTTCGCCTTCTCGGCTCCCGCCTGGCGCCCCGCTTCCTGCAGTCAGCTCCCCAGAAGGAGAACCCATGCACGCTCTGTTCCTCGCTCCCACCGGTTTCGGCGGTGGCCTCAACTCCGTCAGCCTCGGCCTGATCCGCGCCCTGCAGCAGGCCGGCCTCAAGGTCGGCTTCTTCAAGCCGATCGCTCAACCCTTCCCGGTCGACCTCGGCCGCGAACGCTCCTGCCTGATGGTCGAGCGCACCCTGGGCCTTGCCAGCCCCGAGCCGCTGCCGCTCGAACAGGTCGAGCGCCAACTGGCCGACGGCGAACTGGACCTGCTGCTCGAGGACGTGGTCAGCCGCTACCAGCAGGCGGCGGCCGGCAAGGACGTGGTGATCGTCGAAGGCATGGTGCCGACCCGCGGCTCCGACTATGCCGCGCGCATCAACACCCACCTGGCCAAGAGCCTGGATGCCGAGATCATCCTGGTCGCCGCCCAGGGCAGCGACAGCCTCAAGCAGATGGCCGAACGCATCGAGATCCAGGCGCAGATGTTCGGTGGCGCCAAGGACCCCAAGGTACTCGGCACCATCCTCAACAAGGTCAAGAGCGAAGACGACGTGCCGGCCTTCGTCGAGCGCCTGCAGCAGCAGCTGCCGCTGCTCGGCAGCGAGACCTTCCAGCTGCTCGGCGCCGTGCCGTTCGCCGCGGAACTCAACGCCCTGCGCACCCGTGACATCGCCGAAGCCCTCGACGCCAAGGTGTTGAACGCCGGCGAAGCCGAACAGCGCCGGGTGAGCAAGATCATCCTCTGCGCGCGCACCGTGCCGAACATGGTCCAGCTGCTGCAGCCGGGCGTGCTGGTGGTGACCCCGGGCGATCGCGACGACATCATCCTCGCCACCTGCCTGGCCTCGCTCAACGGCATCAAGCTGGCCGGCCTGCTGCTGACCGGCGACTTCGGCCCGGACCAGCGCGTGCTCGACCTGTGCAAGGCCGCCCTGGACGGCGGCCTGCCGGTACTCAGCGTGAACAGCGGCTCCTACGAGACCGCCAACAGCCTGTCCGGCCTGAACAAGGAAACCCCGGCCGACGACATCGAGCGCGCCGGCCGCGTCACCGACTTCATCGCCCAGCACCTGCACCCGGAATTCCTGCACACCCGCTGCAGCCTGCCGCGCGAGCTGCGTCTGTCGCCGGCGGCGTTCCGCTACCAGCTGGTCAAGCGCGCCCAGGACGCCGACAAGCGCATCGTCCTGCCCGAAGGCAACGAACCGCGCACCATCCGCGCCGCCGCCATCTGCCAGGAGCGCGGCATCGCCCGCTGCGTGCTGCTGGCCAAGCCGGAAGAAGTGCAGGCCGTGGCCAGGGAGCAGGGCATCATCCTGCCGGCCGGCCTGGAGATCCTCGACCCGGCCAGCATCAGCGAGCAGTACGTCGCGCCGATGTGCGAGATGCGCAAGGCCAAGGGCCTGACGCCCGAGCAGGCGCGCCAGCAACTCGAGGACACCGTGGTGCTCGGCACCATGATGCTGGCCCTCGACGAGGTCGACGGCCTGGTTTCCGGCGCCGTGCACACCACCGCCAACACCATCCGCCCGGCCCTGCAGCTGATCAAGACCGCGCCGGGCTACAACCTGGTGTCCTCGGTGTTCTTCATGCTGCTGCCCGACCAGGTGCTGGTCTACGGCGACTGCGCGGTGAACCCCAATCCGAACGCCACCGAGCTGGCGGAGATCGCCCTGCAGAGCGCCGAGTCCGCCGTGGCCCTGGGCGTCAATCCGCGCGTGGCGATGATCAGCTACTCCACCGGCAGCTCCGGCAGCGGCGCCGAGGTGGAGAAGGTCGCCGAAGCCACCCGCATCGCCCAGGAGCGTCGCCCGGAACTGCCGATCGACGGCCCGCTGCAGTACGACGCCGCCTCGGTGCTCAGCGTCGGCAAGCAGAAGGCGCCGAACAGCAAGGTAGCCGGCCAGGCCACCGTGTTCGTGTTCCCCGACCTCAACACCGGCAACACCACCTACAAGGCCGTGCAGCGCAACGCCAGCTGCATCAGCGTCGGCCCGATGCTGCAGGGTCTGGCCAAGCCGGTGAACGACCTGTCGCGCGGCGCACTGGTGGACGACATCGTCTTCACCATCGCCCTCACCGCCCTGCAGGCCGCCAGCATGGCCGAGCAGAAGCAGAAGGAGCAGGGCCTGCTGATCGAGGCCTGATCCTGCCTTCGGCCGCCGGCAGCATAACGTGACGGCGGCCGAAAGATGGCGCAACGGTCAATTGACCGCACACCGCGCCATCCCTATACTCCGCGACCATTGCCTCGATGGCGGAATCGGTAGACGCAGCGGATTCAAAATCCGCCGCTGGTAACAGCGTAAGAGTTCGAGTCTCTTTCGAGGCACCAAGCAAGTGAACAAACCCGCTCAGGCGGGTTTTTTCATGCCTGTCACTTTTGCATCCGCACAAGCGAGCCCGCCATGTCCAAGCACCAGCTGCGCCCGCAGGGCGATTTTCCTCCCGCCGGACTGGTCCGCCGCCTGGCGGCGATGTTCTACGACTTCCTGCTGTGCATGGCGCTGATGATGGTGATCACCCTGCTCTACCAGCAGGGTCTGCTGCGCCTGATCCATGGCGCCGAGCAACTCAAGGCGCTGGCCGACGCCGGCGCACTGGATCGCGACCCGATCCTCGCCAGCCTGCTGCTGGTCGGTGTATTCGCCTTCTTCGCCAAGTTCTGGACCCACAATGGCCAGACCCTCGGCATGCAGGTGTGGGGCATCCGCATCCAGAACAGGGACGGCAGCGCCATCGACCTGTGGCAGGCCTTGCTGCGCTTCTTCATCGCCATCGGCTCCTGGCTGTGCTGCGGCCTCGGCTACCTGTGGATGCTGTGGGACAAGGACAAGCTGACCTGGCACGACCGCTACTCGGAAAGCGTGGTGGTCCAGCTGCCGAAGAAGCCCAAGCGCTGAACAGCCCGGCTGGCTGAGCGCCAGCCTAGACTGAGCAGGCAGACCCGTCACTGCCTGCCCGCCCGGCGCTTGTGGCGGCAGGCCATCCGAGGCGTCGGCATGAACATAGCGCGAGGCTGGGGGCTTCACCGTGTCGCGACCCGCGCCCTGCCGGTCGCGCTGGGACTGCTCGTGCTGGGCGCCTGCGCTAGCCGTGGGCCGACGCCCGACGCCGCCTGCGCTGCATCCTTCGCCGCGCTGCACGCCGCCACCGCAACCACCCGCGACGCCCAGTACCACCGCCTCGACGACTTTCCCGGCCTGCGCAGCGACCGCGTGCTCGCCGCGCTCGGCGAACATGCCCGCGGCCCGGCGGCGCGCCGGTTGTGGCTGCAGCGCCTGGCAGCACACGACCGCGAGGCCAGTGCCATCGAACGCGGCAACCTGCCACCCGCCCGGCGCCACCGCCTGCCCGCGGTCGCGGGCCTGGAGCACTGCCGGCAACAGCAGGTCGAACGCCTGAGCCGCGACCCCGCGGCCTTCCGCCAGGCCGTGCGTGCAGCCCAGGTGCCCTCGGACTACCGGCGCTGGGCCCGCGCCCTGGGCCTCTATCCGCTGGCCAAACCCTTCTACCGCCGGGCCATCGCCGCCTGGCAGCGCGAGGCCGCGGCGCAGCAGGCCCCGGCGGATCACGCCGACTGGCTGAGCTATCGCCCGCCAACCGCGCCACCGGTGAGCGTTGCCCGCCTGCAGGAAGATGCACTCGGCCTGCCGCAGGCCGAGCCGACCCAGCTGGCCGCCCTGTTCGCCCGCCACGCCCCGGAGATCCGCGTCGCCCAGCGTAGCGCGGCCGACCGCCTCGGCTCTCCGCGCTTCGCTCGTAGCGGCGAGCGCCGCTTCGACGCGCAAGACCCGGTGCTCTATCGCCATCACGGTTGGAGCCGCCTGCATGGGCGCTGGCATCTGCAGCTGATCTACCAGTTCTGGTTCCGTGAGCGGCCGCCGGCCGGGCCTGGGGATATCTACGCCGGCGTACTGGACGGCCTGCTGTGGCGGGTGACCCTCGACGCGGACGGCGACGCCCTGCTCTACGACGCCATCCATCCCTGCGGCTGCTGGCATGCCCTGTTCCTGCCGGCCGACTCGCCGCTGCAGTTCCGCCAGCCGGCCGGCGAGGAACAGCGTCTGGCGCGACGCCTGAGCCTGCCCGGCAGTCAGCCGGCCACCCTGTGGCTGCGCGGCGGCGATCACGCCCTGCTGTGGGTCGACGCGCGTCGCGCGTCCCGCCCCGCCAGCCGCTACCGCTTCGCCGACCTCGACGTGCTGCGCCAGCTCGCCCATCCCGACGGCCAGCGCAGCCTCTATGACCAGCGCGGCCTGGTGCCCGGCAGCCAGCGCCTGGAGCGCTGGCTGCTGTGGCCATCGGGGGTGGTCTCGCCAGGTGCGATGCGCCAGTGGGGGCGCCATGCCAGCGCCTTCATCGGCGAGGCGCACCTCGACGATCCGGACCTGCTCGGCCGCTACCTTTATCAGCCGGAATGAACGAGGCCGGCGCAAGCGCCGGCCTCGTCGTTTGCCACGCCGAAGGAATGCCGTCAGCCGGCCCGGCGCAGCAGCCAGACGCCGGCCAGCGCGCAGATCCCCGCCGGCACCAGCACCGCCAGCAAAGGCGAGAAGCCGAACACCAGACTGGACGGACCGAGCAGGTCCTGGGCGATGCGGAACACGAAGCCCACCAGCACGCCGGTGAACACCCGCTGGCCGAGGGTCACCGAGCGCAGCGGGCCGAATATGAAGGAGATCGCCAGCAGCACCAGGGTGGCGGTGACCAGCGGCTGCAGCGACTTGGTCCAGAACGCCAGCCAATAGCGGCTGTTGTTGAGGCCCTGCTCGCCTAGGTAGTGGATGTAGCGCCACAACCCGGTCATCGACAGCGCGTCCGGCTCCAGCACCACGGTGCCGAGCAGCTGCGGGGTCAGCTCGACGTCCCAGCGCTCGCTGGGCGCCTTGACCACTTCGCTGCGATCGGCGTGCAGGACGGTGGTGGCGACGTTCTCCAGCTGCCAGTGATCGTCCTGGTAGCGGGCACGGCGGGCGAAGCTGGCACTGAGCAGCACGCGCTGCTCGTCGAAGCGGTAGCGGGTCACGCCGAGCAGCACGCCGTTGGGCTGCACCGAGTTGATGTGCACGAACTCCTGCCCCTGACGATGCCACAGGCCCCGCCGGGTACTCTGTGCCTCGCCGCCGCCCTGGGCCAGCGAGCGGCCGCTCTGCGCCAGGTTTTCGCTCCATGGCGAGACGTACTCGCCGATCAGCAGGCCGACCAGCATCAGTACTAGCAGCGGCTTCATCACCGCCCAGACGATGCGCCCCAGCGATACGCCGGCGGCACGCATGATGGTCAGCTCGCTGCTGCTGGCCAGGGTGCCGAGGCCGATCAGGCAACCGATCAGCGCCGCCATCGGCAGCAGTTCGTGGATCCGCGTCGGGATGGTCAAGACGATGTAGCGCGCCGCCTCGGCCACGCCGTAGCCGGCCTCGAGGTCGCCCAGCTCGTCGATGAAGGCGAACAGCAGGGCCAGACCGACGATCACCCCCAGCACGGCGAGGATGCTGAACAGCACGCTGGTGCCGATGTAACGATCAAGCCTGACCACGGACGGCCTCCTTCGCGGCAGTGCGGGCCGCCCATTTCAAGCGCAGCGGCTCCCAGTACAGCATCAGCAGGCCGACGGCGAGGAACAGGCCGTGCACCCACCACAGGCCGAGGGCTGCGGGCAGGCGGCCCTTGTCCAACTGGCCGCGCATGGCGATCAACAGGGCCAGGTAGGCCATGTACAGGAGGATCGCCGGCAGCAGCTTGAGGAAGCGTCCCTGGCGCGGATTGACCCTGGACAGCGGCACCGCCAGCACGGTGACCACGAATACCAGCAGCGGCAGCGACAGACGCCACTGCAGCTCGGCCTGGAGGCGCGGATTGTCACTGCCGAACAGCTCGACGGTGGGGATGCCCTCGCGCTCGTTCATCTCGCTGGCCACTTCCGGCTTGGGCAGCAGTACGCCATAGCGGTCGTACTGGATCGCCCGGTAGTCGGCCTGCCCCGGCTTGCCGTCGTAGCGGTAGCCGTTCTCGAGGATCAGGTAGCGACTGCCGTCGGGGCGGATTTCCTGGCGCCCCCGCTCCGCCACCAGCACGCTGATGCCGCGCTGCTTGTCGCCGTCGCGCGACAGGCGCAACTCGGAGATGAACACCCCGCCCAGCTCCTGGCCATCCTCGGTCAGGCGCTCGGTATAGGTCACCCGCGAGCCGCTCTTCAACGCCTGGAAACGCCCCGGCACCAGGGTATCGAACTCGGTCAGTGCGTCCTGGCTGTTGAGCACCTGCTCGACCCGGGCCACTCCCTGCGGCGCCAGGCCGAGGCTCAGCCAGCCGACCAGCAGCGCGACCAGCGCGGCCGGCGCCATGCTGTAGGCGAGCAGACGCTGGCGGCTCATGCCGGCAGCCGACAGCACGCTCATCTCCGACTCGAGATACAGGCGCCCGTAGGCCAGCAGGATGCCGAGGAACAGGCCGAGCGGCAGGATCAGCTGCAGGAAGCCCGGCAGCCGGAAGCCCATGATCATCAGCAACACCCCGGGGTCCAGCAACCCCTGGGCAGCCTGCGCCAGATACTTGATGAAGCGCCCGCTCATGATGATCACCAGCAGCACGGCACTCACCGCACTGAGGGTCACCAGCACTTCACGGGACAAATAACGAAAGATGATCAAACCGGGACTACTCCAGGGTTGTCAGGCTCGGGCGGCAACGCTCAAACTAGCCGCCAGTCGCGCCGGCCGCCGTGGCGTCACGCCCGTTGAATGAAAGTCGGCCGGCATTATCCTGCAATACCGCCTGTTTGTCTTGGGGACCCCCGTCCATGCAATTCCTCGTCAAGAGCGCTCGTCCGGAAACCCTGAAAACCGCCACTCTGGTGCTCGCCGTCGGCGAAGGCCGCAAGCTCGGCGCCGCCGCTCGCGCCGTCGATGCCGCCAGCGAGGGCGCCCTGAGCGCCCTGCTCAAGCGCGGCGACCTGGCCGGCAAGCCGGGCCAGACCCTGCTGCTGCACAACCTGCCGGGGATCAAGGCCGAGCGCGTGCTGCTGGTCGGCTGCGGCAAGGAGCGTGAACTCTCCGACCGCAACTACCGCAAGGTAGTTTCCGCCGCCCTCGCCGTGCTCAAGACCCTCGGCGGCGGCGACGCCGCGCTGACCCTCGGCGAGCTGATGGTCAAGGGCCGCGATCTGTACGCGCGCACCCGCCTGCTGGTGGAAGTGCTGGCCGACGGCCGCTACGTGTTCGACCGCTTCAAGAGCGAGAAGGCCGACACCCCGGCGCTGAAGAAGGTCACCCTGCTGGTCGAGGAAACCGACGTCGCCGAGACCGAGCGCGGCGCCGCCCACGCCCAGGCCATCGCCAACGGCATGGCCTTCACCCGCGATCTGGGCAACCTGCCGCCGAACCTGTGCCACCCGAGCTTCCTCGCCGACGAGGCCAAGGCGCTGGCCAAGCAGTACAAGAACCTCGAGGTCGAGGTGCTCAACGAGAAGAAGCTCAAGGAGCTGGGCATGGGCGCCTTCCTCGCCGTGGCCCAGGGCAGCGACCAGCCGCCGCGGCTGATCGTGCTCAACTACCAGGGCGGCAAGAAGGACGAGCAGCCCCAGGT
>RCUR01000936.1_pt1 | contig 10462 bp, 12 predicted proteins | sample 2166151 | NCBI WGS metagenome assembly RCUR01 (sample SAMN09932785, study PRJNA488358) | compost metagenome | isolation source: compost soil in an enriched community | place: Germany: Experimental Botanical Garden
CCGAGGCCGTTTTTAACGCAGTATTGCCAACGCAGGTAGTTTCTCAACGGCCTGCTAGCCGCACGAGGAATGGGGAACCGCACTAACATCGCCGCAGCCCCATTCCGCTCAAAGCCCTGAGCAGATTTGCTATCCTCCGCGCTTTTCCCAGGAGCCACCCCATGGACCCGCGAAGCGAAGTGCTGCTGCGTCAGGCCGAACTGTTCGGCGGCCCGCTGCTGCTTGCCGGCCTGCCGGCCGATGACCTACTCGGCCGTCTGCCTGAAGCCCGGGGCTGGAGCTGGCACGCCGGCGAACAGGCGCTGCTGGAAACCCGCTTCGCCGGGCGCAGCCACTTTGGCGTAACGCCTCCCGCGGAGGATTTCGCCGCCGCGGTGCTGTTCCTGCCGAAATCCCGCGAACTCACCGACTACCTGCTGGGCGCCCTGGCCGCACGACTGGCCGGGCGCCAGCTGTTCCTGGTCGGCGAGAAGCGCGCCGGCATCGAACGCGCCGCCAATCAATTGGCCGCATTCGGCAGAACGCGCAAACTCGACAGCGCGCGCCACTGCCAGCTCTGGCAACTAACCGTGGAAAACGCCCCCGCCACCCCGGATCTCGACGCCCTGGCGCGCCACTACAGCCTGCCCCTGAGTGACGGCCCGCTGAGCGTGATCAGCTTGCCCGGGGTGTTCAGCCATGGCCGCCTGGACATTGGCAGCGCCCTGCTCCTGGAGCATCTGGACCAACTGCCGGCAGGTCATCTGCTCGACTTCGGCTGCGGTGCCGGCGTGCTCGGCGCGGCGCTGAAACGCCGCTATCCCGAGAGCCAGGTGACCCTGCTGGATGTCGACGCCTTCGCCGTGGCCAGCAGCCGCCTGACCCTGGCCGCCAACGGCCTTGAGGCCAACGTCATCAGTGGCGACGGGATCGCCGCCGCCCCCCGGGGGCTGGCCGCGATCCTCAGCAACCCGCCCTTCCATCAGGGCGTGCACACCCACTACCAGGCCACGGAAAACCTGTTGCACCATGCGACCGAGCACCTCGAACGCCACGGCCAACTGCGCCTGGTGGCCAACAGCTTCCTCAAGTACCCACCGCTGATCGAACAATACCTGGGCCCCTGCCATACCCTGGCCGAAGCCAAGGGCTTTCGCATCTACAGCGCGAGCAAGCCGTAGCGACCCGAGACAAGCGCAGGCTTGCCCAATCCGCTGCGGTTGGGCAGAATGCGCGCGTCCTAGGGGAGTAGTCTCCCGCGAGCAGCAGCTCGCCCGGCACGCGTCAACATACTTGGTCCACCGACCATGGTGCGTGCGACCCACAGCCCAGCAATACGGGCTGGCGCCTTGTCAACCAGCAGCCACTGGCTGACGACATTGCGCACAGGGTTTGACCAGACCTATGACACGCACACCTTACCCGGGGCGGGAAGGCGGTACGTGTCATAGCCATGTCGACCCGCCCCCGTTAGGAAGTCTGATGCTGGAATCCCTGTTCGTCCCTACCCTGATCGTTGCCCTGGCCGAAATCGGCGACAAGACCCAATTGCTCGCCTTGCTGCTGGCCGCGCGCTTTCGCCAGCCCTGGCCAATTATCCTCGGCATCGTGGTCGCCACTCTGGCCAACCATTTTCTCGCTGGTGCCGTCGGCAACTGGGTAGCCGGCCTGTTTTCCCCGGTGACCCTGAGCTGGACGCTCGCCGCCTCCTTCGTCGCCGTGGCGCTGTGGACCCTGGTTCCCGACCAGCTGGATGACGATGAAAGCTCGAGCCTCAGGCGCTATGGTCCATTCCTGACCACCCTGATCGCCTTCTTCATCGCCGAGATGGGCGACAAGACCCAGGTCGCCACTGTGATGCTGGCCGCGCAGTACCCGCACTTCGTCCTGGTAGTGATCGGCACCACCCTGGGCATGCTGATCGCCAACGTCCCCGTGGTGCTGGTCGGCAACTTTGCCGCCGAGCGGCTGCCGCTGACCCTGATTCGGCGCCTGGCCGCCTGTGCCTTCGCCGCCCTGGCGGCTTATGCGTGCTACCAGGCGCTGCAGCTCGGCGGGTACTCAGGGTATTGATTTGACGCCGTTCCTCTGGCGCTCCGGCCGATATTCTGGCTACTCTGACGGCCGATAAAGCACCCAGCATTTTGCCCAACGAGCCCCGGAGTGAAACATGTCATTGGATGATCGAAAGAAGTTGGTCCGCCAGCATATCGACCTGTCGTGGAACAAGGGTCGCCTGGCCCTGGCCGAGCAACTGCACAGCAAGGACTTCCTCTACAAAAGCTCGTTCGTCGGCCACCCGCTGGGCAGCGCCGCCTTCGCCCAGCTGATTCAGGACATCCGCCAGGCCATGCCAGACCTGCAGGTAGTGATCGAGGAGTGCATAGCCGAAGGCAACAAGGTGGTCACCTGGAGCACCCTGATCGGCACCATAGAGAAACCGGCCATGGGTTACCCGCCGAGCGACAAGGTATTGAGCATCGCGGCGATGGCCTTCTGGACACTGACCCCGGGCAACGAGATCCAGGAAATCTGCACCATGTTCGACATGGAGAGCTTCCGCTCGCAACTGGGCCTGGAGACCCGCGCCTTCTCGGAAAAAGCCCTGCCGTAGACCGCCCCGTCAGCGCGACTGACAGGGCCGGGCACCCGGGACGCTGTCAGCGTCCCTTGGCCTGTTCGTAGAGCGGCATGACTTTCGGGATGGCCGCCTGCAAGGCAGCGATCCGGCTGCTCGACGACGGGTGAGTGCTCATGAACTCTGGCGGCGCACCATTGCCGGCCTGGGCCATTTTCTGCCACAGGCTGACCGCGGCGTGCGGGTTGTAGCCGCTACGGGCGGCCAACTCCAGCCCCAGCAGGTCGGCCTCGTTCTCGTTACCCCGGCTGTTGGGCAGGGTCAGGCTGTACTGCACCACGGTATCGGCCATGGCCATGGCGCCCTCGCCGAGACCGAGCAGCGCACCGGCGCCCTGCTTGGCCAACGCCACGCCGTAGGCCTTGGACATGGCTTCGCGGCTATGCTCGCGCAGGGCGTGGGCCATTTCATGGCCGATGATCGCGGCGATCTCATCGTCGTTCAGTTGCAGCTTGTCGATCAGCCCGCTGTAGAAGAGGATCTTGCCGCCCGGACCGCAGCTGGCATTCAGCTCGGGGCTCTTGATCAGGTTGACCTCCCACTGCCACTGCGCGGCATCGGGGCGGAAAATCGGCGCCTGCTTGATCAGGCGATCGGCAATCACCCGCAAACGCTTGGCATTGGCACTGCTCTTGTCCAGCACACCCTTGCTCGACGCCTCGCTCAGCGTCTGCTGATAGGACGTCGCATACATCTGATTGATCTCTTGGCTCGAGAGCATGCTGAACATGTACTGCTTGCGCTCGACACCTACCGCGCTACCACTGGTGGTGTTCACGGCCTGGCATCCTGCCAGCAGCAAGGCCGCGGCCAGCGCGGTAAAGGACAACGTCTGGTTCATGCTGAGTCTCCATTGAATATGCAGCGTATGCTAGGCCCGCCACCCCGTGCGAGCAACCGGCGATAGCACGGTATGCCCGCCAGCCATCCGCTATCGGTGCAAGGCCCAACGCTCGATAAACAGTCCTGTAGTGCACGTCGCTTTGTTAGGGTCTGGCGGCAATAAGTTCCGCACACAACTGACGCCAACTACGCCGGGGTCAGGCACTCGGGGGCATTCAGTTTGGGGTCGTTGACCAGATTGGCCAGCACCCGCTCGCGCAACAGCGGCTGCGGCCTGGCCAGCAGCGCCTCAAGCTCGGCCCTCGGCGTGTCTGCCGCCAGCCAGAGCGCCTGGGCGGCAGCATCGAGGATCAGCGGGCGGCGCTGATTGGCCGCCGGCTGGGTCACCACCGCCGCACTGAGATAGACACAACCTTCGACCGGATAGGCCTCCCACAGCGCAGCGAAGTACAGCGTACTGTCCTCGCCGGTCAGCCAATACGGCCGCTTGCGCGCAGAGCCGCGCCATTCGTAAAAACCGTTGGCCGGCAACAAGCCGCGACGCAGGCGCAAGGCATCGCGGAACATCGGCTGCTCGGCCAGGGTTTCCGCCCGCGCCTGGGCCGGGGTTTTCGACAGGTCCGTCAGCCAGGGCGGGGTCAATCCCCAGCGGGCGCGAACCAGCTGGCGCTCACCGGCGACGGCACGCAGCAACAGGATCTGGGCGCCGGGCGCAATATTCCATTGCGGCTGCTGATCCGCAGGAAAACCGGGCAAGGCCGCAAACACCGGCGACCAACGGAACAGGGCATAACGTCCACACATGGGGGCAACTCGATAATAGGCCGGCAACGGGCCAGGCAATAGCAGATGCTGGAACAGGGAACACGCGGGAGCCGGGCGTAACTGTCGTTCAGCCCGTCTGGCAGGCTAACCCGTTCGCTGGCATCCGGTGCGCGCGGCGCACCCTTCTACACGCCCAACACAGCGCGCCGGAGCGACTAGCAGAGCAGCACGCCCTGGAAGTTCTCTGGCTCGTCATGGGCCAGCGGTTGCGCAGCATTGTACGTGGCGATCAACTGCTGTGCGCGCTCGGCCTGAACGGTGTCGACCATCAGGCCGAGCAAGCCACAGGCCGGCAGCTCGCCAACCGCACCGAGCAGGTGCTGGCCAGTCAGGTGGGCCTCGATGCCCTCACTGGCCAGCATGCCCAGCAACAACTCGCCTTCCAGCAAGTCTTGCGGCTCGTAGATGCGCTGCATCAGTCGTTTTCTCCGCGCACATCGAGGGTCCAGTCAATGCCGTCGGTGCGCAGCTCGAAGACAATGGGCCGGCAGCACACCGGGCAATCCTCGATGTACTGTTGATCGCCGGCAGACAGGTCGAGCAGAGCCTCGGCCGACTCGCCACAGTACGGGCATTGATAAACCTGGCTTTCCAACATCGCGGTCTCCCCATGACTTGTAGGTATAATCGCCGCCCTACGCTGGCCCGGGCACAGGTCCAGCCTCCTCAACATCCTGTTAACCACAGCCAACCACGACAAGAGAGCATGATGGGCGAATTCGATGCCATCCGACCTTACGCCGACTCCGAAGTACCCACTGTTCTGGCGCGTTTGCTGGCAGACGACGAGTTTCTCGACATCCTCACCCAGTATCGCTTCCCACGCCTGGCCGGCGCACTGGGCTGGCTGCTTAAACCACTTATAGCCTATCGGCTGCGCCTGGAGTTCAGCCAGGTCGCCTCGGTGGCGGCGCTGCAGGAGAAAGTAGAGGGTTACGTCGACCAGAGCATCGAGCGCGCCACCGATGGCGTGACCTATACCGGGGTCGAGCAACTCAAGACCGGCAGCGCCTACCTGTTCCTGGCCAATCACCGCGACATCGTCATGGATCCGGCCTTCGTCAATTACGCGGTGTACCACGCCGGCCTGCCGACCCCGCGCATCGCGATTGGCGACAACCTGCTGCAGAAGCCTTTCGTCAGCGACCTGATGCGTCTGAACAAGAGCTTTATCGTGCATCGTTCGCTCAGCGGACGCCGCGAGAAACTCGCGGCCTACCAACTGCTGTCGGCCTATATCAATCACTCGATCCGCAACGATTGCGAGTCGATCTGGATCGCCCAGGCCGAAGGCCGCGCCAAGGATGGCAACGACCGCACCGACTCGGCGATCCTCAAGATGTTCCACATGAGTCGCAAGAACGAACCCTTCGCCGAGGTGATCGCTGCACTGAAGCTGACCCCGGTATCGATCAGCTACGAATACGACCCCTGCGACCAGGCCAAGGCCCGTGAACTGTTCATCCGCGCCAGCAGCGGCTGCTACAGCAAAAGCCCGGGCGAAGACGACCAGAGCATCGCCCTCGGCATTACCGGCTACAAGGGTCGCGTACACGTGCACTTCAGCGCGCCGGTGAGCAGTTGCCTGGAGGACAGCAAGCAGCTGGCCGCCGAAATGGACAGGCAGATTCTCAGTGGCTACCGGCTATTCCCGGTGCACTACCTGGCCTACGCCATGTGGCCCGAGCGCGATCCGGCGCTCGACGTCCCCAGCGCAGCGCAGCTGTTTCCCGCCGAGGAACTGGCTCGCGCCGAAGCCGAGTGGAACAAGCGCCTGGCTCGCTGCCCGGTCGAACAGCAGCCCTATCTGGTGCTGCAATATGCCAATCCGGTGCGCAACCAATACCGGGTGAAGGCCGGCTTGCCGTTATAGGCAGAACTGCCCCCGCAACAAAAACGGCAGCCCATGGGCTGCCGCTTTTGTTTGCAGTCATTGTTGCTGCGTAGCGGCAATTCAGAGCTGGGTGCTGGCCCAGGATAGCGCGAGCGACATCGCCAGACTGGCAAACCCGAAACGATAGAAAAACCGGTTCAGCCGCTGAGTCGGCGCGTCGAACACGCACACCTCATCGGCCATGTCCTTGGCCGCGCCGCCCGCGCTCAAGCGTGCTACTGCGCGCTGCTCACGCACTCGGGTGGCCAGCAACAGCCAGCTCCCGGCAAGACCGAAGAACAGGGCCAGGGCATTCAACGATTGGGCCGGGTGGGCAAGCAAGACCGCCCAGAGCACCTGCAACGACATCGACAACCTCCACGTCGGCTTGGTGCTCGGGCCACGCACCATCACGCACCATAAAGAGAAAAATCGCGGCGTTAGAAAAGACGACCCCGCCGATCGCCCAGCGAACTCATGCCGCCACCGCCCAGAAACTGTCGCCCCGAGCCGCGACATATAGCCGCCCCCGCACCGCCGCACTCGACCGAAACGCCCGAAATACGGGGTGCAGTTTACCGGCGCCGCACTCTTATAAGTTTTGTTCCCGACGAACGCGGCAAATATCCCGAAATTGTCTAAATACCGTCATAAATCTGGCCTATGGTTTGGGACCACAGGCGCACTGGTACCGTGCACAGGGGCGTTTGAATTTTTCCACGGAGGAACTGCCATGCTCACCCCACAACCGCTTGACCGTGATTACCTGATCGATTCGCTCGACGAAGTGGAAGCCGTAATCAACGAACTGTCCTTCAATGTTCAGGACCACCACTGGCTGGTCTATTGCGCCCTTGGCGGCCATGAACACTACGACCTGCCGGACATCGATCAATACACCGGCTTCAGCTTGCCGGAGTTTTACGCCGAAGCGGCCTGAATCCCCAGAAAGCCAAAAGTACGACCGCAATGTCACTGACTCAAGAAAAAACGCCGTTTTCCCTGCTACCGGAAAACGGCGTTCTTGTCTGCGCTACGGAACCAGGGCGGGCCAGCCCTGCAAGCCTGATCGAGAGGAAATGCGCTAACCCCCCATCGGGCAGCGATTACTGGCTGAGCATTTGCCCAATGGTCGGGTCCTTGAACGCACGGGTCAGCGCATCGCTCAACACATCGCTGACCAGCTTGGTATTGGTTTCCTGGTTCGGCGCCATGCCAAAACGCTGGTTCAACGAGGCACCGTAGCGACCGTTATAACGACGCGCGCTGTTCTGCACGTCGACACGAAAGGTCGCGGTGATGTCGGACTCGGTGACGTACAGGCCTTCTTTGGGCGACTGGTACTTCAACTCGGCCAGGGTCAGGGTCAGCTGCGGCGCATTGTAGGCGTTCGGCGTCGGGGTGAAACCCAGCAGGCGCACCGCCGCTTCGGCCTGAGCCTGCAGTTTGGGCAGGATGTACTGGCCGGTGACGCTGATCGCACTGGTTTCCGGATACAAGCCGCCGCGCGTGCCGAGCACCGGCGACGGACGACCGTCGGCAACCTTCACCACCACCGGTTGGCCTTGGCCAACGGCGGCCAGTGGGGCATTGATCTTGGGTTGCGGGCTGAGTTGTTGCGGGCTGTGGGCACAGCCGACCAGGGTCAGGCTGACGACAGCGACCAGACCAAACAACAGGCGATGCAGCATGCTCATCTCTCCATGGGTGTGGGGCACAAAATTGCCCTGCAGTATAACCAGCAGCAGCATGGGCTAACAGCGCCGCTTTTCGAGGCCCGAGGGCTGCGTAACCGCTTTGTCATGCCGTTCTGGCATAAGACTTTAGTCGTCAATCGCCTTGAGCCCACACCATGCCTTTGCTCCGTTCCTGGCTCACCCCGCGTCGCCCCACTCGCATGTTTGCCCTGCTCGACGAGCACGGCCTGTGCCGTGCCTTTCGCCAGTCAGCCCAGGCGCCACAAGGCTCTGGCTGGATCGAGGTCAATCAGCAGCAGCTCGGCTGGTTGCATAAACCGCTGCCCGCCAGCGCACGTAGCGCCCCATCCGCGACACCTTCGGCCGCCGCCGAAGCCCTGCTGGCCTGACCGGAGGAAGGAAGAAAAGTCACTTCAGGCAATCAATTTCCTCGCTTTCGTCTTATAATCGCGCCCCGATTATAAGGACGTCTCCTGATCGGGCCTCGCCGTACCGCTGATGCATTAGCCATCGGGCACGCCCCAGAGAGTCGCCCACTTCGTGCAGCCCCTTCCGGCTCGCCGCCTTTACCCTAACGCAGAATACCTTGCAACCATGCAACGGGAGCTTTGCGCGGGAAAAAAGGCAGGCCCGGGCGCACGAGCTTTTGAGGTTCACGGCTCCAAAAGAGCGTGAAAAAAACGGTTTCAACAACTTCACAAGAGTGTGGCGAAAATGAACGATCTTGCGGCTGGCAAATGCACCGCTACCCCCTCCGACCTCACCCCTGAAGATCTCGGCGACCGCTGATAGGCGTTGTTTCACGCTTAGGCCTCTGGCCGTCAATTGGGTGCTGTATTTTTAGGAGACGTGGTAATGGCGCATAACGATTACGAAACGGTAGATGCGGTGCTGGTTGGCGCCGGCATCATGAGCGCGACCTTGGCCGTGCTGCTGAAAGAGCTTGATCCGACCCTCAAGCTGGAAGTCATCGAATTGATGGAGTCCGGGGCGATCGAAAGCTCCAATCCCTGGAACAACGCCGGTACCGGCCATGCCGGGCTGTGCGAACTGAACTACACGCCGCAAGCGGCGGATGGTTCGATCGACATCAAGAAGTCGGTGACCATCAACACCCAGTTCGAGGAGTCGAAGCAGTTCTGGGCCTATTTAGTCAAGAAAGGCACCTTCGGCTCGCCCAAGTCCTTCATCACCCCGGTGCCGCACCTGAGCTTCGTGCGCGGCCATGAAGGTATCGACTTCCTCAAGACGCGCTTCAAGGCACTCACCCAGCACCACGCCTTCGCCGACATGGAATACACCGAAGACCGCGCCACCATGGCCAAGTGGATGCCACTGATGCTGCCGGGGCGCGATCCCAACGAACCGATTGCCGCGACCCGGGTCATGGCCGGCACCGACGTCAACTTCGGCACCCTGACCAAACACCTGCTCGACCACCTGGGCACACAGCCCAACGCACAGGTCAAATGCAGCCAGAAGGTCACCGGCCTCGAGCGCAACGAGCAAGGCTGGCGCGTCAGCATCAAGGACCTGCAGAACGGTGGTCAGCGCACCATCCAGGCCAAATTCGTCTTCCTCGGTGCCGGCGGTGCCGCCCTGCCGTTGCTGCAGATGTCCGGCATTCCCGAAGGCAAAGGCTTCGGCGGTTTCCCGGTGAGCGGCCAGTGGTTGCGCTGCGACAACCCCGAAGTGGTCAAACAGCACGAAGCCAAGGTCTACAGCCAGGCCGAAGTGGGTTCGCCGCCGATGTCGGTACCGCACCTCGACACCCGCGTGGTCGACGGCAAGAAATCCCTGCTGTTCGGGCCCTACGCCGGCTTCTCGACCAAATTCCTGCGCCACGGCTCCTTGCTCGATCTGCCGCTGTCGATCCGCCCCGGCAACATCGGCCCGATGCTCGCGGTCGCACGCGACAACTTCGAACTGACCCGCTACCTGATCAAGGAAGTAATGCAGTCCGATGAAAAACGCCTGAACACCCTGCGCGGTTTCTACCCCCTGGCGAAAGCCGAGGACTGGCGCCTGGAAATGGCCGGTCAGCGCGTGCAGATCATCAAGAAAGATGCCAAGCACGGCGGTATCCTGCAATTCGGCACCGAGCTGGTCGCGGCCCGGGACGGCTCCATCGCCGCCCTGCTCGGCGCATCGCCAGGCGCTTCGGTGACCGTGTCGATCATGCTCGACCTGCTGCAACGCTGCTTCCCCGAGCAGGTTGCATCCGAGCAATGGCGCAGCAAGCTGAACGAGATCTTCCCCGCCATGGCCGAGGTGCTCGCCAACGACGCCGAACGCTACAGCGAGGTGCAGGCGCGCTCCGACGAACTGCTGCAACTGAACGAGCCGGCAATGGCTTGAGCCGGCTGCAGAACTGAAAAACCGCCTCCCGGGGCGGTTTTTTTATGGCGGCGGCGCGGTCATCCGCGGCGCCGCAGAATTGCCTCGCCGCTTTCGCCGAATGGTTGAGAGCTTGTGAAAAAACTCTCGCCTACTGCGAGCGCAGATCGATCAGCGCCCAGCCACCCATGAACATGGCGGGCTTTACGCGTTTTCGCCGCCCTAGGCGGAGGCCGCCAAGGGGTAGAAGCTGAAGTACTGGCGCAACGC
>RCUR01000937.1_pt1 | contig 10460 bp, 8 predicted proteins | sample 2166151 | NCBI WGS metagenome assembly RCUR01 (sample SAMN09932785, study PRJNA488358) | compost metagenome | isolation source: compost soil in an enriched community | place: Germany: Experimental Botanical Garden
CGTTTCACGGGGACCAGAATTTTCATGCAAACTCCCGATTCGACTGGATAGTTGCAGGCAAATTACGGCAACGCGCTGCTAACAGCCTCGTTCATTTGAACTAGCCACACTTGGGCTAATACGCGCAAAAACGGCCACTGCAGAAACGATTCCGCCCGGCAAAGGCCGGGCGGAATGGATGCAACCGGGTTCAGCGCCGATCGACGGTAACGATCTCGCGGCGCTCGGCCATTTCCGGCGCCACTGCGGCCTCGTCGGTGAAGAACTGCTGGTACCACTCGCGCAGCTGGTAGACCGGGCCGTCGCCCTCGGCCAGCACCGGGTTGTTGACGCGCACCTTGTGCTTCCAGATGTCCACGTCCTGGTAGAAGGAGGTGCGGTTCTGCTGCACGTACTCCTTGGCCAGCGCCTCGTTCTGCTCCTCGCTCCAGCCCGGCATCTTCTTCACCAGGCAGCCGAAGCGCAGCTCGAAGCTGTTGGGGGTGATCGGCACGTGGCAGTTGAGCAGGATCGAATGCACCTCCATGCCCTCGAACAGCGCACGCATGCGGGTGAAGTGGGTGGCCGGACCGAAGTAGGCCGACTCGGCAACCAGGTCGCCGCCCAGGCGGACCGAGTCGCCGTGGAAGATCTGGTGGGCGACATGGCCCTCGAACACGTTGGCGAAGTACTTGGTCGGGGTGCCGTGAACCGGGCCGAAGTGCTGGGCGTCGACCAGGTTGTCCACCAGCTCGCGCGGGTTGGTCTCGATGATCAGGGTGTCGAGGTACCAGTTGTGCGACCACTCGTCGCTGTCGATTTCCGGCAGGTGCGGAATCACCACGTCCGCGGCCGGCACCTTGCCTTCGGGGTTGTTCCAGACGAACAGCAGGTTGTTCTCCTCGCAGGTCAGCCAGGAACGGGTCTTGGCCTTGGGCGGGATGCGCTCGCAGTAGGGAATCTCGACGCAGCGGCCGCTGCCCTCGAACTGCCAGTGGTGGAACGGGCAGACCACGCGGTTGCCTTCCAGGGTGCCCTGAGACAGGTCGGCGCCCATGTGCGGGCAGTGGGCGTCGAGGATGTTGATCTTGCCGCTGTCGTCGGCGAACGCCAACAGGCGGCTGCCGAAGATGTTCAGGGTATGCAGCTTGCCGTCGCGGTAGTCGTCGGCGACACCCAGACAGTGCCAGCCACGGGCGTAGCGGGCTGGCAGGGCATTGTTGCTGTTGTTATCGGTCATCAGGCTTTCTCCGTTGAGCGCACGCAAGACAGGTTGCCGTCGGGCCGCGCCCCGGGGCGGGCCGGACGGCAACGTCCGTCGATCTTCACCGAGAGACGCCGCGCGCTCATCATCCGCTTGGACTAGAAACGGCGATTTCAGGCGCGCCAGTCGGCGACGATGCCCTGCTCCAGGGCGAACGGCTGGGCGGCGATGGTGCGCTTCTGGAACTCGCCGGCCTCGGCGGCGGTGGCCAGCCAGAGCATGACCGCCGCCGGCACCTCGGGTGGCGCCACGCCGCCGCGCAGGGCGATCACGCCCTTGTCGCCAATGGTGGCTTTCAGCGCTTCGGTGGTGACCACGCCGGGGTTGACGGTATAGGCGCGGATGCCGCGCTCGCCCAGCTCGGTGGTCAGGATGCCGGAAAGGCGCGATACCGTGGCCTTGCCGGCACCGTAGGCGTAGCCCCAGCCGCCGCGTCCGGCCGCCACCGGTGGATCGCTCTCGCCGGCGCCGGAGGTGACGTTGATGATCACCCCGTCGCCGCGCTCGAGCATCTGCGGCAGTACCGCACGGGTGGCGAGGAAAGGCGCCAGCAGGTAGCCCTGGTAGACGCGCAACAGGGTCTCGGCCTCGAGATCGAGGAACGGCAGGTTGAGGTCGCTGCCCTGGTAGATGGCGTTGTTGACCAGCACATCGATGCGCCCGAAGTGCTCGAGCACCGCCGCGCAGGCCGCGCACACCGAGTCGGCGTCGAGCAGGTCCATGCGCACCACGAAGACCTCCCGGCCCAGTTCGCGCACGGCCGCGGCGGTCGCCGCCAGACTGCCCGCCAGCGGCGTTCCGTCCGGATTGCGCAGCGCGTGCTGGTGGGCCTCGCCCTCCTCCAGCGTGCGCGCGCTGATCGCCACGTCGAAGCCGGCGCGGGCGAAGGCCAGCGCCGTCTCGCGGCCGATGCCCCGGCTGGCGCCGGTGATGAATGCCACCTTGTTCATTGCAGACTCCTTGAGTGAAATCCCCGGCCCGTTCCGGGGCAATCGCATGGCCGGGCCAATCCGCTGTAGGGGCGAATTCATTCGTCTGACGCAGCCACGTTGGCGAATGAATTCGCCCCTACAGTTCAAGTCTTGGCGCCGGGCAGCCCGGCCGGCATCGTCAATTCGGACCAGAAACGACGAGACCACCCTCAGGTGGCCTCGTCAGTGCAGCTACAGAAATCAGAAACGCGACGGGCGCACCATGGCATCCATCCCACCATCGACGAACACCACGCTGCCGTGCACGAAGCTGGCCTGCGGCGACTGCAGGAAGGCGACCAGCGCGGCGATTTCCGCCGGCTGGCCGGCGCGGCCCAGCGGGGCGACGAAGTCGCGCACCGCCTGACCGAAGCGCGGATCCTCCTTGGAGGACTGCAGCAGCGGGGTCTCCACCGCGCCCGGCGCCACCACGTTGAGGCGCAGGCCGCGGCCGCCCCACTCCACCGCCTGCTGCCGGGCGTAGCGGGTCACTGCGTACTTGGAGCAGGCATAGGCGACGTGCGCCTGATCAAGCTCGTTGGCCAGGGCAATGGCGCGCGCCTCGTCGCCGGCCAGCATTGCCTCGACCATTGGCTGGTTGTCGGCCCCCGGCTGGGTGGCCGCCACCGAGCCGATGATCAGCGCCGCGCCCTGTTCGCCGCGCTCCAGCGCGCTGGCCAGGCCATCGACCAAGGCGGTGACACCGAAGTGGTTGACCGCGACGATCAGGCTGCTGGACGGTGCGGTGACACCGAGGCCGGCGCAGCACACCAGACCGTCCAGCACGCCGTCGCAACGGGCGAGTACGTCCTCGACCGCCGCCTGGCGACCTTCGGGGGTGGACAGGTCGGCGATGACCTCGGCGTTGGCGCGGTCGATGCCGATGATCTGGTGGCCGGCGGCGCGCAGGGCGGCGCACACCGCAGCGCCGATGCCCGACGCGGAACCGCTGACAGCTGTGACTGGCATGAAAATTCTCCTGAATGACTGGGCCTGGATGGCTGGTTCTGCCCCACTCTAGGGGCGGCGCGAAGCGACTCGAATCGTCCAAGCGGACGATTCGAGCAGACGGAGTTTCAACCGCCGCGCGGACGCCCGGACGGGCTTTCAGCCTGGCCCACCGCCATCACGCTGTTGAGCATGATGCGCACCAGTTCGGTCTGCCGGCGCACGCCGGTCTTGGAGAAGATCGCGCGCAGATGTGCGCGCGCGGTGTTGCGGCGGATGTTCAGCACCTCGGCGGCCTCCTCCAGCGACAGGCCGTTGGCCAGTTCGAGGCATAGCGCCGTCTCCGCCGGCGTCAGATTGAACAGCTGCTTGGTCACCGTGGTGCTGGCCAGCGACTTGCCGACGGCATCGCGGATGTACACCACTACCGCCGGCTGCCCCTTGCTTTCCGCCCACTCCAGCGAGGGCACCGACTCCACCACTACCACCAGGTTGACCTGGCCGGAGGGTCGGGCGATCGACACCGCCTCGGCGATCGGCGGACTCTCCTTGCCCTGGCGGGCGAAGGCACCGCGCACCAGGCGCTGCAGTTCGCGGTTGTCGCTGGGATAGGAGGCCTCCAGGCGTCCGCCGACCAGCTTGAGACCGTCGGCGCCAGCGAGGATCTCCTGGGCGATGACGTTCTGCTGCAGCACCCGGCCGCTCTCGTCGAGCACGATGGTCGCCACCGACAGGCGGCTGATCGCCTGAGAATACAGAGTACCCATCGACTGGCTGCGATCCAGCTGGTTGTGCACGTTGAGAGCACGCCGCAGGTGCGGCAGGATCAGCTCGCAGAGTGCGCGGTCGCGCGCCGAGAATTTCGGGGAAGTCTCCGGACGGGTGATGCGAAAGCGCAGCTTGCCGGAGTCGGGCGTGGAAATGTCCACGCCCATGACGTGGAACACGCCCTTCGGCCCGCACCAGTGCTGGTAGTAGGAGGAGCGGCGCCAGTCCTCCTCGCTCATCAGGTCGTCGACGGTGAATACCTTGTCGGCCGGCTGGTTGATGAACGGGGTGCTGGAGTGCGGATAGGTCAGGTAGGTGACCTTGCCCTCGCCCTCGACGTTGCCCGCGACGATCATCAGACCGGCATCCGACTGGTCGGGGATACGCAGGATCAGGGTCACGTAGTTGGCGGCGAACAGGTCGCGCAGCTGCTCCATGGGGATGTGCCACTGGCTACTGTCCACGGCCGCGTCGTACAGGGCTGCTACCAGACTGTCGTATTCGGCCAGATCCAGGCCCGCCAGGGCATGGATACCTGCAGTTGTCTTTTCCACCCTATCACCTCTTGCGAAGCCGGCTCGTTGGCCGACCCCTTGTTATTTTTGTCCATTCGACAGGTCGCGCCGGATAACCAGGGACCGGCAGACTCCACCTGCCGGGCAATAACCCTTCCTCCGGTGCTGCGCACGCAAAACCTTGCACAACGGTTTCCGGCCACCTTCCTTCCGGAAAACCTCGTGCCAGACAGCTTCCAGCAAAGTCGGGGGCGCTTCAACCGTAATTGGTCGAATACTCCGACACCAGTCGCCGACCTGGCACGGGACGCCGTGACCTATACCCCCACAGCCGCGTCGCGGCGGCTGCCGAGCGCGGCGGCTGCCGCGTCATCCGTATCAGTTTTACTCGCCTTGCGGGCAGCCACCAGAGGACGCCCCTGATTGAACCAGGCGGCCATCGCCGGCAGCAGGAAGATCGCGCCGAACACGTTGACCAGGAACATGAAGGCCAGCAGCACACCCATGTCGGCCTGGAACTTCAGCGGCGCGAAGGCCCAGGTGCACACGCCGATGGACATCGTCAGCGCGGTGAACACCGCCGCAGTGCCACGTTGGCGCATCGCCTCATAGAAGGCGTTGCGCAAGTCGCTCCCCTCCTCCATCTCGTGCTGGATGCGCTCGAAGAGGTAGATGCCGTAGTCGACGCCGACGCCGACGCCCAGAGCGACCACGGGCAAGGTTGCGACCTTGAGGCCAATGCCGAGCAGCGCCATCAGCGCGTTGCAGAGGATCGCCACGATGGCCAGCGGCACCAGGATGCACAGCACCGCGCGCAGGGAGCGGAAGGTCAGCCAGCAGAACAGAGCCACGGAGCCGAACAGAGCGGCGAGCATCATCACCTCGGCGCGGTCCACCGCCTCGTTGGAGGCCGCCATGATGCCGACGTTGCCGCCAGCCAGACGGAAGTTCACCCCCGGGGTGACGTCAGCGGCGATGATCCGCTTGACCTCATTGACCACGTGGGCGACGGTCGCGCCTTCATGGTCGGTGAGGAACATCAGGACCTGCATCTGCTGGCAGCCGTCGGTGACCATGCCCAGCTCCGACGAGTAGGCACGCGAGCCCTGCTGCAGGCCGCGTTCGGAGTTGGGAATCGCCGACCAGCGCGGATTGCCCTCGTTGTTGCCGGAAATCACCACCTTGCCCGTACCGGTGACACTGGAGACCGACTGCACGCCAACCACGTGGCGCACAGCAAAGTCGAAACGGTCCACCGCACGCATCACCTGTGGATTCAGGCAGGCTTCCGGGTGGTCCTTGGCTTCGACGAACACTGTCAGTACGTCAAGACCGATGGCATAGCTGCCGACGATCCGCGCGTTGTCGCGGTTGTAACGCGAGTCGCTGCGCAGCTCCGGCGCCCCGGCACCGATGTCGCCGGTCTGCAGGTCGCGGGCCTTCAGAGTACCGACAGCGAGCAGGATGAGGCTGGTGGCAAACACCAGCAGGGCCGGCACGGGCTTGGCCAGGCTGGAAAGCCCCCACCACAGGGGGTGCTTGCGGCCTGCAAGCGGCTTGTTGCTAGGCTGCGCCGAACGCTCCAGACGCAGGTGGGAGATGATGATCGGCAGCATCATCTTGTTGGTGACGATCATCAGCAGCACGCCCAGGCAGGCCGTTGCGCCCAGCTCGTGGACGATGGGGATGTCGATCAGCATGATCACCGCGAAGCCCACGGCGTTCATCAGCAGCGCCAGCGAACCGGGGATGAAGATCTTGCAGAAGGCCGCGTGGGCCGCAGTCTGCGAGTCGGCTCCGGCCAGCACGTCCTGCTTCCAGGCGTTGGTCATCTGCACGGCGTGGGACACGCCGATGGAGAAGATCAGGAACGGCACCAGGATCGACATCGGGTCGATGCCCAGGCCCAGCAGCGGCAGCAGGCCGAGCAGCCAGACCACCGGCAGCAGCGCCACCACCAGCGCCACCACGGTCAGCTTGAGCGAGCGCGAATAGCCCCACAGCAGCGCCGCGGTGATCAGGAAGGCCACCACGAAGAAGCCCATCACCGCGCCGAGACCCTCGACCACGTCGCCGACCAGCTTGGCGAAGCCGACCACGTTGATCTCGATCTGATCGCTATTGTAGTGCGCGCGGATTTCCTCGAGGCGCTTGGCTACCTCGACGTAGGAAACCTTCTCGCCGGTCTTCGGGTCGACGTCCTGCAGGTCGGCACGCACCATCGCGGCCTTCAGGTCGTTGGCCACCAGACGGCCGATCTGTCCGGAGCGCGCAGTGTTGTTGCGCACCTGCTCGAGATCTTCGAGGGTGCCGGCGAAGCGCGGCGGCACCACCACGTCGCCGAAGAAGCCGTCCTCGGTCACCTCGACGTACTGCACGTTGGGGGTGAACAGCGAGGTCACGCTGGAGCGGCTGACCCCGGAGGTGAAGAATACGTCGTCGGTGACCTTGCGCAGGGTTTCGAGGAACACCGGGTTGTAGATGTCACCCTCGCCCTTCCAGCGCACACTGACCAGGAAGCGGTTGGCACCGGTGAAGATCTTGCTGTATTCGAGGAAGTTCACCATGTATTCGTGGCGCAGCGGAATCAGCTTGTTGAAGCCAGGGTCCAGCCTGGTCTGCAGGGCACTGGCGCCGAGGCCGACGGTGATCGCGACGAACAGCGCCATCAGTGCGCGGCGGCGGGCCATCAGCAGGTCGGCGCAGGCCGCGACCCAGCGATCCACCCGGGAGTTTTGCTCTTTCATCTCGTCACCCTCAGTTCTGCACGGCGGCTACACCGCCGCGGAAACTCTTGAACACGCCATGCTCGCCACCGACCACCAGCACCTGATCGTCCAGTGCCGATACCGCGGTCAGCGTGCCCAGCCCCTCGAGGCGCAGGCTGCCGATCAGCTTGCCTTCGCGGTCGAAGCGGATCACCGCCCCACCGGCGCCGACCACCAGCACGCCGGCCTGTCCCGGCAGCAGGGCGTGGCCATAGAGCGGCGCAGTATGGCCGAGCGGCACCTGAGTCCAGTTCTGGCCGAAGTCGGCGCTGACGAACACGTGGCCGCGCATGCCGTAGGCCAGCCAGCGGTCGGCCGACAGACGCGCCACGCCGAACAGCGAACCGCTGTAGAAAGCCGGTAGGCGCTCCCAGTTCTGCCCGCCGTCGAGCGAGCGCAGCACCGTACCCTGCTCGCCGACCAGCATCAGGCGGCCGTCGGCGCCGCCATCCATGCCGTTGAGGTGGTAGCCGTCCACCGGCAGCTCGCGGGCCTCCCAGCTGCGCCCGCCGTCGGCGGAAACGAAGTACTTGCCGTAACTGCCGTAGGCCATCACCGCGTTCTCGTCGCCGGCCCACACGCCGAGCAGCGGTTCGGCCAGCTCGTCGTCGATGCGACTTTCCTGCCAGTTCCTGCCGCCGTCCTCGGAGCGCAGGATCCAGCCGTCGTGGCCCACCGCCACCAGGCGGTCGGCCGACAGCCGCGCCACGCCGGTCAGCGAACTGCTGCGGCGCGGCTCGATGCTGGCCTGTTGCCAGCTCTGGCCGCGGTCGTCGCTGGTGAGGATGACGCCCTGCTCGCCGACGGCGACCACGCGCGGGCCCTCACCGACCACGTCATTGATCAGCAGGCGGTCGGTGCGCAGCTCGGTAGCCGGCAAAGGTGGCGGCGTGCGGTGCGAGAAGGCGTACGCGGCGGTCGCCGCGACCACGGCCGACATGGCATAGGCGATCAACTGGCGCATACCGACCTCCGCAGGCGATTGAGTGCTTTCATGCTGTCTTTCCCTTGTTCTTGTTGTGGGCGACCGCGACGCGGCGGTCGCTCGACGCAGGCGTTGATACGGCTCGATAGTCCGCAAGACAGAGCTGCGCCGGCATCGTCCATAAGGAGTACGCCGGCACAGAGGGGGAATGAGGATCGGCGGGGCTGGCGCATGAACGTCTTGTAGGGGCGAATTCATTCGCCAAGGGGCGCGAAGCGCCCCCCGAACCACAAAGCGCAGGCCGTTGGCCTGCTTGGCGAGTGAATTCGCCCCTACATACGCCACCCCGGGGAAATGGGCGGGACTCAGGCGATCTCGAACAGCCCGGCGGCGCCCATGCCGCCGCCGATGCACATCGCCACCACCACGTAGCGCACGCCGCGGCGGCGGCCTTCCAGCAGGGCGTGGCCGACCATGCGCGCGCCGGACATGCCGAACGGGTGGCCGATGGCGATGGCACCGCCGTTGACGTTGAGGCGGTCGTCGGGGATGCCCAGCACATCGCGGCAGTGGATCACCTGGCAGGCGAAGGCCTCGTTGATCTCCCACAGGCCGATGTCGGCCACGGTCAGGCCGAAGCGGTTGAGCAGCTTGGGCACCGCGAACACCGGGCCGATGCCCATCTCCTCCGGCGCGCAGCCGGCCACGGCGATGCCGCGATACACGCCGAGCGGCGCCAGGCCGCGGCGGGTGGCCTCGGCCCGGCTCATCAACAGGGTCGCCGCGGCGCCGTCGGAGAACTGCGAGGCGTTGCCGGCGGTGATGAACTCGCCCTGCTGCACCCACTTGCCGTCCTTCCACACCGGCTTGAGCGCGGCGAGGTCGGCCAGGGTGGTCGACGGCCGATTGCACTCGTCGCGATTGGCGAGCACTTCCTCGTGGCCGGTCGGCTTGCCCTCCTTGTCGAAGCACAGCTTGCGCGCGGCGAGCGGCACGATCTCGTCGGCGAACAGCCCGGCAGCCTGGGCGGCGGCGGTGCGCTGCTGGCTCTGCAGGGCGTATTCGTCCTGGGCGGCGCGCGAGATGCCGTAGCGACTGGAGACGATCTCGGCAGTCTCCAGCATCGGGATATAGGCGCTGGGCACCGTCTCGATGACCGCTTCGGACTGCGCGCGGTAGGTGTTCTTGTGCTTGGTCTGGGTCAGCGACAGCGACTCGACGCCGCCGGCCACCGCCACAGAGAGTTCGCCGGTGATGATGCCCTTGGCGGCGACGCCGATGGTCATCAGGCCGGAGGCGCACATGCGGTCCAGGGCCATGCCCGGCACCGTGTCCGGCAGGCCGCCGGTGTAGGCGCACAGGCGGCCGATGTTGTAGGCCTGGGTGCCCTGCTGCACCGCCGCGCCCATGATCACGTCCTCGACCGCGCCCGGCTCGATGCCGGCGCGCTCGACCACCGCGCGCACCACGTGGCCGCCGAGTACGGGTGCCTCGGTATCGTTGAAGGAGCCGCGGAAGGACTTGGCCAGCGCGGTACGGGCAGTGGCAACGATCACCGCGTCATTCGGATTTGCATTCATCGGGATTACTCGCTCAGGCAACAGGGTTGAAGGTGTAGCGGCTGATGGTGTCGACCACGCAGCCCGGACGCTCGCTGCCCTCGATCTCCACGGTGACGCGCACGGTGGCCTGCACCGCCGCACCGAGCTGCTCGACGCGCACGATCTCGCCGCGTCCGCGCACGCGCGCGCCGACCTTGACCGCTGCCGGGAAGCGCACGCGGTCGCAGCCGTAGTTGACGCCCATGCTCAGGTTGTCGACCTGCAGCAGCTGCGGCAGGAACAGGTTGACCAGCGACAGGGTCAGGTAGCCGTGGGCGATGCAGCCGCCGAACGGGCCGCTGGCGGCACGCTCGGGGTCGACATGGATCCACTGGTGGTCGCCGGTCGCTTCGGCGAACAGGTTCACCCGCGCCTGGTCGATTTCCAGCCACTCGGTGGCGCCCAGATCGCGGCCCTGGGCAGCGAGCAGCTCGGCCGCGCTTGCAAAGGTCATGGTCATGGCTGCTTCCTCAGGCCTGCTGGGAACTGACGGAGAGCACTTCGCCGGTCATGTAGGAGGCGTAGTCGCTGGCCAGGAAGACCATCACGTTGGCCACTTCCCAGACCTCGGCGGCGCGGCCGAAGGCTTCGCGGCTGGCCAGACTGGCGAGCAGCTCCTCGCTGGAGGCCTTCTTGAGGAAGTCGTGCAGGGCGATGGACGGCGACACCGCGTTGATGCGCACACCGAACTCGGCGGCTTCCAGGGCGCTGCAGCGGGTCA
>RCUR01000939.1_pt1 | contig 10446 bp, 8 predicted proteins | sample 2166151 | NCBI WGS metagenome assembly RCUR01 (sample SAMN09932785, study PRJNA488358) | compost metagenome | isolation source: compost soil in an enriched community | place: Germany: Experimental Botanical Garden
ATAAGTTCGGTGACACAACTTAAATGACCTTATATTGCTTATATGGTTCACATTATTTTACTGTTTTATAAAACAGGATTTTATGTTTCAAGAACGTTAAAATTTGTAATTTGTCAACTTGCTTCAAAGTTAAAACATATAAGTGATATAAGGTGCTTGATTAAATTTTCGCTCTGTCGTATTGGTTTGGCCAGTCGATGTCAGCCTGCAATTCGTGGGCAAAGCTTAATCCCAGATTCGGATTTCGTAATGATTCTCGTGCGAATAAAACCAGATCTGCTTTTCCGCTGGCAATAATTTCTTCTGCCTGAAGAGCTCCGGTGATTAAGCCTACGGCACCCGTCATGATTCCCGTTTCTTTTTTGATTTGTTCCGCAAAAGGCACCTGATAATTAGGACCTAGAGGAATCTGTTGGTGAGAAACCAACCCTCCAGAAGAAGTGTCAATTAAATCGACTCCTTTTTCTTTTAAAATTTTTGAAAGTTTAACCGATTCCTGAATATTCCAGCCGCCATCTGCCCAGTCGGAAGCAGATATTCTTACCAATAGAGGCAAGTCTTTGGGCCATTCGGATTGTGCTGCTTCCAGAACTTCCAAGACCAAACGGATTCTGTTTTCGAAACTTCCTCCATATTCATCTTTTCTGAAATTGGATAAGGGTGAAAGAAATTGGTGTAACAAATACCCGTGGGCAGCATGAATTTCCAGTACTTGATAACCGACCTGAACGGCTCTTTTGGTTGCGGCTTTAAAATCGGAAATTACTTTTTGAATACCGGTTTGGTCCAAGGCAATTGGCGCTTCTTCATTTGAATGATAGCCCACGGCACTTGGCGCAACGGTATTCCAACCGCCTTGACTTTCGTCTAGTTTTCTATTGCCGTTCCAAGGAGAAGATACACTGGCTTTTCTACCGGCATGTGCCAACTGAATTCCCGGTACCGAGTTTTGACTGAGAATAAAGTGGGTGATAGTCTGCAGTTTTTCGATTTGTTCGTCCTTCCAAAGACCTAAATCTTGAGGTGAAATCCTACCTTCGGGAGAAACGGCTGTAGCTTCCTGAATAATTAAGCCTGCGCCCCCGCTGGCACGGCTTCCAAGATGTACGAGATGCCAATCATTGGCAAAACCATCTGTTGCAGAATATTGACACATAGGTGAAATCGCAATCCTGTTTTTCAGGACTGTTTTTTTTATGGTGAGTGGTGAAAATAATTGTGATGCCATACGTTTTAAGATTTTATTGATGGATTTTGATCGAAAGGAACAGTAAAGTTACAAGACACAAACGAAAGTGAAAATTAAAAACGGTAATTATTAACAAACATTTATTATCATACAAAAGCTAAACCTTTGCAACTAAAATAGAAAACCTTACTTTTGTCCGTCAAATTAAGAACTAAAATTAAAAAATGGATATTGTTATCAAGCTTTCTCAATTTTTGTTGAGTTTATCATTACTGATTATACTTCACGAATTAGGACATTTTATTCCTGCTAAATTATTTAAAACCAGAGTCGAAAAATTCTATTTGTTTTTTGATGTTAAATATTCTCTTCTAAAAAAGAAAATTGGAGAAACTGAATACGGAATTGGATGGCTGCCACTGGGTGGTTATGTGAAAATATCCGGAATGATTGACGAAAGCATGGACAAGGAACAAATGGCATTGCCGGCACAACCTTGGGAATTTCGTTCAAAACCGGCTTGGCAACGTTTGATTATCATGTTGGGAGGGGTTACCGTAAACTTTGTTTTGGCATTTATCATTTATATTGGGATGGCATTTGTTTATGGTGATACCTATATTGCTAATGATGATTTAAAAGACGGTCTTTTGTTTGAGAATAAAGCCATGCAAAAGGCAGGTTTCAAAACAGGTGACAAAATCATTTCTATTGAAGGCGAAAAACTGGAGAGATTTGACAATGACATCAATGGAAAGATTGTAATGGCTAAGCACATCCTTATCGAAAGAAATGGAGCGCAACAGCAGATAAACATGCCAAATGATTTTGTTGACCAATTGTCGAAAGTAGAGAAAATGCCTTTGGCGTCTATAAGAATGCCATTTGTAATCGGTGCTGTTGCTGCAGAATCTGTAAACACAGGATTAGAGAAGAAGGATATTGTAATCGCGCTAAACGGACAAAAAACTAAATATTTTGACGAAGCCAAATCAATTTTGGATAGTAATAAAAATAAAACGATTACAGCGACCGTATTGAGAAACGAGAAAGAGGTACAAGTTCCGGTTGTTGTTTCTAAAGATGGTAAACTAGGCGTTCAAATAGGAGGCTTGGGAATGCAGTCATTAGAAAAACTGGGTTATTATAAAATAAGCAAAGAGGAATTCGGTTTGGTGGAATCTATTCCGGTAGGAATTGAGAAAGGGAAAGACCAGTTAGTAGGTTACGGAAAACAACTAAAAATGATCTTCAGTCCAAGTACGGGTGCTTACAAACAAGTAGGTGGTTTTAAAGCAATATTTGATATTTTTCCTAATACATGGAGTTGGGAAGTGTTCTGGACAATCACGGCTTTATTATCAATTATGCTTGGCGTAATGAATTTATTGCCAATTCCTGCTCTTGACGGTGGTCATGTAATGTTTTTATTATACGAAATGGTTAGTGGCAAAAAACCAAGTGATAAATTCTTAGAAAACGCCCAAATGGTTGGTTTTGTTTTGCTTATCTCGCTCTTGTTATTTGCAAACGGAAACGACATTTATAAAGCGATTGTTGGGAAGTAAAAAAAATTAAAAAAAGTTTTAAATTTGTTTGCAGAAATCAAATTTAGCCCTATATTTGCAACCGCTTAACCGAAGATAAAACATCAGTAAAAGCACAACAAATACGTTCCTAATCGCATTTCAATATACAGTTTCCTCCTTAGCTCAGTTGGTTAGAGCATCTGACTGTTAATCAGAGGGTCCTTGGTTCGAGCCCAAGAGGGGGAGCTTTTAAAAGCCTGACAGCAATGTCGGGCTTTTTTTATGCTTAAATCTTTCTGTAAAATCAATACTTTGCGAAGTTCTATAAAAAAAGGGAAATTTTGTCATTTGACAAGTTTGACAGGTTTTTTGATAAAAAAAAGGTACCCATTGCGGTACCCATTTTAAAATGTTTCAAGGGGAAAAGGCAGTTGTATATATCAATAACCAAAGATTCCCATCATCTATAGTCAATAAATGCTGGGAACTTCTAAAACGGGCAGTATCGCACTTTGGGTTGAAATTGGGACCGTAGGATATTTTAAGGATTTGAAAGTAATTCAAAAATAATGGATTCTTAAATCTGATAATCATCCGAAATAGTTATATTTTTTGGATGCTTGTGTGATGAAAGGAATGTCTTATTCATGACTAATTTATAGGAAAACAAAATAAAAAGTCATCAATGATGTTTTTTTAATTTTTGAATAAAGTAATTCTAACTAACAAATTACTTAATAAATAAATCATTCCTTTTTTCTTTTTTCATTTTTTAAATTTCGATATTTACATATTAAAAGAAATTAATGATGATACGTAGAAGATTTATTGGCTTTGCGGCTTTGTTTGGAGTTGCTGGTATTATGGGCTTTGCACCAAGTTCAAAGAAAAAATATTTGTTGCACCATGTGTTTTTTTGGTTAAAGAACCCTCAATCGGAGGCAGATAAACAGCAATTGGTTTCTGGTTTGAAAACTTTGGCGGAAATTCCAACTATCCGTCAAATTCATGTGGGCGTTTTAGCTTCTACTGAGAAGCGCGAGGTAGTAGACACCTCTTGGGATGTTTCGGAGCTTATGTTTTTTGATGATGAGGCCGGCCAAAAAATATACCAGGACCACCCAATTCATCAAGCTTTTATAAAGAACTGTTCTCATTTATGGGAAAAGGTTGTTGTGTATGATGCGATAGATGTATAAACTTTGTCTCTTTTAATTGATCGTTCTGTATTTATAGGGGGAATAGCCTACCCGTTGTGTAAATAATCGGGTAAAATGCTGAGGATATTTGAAACCCATTTCATAAGCAATTTCGCTAATTGATTTATTGATATCAAAAAGTTTTTCTTTGGCAAGAGCTATTACTTTTTCCTGTATATATTCCTGAGCTGGTTTTCCCGTTTCTTTCTTTACCAAATCTCCAAAATAGTTTGCTGATAAGTGAAGTTCTTCGGCAAAATGTCGTACGGAAGGTAATCCTATCGTTTGTGGTTTATCAGATTGGAAATAGTTATTCAATAAAGTTTCGAATCTGGCTAAGGCATCTTTATGAATGTTTTCTCTTGTTATGAATTGTCGGTCATAAAAGCGAATACAGTAATTTAAGAATAATTCAATATTGCTCACAATTATTGATTTGCTGTGTTTATCAATTGGGTATTCTAATTCATGCTTTATTTTGTTAAAGCATTCCAAAACAATTTGTTTTTCTCTTTCAGAGACATGCAAGGCTTCATTTACATCATAGGAGAAAAAACCATAGTCTTTGATGCGTTTGGCAAGTGAAGTTCCGCGTATCAGATCAGGATGAAATGCTAATGCCCACCCATTTGGCTGTATAGTTTTAGCATCCGTTTCAAACCCCAGGACCTGTCCTGGTGCAATGAAAAGCAATGTTTCTTCTTGGTAATCATAATGGGTGCGACCATATTTGAGTTCCTCACATTTCAAGTCCTTAAAAAAAATGATATAAAGTTCTGAAACGAAACGGGTTGCTGCTATGGGTTTTGACAGTGATTGATCCAGAACACTTACCTTGGGGTGCAAGGTCTCTTGTCCTCGTTCAGAATTAAATTGTGTGATACTTTCCAGTTTTACTATTTCTTTCATGACTTTTAAATTCAATAGAGTCAAAATTAATATAAATTTTTTGTGCTTTTTTATTTTTACCTTTAATCAGTAATAATGGTAAGATATTCAGTGAATTATATAATTATCTGATGAAAAATTGAGAGAAATTTGCATGTCAGATAATAATAGTATTACTAATTAACAAGAAGGATTATGAAAGCAAAAAATTGGATTTTTACAGTAGCGATTTTTTTAGTTTCAATAGTAATTGTACAGGCGCAATCGTCTACAAACAATGCTCAAAATACGGGAACAGAAAAGCAAGAGAAGAAATATCAGGCTCGGGCCGGGAAGACACAAACTTTTGGTGCAGAGGCTTTTGAAGTATCTGATAAAACCACACTAAGATGGTTGGGTATGGCTGGTTTTTTTATCAATAGCCGCGGTACTATTTTGATGGTTGATCCACTACTGGAAGGTTTTGATATGCCCCTTTTGATCGATTTTCCCATAGCGCCAAAAGATGTTGTTCGATTAGATGCAGTTTTGGTTACCCACGCCGATAATGACCATTATAGTATTCCTACCAATCGCGACCTTTTGCGTGTAACTAAAGAATATCATTCGACAATATATGTTGATTCACTGATGAAAAATGAAGGTTTCAAATCATTTGGTCACACTATCGGTGATGAGTTTAAAATAGGACGTCTAAAGATTAAACTGACTCCCGCTGATCATGCCTATCAAAATGCTTATCCGGGCATGAGTAAGCGCGTCTTTAAAAATGAAGATGCATGTGGATTTTGGATTGAAACACCTGATGGAACTATATGGGCACCAGGCGATTCTCGATTGATGAAGGAGCATCTTGAATTCCCTCAGCCAGATGCTATCTTGTTTGATTTTTCAGATAGTGAGTGGCATTTCACTTTAGAAGGAGCGGTGAAAATTGCAAACGCTTATCCAAACACGCCGCTACTGCTTAATCATTGGGGATCAGTGGATGCGCCTGATTTTACACCATTCAATGGTGATCCTGAGAAATTGAAAAAATTGGTGGTTAATCCACAACGTATATATGTGCTTGTTCCCGGAGAAGCATTTACACTTAAAAAGATCAAGAAGTAAAGTGAAGTACATGGATTCTTAGTATTGGTAATCTGAAAATTTATAAAGAATAACCCGTATGAAAAGATGGGTGGAAAAAGGGATCATTTGCCTTTCTTTTGAAGAAATTAAATAAACACTAATAGCAGAAATAATGAAGAATCAGGATGTATTATATCAATTTATAGCAATGATAATGATGACAACCCTTTTAAGCAGCAGTGCATTTGCTCAAAATAAGAATCTGGTTGTGCGTATTGCAAAACTTGAAATTGATGCGGCTCAGCTGGAAAGCTATAAAAGTATACTGAAAGAAGAAATGGAAACTTCGGTTCGTGTGGAGCCCGGAGTACTGTCATTGTATGCGGTGTCCGATAAAGCTAATCCTGCCAGCATCACCGTATTTGAGATATATGCTAATGACGATGCTTATAATGCCCATATACAAACGCCCCATTTTAAGAGGTATAAGAGCTCTACTATGGAAATGGTCAAATCTCTCGAACTCCTAAACACAGACCCTATTGCGCTCGAGGCAAAGAAGAAGTTGCAATTGAAATAGTTGGTATTTTGTAAAAGTTAGATTGTAAGAGATGGACTTTTTGTTTTTAGTCTTTCCTAAAGGGAATAGTTGATATTGTTCGTTTGAATGTGGTTAAAAGGCTAGTTTCAAATAAGTTCTAATTTTTTTTATTATGATTTAAATGTTCTTTGTGTTTCAACGACGCATTATTTTTTTATATTTGGAAATGGTTTTTGTAGTTGTTTTTCTAAAAAGCGGTTTTGAAACAAAGAATATCAATTTTTAACTTGAAAGAATGAAACAAAACAATCTCTCCGTCTGGTCTGCCATTTTATTATGTTCAATAAGTTTAGTCTCCTATTCTCAAAACACCGGCAATCAGAATACGCTGACCGAAGACGAAATAAAAGAAGGTTGGGCACTACTTTTTGACGGGAAAACAACCAATGGTTGGCACATTTACAATGAGGGAAATATCCAATCGGCCTGGTCAGTTGCCGGAGGAGAACTAGTATGTGATCCCAATACAGAAAACGTTGTTCGTGGAGATTTGGTTTCAGATAAAGCATATGAAAATTATGATTTGACTTTTGAGTGGAAAATCACCAAAGGAGGAAATAGTGGTGTATTCATCAATGTTCAGGAAGCCGTCGAATTCCCTACAGCCTGGACAACAGGTCCCGAGTATCAACTGTTGGATAATGCAAATGCCTCAACCCATGATTTGAAAGACGGAAAGCGTTTATCGGGTTGCATTTATAGCTTGTCTCCATTAAAAAACAAGGTGGAGCCTAAAAAATTTGGTCAATGGAATACTTCCCGAATTCTGCAACAAAATGGCCAAATTACATTTTGGTTAAACGGTGTTTTAACGGGTCAGGAAGATATGAAGAGCAGCCGTTGGAAGGAGTTGGTTGCAGGAAGTAATTTGGGGAAATTCCCTTCTTTTGGAAAAGCAACTAGCGGTAAAATTGCATTTCAGGATTGGGCAAAGGGTGTGTCTTTAAGAAATATCAAAATAAAAGAGTTGCAGTAAGCGTTCGTAAATAAAGAGAATAATAAGTAAAAGACTATCAGAATTGATGGTCTTTTTTATTTTTTGTCTGGTAATAAAAATGCTCTTTTGCTTGTAGTACCATTGTAAAAGTACTATTTTGAGTTAGTTATAGTGGTGTTTTAACACTATTTTTTTATTTCATTGTGTTATTGTGACGCATTATTTTATATATTTGAAAACGTTTTCGTTGAAAACAATGAAAAGCGCAAAGACAATAGAGGAAATTATTCTCAACCAAAAATAAAATAACCGATTGTTAACTAAATCTAATTTAGCTATTTACACACCTAAAAAACAGCCAAAAATATGAAAAAAGGAATAGTACTGCCTGCGTTACTTGTTCTTATTGGAACGCATTCGTATGCTCAAAAAAAATGGACAGAAACGCCTAAGGGATCTTATAATATCGTCCAAAACCAAGGAGGACAAGCATTAGGGTATTCTCCAAAATCAGGTGTAAACATTATACAAGTGGATGGTTTAGCTTTTAAGGACCTGAACAAAAATGGGTCTTTGGATATTTATGAAGATTGGAGAAAACCGGTAGCCGAACGTGCCAAAGATCTTGCGGCTAAAATGACAGTGGAGCAAATGGCCGGATTAATGTTATACAGCAGGCATCAGGCAGTTCCTGCGCCAGAAGGCGGTATGTTTACGGGAACTTATAATGGAAAACCATTTTCTAAAAGTGGTGCAAAAGCTTCTGATTTGTCAGATCAACAAATTGCATTTTTGACGAAAGATAATTTACGACACGTGCTGATGACTTCGGTTGAAAGCCCTATAGTTGCGGCAGAATGGAATAATAACATCCAAGCCTTAGTGGAAGGCATTGGAGTGGGAATACCCGCTAATAACAGCTCTGATCCGAGAAATGGAGCAAATAAAGATGCGGAATACAATGCCGGATCAGGAGGAGCGATCTCACAATGGCCGGAGGAATTGGGATTGTCCGCAACTTTTGACCCTAACATTACAAAACAATTTGGATCTATTGCTGCTAAAGAATACAGGGCCCTTGGAATTGCAACCGCATTATCACCACAGATCGATTTGGCAACAGAACCAAGATGGAATCGTTTTGTAGGGACTTTTGGAGAGGATCCAAAACTGGCAACAGATATGGCAAGAGCCTATGTTGATGGATTTCAAACTTCACCAAAATCTATTGATGCTTATGAAGGATGGGGTAATCTAAGTGTCAATGCCATGGTAAAACACTGGCCAAGTGGTGGTCCTGAAGAAGGAGGACGTGACGGTCATTTTGCTTATGGTAAATTTGCGGTTTATCCTGGGAATAATTTTGATACTCATTTGAAACCCTTTGTTGATGGTGCTTTTAAATTAGAAGGCGGTACCAAGAAAGCATCTGCAGTAATGCCGTATTATACCATCTCGTATGATCAGGATAAAAAATACGGCGAAAATGTGGGTAACGGATTTAGTAAATATATCGTTACGGATTTATTGCGAAACAAGTTTGGTTATGAAGGAGTAGTATGTACCGATTGGTTGATTACGGCAAATGAAGGACCTACTCCTGATGTTTTTGCAGGGAAATCATGGGGTGTTGAAAAACTCAGTGTTGCTGAACGACATTATAAAGTTTTAATGGCAGGGGTAGACCAGTTTGGCGGTAATAATGATATCAATCCGGTGCTTGAGGCTTATCAGATGGGAGTGAAGGAGCATGGTGAAAGTTTTATGCGTAAACGTTTTGAACAATCCGCGGTGCGTTTGCTTCTGAATATTTTCAGAGTGGGATTATTCGAAAATTCGTATCTGGACCCGATCGAGACCAAAGCTATTGTGGGGAACCCTGAATTCATGAAAGCGGGTTATGATGCGCAATTAAAGTCGATTGTGATGATTAAAAATCAAAATAAGACCTTGCCAATACAAAAAGGAAAGACTGTTTATATTCCAAAAAGAGTTACGCCTGCGAGTATCAACTTTTTTGGTCAACCATCACCTGAAAAAATTGAATATCCTGTTAATTTAGAATTGATTAAAAAGTATTATAACGTAACGGAGGATCCTGCTAAAGCTGATTTTGCAATCGTTTTTATCAAAAGTCCGATCAGTGGCGGATACAGCAAAGCCGATAGAGAAGCGGGAGGAAACGGATATGTGCCGATTAGTTTGCAATTAAAAGACTATACGGCGGTAGATGCCAGAGCGCAAAGTATAGCAGCCGGAGATCCTGTGGTTGATCCAACAATTACAAACCGATCGTATTTGAATAAAACATCTAAATCGAATTCCTATCCCGATTTAAACACCATTCTTGAAACTAAGAAAGCGATGAAAGGTAAGCCAGTACTTATATCTGTAAATATTTCTAATCCGATGGTTTTTGGGGAGTTTGAAAAAGAGGTTGATGCAATTGTGGGTGAATTTGGTGTACAGGTGGAAGCTTTAATGGATATTGTTTCCGGTCAAACAGAACCTTCGGGATTATTGCCGTTACAAATGCCAATCAATATGTCTACTGTTGAAAAACAAATGGAAGACGTTCCTCATGACATGATTCCTTACAAAGATGCTAATGAAAATGTCTATGATTTTGGTTTCGGATTGAACTGGAAAGGTGTAATCAAAGACTCCAGAACCGCTAAATATAACGTTAAGAAATAGGTTTCAAGACATTGAAATAGAGTAACTAAAAAGGCGACCAACTAAAAAACACTTTTAGTTGGTCGCTTTTTTAGACCCGGCAACATTTTTTTTGTCCGGGAAAGGAATTGCATTCAGAACTGGATTGGTTTCCTATTCTTCACTATAGTGAAGTCGTGAGTTGCCAGATACCCTAGGTTATTATTCTTTATTGGTCTCAAAAATAGTTAAAACTATGCACTTTAGTGCATTTCGCTTCCAGCTTCTAAAAATATTTTAGCCACAAATTTCACAAATTTCCGCAAATTAATTTGTGCTAATTAGTGTAATTTGTGGCGAATAAATAAGTGCTG
>RCUR01000941.1_pt1 | contig 10430 bp, 8 predicted proteins | sample 2166151 | NCBI WGS metagenome assembly RCUR01 (sample SAMN09932785, study PRJNA488358) | compost metagenome | isolation source: compost soil in an enriched community | place: Germany: Experimental Botanical Garden
CCTATGCCCACATCTGCAACCGGGATCTGGAGGCGGACATCGCCGCCCAGCTGGTGCCGGGCGGTGCCGGCTACAACGGCGCCCTGAAAGAGGGGCTGGACGTGGTGCTGGGGGGTGGCAGCAGCTTCTTCCTGCCGGCGGCCGACCAGGGCAAGCGGGAGGATGGCCGCAACCTCATCAACGAGATGCAGGCCAAGGGCTACCAGTTCGCCAGCAACCTGGATCAACTGAACCAGGCCGAGGCGGGCAAGCCGCTGCTGGGACTGTTTGGCTCCAGCCACATGAAATATGACCTGGACAGGCCGGCCAGCGAGCCGTCACTGGCCCAGATGACCCTGGCTGCCATCAAGCAGCTCAAGGACAAGGAGAAGGGCTACTTCCTGATGGTGGAAGGGGGCCGCATCGATCACGCCCTGCACGACACCAACGCCAAGCGCGCCCTGCAGGACACCCTCGCCTTCGACGACGCCATCAAGGCCGCCATCGACGAGGTGAAGAAAACCGACCCCGAGCTGAAGAACACCCTGATCGTGGTCACCGCCGACCATGACCATACGCTGGTGCTCAACGGTTATGCCAAGCGTACCGGCAAGACCACCGCCGACAACCCGGGCGTGCTCGGGCTGGTGAAGAACTACGAAACCGGCGAACCGAGCAAGGATGCCGACGGTATGCCCTACACCATCATCGGCTTCGGCAACGGCTACAACCGGGTGGATGGCTCGCGCAGCAGCGTGGCCGCGCTGGACGATGCCACCGTCTCGGCCGACGACTATCACCAGGAGGTGGTGGTCAAGGTGGGCGAGCTAGGCAACGAGACCCACGGCGGCACCGACGTCTTCCTCGGCGCCATCGGCCAGGGAGCGGACAGCTTCCACGGCTCTCTCGACAACACCGCCGTGTTCGGCAAGGTCAAAGCTGCGGCCAAGCTGTAAGGAGCATTCCATGAGAACAAGCATGACAACAACCATGAAAAAGACCCTGGTGTGCACCGCCCTGTTCGGTGCCCTGGGTGGCCTGTCCCAGGCCCAGGCCAGCGACGCCAAGAATGTGATCCTGTTTATCGGTGACGGCATGGGCCCCACAGTGCTCACCGCCACCCGGCTGTTCAAGGTGGGGGAAGAGGGCAATCTGGAGATCATGAAGCTGCCCCGCAGCGCCCGCATCAAGACCTTCTCCAACGACGCCCAGACCACGGACTCGGCCCCCTCCATGGCGGCCTACACCACCGGCGTCAAGATGAACAACGAGGTGATCGCCATGAGCAGCGACACCCAGGCCGTGGCGCCGGCCAAGGACATCAACGGCAACAAGGGCATCAACAACTGCACCGGCGACAACGGCACCCCGGTGCCGACCATACTGGAGCTGGCCAAGGCGGCGGGTAAATCGGTCGGTGCCGTCACCACCACAGAGCTGACCCATGCCACCCCGGCCGCCACCTACTCCCACATCTGCCACCGGGACGCGGCCTACGCCATCGCCGAGCAGGCGGTACCGGGCGGCGCCGGCTTCAACGCCGCGCTCGGGGACGGGGTGGACGTGCTGATGGGGGGCGGTGCCAATCACTGGACCCCCTACAGCGCCAGCAACAAGGGCGGCCGGGCCGATGGCCGGGATCTCACCGCCGAGCTGAGCGCCCAGGGCTATCAATACGTCACCACCCAGGGCGATCTGGCCAAGGTCAGCAGCGGCAAGGTGCTCGGCCTGTTCAGCGCCAAGTCCCACCTCGACTACGAGCTGGACCGCGTCGCCAAGGGCGCCGCCAATACCCAGCCGTCCCTGTCCGAGATGACCGCCAAGGCGATCGATCTGTTGAGCCAGAACAGCCAGGGCTACTTCCTGATGGTGGAGGGGGGTCGCATCGACCACGCCCTGCACGCCACCAACGCCAAGCGCTCCCTCACCGATGCGGTGGCGCTGGACGAGGCGGTCAAGACGGCGCTCGGCAAGGTGGACTTGAGCGATACCCTGATCGTGGTCACCGCCGATCACGACCACACCATGACCATCAACGGCTACTCCGCCAAGGGCAACAAGGTGCTGGATCTGGTCAAGAACGGCGACGGCACTACCCAGAACGACGTGGATGGCAAGCCCTTCACCACCCTGGTATTCGGCAACGGTCCCAACCGCGCCGACGTGCGCCCCACCCTCACCAGCGATCAGGTGATGGCGGACGACTACCTGCAGGAGACCGGCGTCAAGCTCGGCGCCGAGACCCATGGCGGCGGCGATGTGATGCTGTTTGCCGATGGCGCGGGCAGCGACCGCTTCAAGGGCACCTTGGACAACACCAAGGTGTTTGGCAAACTGCGGGAGGCGCTCGGCCTGTAAGTGGCAGGGGCCCGCACGGGCCCCTGCTCTTTCGAGCGACAGATGATGAGAAGACTCTTGCTCCCCTTGCTGCTACTCGGCAGCACCCTCTTTACGCAGGCGCGGGCCGACGAGGCGCCGGATCTCGCCGCCCGCATCAGTTATCAGGACAGCGTCACCGGCAGCGACGGCATAGCCCGGGCGAACCAGTGGCAGGAGAAGTGGATGCGGGTCGGCAACCAGGTGTGGAGCCAGCGGCTGATCCCGCTGCCCCTGGCCCGCGCCTACCACGCCAGCCACGACGCCAACCCCGGCCACAAGCACTTCACCCACCAGATGGCGGCCCGCTGGGTCAGCCGCGCCGAGGATGGCGAGCTGCAGCTGCGCTACGCGGATGCCTGGCACAATCAGCTGGTGGAGGTGCCCGCCGAGGAGTATGGCCAGGTCGCCTTCAAGCCCGACTGGACGCGCATTCGCCATCTCGTGGATCCCGCCCTGCTGCAAGGCATGACCGCCCTCGACGAGACGGCGCCCGAGCAGGCGCGCTGGTACGAGAAGCGAGAGGGCAAGCAGCGCACCCGCATCCTCTGGTCGAGCCAATGGCAGATCCCCCTGGTGGTGGAGTCCGCGAGCCTGGACGGCTATCGTAGCTACCGCATGACGCTGACCCTCAAGCCGCTGCCCAAGCAGCTGCCCTGGCAGCAGTTGGACGGCTACCAGACCCTGGACCTGCGCGACTTCTTCGACTGAGGGCGCCCCCGCCACGGGAGGCGCTCACTTTACGGGCAGAGATGGTACACTTCGCGTACTCATCCTTGTCCCGGTCCGTTATGCGTATTCCCGTCTTGCTGCTTGCCTTCTGTACCCTCTGGCTGACCACGGAGTCAGCTCACGCCGTGGTGATCATCGCGGCCGAGGTGCCCCCCTTCGTCATTCGCTCCTACCAGGGCGCCCCGAGCGGCATGGCCATCGAGGTGCTGGAGGAGGCGGCCCGCCGCCTGGATGAACCCCTGACCTTCGAGCTGATGCCGATGGCCCGCGCCCTCATCCAGACCCGCCACCGACCGGACGTGCTGCTGCTGCCGCCGGTGCGCAGCCCCCAGCGCGAGTCTCAGTTTCTCTGGATAACCCCCCTGCTGGACGAGGCCTTCGTGCTGGTCAGCCACCGCCAGCATCATCCCGCCCCGCTCACCATCGAGGAGCTGCCCGCGCAGACCATAGGGGTGATGCGCGGCTCCTATGGCCAGAGCCTGATCCAGTCCATCGCCGAGACCAGGGTGGAGCCGGTGGCGGCGGAGGCCAACAACGCCAACAAGCTGGCGCTGGGCCGCATCCAGGGCTGGGCCGTGGCCTGGAACACCGCCCGCTATACCCAGCAGCAGGCCGGCTTGCCGCTGGCCAGCCTGGTGCGCGGCGAGACCCTGCAGCGCACGGCCATCTACCTCGCCGCCCACCTCGACTTCCCGCCCAAAGAGGCGGCGCGCTGGCGCAAGGCGATCCAGGCCATGCGCCGGGACGGCAGCCTGGCCAACATCATCAAGCAGTACGATTATCAGGCGCCCTGAGCCCTCGGCCGGGGCAATTGCCAAAGCCGTCCAGAATGGTTATGGTATCCACATGAAAGCGCTCATGATTTTTTCAAGTCTGCTCACACCCCATTGAGCCCCCGCCCTCGCCCCTGACCGCGAGTCGTTCGGGGGCACCGCCTGTGCGATCTCTTTACAGCCTCTGACTTTTTCGACCGACCAGCCTGCCCGCCATCCTGGTCCTGTCCGCCATTGATAAGGAATGCCCTATGAAACAACCTCATCTCGTGATCTCCAGCCTGGATCTGGATCGCATCGAACAGTTGCTCGGCAACCATCCCCAGCACCTGGCCCTGCAAGAGGAGCTGGATCGCGCCGAGATCCGCGAGCCCGCCGACATGCCGCCGGACGTGGTGACCATGAACAGCACGGTGCGCTTCAAGATGCAAAACAGCGGCTCCGAGTTCTGCCTGACCCTGGTCTATCCGAAGGATGCCCAGGGGGACGAGTCCAAGATCTCGGTGCTGGCACCGGTCGGCAGCGCCCTGCTGGGCCTGAAGGTGGGTGACAGCATCGCCTGGCCAGGCCCCGCCGGTCGCACCATCCAGGTCGAGATCCTGGAGGTGGTCTACCAGCCGGAGCGGGCGGGCGAGCTGCACCGCTAGTCGCCGCGGACGCGCGTCAGCCTGCTCGGGGCGGCGCGTCCCTTGCTGAGCGGCCAGGCGCCTGCCCTCCTGATCCCGATCAAGCTTTGGGTGCACGCCGCCACTTATCTTGGTCACTCTTTGCCCTCCCCCTTGAGCCTGACCTCGGCCACGGGTATCTTGTTGGCCGCGCCAGCACCCTGGCCGCAGATTTCAGGCTGACATCATGATAAAAATTGCCCTCATCGACGATCACCAGATCGTCCGCTCCGGCTTCGCCCAACTGCTCAATCTCGAACCCGATCTGCGGGTCGTTGCCGAATTCGGCAGCGCCGCCGAGGCGCTGGCGGGCCTGCCCGGCAGCGGCGTCCAGCTGTGCGTGTGCGACATCTCCATGCCGGATCAGTCCGGGCTGGAGCTGCTCAAGCGCCTGCCCGCCGGCCTCGCCGTGGTGATGCTGTCGGTGCACGACAGCCCGGCGCTGATCGAGCAGGCGCTGCAGGCGGGGGCCAAGGGCTTTCTCTCCAAGCGCTGCAGCCCGGAGGAGCTTATCGCCGCAGTGCGCACCGCCGCCCACGGCGGCTGCTACCTGACCCCGGACATCGCCCACAAGCTCGCCAGCCACAGCCGGGATCCCCTCACCAACCGGGAGCGGGAGGTGGCGCAGCTGCTGGCCCGCGGGCTGGAGGTGAAGGCCATCGCCGAGCAGCTCGGGCTCTCCCCCAAGACGGTGCACGTCCACCGCGCCAACCTGATGGACAAACTCCAGGTCAGCAACAACGTGGAGCTGGCCCACCGCATGCTGGACAGCTGGTGATCCCCCGTATTGCCAGCTATGTCGCCATCTCGCTGGCGGCCTGCTTCATCTTCGCCGCCGGCTGGTTCTGCCTGTGGAGCATCGGCCTGCACCTGGCGGGCGGCCCGGTGCTGGCGGTGCTGCTGTTCCCGTTCGGGCTGCGGCTCGGCTTGCTGCTGCAAAGCCCCCTCGCCTACTGGCCGCCCTTGCTGCTGTGTGAAACCCTGCTGCTCTATTGGCTCGACGGCGAGATAGGCCTGCCAGCCTGGCCGCTGATCCAGGCCGGCACCCTGCTCACCCTGCTGCCGCTGCTCATCGCCCGCCGCCAGCGGGTGCGCAACGACTGGCAGCAGCTGCTGGTGCTGCTGGCCACCGTCACCGCGGCGGCGCTGCTGCAGTCCCTGCTCTGGCACCTGGCCGGGGAGGATGGCCTCACCGCCCTGCTGCTGACCCTGACCGGCGGCCTGACCCTCACCTCCACCTGCATGCTGATCTGGCACTACCTCACCCGCGCCACCTGGGTGCCACTCGGTCCGGCGCTGATCGATCAACCGGTGGACTGGCGCTTTCGCCACCTCATCTGGTACCTGCTGCTGTTCGTGCTCAGCCTCTGGCTGCAGCTCGGCCTGCCGGACTCGCTGGTGCGCTTCACCCCCTTCTGCCTCGCCATCCCCATCATGGCCATGGCCTGGCGTTACGGCTGGCAGGGGGCCCTGCTCGCCACCCTGATGAACACGGTGGCGCTGATGGCGGGCCAGGCCTGGCACGATCACCCGCTGGACCTGCTGCTCTCCCTGCTGGCCCAGAGCCTGACCGGCCTGCTGCTCGGCGCCGGCATCCAGCGCCAGCGCGAGCTGAACCAGGCGCTGACCCGCCAGCTCGCCCACAACCGCCAGCTCACCGAGCGGCTGCTGGAGACAGAGGAGAGCATCCGCAAGGAGGTGGCCCGCGAGCTGCACGACGACATAGGCCAGACCATCACCGCCATCCGCACCCAGGCGGGGATAGTGCGCCGGCTGGCGCCTGACAACCCTGGGGTCGGCCAGAGCAGCGCCCTCATCGATACGTTGTCGCTCGGCATCTATGACGCCGTGCGCGGCCTGCTCGGCCGGCTGCGTCCACGCCAGCTCGACGACATGAGCCTGGAGCAGGCGGTGCAGAGCCTGCTGCGGGAGCTGGAGCTGGAACGCCACGGCATAGTCACCCGGCTCGAATGGCGGCTGGCGGACGAGGATCTCTCCGATGCCCAGCGGGCCACCCTGTTCCGGGTCTGCCAGGAGGGGCTCAACAACGTGGTGAAGCACGCCAACGCCAGCTCGGTCCGCATTAGCGCCCAGCAGCAGGGGGAGCGGTTGCAGCTGCTGCTGGAAGACGACGGCTGCGGCCTGCCCGAGCAGACGGCCCAGGGCTACGGCCTGCTCGGCATCCGCGAGCGGGTGCAGGCGCTGGGGGGCAACCTGCAGCTCTCCTGCCTGCACGGCACCCAGCTGACCCTGAGCCTGCCCAGCCGCAAGCGAGACGAGCCCCATGCGTAACGACCCACTCTGGACGAGCCCAGTGCCATGCTGAACTTTATGAAGAGCCGCCCGGCGGCCCCCCTGGTGCGGGATCAGCGCGAGATCGATGCCAGCTATCGCCACTGGCGCCTGCACATCTTGCTGACCATGTATCTGGGCTACGCGGTCTTCTACTTCACCCGCAAGAGCTTCAACTTCGCCATGCCGGACATGCTGGCGAGCGGCATGCTGGACAAGGCCGACATCGGCATGCTGTGGACCCTGTTCTACCTCACCTACGGCTGCTCCAAGTTCTTCTCCGGCATCATCAGCGACAGGGCCAACCCCCGTTACTTCATGGGGCTGGGGCTGATGGCGACCGGGGTCATCAACATATTGTTCGGCCTCTCCTCGTCGCTCTGGCTGTTCGCGGCGCTCTGGGTCGCCAACGCCTTCTTCCAGGGCTGGGGCTGGCCCCCCTGCTCCAAGCTGCTGACCAGCTGGTATTCGCGCACCGAGCGCGGCTTCTGGTGGTCGGCCTGGAACACGGCCCACAACGTGGGCGGCGCGCTGATCCCGCTCATCGTCAGCACCATAGCCCTGCAGCATGGCTGGCGCTACGGCATGATAGTGCCGGGGCTCATCGCCATACTGGTCGGGCTGATCCTCTGCTGGCGACTGCGGGACACCCCGAGCACCCTGGGGCTGCCCACGGTCGGACAGTGGCGCCAGGACGCCCTGGAGATGGCCCAGCAGACCCAGGATGTCGGCCTGGATCCGCGCCAGATCCTGCGCAAATACGTGCTCGGCAACCCCTACATCTGGCTGCTCGCCTGCTGCTACGTGCTGGTCTACGTGGTGCGCACCGCCATCAACGACTGGGGCAATCTCTACATGACGGAGCAGCGCGGCTTCAACCTGATGAGCGCCAACTCGGCCATCTCCATGTTCGAGGTGGGGGGCTTTATCGGCGCCCTGGTGGCGGGCTGGGGATCGGACAAGCTGTTCAACGGCAACCGCGGGCCCATGAACCTGATCTTTGCGGTGGGGATCCTGCTGGCAGTGGGGTCGCTCTGGCTGATGCCCTTCTTCAGCTACGTGATGCAGGCGGCCTGCTTCTTCACCATCGGCTTCTTCGTGTTTGGCCCCCAGATGCTGATCGGCATGGCGGCGGCGGAGTGCTCTCACAAAAACGCGGCTGGGGCGGCCACCGGCTTTGTCGGACTGTTTGCCTACATGGGGGCGGCGCTGTCGGGCTACCCGCTCGCCAAGGTGATGGAGATCTGGCACTGGAACGGCTTCTTCGTGGTGATCTCGGTGGCGGCCGGGGTCTCGGCCCTGTTGCTGCTGCCCTTCCTCAAGGCCCAGGCGCCGCGCCCCCTGCTCGCCGAGCCGGCCTGACGGCGACCTTCGGGTCGGTCCCTCGTCGCGCAGTCAGCATCTCTCCCGCCTCCTGGCCGCCGCTCGGCTTGAGGCCATCGAGTCCCAGCCCCACCGCGGCCCAAGAGGGGTCATCCGGCTATGGTTCGCCATCATCAAGCCCATTTGATCCCCGCTGAACCGGCGAAAGTGCCCCTTATAAGCTTTTGGACTTGAACCCACGGCGTTAGATGGATATGTTGTTTTCATGTGGTTTTATGAGCCAGGCCGCGAGGAAAAAGTCGCACTAACCTATTGAGTCATCTGGCACAATCGGCTTTTGGTACATTTTTCACTCAGCGCGTCATTCATAGAATCTCATATGGGGCTTCTACCCAACTCAAGACAATAATCCTGTCTTGCCTGTTGCCGGATGCAGCAGTCTCTTGTGCCACGGAGTCGCACGGGAGCAGGTTCAAGGCCGAACACACTTACGACAGAGACGTCACTTATGATCAAAAAACTCATTCTCTCTACCCTGCTGCTGTGCGGGCTGGCTCATGCCGCACCCAGCTCTGCCCCTAGTTCCACTCTGGATGCCGTGCTGGAGCGCGGTGTGCTGCGCGTCGGCTTCGATGCCGGCTATCAACCCTTCGAGATGACCAACAAGCAGGGCCAGTACATCGGCTTCGACGTGGATCTCGCCAAGATGGTCGCCAAAGAGATGGGCGTGAAGGTGGAGTTCGTCAACACCGCCTGGGACGGCATCATCCCGGCCCTGCTGACCGACAAGTTCGACGTCATCATGGGCGGCATGACGGTCACCCCCCAGCGCAACCTGCGCGTCAACTTTGCCGATCCCTACATAGTCGTGGGCCAGACCATAGTCCTGCGCAAGGACAAGGCGGGGGAGATCAAGTCCTTCCAGGACCTCAACGATCCCAAGTACAAGATCGCGGTCAAGCTCGGCACCACAGGCGAGCAGGCGGTCAAGCGCATGATCCCCAAGGCCACCCTGCTGCAGTTTGAAACCCAGGACGACGCCAAGCTGGAAGTGATCAACGGCAAGGTGGATGCCTTCATCTACGATCTGCCCTACAACGCCATCTTCGCCTCCCAGAATCAGGGCGCCGTGGTGCACCTCGACAAGCCGTTCACCTTCGAGCCGCTGGCCTGGGCCATCCGCAAGGGGGATCAAGACACCCTCAACTGGCTGAACAACTACCTGCGCCAGATCAAGGGCGACGGCAGCTACGACCGCCTCTACAAGAAATGGTTTGAATCCAACGCCTGGTTGAATCAACTCAAATAACCTCTCAAGGGGCGGCCCGGCCGCCCCTTCACGCAGTTCCCCACACAATAACGACAAGAGAGGTTGTGACAGTGATCAACCCCAAATCCACAAGACAGATGGAAAAACAACCCAATCAGCTGCTCTGGCACGGCATCTTCCTGCTGCTGCTGCTGACCGCCATTTTTGGCATTTACAAGGCCGTGCAATCGGTGGATTACACCTGGCGCTGGGAACGCATCCCCCAGTACATCGCCTACCAGGCCGAACAGAAGAATTACGCCGAGTTTGACGGCACCGTAGTGGCCGGCACCACGGCGGCCGAGAAGGGCCAGCTGTTCCTGCAAAACGATACCGATCCCGGCCAGCGCCAGCCCATCGCCGCCAGCGGTGCCCAGGTTGCCGAAGGGGATACCGTCTTCCTCGGCGATACCCTGGATATCGAACTCACCTGGACGGCAGGCCCCATCGCCTGGGGTGTCTGGGTCACGGTCAAGCTCTCCCTGGTGGCAGGCATCTTCGCCATCCTGCTGGGCACCCTGGCCGGCCTCGCCCGCCTCTCCCCCAACCCGGCCCTGCGCAACCTGGCGGTCACCTATGTGGAGCTGATCCGCGGCACCCCGCTGCTGGTGCAGATCTTCATCGTCTACTTCTTTATCGGCACCGTACTCAATCTGGATCGCTTCACCGCCGGGGTGGCGGCGCTCGCGGTCTTCACCGGCGCCTATGTGGCCGAGATAGTGCGCGCCGGCATCAGCTCCATCCACAAGGGCCAGATGGAGGCGGGCCGCAGCCTGGGGCTGACCTCGGCCCAGACCATGCGCTACGTGATCCTGCCCCAGGCGTTCAAGCGGGTATTGCCCCCCCTGGCAGGCCAGTTCATCAACCTGATCAAGGACTCCTCCCTGGTCTCCGTCATCTCCATCACGGATCTGACCAAGGCCGGCCGCGAGGTGGTCAGCTCCACCTTCAGCCCGTTCGAGGTGTGGTTCACCGTGGCCC
>RCUR01000942.1_pt1 | contig 10419 bp, 8 predicted proteins | sample 2166151 | NCBI WGS metagenome assembly RCUR01 (sample SAMN09932785, study PRJNA488358) | compost metagenome | isolation source: compost soil in an enriched community | place: Germany: Experimental Botanical Garden
CCTCCTGTTCGCCGTGCAGTTCGGCGATGCCGCAGCTGAACGAGCAGCTCAGGTCCTGCGGCTGGGCCGGGAAGTGGATCTCGGCAAAGCGCCGGCGGATGTCGTCGAGCACCCGTGCGGCGGTGGCGGCGTCGGTGTCCGGCAGGACCACGGCGAACTCCTCGCCGCCGTAGCGACCGATATGGTCGCTCTTGCGCAGGCGCTGCTTGAGGAACAGCGCCAGGCTCTTGATCACCCGGTCGCCCATCGGATGGCCGTAGCGGTCGTTGACCTGCTTGAAGTGGTCGATGTCGAGCATGGCGAAGGACAGCGGCTGCTGGTCGCGGCGGGCCCGCACGCGGGCATCCTCGAGCAGCTGGAGGATGTGGGTGTGGTTGTACAGCCCGGTGAGGCTGTCGCGCACCATGCGCGCCTTGAGGTTGCGCGCGCGTGCCGCGCGGTTGCGCACGGTGGCGATCAGGTGGCGCGCCTGGATCGGCTTGGTCAGGAAGTCGTCGCCGCCCTCGCCCATGGCGTCGAGCTGCTTGTCTATGTCGTCCTCGGCGGACAGGTAGATGATCGGCACGCTGACGTAGCGCTCGTGGTGGCGGATCACCTTGGCCAGCTCGGTGCCCAGGCACTCGGGCATGTACATGTCGAGGATGATCAGGTCGGGCTGGAAGTCGCCGAGCGCGGCCATCACCTGGATCGGATCGGTGAGGCTGCGAGTGATGATCCCGGCGCTGTTGAGCATGCGTTCGGTGAAGGTGGTCTGCGCCCGCGAGTCGTCGACGATCAGCACCTTGTAGGGCTCGGTCTGGGTGAGGCGGGTCAGGTCCTCGAGACGCTCGAGCAGGGTCGAGGCATCCAGGCTGCCGCTGAAGAAGTCCTCGCCGCCGGCGCGCACCGCGGCCAGGCGCGTGCGGGTATCGGCCTCCTGCTCGCTGAAGAACAGCACCGGCAGCTTGTGCTCGAGGCCCTGCTGGGCCTCTTCGGCCAGTTGCAGGCCGCCGCCGTTGCCGGCGAAGTCGACTTCCATGACGATGGCGGCGGGGTGGCGCTGGCGCAGCGCCTTGCGGAAGGCTTCGGCGCTGTCCAGCGGCAGCGCGGTGAAGCCGAAGAACTCCAGCTGACGGGCCAGGCGCTCGCTGCGCTCGCCATCCAGCAGGGCCAGGTAGATCGGCTTGCGCAGCAGGCTGAGGATGCCCGGGTCGCTGCCATCGCCCTGGCGCAGGCCGCTGCGCGCCAGACGCTGCATCAGGCTGTCGAGCTCGCCGATCAGCGCGCTGTTGAGGCGCCCGCGGTTGGCCTCGACGGCCTGCAGACATTGCTCGATGGCACTGGCCAACTGGGCGTGGAGCGGTTGCTGGAAGCGCTCGGCGCACTGGCCGAGGCGCTGGTTGGCTGCCAGCAGTTCGTCCCGGTAGACGCTGCTCCAGGCGCTGCGCTGCAGGCGCTGCCAGAGTTCCAGCACCTGGCGGGCTTGGTGGAGCACCCGCTGGGCGAAATGCTGCTTGAGGCGATCACTGCTGAGCTCTGCATGCTCGGTCATGTTGCCGGTTCCCTGGCTTGTTTGCGGCAGAGGGACGTACTGGCTGCAAGCTGTCGCCCATCCCTAGTGAGTAAACGCTTGAGTATAGCTGCCGTTTGTTGCGTCTGTGCGCCTAACGGCAACGGTCGATTCTGCGCCTCGCCTGCCGACGATTAGTTGATCGACGTCACTGCAAAGCGGTCAGAAGCAACCAGACTGTAAAGCACTATCGACTGCCGGAGTGCTCGAGATGACCGCCATTGCCGATCCCCGTACCGTCCTCGACGCCCTGGCGGCCGAGTACACCCAGCGCGCCGAGGCGATTCGCCGCAATCTGCTCAGCCCGCATTCGTCGAGCTTCCCGGAGCAGGCCGTGGAGCGGCAGAACGATGATGTGCTGCGCTCCCTGCTGGCCGAGGCCGAGCACGGTCTGCAGGAAGTGGCACATGCCCGCGCGCGTCTCGCCGAGGGGCGCTACGGCATCTGCACCGCCTGTGGCGCGACCATTGCGCCGGCGCGCCTGGCCGCGCTGCCGGCGGCCGAGCTGTGCGTGGACTGCGCCGCGCACTCCTGACGCGGCGGTCGGCCGCTACGGGCGTTGCGGGATGATTTCGAGAATATCGATCAGGCAATCGCCCGCCGGGCGCCGCCAGACCACCTCGTCGCCGGGGGCGGCGCCGAGCAGCGCGCGGCCCAGTGGCGAGTTCCAGTTGATCTTGCCCGCGGCGGCATCGGCTTCGTCCTCGCCGACCAGCTGCACCTCGTGCTCGTGGCCGCGGGCATCGGCGAAGGCCACCCGGCTGCCGATCTGTACCTCGTCGCGCGAGGTCGCCGGCGGCACCAGCTGCGCACTGCAGACCCGCTGGCGCAGGTAGCGCAGGTCGCGCTCGAGTTCCGCCAGGCGCTGCTTGTCCGCCTGTTCGCCGCGCGCCTGTTCCGCGCCCAGCGCCTGGGTGCTCGCCGCCAGCCGCTCCTGCAGCTGCTGCAGGCCATGGGCGGTGACATAGTTGGGCTGGGTGTCGATGCGCCGCTCGATCGGCGGGTCGGTCTGGTCGGCAGCCCGATCCTCATTGACGAATGCTCGGCTCATGGCGGCGGCTCCTGCGGCGGCGTGCACACACACTCGAGTGTCGCGCGCCGGGCGACGGCGGCCAACCACCGCGCGACGAATGCGTCGTTGTGGCGCGGGGCGGCTGGGCGTCGCCGGTGTTTGCGGCGGCGCATCACGCCGCCCCCGGCCGATCCTTGTCAATCGGGGGCGATGGGTCAACAATCGGCGGCAGTCCGGCCCGGGCACGCCACTGTCGACAGTGGGACAGTGGCGCGCCCGGGCCGCAGCAGCGCGGCGCCCAGCCTGCCGCGCACGCCTGTCACCTTTGCGGAACCCCTTGATGGCCGACTTCCAACAATCCCTTCGCCTGCAGCCCGAACAGCTCGGCAGCCAGTTCAGCCCCGAACTCCTGACTTTCGCCAGTACCGACGAGCTGGAGCCGTTTCGCGGCGTGCTCGGCCAGGAGCGCGCGGTCGCCGCCCTGCAGTTCGGCGTGGCCATGCCGCGCCCCGGTTACAACGTGTTCGTCATGGGCGAGCCGGGCACCGGGCGCTTCTCCTTCGTGCGCCGCTATCTCAAGGCCGAGGCCAAGCGCCAGGCCACCCCGAGCGACTGGCTGTACGTCAACAATTTCGACGAGCCGCGCGAGCCGCGCGCCCTGGAGCTGACTTCCGGCAGTGCGCAGACGCTGATGGCCGACGTCGATCAGCTGATCGACAACCTGCTGGCGACCTTTCCGGCGGTATTCGAGACGCCGACCTTCCAGCAGAAGAAGAGTGCCATCGACCGCGCTTTCAACCAGCGTTACGACCGTGCCCTGGACGTGATCGAGAAGCTGGCGCTGGAGAAGGACGTCGCCCTGTATCGCGACAGCACCAACATCGCCTTCACGCCGATGAAGGACGGCAAGGCGCTGGACGAGGCGGACTTCGCCCAGCTGCCGGAGGCCGAACGCGAGCGCTTCCACGACGACATCGCCAGCCTCGAGGAGAGCCTCAACGAGGAGCTGGTCGGCCTGCCGCAGTGGAAGCGCGAGTCGAGCAACCAGCTGCGCCAGCTCAACGAGGAAACCATCACCCTGGCTCTGGAGCCGTTGCTGGCGCCGCTGTCGCAGAAGTACGCGGAAAATGCCGGAGTCTGTGCCTGGCTGCAGGGCATGCAGGTCAACCTGCTGAAGACCGTGGTCGACCAGCTGGTCGAGGACACCCGCCCGGATGCGCAGAAACGCCAGGGCCTGGTGGAGTATTACAGCCCCAGTCTGGTGGTCGGCCATGCCCACGATGGCGGTGCGCCAGTGGTGTTCGAGTCGCACCCGACCTACGACAACCTGTTCGGCCGCATCGAGTACAGCTCCGACCAGGGCGCGCTGTACACCAGCTACCGCCAGCTGCGTCCGGGGGCGCTGCATCGGGCCAACGGCGGCTTCCTGATCCTCGAGGCGGAGAAGCTGCTCTCCGAGCCGTTTGTCTGGGATGCGCTCAAGCGCGCCCTGCACTCGCGCCAGCTGAAGATGGAGTCGCCGCTGGCCGAACTGGGCCGCCTGGCCACCGTCACCCTGACCCCGCAGGTGCTGCCGCTGCAGGTCAAGGTGGTGATCGTCGGCGCGCGACAGATCTACTACGCGCTGCAGGAGCTGGACCCGGACTTCCAGGAGATGTTCCGCGTGCTGGCCGACTTCGAGGAGGACATCGCCCTTAGCGAGGACAGCCTCGAGCAGTTCGCCCAGCTGCTGAAGACGCGCACCTCCGAGGAGGGCATGGCGCCGCTGACCAACGACGCCGTGGCGCGTCTGGCGACCTACAGCGCCCGTCTGGCCGAGCACCAGGGGCGTCTGTCGGCACGCATCGGCGACCTGTTCCAGCTGGTCAGCGAGGCCGACTTCATGCGCCAGCTGGCCGGCGCCGCGCTGACCGACATCGGCCACATCGAGCGTGCGCTGAAGGCCAAGGCCACCCGCACCGGCCGGGTGTCGGCGCGCATCCTCGACGACATGCTGGCCGGGGTGATCCTCATCGATACCGCCGGCGCGGCGATGGGCAAGTGCAACGGCCTGACCGTGCTGGAGGTCGGCGACTCGGCGTTCGGCGTGCCGGCGCGGATTTCCGCCACCGTCTATCCGGGCAGCTCGGGGATCGTCGACATCGAGCGCGAGGTCAGCCTCGGCCAGCCGATCCACTCCAAGGGGGTGATGATCCTCACCGGCTACCTCGGCAGCCGCTACGCCCAGGAGTTTCCCCTGGAGATCTCGGCGAGCATCGCCCTCGAGCAGTCCTACGGCTACGTCGACGGCGACAGCGCCTCGCTCGGCGAGGTGTGCACGCTGATCTCGGCGCTGTCGCGCACCCCGCTCAAGCAGTGCTTCGCCATCACCGGCTCGATCAACCAGTTCGGCGAGGTACAGGCGGTCGGTGGGGTCAACGAGAAGATCGAGGGCTTCTTCCGCCTCTGCGAGGCGCGCGGTCTGTCCGGCGAGCAGGGGGTGATCATCCCCCACGCCAATATCTGCAACCTGATGCTCGACGAGCGGGTGATCCAGGCGGTACGTACCGGGTTGTTCAACGTCTACGCCGTGCGCACGGTGGACGAGGCGCTGAGCCTGCTGGTTGGCGAGCCGGCCGGCGCCGCCGACGAGTGCGGCGTGTTCCCCGAGGGAAGCGTGAATGCGCGGGTGGTCGAGCGCCTGCGCGAGATTGCCGAGATCGACAGCGACGACGAGGACGACGAGGAGGAGGGCGCGGACAAGGCGGACAAGGCCGCGGCCACCGCGGCTGCTGTCGAGTCGGACCGGCCAGCCCGCAAGGCCCGCCGCCTGCGGCGCTGAGCCCGGCGTCGGGCGGTTCGACGGAGGGGAGGGCATGCCGTGTGCGGCTGGCGATTTTTTGTCCAGTCAGCCGCGGGCGGCATGCCATGGCCGTCCGGTTGATCTGCCCCCGCGCCATGCACAAGGTTATCCACAGAACGCGGGGATAACCGGCGCCTTTCCAGATGGCCGCCACAGGACTAGGATCAATACAGGTCCCTGCGAGGAGCGTGGCCATGTTGCGTCAATTCTGTCTGACCCGGCAGAGTCCGGGAATCGTCACTCGCATCGAGTGTGCCATCCGCCCGCTGGCTGGTGAGCAGGGCTTGTGGACACTGCTGTGTGCCGCCGGTCTGAGCGCCACCCAGCCTTCGGCGATCAAGGCGCAAGGCCCGTTCCACGGGCCTGCCGAGGCCGAAGGAGTGCTCGAGGAGATCATCGAGAACCTGCAGTGCCAGGGCTACCGGCCGGTCGACGAACCGTCGATCTGGTGTCTGCATCTGCAGGCGGAGCTGCGCCGGCAGAACGCCGGGCGTGGTCATCCACCGCGGGGCTTCAGTCTGCTGTCATGACCCTGCATCGGCACCGCCATCGTCTGCATGGCTGCGCCTGTGCCAGGGGTGCAGCGTTCTGGCGCCATTCATTCAGGTTTCGTCCACACAGTTATCCACAGGTTGTCCGGCAGCTGCAGCTGCCGGAGTAGAGGTGTGCCCGCTATACTGGGTGCCCCCTTGTTCACTGCTGTGCCTCTCTCATGGAACGATTCATCGAAAACACCATGTATGCCTCGCGCTGGCTGCTGGCGCCGATCTATTTCGGCCTGTCGCTGGCTCTGCTGGCCCTGGCCCTGAAGTTCTTCCAGGAAATCTTTCACATCCTGCCCCATGTGTTCGAACTGGCCGAGGCCGAGCTGATCCTGGTGCTGCTGTCGCTGATCGACATGGCGCTGGTCGGCGGCCTGCTGGTGATGGTGATGATTTCCGGCTACGAGAACTTCGTCTCCCAGCTCGACATCGACGAGGGCAAGGAGAAGCTCGACTGGCTGGGCAAGATGGATTCCGGCTCGCTGAAGATGAAGGTGGCCGCCTCGATCGTGGCGATCTCCTCGATCCACCTACTGCGCATGTTCATGGACGCGCAGAAGATCCCCAACGACAAATTGATGTGGTACGTGATCATCCACATGACCTTCGTTGCCTCGGCCTTTGCCATGGCCTATGTGGACAAGCTGACCAAGCACTGATCCCGCACCCCGCGTTGTCTTGCACCGCCCGTCTTGCCTCCGGCAGACGGGCGGTGGCGTTTTCGCCTTGCGGAGGATGAATATTGTACAAATACTGTACCTGCTACATTGTTTGTATAGATTAGCGACCGAGGTGATTGCCATGAACCTGCACGACCTTTCCTCCCACGCCCTTGCCGGTCGCATCGACGGCCTCGACCTGATCTCCCTGGAGGGCGGCATCTACGTCCTCGAGGCGCAGATGGACGGCCGCCCGCACAGCCTGGTCGACGAGCACGGGCGCGTCTGGCACCTGCGCTCGGTGGAGCACGCCCGCGATCTGCTGCAGGAGGTGCCACTGCTGCCGTTCCACCTGGTCCACCACTCGCCCTACGACGAGATGTGCGGCCTGGCCGAGGGGCGTCGCGAACCGTTGCGCGTGCCGATCGGCATGCGTTCGCAGTGGTGACGGAGGCTGTGTCGGCGCCTGCACCTGCGCCGGCATCCCGAGACGGAGAGCGTCGAGCTGTGAGTGACGGATCATGAGTATTGGCGCCCTGCGCCTGGTCCTCGGCGATCAGTTGTGCTTCGACCTGGCCGCGCTGGACGGCCTCGACCCGCTGCGCGACCGCGTGCTGCTCGCCGAGGTGGCCGAGGAGGCCGGTCATGTGCCGCACCATCCGCAGAAGCTCGCCTTCCTGTTCAGCGCCATGCGCCACTTCGCCCAGGCGCTGCGCGAGCGCGGCGTGGCGGTGGACTACGTGACCCTCGACGATCCGGACAACAGCGGCTCGCTGGCCGGCGAGCTGGCGCGTTGCGCCGCCCGGCATCGGCCCGAGAGCATCCATGTCACCGAGGCCGGCGACTGGCGGGTCGAGCAGGCGCTCAAGGCCAGCGGCCTGCCGATTGTCTGGCACGCCGACCGACGCTTTCTCTGCTCGCGGGCCGAGTTCGCCCGCTGGGCGCGCGGCAGGAAGCAGCTGCGCATGGAGTTCTTCTACCGCGAGATGCGCCGCCAGAGCGGCCTGCTGCTGCACCCGGACGGCACGCCCGAGGGCGGCGCCTGGAACTTCGACGCCGACAACCGCAAGGCGCTGCCCAAGGGGCTGCGCGGCCCGCTGGCGGTGCGCTTCGCCCCGGACGCCATCACCCACGAGGTGCTGGCGCTGGTCGCCGAGCGCTTCGCTCACCACTACGGGCGCCTCGACGGCTTCGACTACCCGGTGACCCATGCCGAGGCGCAGACGCTGTGGCAGCACTTCCTCGATTTCGGTCTGGCTGCCTTCGGCGACTACCAGGACGCCATGGCCAGCGGCGAGCCGTTCCTGTTCCATGCGCGGATCAGCGCCGCACTCAACGTCGGCCTGCTCGACGTGCGCCGGTTGTGCGCCGACGTGGAGACGGCCTACCGCGAGGGGCGGGTGGCGCTGAACTCCGCCGAGGGCTTCATCCGCCAGCTGATCGGCTGGCGCGAGTACGTGCGTGGCATCTACTGGCTGCAGATGCCCGACTACGCGCAACGCAACGCCTTCGGCAACACGCGGGCGCTGCCGGCGTTCTACTGGAGCGGGCAGACGCGGATGAACTGCATGCGTCAGGCCATCGGCCAGACCCTCGAGCATGCCTACGCCCACCACATCCAGCGGCTGATGGTCACCGGCAACTTCGCCCTGCTCGCCGGAATCGCGCCGGCGGCGCTGTGCGACTGGTATCTGGCGGTGTACATGGACGCCTTCGACTGGGTGGAGCTGCCCAACGTGCTGGGCATGGTGCTGCACGCCGACGGCGGCTACCTGGGCTCCAAGCCCTACTGTGCCAGCGGCCAGTACATCAAGCGCATGTCCGACTACTGCCAGGGCTGCGCCTACCGGGTCGGCGAAAGCACCACGGACGACGCCTGCCCATTCAACGCGCTGTACTGGCACTTCCTGCTTCGCCACCGCGAGCGGCTGAAGGGCAATCCGCGGATGGGCATGGTCTACAAGAACCTGGCGCGCATGGACGAGGCGAAACGCCAGGCGCTGTGGCGGCGCGGCGAGGCGCTGCTGGCGCGGCTGGATGCCGGGGAGGCGTTGTGAGGAAGAAGGCCGATCTGCCGGTGAAACACTGCGCGGTGTGCGGCCTGCCGTTCGCCTGGCGCAGGAAGTGGGCGCGCTGCTGGGACGAGGTGCGCTACTGCTCGGAGCGCTGCCGGCGCGGGCGGGCCGGCGCACGCTGACTGCAGGGGCGAGCTTGCTCGCGATGCTCCGCTTTAAACCTGCCGCCTGATCGCCAGCAGGCTGGATCCTGCAGAGGCCGGCCTTGGCCGCCCCGGCCGGGCGGTGCCTGTGCTAGTCTGGCCGGCCATTTTTTCCGCCTCAGTGGAGTTCCCATGTCCCAACTCGACCTTTCCACCGACGAAGCCCGCGTCAGCTACGGCATCGGCCGCCAGCTCGGTGGTCAGCTGCGTGACAACCCGCCGCCCGGCGCCAGCCTGGAAGCCATCCTCGCCGGTCTGTCTGACGCCTACAACAACGCCGACAGCCGCGTGCCGGACGAGGCGATGAACGCCAGCTTCCAGGTGATCCGCGAGCGCATGCAGGCGGAGCAGGCCGCCAAGGCCGAGCAGGCTGCCCAGGCCGGGCGCGACTACCTGGCCGAGAACGCCAAGCGCGAAAGCGTCACCGTGCTGGCCTCCGGCCTGCAGTTCGAAGTGCTGGTGGCGGGCGAAGGCGCCAAGCCGAGCGCCGAGGACCAGGTGCGCACCCACTACCACGGCACCCTGATCGACGGCACCGTGTTCGACAGCTCCTACGAGCGTGGCCAGCCGGCGGAGTTCCCGGTCGGCGGCGTGATCCCGGGCTGGGTCGAGGCCCTGCAGCTGATGAACGCCGGCAGCAAGTGGCGCCTGCACGTGCCGAGCGAGCTGGCCTACGGTGCCCAGTCCGTCGGCAGCATCCCGGCGCACAGCGTGCTGGTATTCGACGTCGAGCTGCTGGACATCCTGTAATACGCGTTTTCCCGCGCCCTGGGGGCGCGGGAAACGAAAACGCCCGTCGCGGCCAGGCCGGACGGGCGTTTTGCTGTGCGGGAAAAACTTAGTGGGTGCGGGCGACGGCGAACTCGGTCAGCTCCACCAGCGCATCGCGGTACTCGCTGGCCGGCAGGGCGTCCAGGCAGGCGATGGCGCGGGCGGCGTGCTCGCGAGCCTGGCGGGCTGTGTAGTCGAGGGCGCCGGAGGCTTCCACGGCGGCGAGGATGGCGTCGAGATTCTCGATGCCGCCCTGCTGGATGGCCTGGCGCACCAGCGCGGCTTGTTCCGGGGTGCCTTCGCGCATGGCGTAGATCAGCGGCAGGGTGGGCTTGCCCTCGGCCAGGTCGTCGCCGACGTTCTTGCCCAGGGTGGCGGCGTCGCCGCGGTAGTCGAGCAGGTCGTCGACCAGCTGGAAGGCGATGCCCAGGGCGTCGCCGAAGCTGCGCAGGGCTTCGGCCTGGGCGGCGCTGGCGCCGGCCAGCAGGGCGGCGCTGTGGGTGGAGGCCTCGAACAGCATCGCGGTCTTGCCGCGGATGACCTCCATATAGATCTCTTCGGTGGTGCTGGCGTCGCGGATCTTCGACAGCTGCAGCACCTCGCCCTCGGCGATCACCCGGGTGGCGTTGGCCAGCACCTGCATCACCGGCAGTTCGCCGAGTTCGACCAGCATCTCGAAGGAGCGTGCATAGAGGAAGTCGCCGACCAGCACGCTGGGCGCGTTGCCCCACAGGGCGTTGGCGGTGGAGCGGCCGCGGCGCATGCCGGACTTGTCGACCACGTCGTCATGCAGCAGGGTGGCGGTGTGCAGGAACTCGATGGTGGC
>RCUR01000944.1_pt1 | contig 10416 bp, 10 predicted proteins | sample 2166151 | NCBI WGS metagenome assembly RCUR01 (sample SAMN09932785, study PRJNA488358) | compost metagenome | isolation source: compost soil in an enriched community | place: Germany: Experimental Botanical Garden
GAAAGGCCCGGCTGCTGCCAACGTAGTTGGTCTGTAATTCAAGCCAGGAAGCCTTTTCGTCAACCGGAAAGTCCTTCTGCAAGAATTGAAAAAACCCGCCTAGGCGGGTTTTTTGTTGCCTTCTTTTTACCTCTCTACCTTTCGCCTCTCTCGATCCCCTCCCAGATCCCACCTCACCGTCGTCCCACAGCCGCAAGCACCCTGTAAACACCACCGGATACAACGAGGGCGCCAACATGGCGCCCTCGTTACTTATGGATGAATGCGAGCGTCCTCACAACGGCAGGCTGATCCTCGCCTCCAGGCCACCCTCGGGGCGATTGTGGAGGCTGAGCTCCCCGCCGTGCTGGTGCACCAGGGTGCGGGCGATGGCGAGCCCCAGCCCCACACTGCCCGATTCGGTGTTGCGGGCCTCATCGAGGCGCACGAAGGGTTTGAATACCTCCTCCAGCTGACCCTCGGCGATGCCAGGCCCCCGATCGCAGACCAGGATCAGCAGCTCGGATTCGGTGCGCACCAGTGACACCTCGGCGCCCCCCGCGTATTTGATGGCGTTGCCGATAAGGTTTTGCAGCACCCGGCGCAAGGTATTGGCACGACAGGCATAGACCTGCTTGCCCTCGGCCAGGCAGGTGACGGGTTGCCCCATGTCGGCATAGTCGTCGCACAGGCTCTCCAGCAGGCTCACCAGGTCCAGCTCCCGGGTCGCCTCCTGCTGCCCTTCCTCCCGGGCGAAGCTCAGGGTCGCCGCCAGCATCTGCTCCATCTGTTGCAGGGTCTGCTGGAAGCGATCCTTGTCCTCGCCGTCCGCCAGAAACTCGCTGCGCAGCCGCAGGCTGGTGATGGGAGTGCGCAGGTCGTGGGAGATGGCGGCCAGCATGCGGGTCCTGTCCTGCACGAAGCGATCGAGTCGGGTGTGCATGCGGTTGAAGGCCTGGATCGACTCTCGGATCTCGGTGGGCCCCTCTTCGCGCAGGGGTTCTATGTTCTCGCCGCGCCCCAGCCTGTCCGCGTTGGCAGCCAGCTGTTTGAGGGGCAAGGTCGCACGGCGGAACAGCCAGATCATCAGGCCGATCACCAGGCTTGCCACCAGCAGCAGGTTGAGGGTGGTCTGCCAGGACCAGCTCGCCGACTCCTTGTCCACCAGGGAGCTGAACTGCAGCCAGCCCCCGTTGGGCAACTGGATGGAGCCATAGAGCCGCATGTCCTGGGGCGGCGGCATGCCGTTGCGATCCTTCATCATGCGGTTGTGGTGCTGCCAGGCCCGGCTGCGCTGGATGTCCTGCTTCAGCTCGGCGCTGATCTCCACCGACAGGGACGACGGATACCCGAGCTTGGCCCGCACCAGCTTCTCGAAGCGGGGGCTGCGGTTGTCCGGTTGCAGCGGCTCGTCGGCGAGGCGCAGCAGCAGGGTCTCGCTGCGGCTCGCCTTGAGGATCTCGTGATAGAGGGAGGGGGGGGAGAGGGAGAGCAGGCGCACCACAGAGATGATCCGCTGCATGGCGTTGCGGCTGTTGACGTAGCCGAGCGCCTCCTCCCGGTCCGAGCGGTAGATCTGGATGCTGAGCAACTGGATCAACACCAGTCCCGCCAGTGCCACCAGCACTATCTGGCCGGTCAGCCCCTTGGGCAGCAGCCTGGCGAAGAAGCCCTTGATCATGCCGGCCTCACTCCTGGGTCACGTCGGCGGCGAACAGGTAACCGCCGCCCCAGATGGTCTTGATGAGCTCGGGATTCTTGGGATCCCGCTCCAGCTTGCGCCGCAGCCGGCTCACCAGGGTATCGATGGCACGATCGAAGGCCACAGCCTCCCGGCCGCGGGCCAGATCCAGCAACTGATCCCGGCTCAGTACTCGCTGGGGGCGCTCCAGAAACACCTTGAGCAGATCGAATTCGGCGGTGGAGAGGCTCATCCCCACCCCCTCCTCGTCCACCAGTTCGCGGCGATTGATGTCGAGCAACCAGCGATCGAAGCGCAGATCCCGGGTCAGAGTCTCGGGCACGGGCTGGATCTCGGCCTGGGTTCGACGCATCACCGCCTTGATCCTGGCCAGCAGCTCCCTGGGATTGAACGGCTTGGCGAGGTAGTCATCGGCCCCCATCTCCAGCCCTATGATGCGATCCGTCTCCTCCCCCATGGCGGTGAGCATGATGATGGGCAGGCGGGACTTCACTCTGAGCTCGCGGCACAAGGTGAGGCCATCCTCCCCCGGCATCATCAGATCCAGCACCAGCAGATCGAACTCCCGCTCGTCCAGCAGCCGCTTCATCTCCTTGCCATCACGGGCACAGCTGACGCGCATGCCGTGTTGCTCCAGAAAGCGCTTGAGCAGATCGCGGATCTCACTGTGGTCGTCGACCACCAGAATATGAGGGCTGCCTTGGTTCATCATCGTCTCTCCCGTTATCGAGCTGGAGCGATTATACGAAAATCAACCGGGCGGGTTGTGTCAAAGTGTGCCAGAGCGCCAAGATGCCACACTCTGCTACAAAATAGTCCGGTACTGGCAAAGTTCAGACACTTCCACGGTGTTTACTGGGTACCAAGGCGAAACAGCCTGCATCCATCCCAATTAGACAGGAGTGACCCATGAAAAACCTGACCAAGACCCTGCTGACCGCCACCCTGATCCTCGGCCTGCCGCTCGGCGCCTATGCCGCCAGCGAGGCGGTCTCCACCGCCCAGCCGACCCAGGCCACGGCGACCGGTTGCCCCATGGACGGTGCCGGCATGATGGGCGGCAAGCACCACGGCGGCCGCCACGACAAGATGGCCCGCATGCAGAACATGACCCCGGAGCAGATCCAGGCCCACCTGCAACAGCGCTATGACAAGATTGAAGACCCGGCCAAGAAGGCCGAATTCGTGAAGAACCTTGGCTTGCGTGCCGACGGCATGACCAAGCATGCCGAAGCGATGAAACAGTTCGCCGAGGCGCACCAGTAAACGCTTCTAGACCCGCAACAGGGTGGCCTCGGCCACCCTTTTTTGTCTCTCCCGCTCGGCCTGCCACCCTCTGCGATTCGCCCCTGGCATCCGTCATTTACCTTATCATCTGCTCCGGGTTATGTGAGCGATAACAAACGTTTTATGTTCGAAATAGCTAATAATGGCGACTCAAACAACAGGATCGGGCAAGGCCCCGACAACAGTGGACAGGAGTCGTTATGGGATGGAATCTGGGCACAATCAAGGGGCGTTATACCGCCGTCTTCGTGGGATTCATGGCGCTGGTGTGCGCCCTGACGGTGATCGGCATCCAGCTCTGGATCAAGCCGGCGCTGCAGAAGGCCGGTGAGCAGAATGTGGCGATGCGGGTCAGCGAGATAGCCACCGACATCCGCGATCAGCTCAACGGGGTGCAGAGCCAGTCCCGCAGCATCACCCAGCTGGTGGCCCAGCTGCCGAGCGAGCAGATAGACACCCTGCTGCCTGCCCTCATCGATCAATACGGCAACGCCATGGTCTTCGGCGGCGGCATCTGGCCCCTGCCGAACAAGCGGGAGGCGGGCCGCGCCAAGTTCAGCACCTTCTATCACAGGGACGCGGCCAACGCGCTCATCCCCAATACCTACTGGAACTCGGCCGAGGCGCCGAACTACTTCGAGCAACCCTGGCACAAGGCGGGGCAGCAGGCTCCTCGCGGCATGTGCGTCTGGGCCGCAGCCTACAAGGATGGCGCCAGTCAGCAGCCGAGGACCAACTGCGCCATGGGGATCTACAAGGACGGCGCCCTGTACGGGGTATCGACCATAGACGTGACCCTGGGGTTCTTCAACGATCTGGTGGCCAGGAAGGAGCAGGAGATCGGTGGCCAGGTGATGATCGTCGAGGCTGACGGCAAGATCCTGAGCAAGAACGCCCGCCTCGGCGGCGATGTGGTGCTCGGCAACCTCTCCGCCCACGCCGACTACCCCTTCGCCGGGGCCATCGCCGGCCTGCTCGGCCAGGACGCGAGCAAGGGGCTGCTGCGCACCACCTTCCAGGATCAAGGGGAGGAGCAGACCTTGCTGATGCAGGCCATTGAAGGCACCCCCTGGCTGCTCGCCACCGCACTGCCGACCAGCACCCTGACCCAGGACAGCCGGGACGTGCTCGCCACCCTGGCCAGTATCCAGCTGCCCCTGGTGGGGCTGCTGTTCGTGCTCATGGTGCTGGCCATCAGCCAGCTCGGCAGCCGGCTGCAGACCCTCAAGCTCAACATCGATGCCCTCAGTGCCGGCGATGCCGACCTGACCGCCCGCATCCAGGTGAAGGGCCATGACGAGCTGGACAACATCGCCCTGTCGGTGAACCGTTTCATCGCCTACCTGCAGCAGATGATGGTGCAGGTGACCGATGCCACCGACCTCATCACCCGTGAGCTGGCGCAGCTCGATCAGCAGACCGGTCAGGCCAGACGGATCCTGGGGGAACACGCCAGCGAGACGGATCAGGTGGTCACCGCCCTCACCGAGCTCAGTTCCACCGCCGATAGCGTGGCCCAGCACGCCAGCGACTCGGCGAGCTTCACCGAGGCTGCCAATGGCCAGGCCGCCAATTCACGCAAGGTGGTGGGATCGGCCTCCGCCAGCGTGGTGGCCCTGATCGACGAGGTGGATCTCGCCGCCGCCAAGGTGCTGGAGATGCAGGAGGATGCCAAGCAGATCGGCAGCGTACTCGGAGTGATCGGCGGCATCGCCGCCCAGACCAACCTGCTGGCGCTCAATGCCGCCATCGAGGCGGCGCGGGCCGGGGAACAAGGACGTGGCTTCGCCGTGGTGGCCGACGAGGTGCGCGCCCTGGCGGCCCGTACCCAGAACAGCACCGCCGAGGTGGGCAGCATGCTGTCGCGACTCACCCAGGGGGTGGCCGAGGCCGTGGTCGCCATGGAGCAGACCAAGCGCAGTTGCCAGGCCGCAGCCGACACCACGGGTCAGGTCACCGGCGGGCTCGACAGCATGGCCGACTCCGTGGTGCAGATCCACGATCTCAGCAGCCAGATAGCCACCGCCGCCGAAGAGCAGAGCCGGGTGACCGAGGAGATCAACCGCAACATGGTGAGCATTCGCGACATGCTGAACCTGCTGGTGCAAAACGGCAGCCAGACCGAGCAGAGCGCAGCGTCACTGCTCGGCTCCAACCGCCAGCTGCTGGCCCTGGTGCGCCGCTTCAAGGTGTGATGGCGAACGCCAGCCAGCAAAAAGGGGCCCGCGGGCCCCTTTTTCATGCACGTCACCAGGACTCAGGCCTTGTTGGCCAGGTTCAGGGTCTTGACGGTCTCGCCTTCGAACTTGATGACCACGTCTTTCTGGGCCACTTCGGAATCTTTCAGCAGGGACTTGGTGGTCTCGGCCAGCAGCGGGGAAGCCTTGTTCAGGGCGCCCAGATCATAGGTCCACACTTCCAGACCGGCGTCGGTCTTGGTGCTGGCCGGGGCGCCCAGCTTGTCCTTGATGGCCTGCTTGTTGGAGCCGCCTTCCTTGATATCCAGAGCCTTTTTGATCGCTTCGTTGGAGGCGCTGTCCATGGCAGTACCGGCCATCTCTTTGGCGGTGCTGGTGACGCTGCTGGTCACGGAGTCGGTCAGGGAGTCCATCAGGCCAGCCTGGGCAACCAGAGGCAGGGCGGTCAGGGCAATCAGGAGGCACTTTTTCATTAAGATACATCTCACAGGAATGAAAGAGCGCGCATCAGACCAGTGAGCTTGACTGGAGTCAAGGTGATCCCAAGGTCAAGCCTCATTCGGGGGGCAAGGGGCAATCCCCTTGGGTGAAGATGGTGGTCGGGAACGGATATCGGGCTGGCCTAGCCGCAGAGCTGATCCTTGCCCGCCAGCTTGGCTCGATAGAGCGCCCTGTCCACCCTCGCCATCAGCTGATTCAGGGGTTCATCCGGCATGGACTCCACCAGGCCGAAGCTCAGGGTGATGGGCTCCACCCCCTTGACCCTGGCGTAGCCCAATCGCTGTCGCAACTTTTCGGCAACTACCTGGGCCTCCGGCAGACGGGTATTGGGCAGCACCAGCATGAACTCGTCTCCGCCCCAACGGGCCAGCAGATCGATCTCGCGGATGGAGCCTCGCGTCAGACGCACTATGTCGATCAGGGTCTGATCCCCCACCCCGTGGCCATGGCGATCGTTGATCTGCTTGAAGTCATCCACGTCCATGGCGATCACGGCGAAGGGCTCCTTGAAACGCCGGGCACGCTCATATTCCAGCCGGACGGCCTGCTCCAGCCGATAGCGGCTGGCGGCGCCGGTCAAGGAGTCCGTCTCCGCCAGGCGACGGTTCTCCTCAACCTGGTGCTGCAGCGCCAGGTTGAGCCGCTCCAGCTCGGCGGTGCGCTCCGCCACCTGCTGCTCCAGGGAGCGATTGTGCAGCTCCAGCCGGGCATAGAGCTCACGCTGGGCATGGATATCCCGGTGCGCCCCTATCATCCTGGCCACGGAACCATCCGGATTGCGCGCTATGATGCGGCCACGATCCTCTATCCAGATGAAGTCCCCGTTGCGGCAGCGGCAGCGGTACTCGACCCGGTAGTCAGGGGCCACCCCGCTCAGATAGGCGTCGAAACAGGCCATCACCCGCGCCAGATCGTCCGGATGGATCACGTTCTCCCAGGTGAACACCGTATTGTTGAGAGAATGCGGCTCATAGCCCAGCATCTGATACCAGCCCGGGTTGCGATAGACGAAACCGGTGTTGGCATTCCAGTCCCAGACCCCGTCGCTGATGACCTCCAGAATGCCGCGTACGGCGGCGTCATTGAGATCCGAGATCCTGATCGTGTCATTGTCCTGCAGCATGGGAACCATCCTTGTTCTGCTACCCCGCGTCACTGCGCGGTGACTCACATCCGATTGTTGAACATCACTGAAACATGCGCCTGGCCTGCCGGGAGTCGCCGATGGCGGTGGACGGCTTTCACACCCTGTCATGACAAGGTTATCGGCCACTCCCGAGCTCCCCTGAATAACAGTAGCAGCCGGGCTCTTCGCAGGTCTTGAGCGCCGTCAAGCCGACCCTCTTTTGTTTGTTCGCCGCATGCACCAAAGCGGTGCGCACCCTTGGCGCAGCCCTGCCAAAATTGGGCGTCTCTCGTCCCACCTCCGGACACAAAATGAATAACACATTGAATAAATGGGAGAAAAATATTGGCCCAACATTTGCCTTTTGTCTAAGTGAGCCACCAAGGATTGGGGATATTGCATGAAATTAATCACCGCCATCATCAAGCCATTCAAACTCGATGACGTTCGCGAAGCCATGGCCAATCTCGGCGTCGAGGGGCTGACGGTCTCGGAGGTCAAGGGGTTTGGCCGCCAGAAGGGGCACACCGAACTCTATCGGGGTGCCGAATACCAGGTGGATTTCCTGCCCAAGGTAAAGCTGGAGATCGCCACCCTGGCCGACAACGTCGAGCAGATCATCGACGCCATCAGCAAGGCCGCCCACACCGGCAAGATAGGTGACGGCAAGATCTTCGTCTACGACCTGCAGGCAGCCGTGCGGATCCGCACCGGCGAGACCGACGCAGACGCCCTTTGATACGACTGGAACCGAGGAATACGACATGGAAGAGTTGATCACATCCGTCAGCGAGCTGCGTTATGCGCTCGATACCTTCTACCTGCTGATCTCCGGCGTGCTGGTCATGTGGATGGCCGCCGGGTTCGCCATGCTGGAGGCGGGCCTGGTCCGCGCCAAGAACACCACCGAGATCCTGACCAAGAACATCCTGCTCTATGCCATCGCCTGCGTCATGTACCTGCTGGTTGGCTACAACATCATGTACGTGGACAACGGCGCTGGCGGCTGGCTGCCGAGCGTTGGCAGCCTGATGGGCAGCCAGGCGGACGACGCGGGCCACTCCCTGCACGCCGACTTCTTCTTCCAGGTGGTGTTCGTCGCCACCGCCACCTCCATCATCTCGGGGGCGGTGGCCGAGCGGATGAAGCTCTGGTCCTTCCTGCTGTTCTGCGTGGTGATGACCGGCTTCATCTACCCCGTCGAGGGCTACTGGAGCTGGGGCGGCGGCTTCCTGAAAGAGGCGGGCTTCTCCGACTTCGCGGGCTCCGGCATCGTCCACCTGGCGGGTGCCGCCGCCGCCCTGGCCGCCGTGCTGCTGCTCGGCCCCCGTCGCGGCAAATATGGCAAGCAAGGAGAGATCCATCCCATCCCCGGCTCCAACCTGCCGCTCGCGACCCTGGGCACCCTGATCCTCTGGATGGGCTGGTTCGGCTTCAACGGTGGCTCCCAGCTGGCGCTCTCCAGCGCCGCTGACGCCACCGCCATTGGCACCGTGTTCGTCAACACCAACGCCGCCGCGGCCGCCGGTGTGGTCGGCGCCCTGCTGGTCAGCAAGCTCACCTGGGGCAAGGCGGATCTCACCATGATCCTCAACGGCGCCCTCGGCGGTCTGGTCGCCATCACCGCCGACCCGGCCTCCCCCAGCCCGCTGTTTGCCAGCCTGATCGGCGCCCTGGCCGGGGCCCTGGTGGTCTACGCCATCGTCGCCTTCGATCGCCTGAAGATCGATGATCCGGTCGGTGCCATCTCGGTACACGGGGTGTGCGGCCTGTTCGGCCTGATGGTGGTGCCCTTCTCCAACGCGAGCGCCACCTTCGGCGCCCAGTTGCTGGGGGCCGCCGTCATCTTCGGCTGGGTCTTTGCCGTCTCTCTGGTCGTCTGGAGCCTGCTCAAGGCCACCATGGGTCTGCGGGTCAGCGAAGAGGAAGAGCTGATGGGCGTGGACATGCACGAGTGCGGTGTCGATGCCTACCCCGAGTTCGTCAGCATCAAATCCAGCATCTAAGCACGCCATCTGCTTGCGGGGCCCGGGGGACACCTCGGGCCCCGTTTTTTGGCGCCCTCAGCGCCCCTTGAAGGCGGGATGGTGAGCCTGGCGGTAGTGGCTCGGGGCCAGCCCATGCTGGCGCTTGAAGGCGGTGGAGAAGTGGTACTCGTTCTTGAAGCCGCACTGCTCGGCCAACTGCTTCACCGAGTCGGCCCGGCTCGCCAGCAAGAGCGCCGCCCGCTGCAAGCGCAGCCGTTGCAGCAGCGCCATGGGTGCCAGCGCAAAGTGCTGCTGACAAAGCCGATGGAGCTGGCGTTCGGAGAGGTGCAGGGCGCCGGCCATGCGCGCTATGTCCCACGGCTCGGTCAGCGCCTCTTTGAGCAGCAATTCGAGGCGCAGCGCCAGCCGCTCGCCGCGGCTCTGCCCCTCTCCCTTTTGCAGCAGACGGCGCAGGTAAAAGCCGAGCTGCTCCACCAGCAGCGCACTGAGCAGCGGATCCTGATGGCGCTCCTGCTCCGCATAGAGGTTCTCAATGGTGCGAAGCAGAGTCCCCTGCTGGGAGGTGCAACCGAGCCGGGGGTGGCTGGCGAAGGCATCCCAGGGGGAATCCTTGTGCAGCAGCAGCCACACCAGCTCCCACTCACCCGTCTCACTCAACGGCTGATCCAACGGCTCGTTCACCTGCTCACTCAACTGCTCACTAAGCTGCTCACTAAGCTGCTCACTAAGCTGATAGCAGAGCGGCTCTCCGGCCGGGATCAGCGCCCACTCGCCGACCAGCAACCGCTCGCGGCGATCCCCCACCTGTACCTCTCCCTCGCCGCCCAGAGTCAGCAGAAAACAGTGCACATCGGCAAAGCGGCGGGAAATGCGATAACGGGTCTTGAGACGGGAATAGCCCGCCAGCCACACCTGCTCCTGTACGAGGGCCGGCAGCAGGCTGTCGCAACAGATCTGCTCACGGCAGTCGGGGGAGACGTCAATGACTTCAAGATTGGCAGTTTCAGACATCATCAGGACAGGCTCAGCCATGTCGAGGATCAGGCCCACAGCATAGCATCAAGGGCATCAAGTCACAGGAGACCAGCCATGCATATCCATCACGTCGCCATCTGGGCGCAGGATCTGGAGGCACTCAAGGCATTCTACTGCACCCTGTTTGGCGGGCAGGCCAATGAGCGCTACCACAATCAAGCCAAGCAGTTCAGCTCTTACTTCGTGCGTTTCGAAGGGGGCGCCAGCCTGGAGCTGATGCACACCCCCATCCTGTTTCCGGCAGATCTCAGTCTGCCACACCCGCTGCAGGGGCTGGCCCATATCGCCTTTTCCCTCGGCAGCGTGGAGGCGGTGGACAAGATGACGGCGCGCCTCAAGCTGCTCAAGGGCGCCGAGGTGAAACACCTGGACGGCCCCCGCTGGACCGGCGACGGCTATTACGAGAGCACCTTCCTCGACCCGGAAGGCAACCGGCTGGAGCTCACCATCTAATACCTGAATGATCCCCTCACCCTTCCCTCTCCCAAAGGGAGAGGGGATCAAACAACATCGAAGATATGATCGCCAGCCAGGTAGGTTCGATTCATGTACAGGATCTTTAGCGGCAACCAATTGAAATAGATATAAAAAAGGCTTCGT
>RCUR01000946.1_pt1 | contig 10414 bp, 12 predicted proteins | sample 2166151 | NCBI WGS metagenome assembly RCUR01 (sample SAMN09932785, study PRJNA488358) | compost metagenome | isolation source: compost soil in an enriched community | place: Germany: Experimental Botanical Garden
ACAAAACCGTCAGGGTGGGGGATGGCCTGACGCTCCCGGCGGTCAGGATGACGAGTGATGCTGGGCGCGAAAAATCAGAGCTTAAATTTGAGATAAATCGAATCAGATTTTTTTGCGCCCGTTGCAACGGAATTCCAGAATAGACCAGTTCACCTCGTACATTACGAGGACATTTTCGTCAGACTCCGCTCAGAAGCTCTTTACGCAGTTCGATTCGTGCCGCCTCTATCTGGTCAACTCCTACGGTGACCGTGATGGAGGTTTGGCTGTAACTATGCCCAGACTCCCGCATGGCAGCGAGGTGCGCCGCAATTACAGGCATGATGCCTTCAAGAGCAACGCACTGCCTCAATTCGGCAAGGGCTAAACGAGCCGTTTCCCATTTTGCCTTTTCTTGTCGGATTTTTTGCTGGAGAGAGTCAATCTCATCAGAGCACGACTGTTTGCGACTTTCCGCAGCGGTTAACGTCGCTCGTTTGCCGTTGATGCTGGCATGCAAGTCCGCGACGGCTTTAGGCAATGACGATCCACTATCGCCCGCTAACCTGGCTTCCAACTGCTGGTCTGCGTGCTGCTCCAGCGCCTTTTGTAGGGATTCTTCTTCCTTCGTCAGTTCTGCGCTCAGCTCATTGCAGACGGTATCAACCCGACGTTTGTTTGCCTCCGCGGCCACCAGTTGCGACTGAGCGTTCAGTAGCTCGTCACGGTGTTTCTGCACTTGGCATTCCGCAGAGAGCGACCGATCAAGTTCACGGAGTCGAGCCCTCGCCGCACCAAGCTCACTTTTGCAGCTGTCGTACTTGAATGTTAAATCCGAAAACGCTCGCTGAAGGGGTAACGTTGCGTTAGTGCGACGACCATCCGGGCTGAGTGAATTTTCGACCTGTGCCTGCATTTCGTCTTTTTCTCGCTCCAAGTCACTCAGCTTTTGCTCTTTTTTCTCTACTTCGAGCAATAACTTGCTGTGCTCAGACTTGAGGTTTTCGACATGGGTGGATTGGGTCATTTTGGCCTCCAGGCTCAAGTTGGCGTCAGTGATTTGGGGGGTGGTTGCCGGTGCGGTATTTACATGGGTCATGTCATGGTTTCCGTCGATTAGAAAAACAGCACGCCTCTGACGTGCTGTATGGCTTCTGAATAGGTCAACTCAGGGCAAACTTCCTGGTACTCACAGGCAAGGCTATGCATTGCCATGCGGTCATGATCAAGGTCTAGACGTTGCTCCCAAGCACTACCTGGTCGGCGATTCCCTGCCGATAGTGCGTAACCCTCGGAGAAGCACAGAGCCCCACTTGATTCCGAGAAGGTGGGCGGCACAAGGCCTTTGACTGCGGGAGGCATTGCGCCCAAGAAGCCCACATGCTTCAGGTAGTAGGCGCCTGGCGTAGGATTGTCAGGATGATTCGGATGGTGAAACGATGCTGAGATGTTGCGATAACTTCCTGCGCGCACCAGGTTAATCAAGTTCGGTTTAACGTCTGCTTGGGCATAAAGGATGCCTCCTTTCGTCAATACCCCTGTGACCTCACCGAAGGCAGGCAGATCATCCTTAGGGTGCCCCAGCACCAACGGCGCCTCTCTCAGCTTTTGTGAGTAAACCGCCACCGTCCTTTCTAGATCGGCTTCGGTGAACTCCATGGCCTGACCACCCATGGTGATGTGACGGCCCGCGCGGAAAATCTGAAATAGCTTGTGCTGGCGAGCCATGGCTCAACTCTCCCGCTTACAGCGATTCTGGCTACGTTTCAGAGTGTCTTTGGCTTGTGCATCGCGCTCTTCGCGTTTTTGAGCGCGGATTGCTTTGAGGATTGTGTAAGTCCAAGCCAAGCTAAAGCCATACTCCATTGCCAACTCAACAGCCGACATTTCCTTGCGGTCATGCCGCGCAAACATTTCTTCATAAATGGCCTTTTTCTCGAAGTTCTCCTCGCGGCTGAAGTAGATCTGAGTGCCCCCGTACACGCGGCGCATTTCACTCATCACCTCCAGCGCGATTTGGTCGGACTTGTACTGCTCAACACCATGACTTCGAAGAAGTACGCCCATCGTTGACGCCATGCTGGCAGCCAGCTCCGACCCAGTTACAGAGAGTCTTTTTTTCTGTTTGTTTAACTCTTTAAATTCATTAGGTCGCATTGGAGTTCCCCCTTAATCCAGTTAAAAAACACGAGGGAATGATCGTCGGAAACTGCGCAAACGTACTTTAATCAAGTTTAAAGAATGGGAACAAAAAAGCGCCCGGAGTGCGGGCGCTTTGAGGTGCAGCGTTTTACCTTGCTATTGAACAAACGCCAGTGCCTCCATGGCTGCAACGTCGTGTATCAGCTTCTCGTGCTCTCGCACTACATCGTAGAGCGATTCAAACATGCCATTGGCATCGCTGAGCAATAGCGCTGCCGCGCTGGCGACTGCCGGGAGCGCATGTTCGTTGCCCTTGAGTTGGCAGGTAGCAAGTACCTGGAGCATGTGGCGGGCAATGTCCATGCGATTCGCGGCACACTCGTAGAGTTCACTCGGGCTGGCCTCAGCATCGAAGTACAGAACAGTTTCGCCGCTTTGAGACAGCTCCGGTAATGCTTTGAAATTACTCATGGCGAGCCCCCTGAGTTGCTCTACGGGCCTTGCGGCGCTTGGGAAACTGAAACACCAGGGCAGAGGATCGCGCTGGCTGTGGGAAGGCTCGCACAGCGCGGCCCATCTCGGTTCCCTTGAGGGCGCCGAACACTTCGCCAGCCAATGGCGTAAGCGCCAGTCGGCACATCTGCATGGCGCCCTCCAGGTTGAACACGCGGACGACAGATCGCCCAGTCGGCTCAGCCTTGAACAGTTTGATTTCGCCGGTCTGACCTACGAACTCATCCTGATGAGCCGCGTAAAGCGCCTCAACGGCTGCCAGAGGATCGGCGTAGCCCAGAGCCATGCCGAGCGCTACGTCGATCACTAAAAGCTCCTCAGCGTTGTCTGCGGCGGTCACGTACTCGATAGCCACTTCGTTGACTTCAGGGCGAGCCAGCGCTAGTGGGTTGCGAAAGGACAGCAGGATGGCGCTCATACGTCACCCCCTTGCAGCCAGTAGCGCCGATACACTTCGTACCTTGCATCGTTCAAGCCTGGGCAATGGCGGCGGCTGATCAGGTTGACCACCTCGGCCTCGATGATGTGCGTCAGATCCTCTGCTTCCAGCGCGGTGCTGTAACGCAGCAGAGTTTTCATCAGTTCTCGGCAGTAGGCTTTCTGGCGTTCGTCCTGGTTAACCGGTGATGTCGTGCTGGGTGACTTGAAGACCAGCACATTTGCTGCAACAGGGGTCGATTCAGCGGTTGTAGCAGCGTTCGCTTGCATGCCGCCAGCATCCAGCCAGTGCAGCAGGTGAAACGCTCCAGAGCGCTTGCTGTACTCGCAGAGATAGCGCACACCGAACTCATCGAACAGACGTACTTCCCACCCCTCACCGTTAATCTTGACTTTGGTGCTGTGGGTATCCAGCGCCACTCTATTGCGGCTGTAAGCTTTCAATACCGAGCCGATTTGGCGGTACTCAAATATCCGGTAAAGGTCTTCAGCACTCAGCCAATGCCTATTCGCATACATGAGTACACGCACACGCAGACCAGAAACTTCGGACGTGGAAATTAGCTGTGCAGTGCTCATTCTGTCACCTCCGTTGCTTCCAAAGCCCGAGCTTTAGCCATGGCTTCGTTGTAGCGACGCAGGCGGACGGAAAGAGAAGAGTCAGCATGGAGCGCAGCTAAAGCACAAGCGCGGTGAAAGGCCGCTTTGGCTTTAGACGGATTGAGGGTGAGGATTCGTTGCTTGACCATTTTTGGTAGTCCTTGGAAGCGGTTTGAATCTCCGCTCCCATGACGCCAATCATGGTGAGCGGAACCGTGCAGGTTGGCGTGGCAGTCCAAGGGCTGCTGAGCCCGAAGGCTCCCCACACGGCCCGCCCATAAAGGACTCGCCGTGCTGCGGACACAAAAAAACCGCTCTTGTGGCGGTGTGTCCGCCTTGGAAATCAGGACGCCAATCCCGACCGCAGAGTTTGCTGCGGTAGGAAAATCCTAGCATCAAGGGATTGCAACAGCAAGCATTGGAATACCAAGGCGGCGGCACGTCCACAGCGTTCCAAACGGCACTCCGCTTTTGGAAGGCCTACAAACGGAAAGATGGCCGGAATTCCAAAAGTCCCAACGTCGGCACTTTTAACTACGTAACCAATTGATTTACAAAGGAGGTAAGCCCCGACGTCGGATATTTCGTTTGACCGCGACCGTCGCGGTTACTTAAGTCAATATCGCTCCGCACCGTGCGGAGTTTTGCAAGCATGTAATCCAGCAAAAACGGGGCTTACAACGGTTTATGAACCGCACGGTGCGGAAAACACACGTGCTAATCAAGCCTCGCAACCGCGACCGTCGCGGTGCATTAGCCTGTGCCACTGCTGACCGTCAGCGGTTTTCTTGAAATCAAAAACTGGTAACGGTTACCAATTTTTCGGACGACTGTTGGCCTTGAAAAACTCATAAGTCATTGGCGTCCGGGGCTTCTAGAGGTCTGCCCCACCGAAACTCAACTACTAAAACTGGTAACCGTCACCAGTTTTAGTAAATAAAAACCGCTGACGGTCAGCAGTGAAGGCTACTTCACTCGCGCATCTGAAAAGTCGCAACGGTTACGACTTTCCTGCTAATCACCCAAACCTAAATGCCACCTACAGCCCGCATAAGCAAAGGGTTTGGCCGATATTTTAGCTTTGGAAGGCTTGGTAGAAAGTCGCAACGGTTGCGACTTTTCAGTGAGTACAGTCTTCAATTTTTCAAACCTAGCAACGGCTTTAGTTTTTCCAGTTTTTCCGAACCGTTCGGAGTTTTTGAGACGTAGAACCCAATGTTTACGGGAGAAACTCAAACAAAACTCCGAACCTGTTCGGAGTTTTGACCAACCGATTACACGCCCTCCAATACCAGGAGAAAAGGCAAACTTCATTATTTTCGGTCACCGTGACCACTTTTACTGAGTCAGTAAGACTACCGACGTAAGGAGTTTTGCCCCGCCAAAAAAGGCGAATGCCCAGTAAAATAAGGGCGAGACCCATTTTATGAGTTACCGACGTCGGCACTTTTGCGATTCACTGCGTCTGACACCGGAAAACTGGTGACCGTCACCAGTTTTCTCGTCACCGTGTCGGAAAAACGCTAAACCGTTTGGCATCAAAACGGCAAACGCTTGCCGTTTTCGCAGGCCCCAGAAAGCAGAGAGCCCCAAACAGTTGGGGCTCTCTGGTCTTGCGATAAAAGCGCCAACGCTGGCGCTTTTCAGGTTCTACGTTGGCCCGTAGCTCAAGCGTCGCCGGTCATGTTCAACCCTCTCTAGCATGCGTTTGAACTCATCGAAGCTGGTTCGCCCTGCGCTCAGGATTTGCTGCTGCGTACCGCCTGAGCTGCCGTTGATGGTGAAATTCTGCGTGAGGTGGACGGTGACCCCGCCGTCGCCCGGTATACCTCTTGTAGGCCCACCACGGGCCAGCGCTGGCGCTTGTGTGGCACGAGCAAACGCTTGGGCTTGATTAGCCAAAGCAGTCGGCGGTAGTGGCTCAGAGCTTACAGAGGGTCTGGCGACGGTCAGCGGCGCGAGTTGTGGCGAGGGGGCAAGCGCTTGCATTTGGCTTGTCAGACTGTCCGCAGCCAGTACCGGCGGGGCCAATGTCACCGCCGTGGCAGCGGCCATGCCCAGCGCGGCCTTGCGTATTAGCCCGGTATGCCCGGCGATACCGATGGCCGCACCCTGGGAAACGTTCTCGCCATAGCCCATGAACACACGACTGGGCGACTGGATACCGAGCGTCTCGGTAAACCAGCCTTTGACCGACGAGCCGACACCGACAACGCTGTCTTTCAGCGAGCTGGCCATGTTGCTGATGCCATTGACCAAGCCGGTGATCAGCATGCCGCCAAACTCGGTGAACTTGGTTGGCAAGTCCACGCCGAAGTAGCTCATCACTCCGGAAAAGGCACTGTAGAACACACCCAGAGGTGAGAAGTTGGTGATCAAGCCCAGGATGCCACTCAGGCCTCCATTGAACGCGATCTTGATCTCATTCCAAAGTCCAACCACGCTGCCTTTCAAAGCCCCGGCTATGCTGCTGATGCCGCTAGCCAGGCCGGCGATCAGCATGCCGCCAAACTCGGTGAACTTGGTTGGCAAGTCCACGCTGAAGTAACTCATCACCCCCGCAAAGGCTCGGTAGAACAATCCCAAGGGTGAGAAGTTGGTAATCAATTGAGCCACGCCACCGAGCCCGCCACTAAAGGCTTGCGGTATTTCGCTGATGCCTTCCAGCACCCAGCGTATAGGTGCCGTTAAGGCGGACAGTACGCCACCAACGGCCCGACCAAACTCGATCCCTGACCAGGTGGCACGACCCAGCGCATCACCCGTGACCTGCACCGGGCTGAACAGCTCACGGAACCATTGAATCACCGGCTGAATAAACGTCCCCAACGGCGCGAGCAATGGCCCGACTGGAGCAAAGGCGGCAGCGAAGGCATCACTGATGGGCTTGAGGCCCTCAACAAGGCCCGTGAAGAAACCACTTGTCCAAGCCTTGATAGGTTCCCAGTATTTGTAGATCAGCAAGCCCCCTGCTGCGACAGCCGCGATACCGGCGACGATCCAGCCGATGGGCGTGGCCGCAATGACAGTGCCCAAGAGCGCCATGCCGCCGGAGAGAGCGGGCAGCGCCGCTGTCAGGCTGGTGACACCCGAAACCAGCGGAGCCATGCGCGTGGCGATGATCGTCGAGTTGAGCACCGCCACCTTGCCCGTCGCCATCGACATGGCAATGCCCACGCCATTCAGGGCGGACGCGCCCAGGCTCACACCGTAACTCAGCGCGATAAAACCCAACCTGAGCGCCACCGCGCCAGTCACAAGTTTGAGAATGCCGCTGACCAATCCGGCGTTTTCCTTCGCCCAGGTGGCGATTGACGTGAACACAGGCCGCACGGTGTTGACCAGTTCATTCAAACCAGGAAGAACCGCCGCTCCCAAGTTGATGCCCAGTTCGCTCAGCCCGTTTTTGAGCAGTCGTAAGTTGTTGGATGTGGTTGCGGCACGGGCCTGGAACTCTTTCTCCATTGAGCCCTTGTAGTTGCTCGCGTCCTTGATAAGGGCGAGCGACCCGGCATAGGTCTCCATCGATCCGGCCAAGACTGCGATATCATCGGCGTACTCCAGGCCGAATAGATCAACGAGCAGGCCCATTCGATCCGCTTTTGGCACCAAATTGACGGTGCCCAGAAAGTCCGAAAGCGCACCTTGCGCGTCCTTACCAATGGCTTTTTTGAGGCCGGACGCACTGATGTTGATTGACTCCAGGGCCTCTTTAAACTTGTCCCCTTGCTTGTCGGCTGTTTGCAGCTTGATCAGCATGCCGTTGATGGCGGTTCCCGCAACTTCAGGGGATTTCCCAAGACTGATGAAGGTGTTGCTGAGCGCCGCCGCTTGGGTTTCTGTCAGACCGAACGATTTAGCCACGCCGCCGACCCTGCCCAGGGCATTGACGATATCACTGGCCTTGGCGGGCGAGCTGTTGGACAGTTCGTTGATCGCGTCGCCCAGGCGATCTATCTCATTGATCGGAATTCGATAGACGTTTGCCAGCTTGGCCATTGAGTCACCCGCTGCCTCAGCGGACATATCAAAGGCCGTCGCCATCTTGGCTACGGTGGTCGTGAATTGCTTCAGATCGGTTGACGCTACGCCCAATTGGCCGCCACTGGCCGCAATGCTCGCCAGCTCAGTGGCGGCCAGCGGTAGCGTCCTGGTCAACTCAAGAATCTCGTTACTCAGGATGTTGAAGCCTTCAGGTGTGTCGAAGTTGACCACCTTCTTCACGTCCGCCATGGCCGACTCATAGTCGATAGCCAGTTTGACAGGCAAGGCAGCGGTTACGCCTACGGCCAATGTCTCCATGGCTCCCGAGCGTAGGTTGCTGCGATCCGTTTTGAGTTGATCGCGGAGCGCTAGACGGCTTTGTAACTGATCCTGCTTGATTCGCGCCTTGTCGATACTCTGACCCAAGCGTAAATATTGCGTATTGAGTGCCGCGACAGCTTGAGTGCCTGCGGTGCCGATACTTTGCTTGATGGACTGGCCGAGTTCATTGCTCTTGAGACTGAGCTTTTCCGTGACGGTTTTGAGTCCGAGCAGTGTTTTTTGTGCACCGCTGAAAGCGCTCATGCCTGAGGCGGAAGCGGCAATTCTCAAACCTGCGACGATGGTTGAAGCCATGATGTGTTTCCCTGTTTGATGCTTGCAGAGCAAGGGTTCTGCTGGTCAGGGAAGACTGATGCGGTGGTGGGCGCTACGAGGGAAACAGCCGCTAGAGAAGCGGCTGTTGATGGGCATAGAGAAGGCGGCGCTTTGGCTACAGACTACGCTTGCTCTTCAGTACGCGCCCTGTAAACCCGATAGGCGAGATCCGTCCAGCGCATGTAGCCTTCCTCTACCAACTGATCGATTTCAGATGGTTGGATATGCAGCCAATACAGCAGGGCATCGTCAAACGTTGGTAGATTCGCCCTTTCCATCCACCAGGGTCCGAAAAAACTCGGTCAGCACTTTGGAATCGGCCAGGTCGAGGCCGTCCAGGTCTTCTGCCACCAGGCCGCACATGCTGGCGAGCAAGAAGTTCTCCTGGTCGAAGTCGACTTTGCTATAGGCGGTGGCCTTGCGCAGATCGCCGCGAGTCAGTCGGCGAATCTCGACCTTTTCCAGGTGGGCGCCTGCGGCAGTGGTGAAGGGGTGCTTGAGTTGGTAGGTTTGCATGGTTTGCTCCGTATTTGGGTATGTGCTTGAACACGGGGCTAGTGTTACTGACTTAATCTTTGATTCACTTTAATCAAGTTTAAACAAATGGGAGAAACGACGGTGGTAGCTTGGCGGGGTGGTATGTTTCGCGGCGTTTATATTTGAAGGAGGTTGCCGTGTCCGGCTTTTCTAAACTGTACGCCTTACCCGAGGCTGTTCGGGCTGAACTTCACAAAAGGTATCTTGAGCACCAGCACCTGACAGTCAACGATCATCTGCGCTGGATCGTTGAGCAAGGCTACGCCGTGTCCAGGTCGTCATTGCATCGCTATCTGGTCACACACAAGGATGCAATGCTATCGGCGAAGCTTGAGCACGATGCTTTAGTGAAGTCCGAAGAGGCGACGCGACTTCGCTGCTTAGAGCTTGCCGCACAGTCGTACAGAGGCGATGACCAAGCCGAACTTTTAGGCCTGGCTGAAGGTTTGCTGGAGTGGATTCAGTCCACCGAGACGAGCCTAGCGCCTGTTGCATAGGTTGCAACGGTTTTGCAGTTCTTATCCCTGCATGGCCCCTCGGATCCCGGCGTAGCCCATGATTATCACGCACACCCCCCTGTATTTATCTCATTCCTAAACAGACGAGCCAGCTCGTAGAGTGCAGCCCTGCACTGTTTTTGCGCCGCCGGAAGAAGGCTGGCCGCGCTGTTCAGACCGGTCGCCAACAGGTCACCCAGCCATTTCCAGCGGGTTGCACCTGTTTCGTCAGCCTGGTTCCAGTAGGCCGTCAGTGCTTCCTGAAAGTGGGTGCCCAGGGTCAACGCCAGAGCCTGGATTTTTTCCTGGATAACCCCCATGTCGGGGCGTTTAGGCCCTTGCGCTTCATAGGTCAGGCGCGAGGGAACCCGGTTGGTGAGGAAGTGTGTGCGACCGTCAATTTCTTCCGTGAGATTCAGGCGGGTGTCGTTGCCCAGATAATCCAGGGCCACATCGATCAACAGTTTGAGATCCCATCCCCCGGTCTGATTCGGTATGGCCAGCCGGGTGATATCCAGATCCACGGCAAGAGGCGGGTAGTGTTCCAGAATGCTGGCTTGAAGGACTTGCCGGGCGACCTGGCGCAGAGTCGGTCGGCTGGCGAATCCAAGGGCGACCGCTTGAGCAGGGGCGTTGCCGGTATCGAGACTTGAGGGAGGGGGCGAGACCGCGCCTGGCGGAGTAATGGCGGATTGATTTTGCATGTCGGATTCCAGTCTGTAGCGAAAAAGATAGGGTTTTCGCTGCCAGAATGGCGAGTTCGTCGGTGGGCTGTGCGGTATCCCGCTACCACCTGACCACTCGAAAAATGTGCCCGGTCGCACGCTCGGCGAGCGGGCGATGTGCGGCTCAGGAAAGCTCGGAGCCGAGCACCACGTTCAACGCACTGCGCGCATCATCGAGCTGCACCAGCGTCGCATGCCGCGCGCCGAGGGCATCACGATTCTCGATGGCGGTGAGGATTGCCTTGTGCCGGGGCAGCGCCAGTTCATGCAGGTTCGGCCGCTGGTTGGAATGCTTCAAGGCTTCGGCGATGGCCACCGAGAGCATGTTGCACAGGTTGGCCA
>RCUR01000947.1_pt1 | contig 10401 bp, 8 predicted proteins | sample 2166151 | NCBI WGS metagenome assembly RCUR01 (sample SAMN09932785, study PRJNA488358) | compost metagenome | isolation source: compost soil in an enriched community | place: Germany: Experimental Botanical Garden
GCCCACGGCAAGTGGCTGGTGGATCAGTGCCTCGACGAGGGGCGCGAACTCTTCAGGAAAACCGCCTAGCCGACATCGCGCGGCAGGGAAGCCCCGCTTGCTGGAGATCGCCTGCCTGTACCGGTACCTGATGTGGGTGGAGCTGGCGGGGAAGGCGTGCACGGTCTGAGCCTCCGTAGGGTGGAAATCGCTTTCCATTTCCACCAGCGAAGACAAGCCTGGCACCGATGGTGGACAGAAGAACGCTGTCCACCCTTCAAGAGCAGGAATTACCTCCCACCGAATGGCCCTGGGACGGGTGCTTGCGCTAGCCTTCGCAGGCGGTTGCAGCAGTTGAAGCCGATGCAGCCGGGCGACCTGGGCTGACCACGGCGTAGCGCCCGGCGCGGCCGCCCGGGCTGGCTATCCTCAAAGGGTATCCGCACGGCGGTGCGGCCCACCCTGACTGGAGGAGGCGGCGATGAGCAACCGATTGAGCGAAGAAGGCCAGGACCTGCTGTTCCGCAAGGCACGCACTTATAGCGCTTGGCTGGACAAACCAGTGAGCGACGAGACCCTGCGGGAGCTCTACGACCTGATGAAATGGGGGCCGACCAGCGCCAACTGCTGCCCGGCGCGCATCCTCTTCCTGCGTACCCCGGAGGCCAAGCGCCGCCTGCTGCCGGCACTGGCGCCAGGCAACGTGGACAAGACCATGGCGGCACCGGTGACGGCCATCATTGCCTACGACGTGAAGTTCTACGAACAGTTGCCCAAGCTCTACCCCCACACCGACGCCCGCGCCTGGTTCGCCAATACGCCGGAGCTGGCCGGTATCACCGCACGACGCAATAGCTCGCTGCAGGGGGCCTACTTCATGCTCGCGGCCCGCGCCGTGGGCCTGGACTGCGGTCCGATGTCCGGCTTCGACAATGCCCAGGTCGACCACGAATTCTTCCCCACCGACGGGGAAACCGACGCCTTCCAGCTGGAGCACTTCCCGGACAGCCATGTGAAGACCAACTTCATCTGCAACCTGGGCTATGGCGATCCGGCCAAGCTGCATGCGCGGGGGCCGCGCCTGGAGTTCGACGAGGTATGCAAGTTGCTGTAGGTCGGACTTGCGTAGCTAGTGGCACGTTGTAGGAGCGAATTCATTCGCGAAAGGCCGCAAAGCGGCCCCTGGGACTATGCAGGGCAGGCCTGTGGCCTGCATCGCGAATGAATTCGCTCCTACAGGGCCAGGGTGTCCCGACCATTCGGGGAATTTGCCAGCCCCGAACGCGCGGATAGCGCGCCGGGGTGATGGCGTCTGCGTGGGGGATTGCGGCGTCGCCTCATGAGCGAAGCCGTTGCCGGGCGCCGCGGTACCTGATCAAACCGAGGCGCCGGTTGGCGGGGCAAAAGTACGAGCCGGGGCCGGCAGGGTCAATTGCGATAATCGAACTTTGGTTCGATAATCGGCCGCAGTTGCCGTGACCGCGATCCAGCAAGGACAACAAGAATGACCGAAGAACAGCGTGCCATCCTGCCATCCCTGGCCCCGCCCATCATCGCCTCGCCGGCCAAGCGCATCGAAGCCTTCACCGGCGACCCCAACTTCATGACCTCCCTCGCCCGGGGCCTGGCGGTGATCCATGCCTTCCAGGAGCGCAAGCGCCACCTGACCATCGCCCAGATCAGCCACCGCACCGAGATTCCCCGCGCCGCCGTGCGCCGCTGCCTGCACACCCTGATGAAGCTGGGCTACGTCACCACCGACGGGCGCACCTATTCGCTGCTGCCCAAGGTGCTGACCCTGGGCCATGCCTACCTGTCGTCGACACCGCTGGCGGTCACCGCCCAGCCGATCCTCGACCGCCTCAGCATCCAGCTGCACGAGGCCTGTTCCATGGCCACCCTGGAAGGCGACGAGATTCTCTACATCGCCCGCTCGGCAACGCCCAACCGGCTGATCTCGGTGGACCTCAGCGTCGGCAGCCGCCTGCCGGCCTACTGCACCTCCATGGGCCGCATCCTCCTGGCGGCGCTGGATGACGCGGCGCTGGACGACTACCTGGAACACGCCGACCTGCAGGTGAAGACCAGCCGCACCGTGCACACCCGCGAGGGGCTGCGCGAGAGCATCGACGAGATCCGCCGCCAGGGCTGGGTGATCATCGACCAGGAACTGGAGATGGGCCTGCGCTCGGTGGCCGTGCCGGTACGCGACTCCGCAGGCCAGGTGCTGGCCGCCCTCAACGTCGGCACCCACGTCGGCCGGGTCAGCCGCCAGGAACTGGAAACCCGCTTCCTGCCGGCGCTGCTGGAGGCGAGCAAGGACCTGAGTACGCGGTTGTTTCACTAGCTGCTGGGTGCTCGGCTTCTTGTGGGAGCGAATTCATTCGCGAAAGGCCGCGTAGCGGGCCCCGGGACTATGCCGGGCAGGCCTTCGGCCTGCTTCGCGAATGAATTCGCTCCCACAGATCAAGCGATCCCGCCTACCTGGCAAAGCGTTCGATAAGCGAACGCTTTGCCGATCATCGAATTGAACCCCTGCGCCACTCTCCGTACTGTCCGTGCTGCCGAACTCTACCAACTGATTAGCGGCCGTTCTTCTGTAACCGTTTATCTCTACCTGAGGCATGTAGGAAAAGGCTCACATAGAATCGCGGTAACCAGGATCGCGAGCGCTTGCCGACCGGCATGACGCTCGCGACGTACAACAACGACAAGAGTGCCTGCTGATGGATAGTCGCCTGCTGAGTGAGCGCAGTAGGGTGTTCGAGCGTGCGGACCCCTATGCGGTGTCCGGATATGTGAACCAGCATGTCGGCTCGCACTGCATCCGGCTGCCCGCCGCCGGCCATCCCCAGGCCAGCCTCAACCACCGCAAGTTCGCCAGCCTCGACCTCTGCCGCATCAGCTACGGCGGCAGTGTGCGGGTCACCTCGCCGGCGCTGGAAACCATCTACCACCTGCAGATCCTCCTCAGTGGCCATTGCCTGTGGCGCGGTCACAAGGAAGAGCACTACCTGGCGCCGGGCGAGCTGTTGCTGATCAACCCCGACGACCCGGTGGACCTGACCTACTCGGACGACTGCGAGAAGTTCATCCTGAAGATGCCGACCACGCTGCTCGAATCCATCTGCGACGAGCAGCGCTGGTACCGGCCGAGCGCCGGCGTGCGCTTCCTACAGAACAACTACCAGCTCGCCGAGCTGGAAGGTTTCGTCAACCTGCTGGCCATGGTCTGCCAGGAGGCCGAGGCCAGCGACCCGCTACTGCGCGTGCAGGAGCAATACGCGCAGATCGTCGCGAGCAAGATGCTCACCCTGATGAAGACCAACGTCAGCCGCGGGGGCCTGGGCTGCCAGGCGGCCTCGTTCGATCGCATCCTTGCCTACATCGAGCACAACCTGAAGCAGGACATCAGCAGCGAATTCCTGGCCCGCCAGGCGAGCATGAGCCTGCGTTCCCTCTACGCGCTGTTCGAGCGCCACCTGGGCACCACCCCCAAGCACTACATCCGCCAGAAGAAGCTGGAGCGCATCCGCGCCTGCCTCGCCGACCCCAGCTGCAACGTACGCAACGTCACCGAGCTGGCCCTGGACTACGGCTTCCTGCACCTGGGGCGCTTCTCCGAGAGCTACAAGGCGCAGTTCGGCGAGCTGCCGTCGGATACCTTGAAGCGGCGGGGTCTGTAGGGCGCCTCGGCTTGCTCGTTTTCCTGTAGGAGCGAATTCATTCGCGAAAGGGACGCGCAGCGGCCCCTCGCGGCCTCCCATGGCAAGCCTTCGGCCTGCTTCGCGAATGAATTCGCTCCTACAGTTTCTTCCTGACAACCACCACCACCTTGCACAAAACGGATAGTGATCTGCACAAAGCGGATATTGCCGTTTTCCCCGCATCCCTAACCTGACCTGGCCTGAACAACAACAACGGAGGCCCTGGCCATGTCCCTGGGATTCGACTTTCTGCATTCCCTGCTTGAGGAAGACAAGGAGAAGGGCATCTACCGCTGCAAGCGGGAGATGTTCACCGACCCGCGTCTGTTCGATCTGGAGATGAAGCACATCTTCGAAGGCAACTGGCTGTACCTCGCCCACGAGAGCCAGATTCCCGAGAAGAACGACTACCTCACCCTGACCATGGGGCGCCAGCCGATCTTCATCGCGCGCAACAAGGACGGTGTGCTCAATGCCTTCCTCAATGCCTGCAGCCACCGTGGCGCCCAGCTGTGCCGCCACAAGAGCGGTAACCGCTCGTCCTATACCTGCCCGTTCCATGGCTGGACCTTCAACAACTCCGGCAAGCTGCTGAAGGTCAAGGACCCGGCCGAGGCCGGCTACCCGTCCAGCTTCAACTGCGAAGGCTCCCACGACCTCACCAAGGTTGCCCGGTTCGAGTCCTATCGCGGCTTCCTCTTCGGCAGCCTGAACCCCGACGTCAAGCCGCTGGTCGAGCACCTGGGCGAGTCGGCGAAGATCATCGACATGATCGTCGACCAGTCCGCCGATGGCCTGGAAGTGCTGCGCGGTTCCTCCAGCTACATCTATGAGGGCAACTGGAAGCTGACCGCCGAGAACGGCGCCGACGGCTACCACGTCAGCTCCGTGCACTGGAACTATGCCGCCACCCAGAACCAGCGCAAGCAGCGCGAGGCCGGTGACGAGAACCCGACCATGAGCGCCGGCAGCTGGGCCAAGCAGGGCGGTGGTTTCTATTCCTTCGACAAGGGCCACATGCTGCTCTGGACCCGTTGGGCCAACCCCGAGGACCGTCCGCTGTACGAGCGCCGCGATGAGCTGGCGCAAGACTTCGGCAAGGCCCGCGCCGACTGGATGATCGAGAACTCGCGCAACCTGTGCCTGTACCCGAACGTGTACCTGATGGACCAGTTCAGCTCGCAGATCCGCATCGCCCGGCCGATCTCGGTCAACCAGACCGAAATCACCATCTACTGCATCGCGCCCAAGGGCGAGAGTGCTGACGCCCGCGCCAAGCGCATCCGCCAGTACGAGGACTTCTTCAACGTCAGTGGCATGGCCACCCCGGACGACCTGGAGGAGTTCCGCTCCTGCCAGCTGGGCTACCAGGGCAGCCGCGGCTGGAACGACATGTCCCGCGGTGCCGAGCACTGGGTGGAAGGCGCTGACGCCGCAGCCCAGGAGATCGACCTGCACCCGCTGCTCTCCGGCGTGCGCACCGAGGACGAAGGCCTGTTCGTGCTGCAACACAAGTACTGGCAGGAAACCATGCTCAAGGCCGCCGCGGCCGAGCAGCAGCTGATTCCCGTGGAGGCCGTGCAATGAGCATCTCCTATGACGCCGTGCGCGACTTCCTCTACCGCGAAGCGCGCTACCTGGACGACAAGGACTGGGACAACTGGCTGGAGCTGTATGCCAGCGATGCCACCTTCTGGATGCCGTCCTGGGACGACCGCGACGAGCTGACCGAAGATCCGCAGACCGAAATCTCGCTGATCTGGTACGGCAACCGCGGCGGCCTGGAAGACCGCGTGTTCCGCATCAAGACCGACCGTTCCAGCGCGACCATGCCGGACACCCGCACCTCCCACAACATCAGCAACATCGAGATCCTCGAAGTCGCCGATGGCCTGTGCCAGGTGCGCTTCAACTGGCACACCCTGAGCTTCCGCTACAAGACCGTGGACAGCTACTTCGGCACCAGCTTCTACACCCTCGACGTGCGCGGCGAGAGCCCGCTGATCAAGGCGAAGAAGGTGGTTTTGAAAAACGATTACGTACGTCAGGTCATCGACGTCTACCACATCTAGGGTGCCCGCCATGTCCCATAAAATCGCACTGACCTTCGAAGACGGCGTCACCCGTTTCATCGACGCCACCCCCAGCGAAACCGTGGCCGACGCGGCCTATCGCCAGGGCATCAACATTCCGCTGGACTGCCGCGACGGCGCCTGCGGCACCTGCAAGTGCTTCGCCGAAGCCGGCCGCTACGACATGGGCCAGGACTACATCGAAGACGCACTGAGCGAGGAGGAAGCCGAGCAAGGCTACGTGCTTACCTGCCAGATGCGCGCCGAGAGCGACTGCGTGGTGCGGGTGCCGGCGTCCTCCGACGTCTGCAAGACCCAGCAGGCCAGCTTCGAGGCCAGCATCAGCGCCGTGCGCCAGCTGTCCGACAGCACCATCTCGCTGTCCATCAAAGGCGAATCCCTGAGCAAGCTGGCCTTCCTGCCGGGCCAGTACGTCAACCTCCAGGTGCCGGGCAGCGAACAGACCCGCGCCTATTCCTTCAGCTCCCTGCAGAAGGACGGCGAAGTCAGCTTCCTGATCCGCAATGTGCCGGGCGGCCTGATGAGCAGCTTCCTCACTGGCCTGGCGAAGACCGGCGACAGCATGTCCCTGGCCGGTCCCTTGGGCAGCTTCTACCTGCGCGATATCCGCCGTCCGCTGCTGCTGCTGGCTGGCGGTACCGGTCTCGCGCCCTTCACCGCGATGCTGGAGAAGATTGCGGCAGACGGCAGCGAGCACCCGCTGCACCTGATCTACGGCGTGACCAACGACTTCGACCTGGTGGAGATGGACAAGCTGGAGGCCTTTGCCGCGAGCATCCCCAACTTCACCTGGAGCGCCTGCGTGGCGAACCCGGAAAGCAGCTACCCGCAGAAGGGTTACGTGACCCAGCACATCGCGCCCGGCCACCTCAACGAAGGCGACGTGGACGTCTACCTGTGCGGCCCGCCGCCGATGGTCGAAGCGGTCAGCCAGTTCATCCGCGAACAGGGCATCGCGCCCGCCAACTTCTACTACGAGAAGTTCGCCGCCAGCGCGGCCTGAACAAGCCGCGCGGTCAAGTGTAGGAGCGAGCTTGCTCGCGAAGGGATTCGCACGGAGCCGTTCGCGAGCAGAGCTCGCTCCTACCGACCCGCAACGGGGACAAGGTGCACATTCTGAAGGGGTTGCCATGTACAAGAGATTCCAGGACAAGGTCGCGCTGGTCACCGGCGCGGCGCAGGGTATCGGCCGCCGCGTGGCCGAGCGGCTGGCGGAGGAGGGCGCACGCCTGGTAGTGGTTGACCGCTCCGAGCTGGTCTTCGAGCTGCAGGATGAACTGGGGCAGGGCGCAGGGCTGCTGGCCCTGACCGCCGACCTCGAGCAGTACGCCGAATGCCATCGGGTAGCCGCCGCCGCCGTGGAGCGCTTCGGCCGCCTGGACATCCTGATCAACAACGTCGGTGGGACCATCTGGGCCAAGCCCTACGAGCACTACCAGGAACACGAGATCGAAGCCGAAGTGCGCCGCTCGCTGTTCCCCACCCTCTGGTGCTGCCATGCCGCGCTGCCCTACATGCTGGAGCAGGGCGCAGGCGCCATCGTCAACGTCTCCTCGATCGCCACCCGTGGCGTGAACCGCGTGCCCTACGGTGCGGCCAAGGGCGGGGTGAACGCCCTGACCGCCTGCCTGGCCTTCGAGAATGCCGAGCGCGGCATCCGCGTCAACGCCACTGCCCCCGGCGGCACCGAGGCGCCGCCGCGACGCATCCCGCGCAACGCGGCCGGGCAGAGCGAGCAGGAAAAGGGCTGGTACCAGCAGATCGTCGACCAGACGGTCGACAGCAGCCTGATGAAGCGCTACGGCAGCATCGACGAACAGGCCGGCGCCATCCTCTTCCTCGCCTCCGACGAAGCCTCCTACATCACCGGCGTGACCCTGCCGGTAGGCGGAGGTGACCTCGGCTGAAAAAACAGCCTGTAGGAGCGAATTCATTCGCGAAGGGAACGCGCAGCGTTCCCGTTGTACCCGGCCCCACGGTGCCGGATCGCGAATGAATTCGCTCCCACAAAGGCAATACCCGGCCGGGCACCGTCACGCGCCCGACCCTGCGGTTTCTAGACAATTACAACAAGAGACAGATGCCATGCGAAAACTCGACGTACACGCGATCATCGATAACGCGCGCTTCAGCCCCTTCCACTGGATGGTGATGTGCTGGTGCGCACTCCTGCTTATCTTCGACGGCTACGACCTGTTCATCTACGGCGTGGTCCTGCCGGTGCTGATGAAGGAGTGGGGCCTGACCCCGCTGCAAGCCGGCGCCCTGGGCAGCTATGCGCTGTTCGGCATGATGTTCGGCGCCCTGGTGTTCGGTTCCCTGGCCGACAAGATCGGCCGCAAGAAGGGCATCGCCATCTGCTTCGTGCTCTTCTCCGGATTCACCGTGCTCAACGGCTTCGCCAGTTCCCCCACCGAGTTCGGCATCTGCCGCTTCGTCGCCGGCCTCGGCATCGGTGGCCTGATGCCCAACGTGGTGGCGCTGATGAACGAATACGCGCCGAAGAAACTGCGCAGCACCCTGGTCGCCATCATGTTCAGCGGCTATTCCCTGGGCGGCATGCTCTCGGCGGGCGTCGGCATCTACATGCTGCCGCGCTTCGGCTGGGAGGCCATGTTCTTCGCGGCGTTGCTGCCGCTCCTGCTGCTGCCGCTGATCCTCTGGTACCTGCCGGAATCGGTCGGCTTCCTGCTGCGCCAGGGTCGCACCGAACAGGCCCGCGCCATCCTCAAGCGCATCGATCCGCAGGCTGAAATCAGCGAACGCGACGAACTGGTGCTGAACGAGGTGAAAGTGCAGGGCGCTCCGGTGCTGGAACTGTTCCGCGATGGCCGCGGCCTGCGCACGGTGATGATCTGGGTGGCGTTCTTCTGCTGCCTGCTGATGGTCTACGCGCTGAGCTCCTGGCTGCCGAAGCTGATGGCCAACGCCGGCTATAGCCTGGGTTCCAGCCTGTCCTTCCTCCTGGCTCTGAACTTCGGCGGCATGTTCGGCGCCATCGCCGGCGGCTTCCTCGGCGATCGCTTCAACCTGCCGAAGGTCGTGGCGGTGTTCTTCATAGTCGCCGCGGTGTCCATCAGCCTGCTGGGCTTCAAGAGCCCGACCCCGCTGCTTTACCTGCTGATCGGCATTGCCGGCGCCACCACCATCGGCACGCAGATCCTGCTCTATGCCACCGCGGCGCAGTTTTACGGCCTGGCGTTCCGCTCCACCGGTCTCGGCTGGGCCTCGGGCATCGGCCGCAACGGCGCCATCGTCGGCCCGCTGCTGGGCGGTGCTCTGCTCGGCATCAACCTGCCGCTGCAGCTGAACTTCATGGCCTTCGCCATCCCCGGCGCCATCGCCGCGCTGGCCATGTGCTTCGTCCACCAGGGCCAGGCCAAGGCCGTGCCGCTGGCGGCCGCCACACAGGGCTGATCCCGTTCGCGACACTGGCCCGGAGGCAGCATGCGCACATTGTTCAAGGACTGTTCATTGTCCGCCGTGGTGGCCGGCTTCATCGCCACCCTGATTTCCTACGCCGGTCCCCTGGTGATCGTCTTCCAGGCGGCGGAGAGCGGCGGCATGCCGGCCGAATTGCTGTCCTCCTGGGTCTGGGCGATCTCCATCGGCAGCGGCGTACTGGGGATCGTCCTCAGCCTGCGCTACAAGGTGCCGGTGATCATCGCCTGGTCGGCACCGGGCTCGGCGCTGCTGGTGTCCATGCTGCCGGGCATCGGCGCGGGCGAGGCGGTGGGGGCCTATGTCATGGCCAACGCCATCATCCTGCTGGTGGGGCTTTCCGGCGCCTTCGACCGCATCGTCGGCAAGCTGCCGGCGGCGATCTCGGCGGCCATGCTGGCGGGCATCCTGTTCAGCTTCGGTACCCGCCTGTTCACCTCCCTCAAGGACGAGCCGCTGATGGTGATGGCTATGTTCATCACCTACCTGCTGGTGCGGCGCCTGTCGCCGCGCTACGCGGTGATGGCGGTGCTGCTGGTGGGCTGTGCCATCGCCGCCGGCAGTGGCCAGCTCGATGCATCGACCCTGGTGATCGGCTTCGCCACCCCGGAGTGGGTGACGCCGCAGTTCACCTGGCACGGCCTGTTCAACATCGCCCTGCCGCTGGTGATGGTGGCCCTGACCGGGCAGTTCGTGCCGGGCGTGGCGGTGCTGCGCAACGCTGGCTACCCGACCCCGGCCAGCCCGATCATTTCCGCCAGCGGGCTGGGCAGCCTGCTGCTGGCGCCCTTCGGCTGCCACGGCTTGACCCTGGCGGCGATCACCGCGGCCATCTGCACCGGTCGCGAGGCCCATGAAGACCCGGCCAGGCGCTACGTCTCGGGTGTGGTGGGCGGGGGGTTCTACCTGCTGCTGGGCATCTTCGGCGCCACCCTGGTGTCGATCTTCACCGCGCTGCCCAAGGAACTGATCGCCGCGCTGGCGGGCCTGGCGCTGTTCGGCGCCATCGCCGGGGCCCTGGCCGGCTCCATGGCAGTGCCGGAGGACCGCGAGGCGGCCCTGATCACCTTCCTGGTCACCGCCTCGGGCATGTCCTTCCTCGGCCTTTCTGCGGCGTTCTGGGGGCTGATCTTCGGCATCTTCGCCCATCTTCTGTTGACGGCCCGCCGAGTGCCCAAGGC
>RCUR01000948.1_pt1 | contig 10396 bp, 11 predicted proteins | sample 2166151 | NCBI WGS metagenome assembly RCUR01 (sample SAMN09932785, study PRJNA488358) | compost metagenome | isolation source: compost soil in an enriched community | place: Germany: Experimental Botanical Garden
TCAGGGTCTCCAGCCCCTGCAGCAGCAGGAAGGCGTTCATGGGGGCCAGCGCCGCCCCTGTGTTGCGCAGCGGCACGGTGCGCACCCGGCCGATGAAGGCCGCCGGGCCGAAGGCTTCCGTATAGACCACCCCATGATAGGAGGGCTCGGGCTGGGTGAGCTGGGGGAAGCGCGCGGCGTGATCCGCCCAGGGGAACTTGCCCGAGTCGACGATGACCCCGCCGAGGGAGTTGCCGTGGCCGCCCACGTACTTGGTGAGGCTGTGCACCACTATGTCGGCGCCGTGCTCGATGGGCTTGCACAGCACAGGGGTGGCGACCGTGTTGTCGACGATGAGCGGCACCCCGCGGGCATGGGCCACCTTGGCGAAGGCGGCGAGATCGACGATGTTGCCCGCCGGGTTGCCGATGCTCTCGCAGTAGACCGCCTTGGTCCTGTCGTCGATGAGGGCGGCGATGGCCTCGGCGCTGTCATCCTTGGCGAAGCGCACCTCGACCCCGAAGCTCGGCAGCATGTGGGCGAACAGGGTGTAGGTGCCGCCGTAGAGCTGGGGGGTGGAGACGATGTTGTCGCCGGCGGCGGTCAGCGCCTGGATGGCGTAGGTGATGGCGGCGGAACCCGCCGAGACCACCAGCCCGGCGATGCCCCCCTCCAGGGCGGCCATCCGCTGTTCCAGCACGTCGTTGGTGGGGTTCATGATGCGGGTGTAGATGTTGCCGGGCACCGCCAGGTTGAACAGATCCGCCCCGTGCTGGGCGCTGTCGAACTCGTAGGCCACCGTCTGGTAGATGGGCACGGCCACCGCCTTGGTGGTGGGATCGTGGGAAAAGCCGTGGTGCAGGGCCAGGGTCGCATCTTTCATCACACACTCCTTGTTGGATGTTGCTGGGTAGCAGTTATAGATGGATAGACGTCCAATCTAGCAGGCCCTGCGCCGATGTAAACCACCCAATCCGGCAAAGCAATGCCAGTGGGGTTGTGATCCTGCTGCGCCCTTTCCCGTCCTGAGTCCTGGCCCATTCAGAGGCGGCGACGATACTCCCTGTCGTCTATCTGGTGCATGTCCCACTGCATCAGGCGGTTGAGCTGATGCATGGGATCCTCGATCAGGGGCAGCGGGCGGGGCAGGATCCGGCGGAAGTAGCGGCGCATTCCTTGCTGGATCCGGTTCGGTGCATGGGGGGTGGTCTGGCTCATGATGGTGCTCCTGTGCTGTGGTGTTCACGTTCGCCAACAGTATTGAGCTAAAATGAGGAAGTAAAAACTGACAAACTTCATCAAAAGGATTTCCTCTTTTATGCCCAGCAGCCGCCTCTACCAGCAATTTCAACGGCTCGCCCAGCAGCTTGGCTGCGATGAGCGGGAGATCAGCCTCGCCGAGGTGGCGGATCTGCTCTGTTGCACCCCGCGCAACGCCCGCCTGCTGCTGCGTCGTATGCAGGATCAGGGCTGGCTCAGCTGGTCGGCCGAGGCGGGCAGGGGACGACGTTCCCGGCTCATCCTGCTGGACAATCAGGAGAGCCTGACTCGTCGCCGGCTGCGGGATCTGCTGAGTCAGGGGCAGCTCACCCAGGCGGTGCGGCTGGCGGAAGGGCGGCTGGACTTGCTCACCCCGCTGCTCATCGAGCAGCTCGGCCAGGCCACCCGGGAGGGGCGCCAGATCCTGCGGGTGCCCTACTACCGTCCGCTGCCCATGCTGCTGCCCACGGATCCGCTGCGCCGCTCCGAAATCCACCTGAGCCGGCAGATCTTCAACGGCCTCACCCGACGAAATGAGGAAAATGGGGAAATCGAGGGGGATCTGGCCCACCACTGGGAACGGCTAAGCCCCTGCCACTGGCGCTTCTACCTGCGGCCGGCGGTGCGCTTCCACCACGGTCGCGAGCTGGGGGTGGAGGATGTGATGGAGAGCCTGCTGGCGTTGCGGGAGCGGCCGTTGTTCGCCCACCTGCTCCGGCTGGAGAGCCCCTGGCCGCGCACCCTGGATCTGCACCTGGACAGCCCGGATCCCTGGCTGCCCCATCTGCTGGCCGAGCCGGTGGCGGCCATACTGCCGCGGGAGCTCAAGGGGGAACCGGGCTTCGCCCTGCAGCCGGTGGGCACCGGCCCCTACCGGGTCACCGCCAACGATCCCCTGCAGCTGTGCCTGGGCGCCTTCGACGACTACTTCGGTCTGCGCGCCCTGCTCGACGAGATCGACATCTGGATGCTGCCGGAGCTGGCGGAGCGGCTGGAGAGCCACCTGCAGCTCGGCCACGACAGCCCTGAGCTCGGCACCATGCGCGGCGAGTCGGAGCTGGAGTCCGGCTGCTACTTCCTGCTGCAGGACGACAGATCCCGGCCCTTGCAGGATCCGGCCCTGCGCCAGTGGCTGACCAACCTGCTCAACCCCATCGCCCTGATGGCGCGGGTCGCCCCCGAGCTGCAACGGGGCTGGACCAGCGCCCTCGGCCTGCTGCCGCACTGGCGTGAGGCCCTGCCGGCGCCGCTGCCTAGCCCCGCGCTGTTGCCGGAGCGGCTGGTGCTGGCCTGCTTCAACCAGCATCTGGAGTTCAACGAGTGCGCCGGTGCCATGGCCAGCCTGCTGGCAGAGCAGGGCATCCGGCTGGAGGTGCGCTCCCTGGATTACGACCGCTGGGTGAGCGGGGAGGATGAGGACGTGGATCTCTGGCTCGGCACCCTCAACCTGGAACACGAGCAGGCGTTCGCCCCCTATGCCTGGTTGCTGGGCACGCCGCTGCTGCAGCGGGTATGGGGTCGCCAGCCGGGGTTGTGGCAGGGATTGACGCAGTGGCGTGCCGGCGGCGCCGAGCCGGGGCCGCGCGCCCTGCTGGCACAAGTGCAGCGCCAGGGCTGGTTCGTGCCGCTGTTCCATCACTGGCTGGAGCTGGAGAGCCGGGTCGGGGTGCACGGGGTGCGCATGACGGCGCTCGGCTGGTTCGATTTTCGCAGTGCCTGGCTAAAACCCGTACAGGGGGGAGAGCAGGAGGAAACCGGAGCCGGCTCCCACCCGGATGCAGGGACGCTTGAGTCGTGAGGGCGACCGCGCTAGCCTGTGCGCGGTCCAACGACAAGGAGTCGATATCCATGCTGGAAATGCAGATCCAACCCCGTTTTCAAGAAACCGATGCCCTCGGCCACATCAACAACACGGTGCCGGCGGTCTGGTTCGAGTCGGCCAGGGATCCCCTGTTCCGTCTCTTCTCTCCCGAGCTGGATGTGCATGACTGGCATCTGATCATCGCGGGCTATGCGGTGCAGTTCAAACGGGAGCTGTTTTACGGTCAGCAGGTATCGATCAAGACCGGAGTGCGCCGCATCGGCACCAGCTCCTTCACGGCCTGGCAGGAGGCCTGGCAGGGCGGCGAGCTGGCCGTCACCGCCGAGACGACCCTGATCCATTTTGACTACCGGACCCGCCAATCCCGTCCCCTGAGTGAGACGCACCGGGAGGGGCTGCGGGCCTGGTTGGTAGAGAGTTAATCCTGGCCCGCGGGCCCATCACAGGACATTTATGCGCAATACCCTGATCGCTCTGACCCTGGGACTCTGTTCCCTACCTTCGCTGGCCGCCACCCTGGCCGAGCAGTTTACCCTGATGGAAAAGGGGGCACAGAGTGCCCTCGACACCCGCCTGTTCAGTCATGACGGGGTGGATATCAAGGCCTGGAGCGACGGCGTCCCCGTCATCATCGCCGTGCCTATCATGAACGAGCAGGGCAAGCTGGAGGGCGAGAGCCGCTACTACTTCAAGGGGGGCAAGCTGTTCGGGGTGAAGGAGCCGGCCGCCCAGTTCGCCTTCGATGACCAGGGTGTGCTCACCCAGTGGCTGGACGACAAGGGCCAGCCGGCCGAGTTCGTCAGCAAGATGAGCATGCAGCAGCGCGAGGCCTGGCTCACCAAGCGGGCCGCCGAGCTGAGCCAGCTGTTTGCCGCCAGTCCGGCGGAGCAGCAGGCCGCCAAGGGCACCAAGCTGAAGGGCAAGGAGCTGAGCCAGTGGCTCTGCAACGGCAAGCTGATGGTGCTGGCCAAGGGTGACAAGGTGATCGCCGAGCCGGAGAAGATCAAGTTGAGCGAGCGTGGCATGGAGGGAGAGGTCTCCCTGCGCCAGGACAAGGGCTGGCAGGATCTCTGCCTCAAGTGCGAGGTGCAGGGCACGCAGGTGACCCGCCTCACCTGGCAGCCCATGCCGGGGGCCAACAAGCCGCTATAACGGCATCGAGGATAGACGAGGGGGCCAGCAGGCCCCCTCATCATTTATGGCTGCTCCCCGAGCCGCAGCCGGGTCAGCGCCTCGACTCGTCGCCACTGCTCAGGCTGAAACCAGCGCGCCAGGAGCGCCTGCTGCTGCTCGGCCCGCTCGAAGGGGGGCAGGGGCTCGAGCTCGGCCAGATAGCCCGTCAGCTGCTGCTCGAATCCTTGCTGGTTCTGCGCCAGCTGGTGCAGGCGATCCACCGCCTCCGGCCCCAGCTGCTCCAGCAGCGCGGCGTCGCGCTCGGCGGGCGCCAGCCGATCCAGGCTCTGCAGCTCGCCGAGCAGCCGGCCGTTGGTCTCGGCCTCCCGAAACCACTGGGGCTGCTCCGCCAGCCAGAGCTCCAGCTCGGTGGCCAGTCCCTGTCTGTCTGCCTCGTTCGCCTCCGCCAGCGCCTTGCGGCGCAGGGTCCACTGCTCCATCAGCCGATCCTCGGCGAACAGCTGCTCCTGCTCGGCCGGGATGAAGCGCTGTTGGCGCAGCTGCTCGCGCTGGTCGAACAGCAGCTGCAGGCTGGCGAGGCCAGGATCCGTCGGCACCCTCAGGCTGCCCTCCGCCGCCAGGAAGGCCCGATAGCGGGTCAGCAGCGGATCCTGCTCGTCCGCCTCGCCCTGCTCCAGGCGCTGGGCCAGCTGGTGGCGCAGCGCCCCCCGCTCGGGGGCCGCCTCGAGAGGCGGCTCTACACTCGGGCAGAGCGCCAGTATCCCCAGCAGCAGGGCCGGGCAGAGCAGTGCCAGCAACAGCCCCCCCCGCTTCATAGTCCCAGCCTCTGCAAGCGGTTGGCGTGCTGGCGATAGAGGGTGAGCGGGTCTGTCTCAAACAGGTGGTGGATGCCGAACGACTGGTTCACCTCGTCCAGGTGGTTCATCCGGTAGCCGGTGCCTATCACCTTGCCGAGGTGGCTGCTGCAGACCCCGACCAGGCCGTCGTTGGGCTCGCCGAAGAAGGTGCCGGTCAGCGCCAGCGCCGGATCCACCGGATCCAGGATGTTGGTCATGTTGCCGCGCCCGCTCCAGGAGAAGTAATAGACGCCGTTGGCGGCGCGCAGCGGCCCCTCGCCACAATGCTGGCTCGGCAGTCCCTCCGGGTAGCGCTGGTTGAAGCGTTCGGCACCGGCGCTGGTCAGGGCATCGAGGGCGGCGAGGGGATCCTGCGGCAGATCGCTGCCACCGGAGAGCAGGGAGATGACGCCGGACAGTGCCGAGGCGGCGGCCAGCGCCAGCTGCTCGGAAACCGAGCCGGGTGCCACCTTGGCACGAACCAGATCCGCTATCTCGGAGCCATGGTTGACGCCCCCCACGCTGGTGGCGGAGGCGACCAGCTCGGGGGCGACCGAGGCCACATAGCGGATGGTGGGGCCGCCGTGGGAGTGACCTATGAGGTTCACCTTGTCGGCCCCGGTGATGGCGAGCACCTGCTGCACCTGTTTGAGCAGCTGTTCGCCGCGCAGCTCCGAGCTCTGGGTGGCGGAGACCTGCGCCACGTAGACGCGGGCACCGTCCCGGGTCAGCGCCTGGGGGATCCCGTAGAAGTAATCGACCCCGAGCAACTTGTCGAAGCCAAACAGTCCGTGCACCAGCACTATGGGGTAACGGGTCTGGGTATAACCTGCCGCCTGGCCCAGCATGGGCAGGGCGCACAGCAGCACCAATAGCCATCTCTTCATCTTCATCATCCTTGTGAAAACGGGCTGCCCCTGGCAACCACCGGCCTCATGCCAGTCCTATGAGCATGGTAGCCACACTCGAATCTATCTGTGGAAGGGATCACTAAACCGGGTATTGCGGAAAAACCCTACCCATATGGGCAGAGGCGGGCACGCGAACCGGCGCTTGTGTTCGTCAGTCAAATAAGTTAAATAATAATTATTATCATTTGGGTATTGAAGCCATGACGCTAAGCTGGGTGAAGGGATGGGTCGGTGCCACCGACGGGGACGACAGCATGGCGCACTGGAAACAGCAGACGCTCCGCGGCAATCGCCATTTCGATGCCGGTGAGCATGCCAGGGCGCTCGATCATTACCAGCAGGCGCTGTGGCTGGCCCGTCAGCAGTTCGCCGGCTGGCACGACGCGGACGAAGCCGTGGCCGCCCTGGTGGTGGCGCACCACAACCTGGCGGATCTGCTGGTGGCCATGACGCTGCCGGACCGGGCCGCCGACCTGCTGTGCCACATCCACGACTGCCTGCTCGCCACCAGCCAGTCTCCCGCCAGCCCGGCGCCGCTGCGGGCCTCCGCCCTGCGTCACAGCCGCAACACCCATACCGAACTGCTCGCCTTCGTGCGTCGGCACGGCAGCCACGACGGCATTCAACGCTGCCTCGGCCAATGCCTGTGTCAGGCCGAGCCAGCCTCCCGACTGCATTGATCCCAAGAAGAGAGAAACGAACATGAGCCATACCCTGCCTGCCCTCCCCTATGCCTACGATGCGCTTGAGCCTCATATCGATGCGCTGACCATGGAGATCCATCACAGCCGTCACCATCAGACCTACATCACCAACCTCAACCTCGCCCTGGAAGGGGCGCCCGCATTCGCGGCCCTGCCGGTGGACGAGCTGCTGCTGAGCTTCGACAGCCTGCCGGCCAAGGTGCAGGGGGCGGTGCGCAACCATGGCGGCGGTCATGCCAACCACAGCCTGTTCTGGCAGGTGATGAGCCCGCAAGGGGGCGGTGAGCCGGGCGGTGAGCTGGCCGAGGCGATTGCCCGGGATCTGGGGGGCCTGGATGCCTTCAAGCAGGCCTTCACCCAGGCGGCCCTGAGCCGCTTCGGCAGCGGCTGGGCCTGGCTGGTGGTCGATCAGAGCGGCAAGCTGCAGGTGGTGAGCAGCGCCAACCAGGACAGTCCCCTGATGGAGGGGCTGGTGCCTGTCCTGGGGCTGGACGTGTGGGAGCACGCCTACTACCTCAAGTACCAGAACAAGCGCCCCGACTACATCGCCGCCTTCTACAAGGTGGTCGACTGGCCTGAGGTGGCGCGTCGCTACCGGTTGGCGCTGGCCTGAGCCTTCTCCTTTTCTGCCCTCCTAAAACAAGAGACCCGCCATCAGGCGGGTCTCTTGTTTCTGTCTGCTCAGGGGGCGGTGGCCGTCGCCGCACTGGTTGCCGTTGCCGCACTGGTTGCCGTTGCCGCACTGGTTGCCGTCGCCGCACTGGTTGCCGTTGCCGCGCTGGTTGCCGTTGCCGCGCTGGTTGCCGTTGCCGCACTGGTTGCCGTTGCCGCACTGGTTGTCTTGTCGAGCGGCTTCTGCACCGGCGCCACCGGGGGAATCGGCAGGCAGGGCTGGCTGGCCCCTATGGTGCTCAGGGGCTGGCAGGGGATGGGACCGCCGATGACGATGGGCTCGCCGAGGAACTTGGGCCCCTTGTCCAGCACGTAGAGATCGAGCAGCCCCATCAGGCGGGCGAACACCTCGCGCACCCGGGTCTTGATGCCCTGATAGGCGCTGGGATCCAGGGCATTGAAGCCGACCGCCTCGATGCCGAAGTGGCGGGCGATGAAGATGGCGCGCTCGTTGTGGAAGGCCTGGGAGACCACGGTGAAGCGGGCCTGACCGAACACCTCCTTGGCCCGCACTATGGAGTCCAGGGTGCGAAAGCCCGCGTAGTCGCTGTAGATGGCGCTGGCGGGGATGCCCGCCTGGATCAGGGCCCGCCGCATCTGGCGCGGCTCGTTGTACTGGACGGTGGCGTTGTCGCCGGAGACCAGGATGTAGTCCACCTTGCCGTTGTTGTAGAGCTCGGCGGCGGCCTTGATCCGGTATTTGAAGTAGTGGTTCGGGCTGCCCCCGATCAGGTACTTGGAGGTGCCGAGCACCAGGGCGACCCGGTTGTAGGGCACCGCATCGACGTCGTCATAGGTGTAGTGACGGGCGTCCGAGACGGTCCACTCGCTGTAGCCCAGCAGCGCAATGGCAGAGGCCAGCAGCAGGCAGAGGCCGGCGAGCAGGATCTTGGCAAACTTCTTCATGCGCGGTGCGGTTCGGGTCTGAAATAAGGGGGAACAGGGAGCCATTCTATTACAACTTGGCGTCCGGCGTCAGGCCTGATAGCCGCCGATGGCGTCACTCGGGCAGAGACTGTCGTGGCCGGGCGATCTTTGCACAGCCTGGACCCAAGAGAAGGGGCAGCCCTGGCTGCCCCTGTCTGTTCGCCCGCTCCTCAGTGGGAGGAGTCGTTGGCCTTGCAGTCGTCAGAGTCCCGGTTGCTCTCCCACCAGGGCAGCAGGTCGTTGCTCAGCCAGCTCTGGTAGGCCTCGCTGTCGCCTATCATGCCGCTAGACACTCTGTTGCAGGCTGGCGGCCAGCTTGCTGCGGGATGGCTTCAGGCTGCCGCCGAGATCCGGCCAAGGTAGCCACAGATCCGGCACCATAAAGCCGGGCAGGGCGGCGCGGATCCAGGCGGCCAGCTCGTCATGGGGCACCGGCTCGCCGTGCCAGTCGATAAAGGCGGCGGGGCGCTGCCCCCACTCCTCACTGGGGATGGGCACCACCAGCGCCTGGGCCACGGCGCCGTGATCCACCAGCCGCTGCTCTATGGTCTCGGGCTGGATGTTCTCGCCGCCCGAGATAAACAGGTTGTCGAGCCGCCCCTCCACCACCAGCTCCCCGGCCGGGGTGAAATGGCCCTTGTCGCGGGTGTGGAACCAGCCCTCCTCGTCCAGCGGTCGCTCCAGGACGCCGGCCTTGAAGTAACCGGCGAACAGGGTGGCGCCGCGCACGCAGATCTCCCCCTGCCGGATGCAGAGCTCCCGCCCCGGCAACGGCCGCCCGACCACCCCGGGGGCGGCCGGCAGGCCGGTGCAGACCTGGCTGCCCATCTCCGACAGGCCATAACTCGACTTGGGGGTGAAGCCAAGCTCGCCGAGGCGGCTCACCAGCGGCTGCGGGATGGCGGCCCCGCCGAGCAGCAGCTCGCGCAAACGGGTGCGGGCGGGATCGAAGCCCTGCGCCAGCAGGCGCCAGAGCTGGGTCGGCACCAGCGAGAGGTGGGTGATCGGCTGGCATTCGAGGCGATCCTTGAGGGACCGGCTGCGATCGTCCAGCACCAGGCAGGCCCCCGCCAGAAAGACCCGGAACAGGATGGCGTAGCCGCCGACGTGGAACAGCGGCAGGGAGAGCAGCCAGCCGCAGTCGCCATCGAGGGGGAGCAGGGCGGCGGAGCCCCGGGCCGAGGCCAGGTGGTTGGCGAGGCGGTGTACCACGGCCTTGGGGGTGCCGCTGGAGCCCGAGGTGAGGATCATGTTGCACAGCCGCGCGGGATCCAGCGGCAAGGGACCGGCATCGGCGCTCAGCTCTGCGCCGAAATCCAGCCGCAGCGGGCGCCAGGGCCCGGCCGGCATCTCGTCCGCCGACCAGAAGGCGGCCACCGCCAGCTGATGCGCCAGCTCGGCCTGCCGGGTCGGCGGGAAGGCGGGATTGAGCGGGCAGAAGACGATGCCGCTGCGCACGCAGGCCCAGGCCAGCAGGGCATCGGCCAGGGCGCCGCGCACCACGGCGGCCAGCCGGTCGCCGGCTGTTAACCCCGCCCGTTCGAGCTGTTGGCAGAGGCCGTTGAGCCGCTCATCGAGCTGCCGATAGTTGAGGGGATGGTCGCCGTGGATGGCGATCCGCGCCGGCGCCTGGCTGGCCCAGTGGCGCACCGGGCAGGCTTCGGCTGGGGCGTCGGGCCCGGCGGTGGGCGGCATGGGGGCCCCCTCAATCACGGTGGAACAGGGGCTTGAGCAGCTTCAGATCGGGTTGACCCTGCTTGTCCAGCAGATCCCCCGCCAGCCAGCGGCGGGTATCCAGGCCAGGGGCCTGATCCGGGGCCCACTCACCGGCGAGGCGGGCGAGCTGACCGAGACCGACGCCGGACTCGAAACAGGAGGAGACGATCACCTTGAGTTTCAGCTCACGGGCGCGGGCCACCAGCGCCTCGCTGTTGGCCAGGGCGCCGAGCAGCGTGGGCTTGAGCACCAGCGCCTTGAGCTGGGGTATGGGCTGCCAGGGCTCGCCCCGGGTCAGCAGCTCGTCCAGCGCCACCGGCATGCCGGTGCGCGCCGCCACGAAGGCGATGTCGTCGAAGCTGGCGCACAGGTCTTCCAGATATTCGATCCGGTTCGGATCCAGGTGACCGCAGAAGGCCCAGGCCTCCTCGCGGG
>RCUR01000950.1_pt1 | contig 10394 bp, 5 predicted proteins | sample 2166151 | NCBI WGS metagenome assembly RCUR01 (sample SAMN09932785, study PRJNA488358) | compost metagenome | isolation source: compost soil in an enriched community | place: Germany: Experimental Botanical Garden
ATGCCCTGACCCAGCTCGAACTGGCCAGCGTGCTCTCCCGTGACAAGCTGGCGCAGCTGCGGGCTGAGCAGCAAGCCGGTACCGGGCAGGCCCGTGTGCTGACCGACCAGGAACGCTTGCTGGCCTCCGAGGTCAAGCAGCTGGAGCGCCAGCTGATTTCCCAATCCGCCGCCCATACCCGCCTGCACGTCGGGCTCACCCAAGCCGGGCTCGATAGCCGCAACCTTGCCCAGGAACAGCAGCGGCTGCAGCGAGAGCTGCGCGAGAGTGCAGCCCAGACCGAGCGGCTGGGCCGCTCCCTGCAGCAGGGTGGCCAGCAGGCGGGCGGGTTCCATGGCGCCATCGGTAGCCTGACCGGCCGCCTGGTGGCCATGGCCGGCACCTGGTTCGGCATCCAGACGCTCACCTCCCAGCTCGTGGCTATGTTCCAAACCGGCGACCAGGCCGAGCGCCTCGATGTGCAGCTCAAGGCGGTGATGGGGTCGATTGCGGGTGGGGCCGAGGCGAGCGCCTGGATCCAGGACTTCGCCAAGAACACCCCGCTGCAGCTCGATGAGGTGACTCAGGTGTTCGTGCGCCTCAAGGCGTTCGGCATCGACCCCATGAATGGCGCCATGCAGGGCATCGTCGATCAGGCCTACAAGCTCGGCGGCGGCTTTGAAGAGGTGCAAGGCATCTCGCTGGCGCTCGGCCAGGCGTGGGCCAAGCAGAAGCTGCAGGGGGAGGAGATCCTGCAGCTGATCGAGCGCGGGGTGCCGGTCTGGCAACTGCTGGAGCAGGTGACCGGCAAGAACACCGCCGAGCTGCAGAAGCTCTCGGAAGCCGGCAAGCTTGGCCGGGACACCATCGCCGCGCTGATGAACGAGATCGCAGCCCAATCGTCAGGGGCTGCCGCCAACAACATGGGTCTGCTCTCCGGGCTCATCTCCAACGCCCAGGACAACCTGGCCAAGTTCTACCGCCTGGTGGCCGAGAACGGGGCGCTGAGCTGGCTCAAGAACCAGCTGGCCAACCTCAACGCCGAGTTTGCGGCGATGGCCAACGATGGCCGCCTGCAGGCCTGGGCCAAGCGCATCTCTGACGGCATCGTCTCACTCGGTGAAACCCTCAAGTCCTTTATCCAGACCGTCTATGAGTGGCGCGATGCCCTGCAGGTGATGGCCCAGGCCTGGCTTGGCCTGAAAATCGCGGGCTGGATTGCCGACCTGCGCGGCCTCTATGGCCAGTTTATCGCCTTGCCTGCCGCCACGGCGACCGCCGCCGGCGGCATGACCACGGCAGGTACGGCAGCGGCGGCGGCCTCGATAGGTGTCAGGGCGCTGGGGGCGGCGGTTCAGGCGCTGCTGGCCGCCATGACGGTGGAGGCGGTGAGCCAGATCATCCGCATGGCCGGTGTCCTCAAGGAGTGGATGCAGGCCGAGCTGGCCCTGCGAGAGTCGCAGCGCCTGCGCTCCGAAGCCCAGGCCCAGCTCAATGGCCAGTTGGCTGCGCTCTCGGCAGAGCTCGGCATCGCCATCACCAGCGTGGTGGACCTGGATCGCGCCATTGCCGAGGGCAAGGTGCATTACGACGAGGCGATCGGCAGCTATCGGCGCGGGGCCGCCGCCGTCAAAGAACTGGGCTCGGAGGCCAAGCAGGCTCGCGATTACTTAAGCGAAATCAATGCCGTGGCCAAGCAGACCGCCGCAGATGGCCCGGCCGCGCTGGCCAAGGCTTTCGACGAGCTGGGGCTGGATTTCGAGCGGGCCAATGGCCGTATCGGGGCAGGCTTTCAGAAGACCCTGGGTGCCCTGGATGTGCTGGTGCAGCACACCGGTGCCAGTGCCGCCGCCATCGAGGAGGCGTTGGCCAGCGCCTACAACAGCGCAAAAACCAAGGCCGAGATCGATGCGGTGATCGAACGCCAGAAGCAACTGGCCGCCCAGGGCAAGCTCACTGGGGATGCACTGGCCAGATCCATGTCTGTCGCCGCCGACGCCATGAACAAGGTGAAGGGGGGCAGCGGGGAGGCCAAACAGGCGGTGGCCGCCATCGGTGATGGCTTCGATGAAGCCGCCGCGCGGGCCAAGGGCGCAACGGATGCCATGCGCCAGGGCTTGCGCGGCGTGCAGGATGAGGCCGAGCAGACCGGCAGTGCAGTGGCCTCGGCAGGGGGCAGCGCGGGCAGTGGCCGGGGAGCGGTTACCCGCACGGCCGATGCCGGCTCCTTCTTCTACAAGACGGTGGACATCAACGGCCTGCGCGGCAACGCCGATGCCCTGGCCAACACCCTCGCCGGGGTGGAGGAGGAGCTGGCCCGCTACAGCCAGAAGGTCAAAGACATTCCGGCCTATAGCGAGTGGAGCAAGTTCTACGGCGAGAAGTTCCAGAAGGAGATGGAGGCGATGCGCACCAAGCTCCAGCAGGAGCTGAGCAAGGCCCAGGCCAAGGAGGCAGACAAAGCAGCCCCTGATCCGAGTCAGTCGATCGCCAATGCCAACCAGCCAAGCCAAGGCCAGCCCCAGTTGATCATCATCGAGCTGCGCGCACCAAACGGGGACAGGGCGCGTGTGCAGGCCGATGAAGCCAATGCCCAGGCCTTTATCAGCCTTCTTACACAGCAGGGATTGCGCCAATGAACGTGACCTTAAACAGCGTGCTGTTACCCGATGATCTGGCCTGGCGCGACGAATTCGACTGGGCGCCAGTCGAGCAGGTGGTGACCCCCACCCTGAGCGGGGCGCTGCTGGTAGAAGAAACGGCCAAGCCGTCAGGCCGTCCCATCACCCTGGTGGGTCATTGCCCCCGCGCCACCGTGCAGATCCTCAAGGTGCTGGAGGCCGTGCCGAGCCAACTGCTGACCTTGACCCTGCTCGACGGCGTGGCGCGCACCGTGTTCTGGCGCCGCCCCGGCGTGGTGGTGACGGCCCTGATCGAGATGGCCGACCCCGAGGCGGGCGAGCCCTATGCCTTGACCCTTAACCTGACCGAGGTAACTGCATGACAACCGGCATTTTATCAGGCGACATCAAACTGATGGCCAGCCAGCGGCTGACTGACACGCCCGATGGTGGTGGCCGGGTTACCGGTCACGAGATCGTGAGCGGGGAACATAACAGCGTCTTTCCCGACATTTCCGATCTGGATCGCGCCTATGGCGTGGTGAACCTGCGCAAGCTGTTTCTGGCGGTGCAGACCGACGACACCGACACCTACTATGGCGCCAATGCCACCGTGCTGTTGCCGCCGGCCGATCCCAACGTTGGCCTGTGCCTGATGAGCAACAAGGATCATCACGACACTCGCACCGAGGCCCGCGACTTGCTGGAGCGCTATCTGGCGCGGGGGCCCAAGTGGCGCGGCTTCCTCTACGACACCCAGTTGCAGGGCCAGCGGGCGATCCGCTTCTTCCAGCGGGTCGAGGTGCGTCTGCCGGAGATCGGCGAGACCCTGGTGCTGGTAGGCAACGAGGGTAAGGCGGGGGAGTTCGAGCAGTACGTCAGGGTGTTGGACGTAGGCCAGCAGTTGGCCAAGTTCCAGATCCCAGGGGTGCCGGAGTTCACCCGCAACGTGGTGACCTGCACCCTGGCCGATCCCCTGCGCTATACCTTCGAGGGGGAGCAGCCCACCCCCTATGACGTGGTGACCAACCCCAAGACCGCCCTGCGCGAGACGGTGGTGGCCGATGCGGCCAACTACTTCGCGAGCACCAAGCTGGCCGAGGATGCCCACTTTGGCGCGCTCCAGGTGAAGGCGAAAACCATCTTTACCCAGCTGGTGCCGGCGGCCCGCTCTGAAACCCCGGCCGTGGATCTGACCGCTGCCGGCGAGCTGGCCAGCCTGGTGGATTCGGGCAAGGGGCAGGTGTCTTTCAGTACCGTGGCCAGCATCGCCCCCAGCCGGGGCCTGTTCCTCGGCACGGGCGCGCTGCCCGGCACGGTGAGCATCACCATCGGCGCGGCGCTGATCACCGACCGTGGTGGCTCCCTGGTGGTGGCTGGGTCCGTGATCGGGTCTATCGACTACGGCCGTGGCCAGTGTGAGTTCAACGCCCAGTGCCCGAACTACGGCACCCAGAGCAAAACCGCCAGCTTCTGGCCGGCGGCGCGCCCGGCCCGCATCGCCGATACCGCCAGCATCGAGATCAAGGCCAACAACCGGGCTATGCGTTCACCAACACCCTGCACCCGACCCCCGCGCCAGGCAGCTTGACCGTCAGCTTTATGGCGCAAGGCAAATGGTACGACTTGAAGGACAACGGCCGGGGCGAACTGCTGGGGCAAGACAGCGCCTATGGGACTGGTCTGCTGAACTTCGCCACCGGCTCGGTGCTGTTGACCCTGGGCGCCCTGCCGGACGTGGACACCAGTATCATGTTCAGCTGGGCCACCCCGGTGAACTACACCAACCGGTCAGGCCAGCCGATCAGCATCGGCAAGAGCGCCTGGCAGCTGCCCCACACCGGCATCACGCCCAAGAGCCTGGTCCTGACCTGGGGGGTGGGCAAGACCGCCAACGACTCGGTGGGGGATGGCAAGATCCGGGGGGACATTACCGGCATCATCAACTATGCCGAGGGCATCATCGATCTGGAGCACATAACCCTGCCCGCCCTGGGTCAGGAGTACGTGGCCCAGTACCAGTACGGTGAGCCGGTGACCGAGCATCATGTCGAGCCGGGCCGCCTGAGTACGCCCGGCATGGTGGGGCACCTCTCCATCACGCTGGACGGCACCGATGGCGGCGGCGCCCACAACCTCACCCCCGGCAGTCTGCGGGTGAAGTTCAACGCGCTCTATCACACCTTTGATGTGGACGATCAGGAGCTGGTGATCCAGACCCGCGATCCCATCATCACCTTGCAGGATGACGGGCTCGGCAAGTTGCGCGATGCCAGCGGCAATGAGCTGGGGGCCATCGACTACGCCGCCGGCACCCTGCATTTCATGCCGGACGGCAGCGCCCCCTTGCCCAAGCCAACCTATGCCTGGGTGACCGTGGGCACCCGCTGGGAGGGCAACCAACAGCTCGCGGTGCAGCGCTGGACCATGACCGGGATCCAGTACCACAACACCGCCTACACCTTCCCCGATGGTCAGCAGGGGTGGGTGGATGTGACCTACCGCAACAACAACAGCGCCCAGGCGCAAAACGCCACCCTGACCGCCCAGGCGCTGCGCATCGACGTGACCCTCGGCTTTGCCGAGGCGATCCTGGAGGGCTCGCTGCGCTTCACCCTGGGCGGCAGCACCTACGTGGACCGCCAGGGGCTGATCTACCGTAACCCCGACCCGGAGACCGGCGCCGGCATTCAGGCGGGCACCATCGACTACTCCAACGGGGTGGCTGCTGGCCGACTGGTCGGCGGGGCAGACTGCCCAGCCGCAGCTGCACTCCCTGGCCACCTCGTTCAGCGCCCAGTCGGTGGATGCGGTGACGTTCAGGACGCCTGGCGCCCCGTTGGCACCCGGTAGCCTCTACATCAGCGCCAACACCGCCAGCGGCCGCCGCATCGAGGCCACGGCCGACGGCGACGGCTACTTTACTACCCTCGACATGGACGGGCGGGTGGACTACCAGACCGGCATCGTCTCGGTGCGCTTTGGCCGCAAGGTCACGGCCGCCGGCAACGAGGCACAGCCCTGGTACGACGCGCAGCAGGTGGGGGAGGATGGCAAGATCTGGCGCCCTGTCAGCGTGGTGGCCGACACCATCCGCTTTAGTTGCGTGGTGTTCAGTTACCTGCCGCTGGATGCGGATCTCATCGGACTGGATCCGGTGCGGCTGCCGTCTGACGGGCGGGTGCCGTTCATCCGCAAGGGCAACATCGTGGTGGTGCATAGCACCCAGCGCAGCGCCTTCCCCATGGGGGTCACGGCGGGGCAGCAGCTCAACACCACCCGCCAGCGGTTGGAGTATGCCCATGTGGAGGACAAGAACGGCAAGCAGCTGGCCCCGGCGCTCTACAGCGTCAACCTGGACAGCGGGATCGTCACCTTGGCCAGCCCGCTGACCCTGACCGGTTACGTGGAGCCCCTGGTGGCGGTGCATCGCATCGAGGACATGAGCCTGGTCTCCGACGTGGAGATCTCGGGCCGCCTGGTGCTGGCGCGGCCGCTGTCTCACGACTACGACGCCGCCGACACCCTGGTATCGAGCGCGCTGATCATGGGGGACCTGTGGGCACGTTACACCGGGCTGTTCGATCAGAGGGTCTGGACCAACACCTGGTCTGACTTTCTGATAGGCGACCCTTGCACGGCGCAGTACAACGACACCGCTTACCCGCTGCTGGTGACCAACCGGGCCACCCTGCAGGAGCGCTGGGCCATCATCTTCCAGTCCAGCACCAGCTTTGTGCTGGTCGGGGAGCATGTAGGCCAGATCGCGGTGGGGGACATCAACAGCGACTTTGCGCCGCTCAACCCCAACAGCAGCCAGCCCTATTTCTTCATCGACAAACGAGGCTGGGGGGCGGGCTGGTCCTCGGGCAACGTGCTGCGCTTCACCACTCAGGCGGCCAGTTACCCGGTGTGGGCGATCCGGACCATCTTGCAGTCGGTGGCAGCGATGGAGTCGGACAAGTTCGAGCTGCAACTGCGCGGCAACGTCAACCGCTGATGTGGCAATGACCGGGTGGGGCAACGTGCCCCATCCCCTTATTCAAGTGGGGCATGACGCCCCACCCATGGAGAGAATGCTATGGCTTTTCCGGTGAAGTGGTTTGCGAGCAACATGCAGGGGGCGCCGAGCCTGGGGGATACCACTGCCGGCGCACTGACGGCGCTGCTCAAGGCGGTGTTGGTGACCGGCTTTGGCAACCTGACCATCAACGCCCTGGTGTGGGATGAGACCGAGGGCGCCGCCAAGGCCACCTTCTCGGGGGGGCATGCCTATCTGCAAGACTCGGTGATCGAGGTGGCCGGCGTCAGCCCCGGCGGCTATAACGGCGAGCACCGCATCAAGAAGGTGAGCAGCACCGAGGCGTGGTTTGAGCTGGACGCCGGCAACCCCGGCAACCCCGGCATGGCCGGCAGCGGCGCAACCATGACCATGAAGGTGGCCCCGCTCGGCTGGACCCTGACCCATGAGAGTGGGGACGGCATGGTGGCCATCTACCGGCCGACCAACGTCAGCGAGTCGGGCAACGTCTCCCTGCGCATCGACAACACCGCTTTCAGTGGGTGGGCGGGTGCTTCCTATTTTGGCTACCTGGCCAAGGTGGCAATGGTCGAGGATGTGGTGGACATCAACACCTACACCCTGATCTATGAACACCGCTGGCCAGCCACCGGCCGTTATAGCGACAAACGCTGGGATCTCATCGGCGACCCCCAACTGTTCTACTTCCTGCCAGCGTATGCGGCCGGCAACTATCAATCGCTGTTTGCCTTTGGTTATATCAAGTCGGTACGGCCGGGGGATCGTTACCACGCCCTGCTGATGCACTACTGTTCGACCTCTGCCGATGACACCAGCCGTCGTTGGAACTTGACTGCGGGGCAATCGGCCACCAGTTACGGCACCCAAGGGTTAGCCTTCGATGACACCAGCCATCGCGCTTTAGCTCGCCCCTATACTCAACTTTTTGGCACAGTGTCATGGTGGTTAAAGGGGGTCTTTGCCCGCTTTGGTACCGGGATGAATGTGCCAAATGGGCCTGATAACGGCTTTTATCTCACCGCTGACCCCATCATGATACTGGAGGCCAATAACCAACTGCGTGGTTACCTACCAGGGATAATCTGTCCCTTTGGCACCCTCACCCCGTGGTATCGAAAAAACTTTTCCAACCTGCCCGCGATACCTAACAAAATTGTGCGTTTTATCGGGGCGACTTGGGTCGAATACACCATAACCGGGGGCCCCACCATGGTGGGCTTCGATCTGACCGGACCATGGAGGTAATCATGGCCGATGACCTTCCTTATCCTGCCGTGCTTATCAGAATCACAGCCATTCCGGCCAACCAGGAGCCCCGTAGTCAGTTCCAGCCACAGGATGTGGCTTGGCGCGGCAGCCCGCCATTGTTTGCCGGACCGGTGCAGGCCCAAGAACAGACCCAGCTCCTGATGATCAAGGGGCGGGACTATTTCTGGCTGCGGGACGGGGTGCGCAATGTGGAGCAGGGCTACATCGAGAGCACGGTGACCATCGACGGCGAGGGGGTGGCCCGGCGGGTGCTCTGTTTCACCCAGTCCGGCGAGCTTGTAGCCGAGACTATGAGCCGCGCCAGCGATGGTAAGTACCGCTTCGATCTGCTGTGGCTGAACCGCCGTTACATGCTGGTCGCCCAGGACGATCCGGCGTTCGGCCCCGCCGATTACAACGCCGTGGCCGCCGACTTCCAGCTGCCCAAACCCTACGCCCCCGGTGAGGGGATCGGCCTGACAGGAGCATGACATGCTGACATTTTCGGACCCCTCGCGCACCAGTCGCGTCCAGCTGTTGGCCACGGCCATCGACGCCGGCAGCGCCGGCCCGGCGACCCTCAAGATCTACGCCGGCATCCGGCCTGCCCCAGGTGCTGCCATCACCGGCTCGGCTCTGCTGGCGACCCTCCAGTTTGCCCACCCCTGCGCCCAGACCGTCACCGGGGGCATGCTGACGCTCAAGCCCCTGGCCGAGCAGCTGGTCACCGGCAACGGGATCCCGAGCTGGGGGCGCATCAGCGACCGGGACGGCAGCTTTGTGGCGGATCTCGACGTGGGGCCGCCCGGCAGCGGCGCCGACATAGAGATCCCCGCCGATGAGCTGTTTACCGGTGCCATGCTGCGCATCAACAGCGCCACCATCACCGAGCCCTAATCCACCCCGGACCCACCGAGGCAAGCATGGCCAGAACCGATCCCGCCCTGGAGCTGCGCAAGGCCCGCCAGAACACCGGCACGATGGAGCTGAACCCCAGCGCCATCCAGCGTTATGCGGCGGTGCTGCGCGGCACCAGCCTGCCGCCCGTGCTCGCCTGCTCGCCGGGGTTGGTGCTGCCTGCGGCGCTGCACCCGGTGCTGGCCAACCCGCAGGCCGAGGTGGTGGCGGGGCTCATCCACCAGGGCAGCCTTGCCAGCACCCCGGCGGCGCCGGTTGCCGATCTGGTGGCGACCGTCATTATCGAATGCGCCTGGTCCAGTACCGCCCAGCCGGTGAGCCATCACCTGCAAGCGGGTTATGACATCAACGTATTTCGGGGACCAAGCCACACCAGCCAAAACGACTGGCAGCGCGCCGCCCTGCTCACCGAAGCCGTGGCCAGTGACTGGCAGACGCCCGCCGTGATGGCGGTGACGAGGGGGAACGACTGGCAGGAGGGGGTCGCGCTGACCGATGGGGTCACCGAGCACAGCGGCATCATGCCCAAGCGCTACCAGGTGCATCAGGGCCGCTTTGACGAGGGGCAGCCACTCGGTGCCCAGGCTGGCCACGCGTTCGACAGCCTACCCCCTGGCCATGCCGTGGTGGGCACCCTCTGGGTGGAGGCGGCCAAGGCCGACAGCTGGCACCTGTCGGGCTACCGCTACCCGCCCAGACTGGACCGAGCATGGCAGGCCGACACCTGGCAGCAAGGCGCCCCGCTGGGCCAGGCACTGGAAAGCGACTGGCAGCTCGGTGACCCGCTTCACAAGGGCTGGCGGGATGGCTGGGATGAGGCAATCCAGCCACCCCCCGGCACCAGCCCCTACCCCGAAAAGCCGGTGGAGCCTGCCAAGCCGGAACGGCGCAAGCTCCAGCTGGCCTTTAACCGCCTGCGCGGTGATGCCTCGCTGGAGTTCGTTTGGTACGGGCAAGACGCCCAGATCGTGATTCCGACCCGGAGGGTTTACCTGGTGAGTAACACAGCAAGCATTGTACGGGTGCGCGATGGCCTCGACATTCCGGCCACCTCGTTAAGCATCGAGCTCGACACCGACTCCTGGGCCTGGCAGTTCAGTGCCCAGATCCCGCGCATCGCGGCCGCCGCCCTGACCGATGAGGAAGAGGTGAGCATCCACATCAATGGTCAGCAATGGGATTGTGTGTGCGATGGCTGGCAGTCGAGCCAGAGCTTTGCCCGCGAATCCGCCACCCTGTCCGGCCGCTCTCGCACCGCCTACCTGTCGCCGACCCATCTCTTGCCACACGCGGTGAGTGAGAGTGCGGCGGCCACCATGGCCCAGCTGGCGGCGGCTCTGCTGCCGTTTGGCTGGACACTGGACTGGCAGGCGCCGGATTGGCTGGTACCGGCCGGGTTTTTCAGCCTGGACAGCCAGACCCCGATCGAGGCGATCAAGTACCTGGCCGAGGCGGCGGGGGGCTTTGTGCTGCCGCATCAGCGCAGCCAGCACCTGGTCATCAAGCCGCGTTATCCGACCGTGCCCTGGCAGCTCGATACCGCCCTGGCCGATGTGGCCATCCCCCGCGCCATCATCACGACGCTG
>RCUR01000951.1_pt1 | contig 10385 bp, 8 predicted proteins | sample 2166151 | NCBI WGS metagenome assembly RCUR01 (sample SAMN09932785, study PRJNA488358) | compost metagenome | isolation source: compost soil in an enriched community | place: Germany: Experimental Botanical Garden
CCTGGTGGGTCAGGGTCATGCCTTTGGCGTGACGGTTGAACAGGTTGACGCCGATTTCCTGTTCCAATTGCTGGATGGCCAGGGTCAGGGTCGATTGCGAGATGAACACTGCCTGTGCCGCAGCGGAAATCGAGCCAGTCTCGGCGACGGCGATGAAATGACGTATCTGGCGTAGCGTCATCATAGGAGCGGGCTTCTGGTGAGTTTTATAGATTTAATTGAGTGTATATCGTTTTATTCGATGGATAGTGGCCAAGTGCATCTTGTTGGTCATGCAACATTCGGAAGCAAATCCACCATCCCCGGGTGATGGGTGTGGCTTTACTCTCGGCCTATTCACATCAATTCAGGGAGATTGCTCATGAATACCCGTGGCTTGCTCGACCAATTGCTCAAGTCCGGCCAGGACCTGTTGCAGAAGCAGACGTCAAATCGCCCGACGCCATCATCCTCCAGTGGCTTGGGCAGCTTGCTGTCCGGCGCTACGGGCGGCGCCCTGGCCGCCGGCGCCATGGGTTTGCTACTGGGTAGCAAGAAGGCGCGCAAGTATGGCGGCAAGGCCGTCACCTACGGCGGCTTGGCCGCACTCGGCGTGCTGGCCTACAAAGCCTATGGCAACTGGCAGGCGCAACAGAACGCAGCACCGGCTCACGAGCCGCAGACCCTCGACCGCCTGCCGGCGCAACAGGCCGAATTGCACAGCCAGGCGGTGCTCAAGGCGCTGGTGGCGGCGGCCAAGTCCGATGGCCACATCGATGCGCGCGAACGCGAGCTGATCGAGGGTGAGTTCATCAAGTTGACGCCCGACCCTGAGTTGCAGCATTGGCTGCATGCCGAACTCAACAAGCCGTTGGACCCGGCCGATATCGCACGCGCCGCGAGCACGCCGGAAATGGCTGCCGAGATGTACCTTGCCAGCGTCATGCTGGTCGATGAAGAGCACTTCATGGAACGGGCCTACCTCGATGAGCTGGCGCGTCAGCTCAAGCTCGATCCGGGGCTGAAAATCGAGCTGGAGCGGCAGGCCAGGCAGGCTTCGCTCTAGCACTCAGGGGGCAATGGCGTATCTCCAGGCAGCCGGGGCTGATTCAGCACTGGAAAACTCCTTAACGTCTGTCGGAAAGTAGACAGATAGTGCGTAGGTCGTGTGGGCTATACTTCGCCCATTTTTCGCGCGCTGCGTTGAATGTTTAAGGGGCTGACTGTGAAGAATTGGACTTTGCGCCAACGGATACTGGCGAGTTTCGCCGTCATCATCGCGATCATGTTGTTGATGGTCATTGCCTCCTACTCCCGTTTGGCCTCCATCGAGGCGAGCGAGGAGAGCGTTCGCACAGACAGCATTCCGGGCTTGTACTCCAGTTCCATGATCCGCAGTGCCTGGGTCGACAGCTTCGTGTTGACCCAGCGCCTGATCGGACTCTCGGACAAACGTACCCTCAACGCCGACGACATTGAACAGTACAAGGGCTTCAAGGAGCGTCTGGTCGCGGCCAAGGCCAGCTACCAGGCCACCATTCACGGTAATGAAGACCAGGCCCGCTTCGATGAATTCGGGCGCCTGGAGGACGTGTATGACCAAATCCTCGGCAAAGTCCTGGATGCCTATCGCAACCAGGACCTGGCACTGGCCGAGCGGCTGTTGATCGATGAGCTGTACCCTGCCTGGATCGCGGGTCGCAAGCACTTGAACGCGGTTATCGAGCACAATCGGCAAGCCACCAACGAAGCGACCGATGCCATTGTCTCGGACGTTGCCGAAGCCAAGCTCAGCATGGGGCTTTCCTTGCTGGTGGCCGTCATTGCCGCGGCCATCTGTGGCTTGTTGTTGATGCGCAGCATCATGGCGCCGATGCAACGTATCGTGAAAATCCTCGAGGTCATGCGCACCGGCGACTTGAGTTCGCGCCTGAACCTGGGCCGCAAGGATGAGTTCGGTGCAGTCGAGACCGGTTTCAACGACATGATGACGGAACTGACGGCGCTGGTCTCCCAGGCACAGCGTTCTTCGGTGCAGGTCACCACGTCGGTGACCGAGATTGCCGCCACCTCGCGTCAACAGCAGGCTACTGCGACCGAAACCGCGGCCACCACCACTGAAATCGGTGCGACGTCCCGAGAGATCGCCGCCACGTCCCGCGACCTGGTACGCACCATGACCGAGGTGACTTCGGCCGCCGACCAGGCCTCGACCCTGGCGGGTTCCGGCCAGCAAGGGCTGGCGCGTATGGAAGAAACCATGCACCAGGTCATGGGTGCTGCCGACCTGGTCAACGCCAAGCTGGCCATTCTCAATGAGAAGGCCGGCAACATCAATCAGGTGGTCGTGACCATCGTCAAGGTGGCCGACCAGACCAACCTGCTGTCCCTCAATGCTGCCATCGAGGCGGAAAAAGCCGGTGAATATGGCCGTGGTTTTGCTGTCGTCGCCACCGAAGTGCGACGCCTGGCCGACCAGACCGCCGTGGCCACCTACGACATCGAACAGATGGTTCGGGAAATCCAGTCGGCCGTATCGGCTGGTGTGATGGGCATGGACAAGTTCTCCGAGGAGGTGCGCCGTGGCATGTTCGAGGTGCAGCAAGTGGGCGAACAACTGAGCCAGATCATCCAGCAGGTCCAGGCGCTGGCGCCGCGTGTATTGATGGTCAATGAAGGGATGCAGGCCCAGGCCACCGGCGCCGAACAGATCAACCATGCCCTGGCACAGTTGGGCGATGCCAGCAGCCAGACCGTCGAGTCCCTGCGCCAGGCCAGCTTCGCCATCGATGAGTTGAGCCAGGTGGCGGTCGGCCTGCGCGGCGGCGTACAGCGCTTCAAAGTCTGAACCGCCGATGAACGAATTATCGCCACGGCGCGACGCCCGGGCGGCGTCGCAAAATAAACTGTTCCTGGTGTTCAGCATCGGGGGGCAACGCTTCGCGCTGCCGGCGACTGAAGTCGCCGAGGTGCTGCCGCGCCTGGCGCTCAAACCCATTGCCCAGGCACCGCATTGGGTGGCCGGCGTGTTCGCCCATCGTGGCGCCGTGGTGCCGGTGATCGATGTCAGTGCGCTGGCCTTTGCCCAGCCGGCAGCGGCGCGCACCAGCACACGCCTGGTGCTGGTGCATTTACGAGCCGATGCGCAGCGTCCGGATTTACTGCTGGGCCTGATCCTCGAGCAAGCCACCGACACCCTGCGCTGCAATCTCGCAGACTTTCAACCCTATGGTCTGGATAACCGTGAGGCGCCCTACCTTGGGCCTGTGCGTGAAGACGCTCTGGGCCTGTTGCAATGGGTCCAGGTCGACGACCTGCTGCCCGAGGACGTTCGCGCGCTGTTATTTCCGCCAGAACCCGGTCCAGCAGTCGAGGACTTGCCATGATCGAACCGCAGCGATTCTTTCACTTCCTGCATGAACGTATTGGCCTGGATGCCCAGTCGGTCGGCAAGGCCATGATCGAGCGTGCCGTGCGTTTGCGCTGTACAGCGGTTCAGGCGCGGGACCTGGATGACTATTGGCAGGCCTTGCAACAATCGGCGAGTGAACAACAGGCCTTGATCGAAGCGGTCATCGTGCCCGAGACCTGGTTCTTCCGTTACCCCGAATCCTTCGCGACATTGGCCCGCCTGGCCCAGGAGCGCCTGGCCGAATTGAACGGCAGCCGACCGCTGCGCATTTTGAGCCTGCCGTGTTCGACCGGTGAAGAACCCTATTCGATTGCCATGGCGTTGCTCGATGCCGGGATTGCAGCGCACCAGTTCAAGGTCGACGGGCTGGATGTCAGCCCCCATTCGGTGGAGCTGGCCGGACAGGCCCTGTATGGGCGCAATTCCTTTCGGGGTAGCGACCTCGCATTTCGTGGGCGGCACTTTACCGAACAAGGCGAAAAACAGCGGCTTAGCGAGCGTGTCCAGGGCCAGGTACGCTTGCGCGTGGGCAATGTCATGGACCCCGGCTCGCTGGTGAGCGAACCTGTTTTCGATTTCGTGTTTTGTCGCAATCTATTGATCTATTTCGATGTACCGACTCAGCAACGGGTGGTCGAATTACTCAAGTCGCTGCTCGGCCCGCAGGGCGTGTTGTTCATCGGCCCCGCCGAGGGCAATTTGCTGGCGCGCCAGGGTATGCGCCCCCTGGGCATCGCCCAGGCGTTTGCGTTCGTGCGCCAGGACGCTACGCCGCTAAGTGAATTGCCGCAGGCTCCGCCATTACCGCACGTGCAACCGCCGCCGCGGGTTCTTGCGCCGCCCAAGGCGTACGTGCGCCAACCGCCGCCGGTTGTAACCAAGGAGAAGGGCGCAGCCAAGACGCATGACGAAGCCTCGGCTGCCTTGCTCGGGCAAATCGCCATGCTTGCCAACGAAGGCAAGAGCAGCGAGGCATGGGCTGCCTGCGAGCACTATCTGCAGCGATATGCCCCGCATGCCCAGGTGTTCTACTGGCTTGGGCTGCTCAGCGACGTAGCGGGCAACGCCCCCGAGGCGCAGGGCTTTTATCGCAAGGCGCTGTACTTGCAGCCGCAACATCCTGAAGCCCTGGCGCACCTGGCAGTGTTGCTGGCATCCAAGGGCGACATGGCAGGCGCCAGGCGCTTGCAGGAGCGCGCTGCCCGTAGCGAACGCAATGCTGAACGTGAGCGCAAACAATGACGGGCCCCCATTCGCTGAATGTCATCCACAACGATGCCCAAGCCATTGATGACTGCTGGAACCGCATCGGTGTGCACGGCGACAAGAGCTGCCCGCTGTTGCCCGAGCATATTCATTGCCGCAATTGTGCTGTATACGCAGCCGCGGCCACTCGGTTGCTGGACCGCTACGCCTTGTCCCAGGAGCCGCAACAAGCCTATGCGCAGCAGAACGGTGGGCGGGCGACGCGCTCAATGCTGTTGTTCCGCCTGGGTGAGGAGTGGCTGGCTCTGGCAACCCGTTGCCTGGTCGAGGTTGGGCCGGTGCAGCCAGTGCATTCGCTGCCCCACCAGCGCTCAAGCGCATTGCAAGGCGTGGCCAATGTGCGCGGTGCACTGGTTGCCTGCCTGTCCCTGGGTGAGTTGCTCGGCCTTGAAGTGGGGGCCGCAAGCGTGCCGTCGACGCGGGTCATGCCGCGCATGCTGATTCTCGCCGCACCTGGCGGCTCGGTGGTGGTGCCGGTCGATGAAGTGGATGGCATCCACCGAGTCGACCCGGATACGTTGGAGCACGGTACTGTCGGCGTACAAGCCAGCGTGCGCTTCACTCATGCGGTATTGCAATGGCAGGGGCATAGTGTACGCGTGCTGGATGAAGAACAGCTGTTAGCCGCCATGACCCGGAGCCTGTCATGACCCCAGAGCAAATGCGCGACGCTTCCCTGCTTGAGCTGTTCAGCCTCGAGGCCGAAGCCCAGACCCAGGTCCTCAGTGCCGGCTTGCTGGCGCTGGAGCGCAACCCGGTCCAGGCCGATCAATTGGAAACCTGCATGCGGGCGGCGCACTCGCTCAAGGGCGCGGCGCGGATTGTCGGTGTCGAAGCCGGGGTCAGCGTCGCCCACGTCATGGAAGATTGCCTGGTCAGTGCCCAGGAAGGGCGCCTGTACTTGCTGCCTGAGCATATCGATGCGTTGCTGCAGGGCACGGACTTGTTGATGCGCATCGCCACGCCCGGGGATACATCGAGCGGGCCGACCGAAGTCACTGCTTACCTGGCGCGCCTGGAAAGCCTGTTGGCGGCCGGACCTGGCCCGGCAACCGCCGCGCCCCAGCCGTTGGCCGAGGCTGCGCCTGCCGAGGAATTCGACCCCATGCCGGCGGATCCGGAACCTGAGCTCAGCCCGACCATTGACCCGGGCGTGGGCAAGGGCAAGCGCGGCGGCGAAGGCGGTGAGCGGGTTCTGCGGGTGACCGCCGAGCGCTTGAACAGCCTGCTCGACCTGTCGAGCAAATCATTGGTCGAGACCCAGCGCCTGAAACCTTATCTGGCCACCATGCAGCGGCTCAAGCGCATGCAGGGCCAGAGCATTCGTGCCCTGGATGATCTGGGTGCCCAGTTGCAGGGCGCAGGCCCGGAAGTACAGGACGCCCTGGCTCAGGTGCAGCGCCTGCTGGTCGAAACCCAGCATATGCTGGTGCAACAGACTGTGGAGCTGGATGAGTTCGGTTGGCAGGCCAGCCAGCGCGCGCAATCGCTCTACGACACGGCCCTGGCCTGCCGGATGCGCCCGTTTGCCGATGTCCTGGCCGGGCAAACACGGATGGTGCGGGATTTGGGCCGTTCGCTGAACAAGCAGGTGCGCCTGGAAATCGAAGGGGAGAAGGTTCAAGTCGATCGCGATGTGCTGGCGGCGCTCGAAGCGCCACTTACACACCTGCTGCGCAATGCCATCGACCACGGCATCGAATCGCCGGAGCGGCGGATCCTGGCCGGCAAGCCCGCCGAGGGCCTGATCCGTCTAAGGGCGCGGCACCAGGCTGGCATGTTGGTGTTGGAATTGAGCGATGACGGTGCCGGTATCGACCTTGCGCACCTGCAGCGCAGCATTGTCGAGCGGCAGTTGTCGCCGGCGCAAACCGTCGCGCAGTTGAGTGAAGCCGAATTACTGGCCTTTCTATTCCTGCCCGGCTTCAGCCTGCGTGACACGGTCACGCAAGTGTCCGGCCGCGGGGTCGGGCTCGATGCAGTCCAGCACATGGTCCGGCAACTGCGCGGTTCGATCACGCTGGAGCAAGTGGCAGGGCAGGGCAGCCGATTTCACCTGGAAGTGCCGCTGACGCTGTCGGTGGTGCGTAGCCTGGTGGTCGAAGTCGGCGGCGAGGCCTATGGCTTTCCGCTGGCGCACATCGAGCGCACGATCGATTTGTCGGCAGCCGACATCGTCCAGATCGAAGGGCGTCAGCACTTCTGGTTCGAAGGTCGCCATGTCGGGCTGGTCGCGGCCAGCCAGGTGTTGAACCGGCCGATCAGCCAGGAGGTAGGCGAGAGTGTGCGAGTGGTGGTCATTCGCGAGCGCGACAACGTCTACGGGCTTGCCGTGGAGCGCTTTATCGGTGAGCGAACCCTGGTGGTTCTGCCCCTCGATGCTCGTCTTGGCAAGGTCCAGGACATTGCTGCCGGCGCCCTGCTCGACGATGGTTCGGTGGTCCTGATCATCGATGTCGAAGACATGCTCCGCTCGGTGGAGAAGCTTCTGAGCACCGGTCGCCTGGAGCGCATCGATCAAAGCGCGCGGCAGGTCACAGAAGCGGTGCGCAAGCGCATCCTGGTGGTCGACGACTCCCTCACGGTGCGTGAGCTGCAACGCAAGCTGTTGAGCCACCGGGGTTATGAAGTCGCGGTGGCGGTCGATGGCATGGACGGTTGGAATGCCCTGCGCGGCGAGGATTTCGACCTGTTGATTACCGATATCGATATGCCGCGCATGGACGGTATCGAACTGGTCACCCTATTGCGCCGCGACAGCCGTTTGCAGTCGTTGCCGGTGATGGTGGTGTCCTACAAGGACCGCGAGGAAGACCGGCGACGTGGACTGGATGCTGGCGCCGACTACTATTTGGCAAAGGCCAGTTTTCATGACGATGCCCTGCTCGATGCGGTGGTGGAGTTGATCGGGGGAGCCCAGGGATGAAAATCGCGATCGTGAACGACATGCCCCTGGCTGTGGAAACCTTGCGCAGGGCCGTGGCATTCGAGCCGGAACATCAGGTGATATGGGTGGCCAGCAATGGTGCCGAGGCGGTGCGCCTGTGTGCCGAGTCGACGCCTGACCTGATTCTGATGGACTTGATCATGCCGGTGATGGATGGGGTCGAGGCCACCCGGCTGATCATGGCGTCGACGCCGTGCGCCATCGTCATCGTCACGGTCGATCGCCAGCAGAACGTGCACCGGGTGTTCGAAGCCATGGGTCATGGCGCCCTCGATGTGGTCGATACACCGGCGCTCGGTGCCGGCAATGCCCGCGAGGCGGCGGCACCGTTGCTGCGCAAGATCCTCAACATCGGCTGGCTGGTCGGCCAGCGCTCGCCGTCCTTGAGCAGCCAGGGCATGCCCGTTCGCGACCTGGCCCAGCGCCAGGGGCTGGTGGCCATCGGTTCGTCGGCGGGTGGTCCGGCTGCGCTGGAGGTTTTGCTGCGCGGGTTGCCGGTGGATTTTCCCGCGGCCATCGTGCTGGTCCAGCATGTCGACCAGGTGTTTGCCGCCGGTATGGCCGAATGGTTGGCCAGTGCATCCGGGTTATCGGTGCGCCTGGCCCGGGAAGGCGAACCACCGCAAAAGGGCACGGTGCTGCTGGCCGGCACCAACCACCACATTCGTTTGTTGAACACTGGCACCCTGGCCTACACCGCTGAGCCCGTGGATGAAATCTACCGGCCTTCGATCGATGTGTTTTTCCAGAGCGTGGCCCAACACTGGCGCGGTGACGCCGTCGGCGTGCTGTTGACCGGCATGGGCCGCGATGGGGCGCAAGGCCTGAAGTTGATGCGTCAGCAGGGTTTTTTGACCATTGCCCAAGACCAACAAAGCAGTGCGGTTTTCGGTATGCCGAAAGCTGCCGCGGCGATAGATGCCGCCGTCGAGGTGCGTCCGCTGGAGCGGATCGCACCACGGCTAAGGGAGATTTTTTCAAGATGAATTCGAACACGCCGTGCCCGCTCGCAGGCAGTAACCAGGTGATTGCGCATGCATGATTTACCCATCGATGGCTTTGCCGGTGCCAATGAAAATGCCGCCATGGTCTTGCTGGTCGATGACCAGGCCATGATCGGCGAGGCGGTGCGCCGCGGCCTGGCCCAGGAAGAGAACATCGACTTTCACTTCTGTGCCGACCCGCACCAGGCGATTGCCCAGGCCGTACTGATCAAACCCACGGTCATCCTGCAGGACCTGGTCATGCCCGGTCTCGACGGCCTGACCCTGGTGCGTGAATACCGCAACCATCCGGCAACCCGCGATATTCCGATCATCGTGCTGTCGACCAAGGAAGATCCGCTGGTCAAGAGTGCGGCATTCGCTGCCGGGGCCAACGATTATCTGGTCAAGCTGCCTGACAATATCGAACTGGTCGCGCGCATTCGCTATCACTCGCGTTCGTACATGACCCTGTTGCAGCGCGACGAAGCCTATCGCGCCTTGCGTGTCAGCCAGCAGCAGTTGCTCGACACCAACCTGGTGCTGCAGAAGCTGATGAACTCCGATGGGTTGACGGGCTTGTCGAACCGTCGGCACTTCGACGAGTACCTGGAGCTGGAATGGCGCCGGGCCATGCGCGAGCAGTCGCAATTGTCGCTTTTGATGATCGATGTCGACTATTTCAAGTCCTATAACGACAACTTTGGCCACCTGGAGGGTGACGAGGCGTTGCGCAAGGTCGCCGAGACGATTCGTCAGTCGTGCAGCCGACCCTCCGACCTGCCGGCGCGCTACGGCGGCGAAGAGTTCGTTCTGGTGTTGCCCAACACCTCCCATGGCGGTGCACGGTTGCTTGCGGAAAAACTGCGCCAGATCATCGCCGGCTTGAACATTCCCCATGTCGCGCCAGCCCCGGGCGCCAGCCTGACGATCAGCATCGGCCTGGCCACCATGACGCCTCAAGTCGGCAGCCATTGCCGGCAGTTGATCTCGGCAGCCGACAAGGGGTTGTACCTGGCCAAGCACAATGGGCGCAACCAGGTGGGCATCGCCTAGGGCCTGATACGCCCTGGAAGTAACCGTTTGGCCCAAAAGCTGTTACAAAACACGGGTTTTCGTCGGGCCAGATGGCCTGGCGGGCTGCCGCGCGCCCCCGAGTGCGTTATACTCATCGGCTTTTGACACGTTACGTACGAGTGCTGCCCGCCATGGAAATCAACCCGATCCTTAACACCATCAAGGACCTGTCCGAGCGCTCCGAAACAATTCGGGGGTATCTTTGACTACGATCAAAAGCATGAGCGCCTGATCGAAGTCAACCGCGAGCTTGAAGACCCCAGCGTCTGGAACAAGCCTGAATACGCCCAGGAACTGGGCCGCGAGCGTTCCGCGCTGGCGCAAATCGTCGAGACCCTGGACGAACTGTCTGGCGGTCTGGCCGATTGCCGCGACCTGCTGGACATGGCTGTCGAGGAAGATGACGAGGGCGCTGTCGGTGATGTGGTCGCCGAACTCGAACGCCTGGAAGCGTCCCTGGCCAAGCTCGAATTCCGTCGCATGTTCAGCGGCGAGATGGACATGAACAACGCCTACCTGGACATCCAGGCCGGCTCCGGCGGTACCGAGGCCCAGGACTGGGCCAACATCCTGCTGCGCATGTACCTGCGCTGGGCCGACAAACGCGGCTTCGACGCGACCATCATGGAGCTGTCGGCCGGTGAAGTCGCCGGCATCAAGGGCGCGACCGTGCACATCAAGGGCGAGTACGCCTTTGGCTGGCTGCGCACCGAAATCGGTG
>RCUR01000952.1_pt1 | contig 10372 bp, 8 predicted proteins | sample 2166151 | NCBI WGS metagenome assembly RCUR01 (sample SAMN09932785, study PRJNA488358) | compost metagenome | isolation source: compost soil in an enriched community | place: Germany: Experimental Botanical Garden
CGGGCGTCTCGTAGCTGGAGCCGACCTTGTACCAGAGCTGGGAGACCACCACCGGCGCGCGGTGATCCTCGCGGACGATGACCTTGAGGCCGTTGTCCAGGCTGAATTCGTGGGTCGGCTGGGGCTCCGCGGCCGTAGCCAGCAGCGGCAGGCCGACGGTGGCGAGCAACAGGGTTGCGGCGCGTAGAAGAATCATGTGCATGGGAATGGGATCACCGTGATGGGCTGCGTGCGTCGCCGGGTATGCCGCTGACAAGCTGCAGGAGAACCTTGGGCTTGGAATAGTCGAGGGATTCTAGCGGCAAGCGGCTATTAACAGAACCTTGAGACTCCGCAGGCGTGCCGTCGTTCCTTGGTCCGGGGGCGCGCATCTATTGCGAAACCTGTCGTTCGGGGCTCGCTTCCACGCCAAAGCCACATCTGGCGCAGAAAGCCGCCAGGTAGTCGATAAGGGCCTGCACCTTGCGCGTGGCCCGGCGATGGCTGGGGTAGACGGCGAGGATCAGCGGACCGAAGGCATCCGGGTCGAAGTCATACTCGGCCATCACCCGGAGCAATTGGCCGGTCTCCAGGTAGGGTTTGACGCTCCACAACGGGCAGGCGTGCAGCCCCGCGCCGAGCAGGGTGTTGGCCAGCAGCAGGTCGTAGTTGTCGCTCTCCAGGCGCGCCTGCGGTCTGGCCATGCGCAGGCGTACGCCGTTGTGCGCCAGCCACCAGTAGCTCTGATCCAGCGCCGGGTGGTGGTAGATCAGCCACTGGTGGCGCGCGAAGGTCGTCGGGATGACTGGCGTCGGGTTGGCCGCCAGGTAGGCCGGGCTGGCACACAGCACGATCTGGTTGCGTCCCAGCGGTTTGGCGATCAGCCCCGGCAGGTCGCTGCGGCCCTCACGCAAGGCCAGGTCATAACCGCCCTCGGCCAGGTCGACGAAGGCGTCGCACAGGTCCACCCGCAGGCGGATCTGTGGATGTTCGGCGAGAAAACCGGCGCAGGCTTCATCGAGAAACGCCCGGCCAAACGCCAGTGGTGCGGTCAGCCTGAGGTTGCCGTGCAGGCCGTGCTTGAGCTGGCCGATCTCCTCGCCGGCGTCATGCAGGCGCTGCAGCACCTGGCGCGCGGTGTCCAGATACAGCCGGCCGGCCTCGGTCAGCGCGGTGCGCCGGGTGCTGCGCTCGAACAGTTGGGCGCCCAGTTCCGCTTCCAGATGGCTGACCGCCTTGGTCAGGGCCGAAGGCGTCTTGCCCAGCTGTTCGGCCGCCCGGCTGAAGCTGCCGTGCTCGGCGGTGGCGACAAACATGCTCAGGGCGCTGAGCTTGTCCATAGTGTTTTTCCTGTGTGGCAAAAATGTTTTGCTCGGTAGCGGTGTTCTGCCGCTGCATATCCGCCGCTAGTCTCGTGGCCAGACCAATAAAAACCAGAGGCTGCTGCGATGCAACGATTAATTCCAAGCCTGTTGGCCGGGGTGCTGGCTTTTTCCTCGATGGAAGCCATGGCCGCCGCGGATCTGCTGTTGTTCAACGGCAAGGTGTTCACCGCCGAACCCGGCCAGCCACTGGCCCAGGCGGTGGCGGTGGCCAATGGCAAGATCCTCAAGGTCGGCAGTGACGCCGAGGTGAAGACCCTGGCCGACGCCGATACCCGGTTGATCGACCTGGCCGGCAAGGTGCTGATGCCGGGCATGATCGACACCCACAGCCACCCGATCATGGGCGCCATGGCCAGCCTGCGGGCCAACCTGTATGACGAGGTGCTGCCCCTGGAAGAACTGGAGCAGTGGATCCTCGAACAGGAGCGGGCCGGCACCGCGCGCATGGGCGACCTGATCGTGATTTCCGGCGCCAGCTCGGCCTATTGGCAGCAGAGCGCCGGGCTGGGCGCTATCTTCAACCAGGGCCGCTGGCTCGAGCAGCCGCTGGTGCTGGACGGCATCGACGGCCACACCGGCTGGGCCAATCAGGCCATGCTCAGGCGCCTGAAGATCGATGCCGAGCTGGTGCGGAGCTTGTCGGACAAGGAGCGCGGCTTTATCGCTCACGATGGCGACTTCAACCCCACCGGCTATCTGGCGGAAAACGGCTGGGATCGGGTGCGCAGCCAGTATCCCGCCCCCAGCGAAGCCGACATGCTCGACGCCGCCCGCGAGGCGGTGAAGATCAACAACCAGGTCGGGGTTACCGCCTGGATGGATGCGGCGGCCAACGCCGGTGACGGCGACAGCCTGTTCGAACTGCGTCCCACCGAGCAGGACCTGGGCGTACTGCCGCTGTACCGCGCACTGGCCGAACGCGGCGAACTCAGCGCCCACGTCGCCGCGCTGCTGGTCACCCACCCGCAAAGTCAGCCGGATGACCTGCAGGTGCTGGACAAGGTCATGCGGCAGTTCCAGGGCGTGCCCAACCTGAGCTTCCCCGGGATCAAGATCTTCGCCGATGGGGTGATGGAGTTTCCCGGGCAGACCGCCGCGGTGCTCGACCCGTTCACCAACAGCCTCAAGCGCGGCGAGCTGCTGATCGACCCGGCCGGCTTCGGCCAGTTGGTGGTGGCGGCCGAACAGCGCGACTGGATCGTGCATGTGCATGCGGTGGGCGACCGGGCGGTGCGTGAAGCGCTGAACGGCTTCGAGCAGGCGCGCCAGCTCAAGCCGACGCCGCTGCCGCACAGCATCAGCCACCTGCAGATGGTCAATCCCAAGGAGTTTGCGCGCTTCCGGCAACTCGGCGTGATCGCCTCCATGCAACTGCTCTGGGCCACCGCCGAAAGCTACACCGAGGAACTGGTCAAGCCGTACGTGAGTGCGGCCGCCTACCAGTACCAATACCCGGCGCGTTCGCTGCACCAGGCGGGGGCGACCATCGCCGGCGCCAGCGACTGGCCGGTGTCCAGCCCCAATCCGTGGAACGCCATCGCCCAGGCCAGCACCCGCAAGGGTCCGCTCGGGGTGCTCAATAGCGCCGAGAGCATCGACCGCGAAACCATGTTCCAGGCTTACACCCTCAATGCGGCCAAGGCCCTGCGTCTGGACGGCCAGATCGGTTCCCTGACCCCCGGCAAGCAGGCCGATCTGATCGTCCTCGACCGCGACGTGTTCAAGGTCAGCGACGAGGAATTGTTCGAGACCCAGGTGCTGCAGACCTTCTTCGCCGGCCAGTTGGTGTACGGCGCCGAGCCGGGCAAGACGGTCGCGCAGGCGCAATAAGCCTCCCCGAGCAACCTTGCTGCCCCGCCCAGCCGTAGCTGCTTCCCGTTGCGGCCGGAGTCGGGCGCAGCCTTAAGCGTCACCCTATAACAACAAGGAAAAACCCATGCGCTCTTCAATCGCGTTCTTTCTGGTCGGCCTGGCCCTGGCTCCGTTCGGCAACCTGCAGGCCCTCGAGCTGGGCAAACAGTTCGAACTGCAGATCACCCCCATGCTGGTCAGCGACTACCGCTCCAGCGGCATCTCGCAAACCCTGGGCGACCCCGCCGCGCAGCTGGACCTGATGCTGACCCATGCCAGCGGCCTGTACGCCGGGGTCTGGACCAGCAACGTCGAATACGGCCATGACTGGGAGCGGGGTGACGACTACGGCACCCGCCAGGAGGTCGACTACTACGCCGGCTACTACTGGCAGATCTATGACGCCGTCAGTCTGGACCTCTACTACAACCGCTACACCTACCCGGGCGAGAGCCAGTTCAACGGTGCCGACGTCTACCTGACCCTGGATGCCTACGGCTTCTTCGTCGGCGGCAAGCACTCCGATGACACCGACGAGAGCAGCGCCAGCTTGTTCGCCGGTTATCGCAGCCTGTTGCCGCTGGATATCGGTCTGGAGCTGAAGTTCGAGAACGTCGACTACAAGGACAAGGTGTTCTTCAACAAGGACTGGAGCCACGGCGAGGAGGAGTACAACAACTGGAGCCTCGGCCTGCAGCGGGACATGCTCGGCGTGACCTGGGGCCTGAGCTATGTCGATAGCGACCTGTCGGATGCCGAGTGCCTGAGTTTCAGCGGTTACGACGACCTCTGCGACGCCACCCTGGTCGCCAGTGCCAAAAAGACCTTCTGACCCCGCGTCGATTTCCCCCGTAGCCAAGACAAGGACAGGCCCATGCAGCTTTCCAGCATCAAGACCCTGCTCGCCGCCGCCAGCCTGTGCGGCCTGGCGGGCCAGGCGGCGGCGCAAGACGTCGTCAATATCTACAACTGGAGCGACTATATCGCCGAGGACACCCTCGTCGAGTTCCAGCAGGCCAGCGGCATCAAGCCGGTGTATGACGTGTTCGACTCCAACGAAACCCTGGAAGGCAAGCTGCTGGCCGGCAACAGCGGCTATGACGTGGTGGTGCCGAGCAACCACTTCCTCGGTCGGCAGATCAAGGCGGGCGTATTCCAGAAGCTGGACAGGAGCCGGCTGCCGCACTGGAACAACCTCGACCCGCAGCTGCTCGAGCGCCTGCAGGCCAATGATCCGGGTAACCAGTACGCCGTGCCCTACCTGTGGGGCACCAACGGCATCGGCTACAACGTGGCGAAGGTTCGCGAAGTGCTGGGTATCGAGCGGATCGATTCGTGGGATGTGCTTTTCGAGCCGGAGAACCTGGCGAAGCTGAAGGCCTGCGGGGTGTCCTTCATGGACTCGGCCGACGAACTCTATCCGGCCATGCTCAACTACCTGGGGCTGGATCCCAACAGCACGCGGATCAAGGACTACAAGGATGCCGAGCGCAGGCTGCAGGCCTTGCGCCCGCACATCAGCTACTTCCACTCGTCGCGCTACATCTCCGACCTGGCCAACGGCAATATCTGCATCGCCTTCGGCTATTCGGGGGATGTGTTCCAGGCCATCAGCCGTGCCGAAGAGGCGGGCAACGGCATCGAGCTGGCGTACGTGGTGCCCCGCGAGGGCGGCAACCTCTGGTTCGACATGCTGACCATCCCGGCCGACGCGAAGAACGTCGAGCAGGCCCATGCCTTTATCGACTACCTGCTGCAGCCGCAGGTGATCGCCGACGTCAGCGAGTATGTCGGCTACGCCAACGCCAATACCCGGGCGGATGCGCTCATGGATGAGGCCGTCCGGCAGAACCCCTCGATCTATCCTCCCGCCGCCGTCCAGCAACGGCTGTATGTCTCCTCGGAGCAACCGCCTGAAATCATGCGCTGGACCACCCGCTCCTGGAACAAGCTCAAATCCGGCCGTTAATCCCCATGCCGGGTTGCAGCGTCGGCCCGGCAGTCACAGGTGCCCTCAATATGTCTTGCGCGTTCGTTGCACCGCCAACCTATTACCACGCCACCCGCAATCGCCAGCTCGCTTGCCCGTCGCTCGCTGGCATCACCCAGGCGGACGTCTGCATTGTCGGCGGTGGATTCACCGGGCTGAACACGGCAATCGAACTGGCCGAGCGCGGCCACTCGGTCATCTTGCTGGAGGCGCGCCATATCGCCTGGGGGGCCAGTGGGCGCAACGGCGGGCAACTGATTCGCGGGCTCGGGCATGAACTCGGGCAGTTCCAGAAGTACATCGGCAGCGAAGGGTGCCGGAGCCTCGAGCGGATGGGGCTCGAGGCCGTCGATATCGTCCGCCAGCGCGTGCAGGGGCACGCCATCGACTGCGATCTGCGCTGGGGATACTGTGACTTGGCCAATACGCCGCGGCACTATGCCGGGCTGATTCGCGAGCGGGATGCACTCGAGGAACAGGGCTATGCGCATGAGGTCAGCCTGGTCGAGCCGCACGAGATGGCCCGGGTGGTCGGTTCCTCGCGCTATGTCGGCGGCCTGATCGACAACGGTTCGGGTCACCTGCATCCGCTCAACCTGGCGTTGGGCGAAGCCGCCATCGCCCAGCAACTGGGGGTGCGGCTCTGCGAGAACAGCGCGGTGACGCGCATCGAATACGGCAAGCGCATCCGTGTCCATACCGCCAGAGGCCAGGTCCAGGCCAGCAGCCTGGTGCTCGCCGGCAATGCCTACCTGGGCAATCTGGAGCCGGCGTTGAGCGGCAAGGTGCTACCGGCCGGCAGTTATATCATCGCCACGGAACCCTTGGACCCGGCCCTGGCCGAGACCCTGATCCCGGGTAACCGGGCGCTGTGCGATCAGCGTATCGGGCTGGATTATTATCGGATGTCGGCCGACCGCCGGTTGTTGTTCGGTGGGGCCTGTCGATACTCGGGGCGCGATCCTGGCGACATCGCGGCCTACATGCGGCCGAAGATGCTCAAGGTGTTTCCGCAGCTGGCCGGCAAGCGCATCGAGTTTCAGTGGGGCGGCATGATCGGCATCGGGGCCAACCGGCTGCCGCAGATCGGTCGCCTGGCCGCCCAACCGAACGTCTACTACGCCCAGGCCTATGCCGGGCACGGTCTCAACACCACGCACCTGGCCGCCCGGCTGCTTGCCGAGGCGATCAGTCGGCAATGCAGTCACGGCTTCGATCTGTTCGCCCGGGTGCCGCACATGAGCTTTCCCGGCGGTCAACGGCTGCGTTCTCCGCTGCTGGCGCTGGGCATGCTCTGGCACCGGTTCAAGGAGGTTGCGGGCGGCTGAGCCGGTCGGCATGCCTTCTGCTGCGCAAGGGCTATCGGGCTGCGTCCGGGCGCGCGACCTCGGCCCGGCCCAAGTGCAGGACCGGGTGCGCGGCCTCGGCCGCAGGCGACAGATAGGCCTGCTGTACGGCGGCTTATAGTGGTAAAGTCGCGCGCAATTCCCGTGTGTTGCCGGTCGGTAAGACTGGCTTGATGCAGGCTTGGGTCAAAGCCGCACGCACGGTTCTTGGAGGCTCCCGCTCAGCAATGATCTGGGGTTGCCCGACCTTACCGGCGACCACGTCTGGTATCCGGTCTGAATTTTACTGTGCGGCTCCTTCAGCTTTACATTCTGCTGCGCAGACCAAGTTTCAGACCCGCCCACTGGCGCGTCGCACTTTTCGAGATAGCCGTCCTCCATGTTTGGTTCCAACGACGACAAGAAAACCCTCGCACCTGGCGCCACGCCCGTTGTGCCGCCATCCGCCGAGAAAGCCGCGGAGAAGAAAGACCTGTTCGGCTGGTTGCGCAAGAAGCCGCAGGAGCCCGCCAGCAGTCAAGCGCCTGGTGCTGCTGAGCCCACCCCCGTGCCCGCCCCTGAGCCGCAAGCCGTCGCGGCCGCTGCGCCTGTGGTCGAGCCGGTGGTGCCGCTCGCGCCGCCGGCCGAGTCCGCAGTGGTGCCCGCGTCTGCACCCGAGCCGCAGCAGGCGCCGCGGCCTTCGCGCTTTCGCATCAATGCCGGCAGCGAAGTGCTGCATCCCGTCATTCATGTACCTGAGCCCGAGCCGGTTGCGCCGCTGGTGCCGGACGCCCCGCTGGCTGAGGTGCAGGTCGAGCAGAACAAACCGGGCGATAACCAGGGCGGCTGGTTCGCCCGCCTCAAGCTGGGCCTGTCGAAGACCAGCGCCAGCCTGGGCGAGGGCATGGCCAGCCTGTTCCTCGGCAAGAAGGCGATCGACGACGACCTGCTCGAGGAAATCGAAACCCGCCTGCTCACCGCCGACGTCGGCGTCGAGGCCACCAACCTGATCATCCAGAGCCTGACCCAGAAGGTCGCGCGCAAGCAGCTGACTGACAGTGGCGCGCTCTACCAGGCGTTGCAGGACGAACTGACCGCGCTGCTCAAGCCGGTCGAGCAGCCGCTGCAAGTCGATTCGACCAAGCAGCCCTATGTGATTCTGGTGGTCGGCGTGAACGGCGCCGGCAAGACCACCACCATCGGCAAGCTGGCGAAAAAGCTGGAGCAGGACGGCAAGAAAGTCATGCTGGCCGCCGGCGACACCTTCCGCGCCGCCGCCGTCGAGCAGTTGCAGGTGTGGGGCGAACGCAACCGGATCCCGGTGATCGCCCAGCACACCGGCGCCGACTCCGCCTCGGTGATCTTCGATGCGGTGCAGGCCGCCAAGTCCCGCGGCATGGATGTGCTGATCGCCGACACGGCCGGGCGCCTGCACACCAAAGACAACCTGATGGAAGAGCTGAAGAAGGTCCGCCGGGTGATCGGCAAGCTGGACGACACGGCGCCCCACGAGGTGCTGCTGGTGCTGGATGCCGGCACCGGGCAGAACGCGATCAACCAGGCCAAGCAGTTCAACCAGACGGTGAACCTGACCGGTCTGGTCCTGACCAAGCTGGACGGTACCGCCAAGGGCGGGGTGATCTTCGCCCTGGCCAAGCAGTTCGGCCTGCCGATCCGCTATATTGGCGTCGGCGAAGGCATCGACGATCTGCGCACCTTCGAGGCCAACGCCTTTGTCCAGGCGCTGTTTCAGTCGCGGGAGGCGTAATGATCAAGTTCGAGCAGGTCGGTAAACGTTACCCCAATGGGCACGTCGGGCTGCACGAGCTGAGCTTTCGCGTGCGCCGCGGCGAGTTTCTGTTCGTCACCGGCCACTCCGGCGCCGGCAAGAGCACCCTGCTGCGCCTGCTGCTGGCGATGGAGCGGCCGACCAGCGGCAAGCTGCTGCTGGCCGGCCAGGATCTGGGGCAGATCAGCAATGCGCAGATCCCCTACCTGCGCCGGCAGATCGGCGTGGTGTTCCAGAACCACCAGCTGCTGTTCGACCGCAGCGTGTTCGACAACGTCGCCCTGCCGCTGCAGATCCTCGGCCTGTCCAAACCGGAAATCGGCAAGCGCGTCGGCGCCGCTCTGGAGCGGGTGTCGCTGGCCGACAAGGCCGAGCAATTCCCCAGTGAACTGTCCACCGGCCAGCAGCAGCGCGTCGGCATCGCCCGCGCGGTGGTGCACCGCCCGGCCCTGCTGCTCGCCGATGAGCCGACCGGCAACCTCGATCCGCGTCTGGCCGCGGAGATCATGGGGGTGTTCGAGGACATCAATCGCCTCGGCACCAGCGTGCTGATCGCCAGTCACGACCTGGCGCTGATCGCGCGCATGCGCCACCGCATGCTGACCCTGCAACGCGGCCGCCTGATCGGCGACGGGGAGGCGGTCTGATGAGCGCTACCCGGATTCCGCCACCGCAACCGGCGCAACGCGTCGGCGCCGCGCCGAAAAAACACGAAGCGAAAACCCCGGGCGAAGAGCCGGACTTCCGCAGCCAGCTCGACGCCTGGCTGGAAAGCCACCGCGCCAGCCTGGTCGACAGCCTGCGCCGCCTGGCCAAGCAGCCGATCGGCAGCTTCTTCACCTGCCTGGTGATGGCCGTCGCCCTGAGCTTGCCGATGGGCCTGGCCCTGCTACTGGACAACGTCGAGCGTCTCGGCGGTTCCTGGCAGCGCGCCGCGCAGATCTCCCTGTTCCTCCAGATCGACGCCAGCGAGGCCGAGGGCCAGGCGTTGCGCGAGCAGATCGGCGCGATGGACGAGGTCGCCGAGGCCGAATGGATCAGCCGCGAGCAGGCCCTGGACGAATTTCAGCAGCAGTCGGGACTGGGCGAGGCGCTCAAGGAGTTGCCGGACAATCCGTTGCCGGGCGTGGTGCTGGTGACCCCCAGGGAAGTCGACAAGGTCACCCTGGAGGCCCTGCGCCTGCGGCTGGCCGAGCTGCCCAAGGTGCAGCAGGCGCAGCTCGACCTGCTCTGGGTCGAACGCCTGACGGCGATTCTCAACCTGGGCGATCGCTTCGTCTTCGGTCTGACCCTGCTGCTGGTGATGGCCCTGCTGCTGGTGATCGGCAACACCATCCGCCTGCACATCGAGAACCGCCGCACCGAGATCGAGGTGATCAAGCTGGTCGGCGGCACCGACAGCTATGTGCGCCGGCCCTTCCTCTATATGGGCGCGCTCTATGGCTTGGGCGCCGGGCTGCTGGCCTGGCTGGTGCTGGCCTATGGCCTGGGCTGGCTGAACGCCGCGGTGATCCGCCTGGCCGGGCTGTACGGCAGCGACTTCGCCCTGGCCGGCGTGCCGGCAGGCGACGGCCTGTCCTTGCTGCTCGGCGCAGTGCTGCTAGGCTATATCGGCGCCTGGCTGGCGGTCGCCCGGCACCTCAACGAATTACAGCCTAGATAGCTAAGTTATTGTTTTTATTGATATTGACTATGTGTAAGGGAACTTGTAGAAGCGTTCCTAGTCGTATTGCTCAGTGTTACACTGCGCTCGATTCGTGAGTCGGAGGAACCCAATGTCCACTTCTTTGCAACCTGTTCATGCGTTAGTCCCGGGCGCCAACCTGGAGGCTTACGTGCATGCGGTCAACTGCATACCGCTGTTGACCCCCGAGCAGGAACGCGAGCTGGCCGAGAGTCTCTATTACCAGCAGGACCTCGAAGCCGCTCGGCAAATGGTGCTCGCCCATCTGCGCTTTGTCGTGCATATCGCCCGCAGCTATTCCGGTTATGGCCTGGCCCAGGCCGACCTGATCCAGGAAGGCAACGTCGGCCTGATGAAGGCGGTCAAGCG
>RCUR01000957.1_pt1 | contig 10354 bp, 6 predicted proteins | sample 2166151 | NCBI WGS metagenome assembly RCUR01 (sample SAMN09932785, study PRJNA488358) | compost metagenome | isolation source: compost soil in an enriched community | place: Germany: Experimental Botanical Garden
CCTTTTCCAGTACGGTCGGGCCGTTGAAGTTGGTGAAGTTGGGCAGGTCGATGGCGCGCTGGGCGTCGAGCTGCCACTGGTAGAGACCGAGCAGGGTCTTGGCGTTGAAGTGGATGATCCCCGCGCCGCCCGGCGAGCCCAGGCTGGCCAGCAGGCCGCCGTTGCCGGCAGCGAACACCAGGGTCGGGCTCATGCTCGAGCGCGGGCGCTTGCCCGGCTCGACGCGGTTGGCCACCGGCCGGCCTTCGCCATCGCGTGGCGCCAGGGCGAAGTCGGTGAGCTGGTTGTTGAGCAGGAAGCCACCGGGCAGGCCGCTGCCACCGTCGGTCAGCAGGCGTGCGCCGAAGGCCTGCTCGACGCTGCTGGTCATCGCCAGCGCATTGCCCTCGGCGTCGACGATGCTGATGTGGCTGGTGCCGTACTCCTCCTGATCCGCCTGCGGCGCCCACGCCAGCGGCGTGCCGCCGGGCACGCCGTGGCGGGCCGTACCCATGCTTTGCTCGCCGATCAGCGTGGCGCGCTGCTTGAGGTAGGCGGGGGCGAGCAGGCTGCGCCAGTCGCCGGCTGGCGGCGCGACGAAGGCGGGGTCGGCGATGTACTGGGCGCGATCGGCGAACGCCAGCTTGGCGGCCTCGCTGTAGCGGTGGAGGAATTCGCTCGAGGGACGACCGTCCTGCAGCGGCTGCTCCAGCGCCGGCAGTTGCTCCAGCAGGCCGAGGATCTGCATCTGCGTCAGCTGCCCGGAGGAGGGTGGCGGGAAGCCGCACACCCGGTACTGGGCCAGCCACAGCTGGCACAGCGCCTCGCGGCGCAGCGGCTGGTAGCGCTGCAGGTCGGCCAGCTGCAGGCGGCCGGGATTGTCCGGATGCTGGCGCACCTTGCTGACCATGGCCTGCGCCACCGGGCCGGCGTAGAAGGCGGCGCTGCCGTGGCGGGCGATGCCCCGCAGCACCTGGGCCAGTGCCGGGTTGCGCAGCCGATGGCCGATCGGCAGAGCCGAGCCGTCGGCGCGGTAGTAGAAGCTGGCCGCTGCCGGGTCGCGGCGCAGCGGTGCGTCGGCGGCGAGCAGCTGGTGCAGGCGCGGACTGACCGCAAAGCCCTGCTCGGCCAGCTCGATGGCCGGCACGAACAGCACCGCCCACGGCAGCCTGCCGTGGCGGCGGTGCGCGGCCTCGAGCATCTTCACCACGCCGGGTACGCCCACCGCGCGGCCACCGGCCACCGCGTCCATGAACGCCATCGGCTGGCCGTCGCTGTTGAGGAACATCGCCTCGTCGGCATCGGCGGGCGCGGTTTCGCGGCCGTCCCAGGCATCCAGCTGTCGGCCGTCCCAGTGCAGCAGGAAGGCGCCGCCGCCGATCCCGCTGGACTGCGGTTCGACCAGACCGAGCACCATCTGCACGGCAATCGCCGCATCCACGGCGCTGCCGCCGGCCTGCAGGATCTGCCGGCCGGCCTCGGCGGCCAGCGGGTTGGCGGCGGCCACGGCGTAGCGCTGCAACTGCCAGCCGGGCTTGGCCTGGTAGCCGCTGGCGGCTTCCGGCTGGATCGGGCGGATCTCCAGGGTCGGTTCACGGTCGCGGGTGCAGGCAGTGAGCAGCAGGGTGACGCTCAGGCCGAGCGCACAGCGCAGCAGCCGGGGGTGGCGCGGGATCACGGCTTATTCCTTGTGCGGATTCAGCGAGGCATGCATCTGCGCCTCTGCCTGGGCTCCTTTCGCGGGCGGCTGGCAGGCGGTGGCCTCGGCCAGCAGGTAGGGCTGCAGCAGCGGCATCATGCCCTTGAGCGTCTGCACCGGCAACGCCGAGGTGAAGCTGAAGCGCTCCGACTGCTCGCCGGCGACATAGGCGGTGAGGGTGCCGAAATGCCGTGGGCCGAGGAAGAACACGAAGGTGGCGGTACGGTTGCGTGCCGTCGAGCTGGACACCCAGCCGCTGCGGGTCACCGTTTCGATGCGGTTGTCGCCGGTGCCGGTCTTGCCGCCGACCACCAGTGGCTGACCGTCGGCCTGCTTCAGTACGCCCTTGAGCCGGCGTGCGGTGCCGTTTTCCACCACGTCGGCGACCGCACTGCGCAGGGCGGTGGCGACCTCGGGCAACATCACTCGCTCGCCGCGGGTCCGCTCGCGCTGCAGGCGGGTTTCGTAGGGGGTGCCGAGGGCGAAGTGCAGGTTGTCGATGCGCACGGTGGGCAGGCGCACGCCGTTGTTGATGATGATCCCCATCAGTTCGGCCAGCGCCGCCGGGCGATCGCCCGAACTGCCCAGTGCGCTGGCCAGCGACGGCACCATGTGCTCGAAGGGGAAGCCCAGGCGCGCCCAGCGCTGGTGCAGGTCGGTGAAGGCCTCGACCTCGATCATGGTGCGCATGCGGCTGTCGCGGGCGCTGCGGTGACGGCTCTTGAACAGCCAGCCGTAGACCTCCTGGCGCTCGTCGCGGCTGGCCTCGACCATCTCGCTGAACTTGGCCTGCGGGTTCTGCATGCGGTAGCTGATCAGCCACAGCTCCAGCGGGTGCACGCGGGCGATGTAGCCCTGGTCCGGCAGGTTGAAGGCGTTCGGGCCGTAACGGTAGTAGTAGTCCTCGAGCTTCTTCGGCGTCGGCAACAGTTTCTTGCCCAGGCGCGCTTCCATGACCTGACGGAACTCCTCCAGGCTGGCCTCCGGGTAGAGGTAGCGATGGATGGCGGCCAGGCGCGACTGACTCAGGCGCAGGCCTTCGAGCAGGCTGTCGAACATCTCCTGCGGAGCCTTGTCGCGGTACTTGCGCCAGAAGCGCTGGAGGAACACCGTGCCTTCCTTGTCGGCGAAGCGGGTCAGGTACTCGAGACGGCGCGGGTCCTTGTCGTCGGTGAGCATCTGCACGCTGTTGGGCATCTGGTAGGTGCTGTAGCGCACCACGTCGCGCAGGATGCGCACGAACGGCAGGTTGAGCGATTCGCGCAGCGACTCGCGCACGGTCGCCCGGCGGCCGTTGTCTTCCTTGCGGAAGTTGTTGAAGGTGTGTGCGCCGCCGCCGGTGAAGAAGGTCTCGCCGGGACTGGCCGAATACTTGCGCTCCAGGGCCGCGTCGAGCATCTGCTCCAGACTGGCCTGCGGCGTCACCCGCAGGTAGTCGAGCGCCCAGCGACTGAGGTTGTCGCGCTCGTTGGTGGCGTGATACAGCGCGCGCAGTTCGGCCACGGTCTTGCCGGCATGGCGCTGGTGCAGCTCGGCGACCATCTCCAGATAGGTGGCCAGCACCCGCAGCTTGGCGGTGGAGCCCAGCTCCAGCTTGCTGCCCTCGTTGATGTCGAACGGCTGGCCGGTGGTGTCGGTCTGCACGCGCACGCGGTTGCCGTTGGCGCCGCGCTCGAACAGGGTGAAGCTGTAGCGCACGTCGCCGGTCAGTTGCGGGCTGAGCAGGCGCTCGCCGAACAGGCCGACCTGCTCGGCGAACGCCGGGTCGGCCAGCTTGGCCAGATAGTCGCTGACCGCCTGCTGCAGGGGCTGGTTGAGGGTCGCATCGACCGACAGATCCAGGCGGTCGAGGTCGTACAGCGGCATGCCCAAGTGCCGCACCAGGCGCGTGCGGATGGCATTGATGCCCTTGTCGCTGGCCACCGGCGGCAGCGCCGGATCGGTGGCCGGATTGCGGAACGCCAGCTGCTGGGCCAGCGCGGCATCACGCAGCGGCTCGCTGATCACCCCGGCGCTGGCCAGCACGCGCAGGTGGCTGTCGGTCAGTTCGGCCAGCTCGGCGCGGCCACCGGTCAGGTACCAGGAGGGGCGGCGCTGGGCGATCATCAGTGCCAGCACCTGGCGCAAGGCCAGGCCCTGCTCGGCCATGCTGATTCCCTCTCCGCCAGCCAGCGCCCGGTTGCTCCGCGCGAAGTCGGCGCCGAACCATACCCACAGGCCGTCACCGACGCCATGCACCTCGCCGTAGCCGGGGGCGGCGGACAGCGGCACGCTGTTGATGTAGTCGTGGACGATCTTCTGGCGCAGGGGCAGGGTCGCGCGGCCCTCGTGGTAGGCGCGGATGCTGGCCGAGAGCATTTGCCGCAGCTTCTCAGGCGCGTTGATCGTGCGCCCCTCCAGCGAGTGGCGGAACTTCTCGATCTGGGTGGCCAGGGTGCTGCCACCGGCCGAGTCGGTATCGGCGTTCAGCTTGCTGGCCAACTGGGTCCAGGCGGCTACGAGGAAGCGCGGCCAGTCCACGGCCGGGTTCTGCGTCACCTGCTCGGTGTCGAGCAGATGACGGTTCTCAATGAACAGCAGGCTCGCCACCATCAGCGGTGGAATCTCGGCGAAGGTGCCGTAATGGCGCTGCGGGTGGCGGAAGTTGAACATCGAGGTGCCACGGCAGTCGCTGATATCCAGGCCGGCGAGGGTCTTTTCCCGGTAGGGCGGATTCAGGCCGTAACCGGTGTACTCGAGCAACGGCGGGGAAAAGCGTACCTGGCGTTCGACCTCGAAGCCCTGGGCCTTGAGCTTGTCGATGAACTCCGGGAGGCCGACATAGCCCAGGCGCTGGTCGAACGGTCCGTGCTGCGGATAGCGGATGGCATCGCTGGGGCCGGGCTCGATGCGAAATTTCAGCTTGGCCGACCAGTCGCTGAGCAGACGCGACTGCCATTCGGAGGTCTGCGCCTCGCGGGCGGCCAGCATGCCGACAGCCACCGCCGCGGCCAGCAGCGCCAGGGAAAAGCCCCCACGGACCCACCAGATGCGGCGTTTGCTTGCCGTCGTAGACTTGTATCGCTCGGGAGAAACCACCGCTTCGACGACGGATGAAGACTGCTCGGGGGCACCCATGGCGGTTCTGTCCATGAAATAGGTTTTTATCGTGTACAGGCAACAGCTTAGCCTTATTCGTCAGCGGCTGCCTGCGAGCCGCGCCACACAGCGATATCATGCCGGCCGCTGTTCGTCGGATTGTTGCAGTCGGTCCGGTTTGTCCGTACGGAGTATCGCCAAGCGCCTTCGACTGGCTGGACGAGCGGAATGCCTTGTTCGGTCTTTCTGTGGCTGCTGCCGGGCTGGCGCGTGCTCCCCGCCGTGCCCTCAGTCTAGTGGCCGCACCGCCTGCAACTCGCGGATCGGTGTGCTCGCCGCCAGGCGCAGGCAATCGAGCAGTTCCAGGGTGGAGCTGTCCTGCAGCGGCTCGTCGCGCCAGCACATGCCGATCGAACCTTCGGCGTCCAGTTCGAAGTTCAGCGGCGCAAGCAGGCCGCGGGCGATGAAGTGTTCGGCGACCCGTCCGGAGGCGACCGAGAGCATGTCGCTGTTCTGCAGCAGCCACAGGTTGGCCATCAGCGAGGACGACTCGACCCGGCAGGGCAGGGGTTTGAGGCCGGCATTGGCCAGCGCGGTGTCCAGGCGCGAACGGATCGGCGTGCCTTCCGGCCAGATCAGCCAGTCGTGGGCGTACAGGTCCTCCCAGTCCAGCTCGCGGCGGCCGCTCAGCGGGTGGCCGGGGCGGGCCACCACGCGCATCGGCTCGCTGTGCAGCCGCTCGCTGCACAGGCTGGCGCGTGGCTGGTAGTTGTCCAGGCGGCCGACCACCACGTCCAGCTGGCCCTGCTCGAGCTTGTCGAGCAGGGCGTTCATGGTGCTTTCCTGCAGCTGCACCCGCGCCCGCGGATGGCGGCGCAGGAAGTAGGTGATGGCATCCGGAACCAGGCTGGGCGCGGCGGCTGGCGAGGTTCCCAGCGCCACGCTGCGCGAGTCGCCCTCCTGCAGCACCTCCAGGTTGTGCTGGGCGCGGGCCATCTCGCTGAGGATGCGCCGGGCGTGGCCAAGCAGCAGCTGGCCGTGGGCGGTGGGCTTCAGGCCGCGGGCGTGGCGCTCGAACAGCGCGGCGCCGACATCCTCCTCCAGCTCCTTGAGCCATTTCGACAGCCCCGGCTGGGTGGTGTGGGCGATGCGCGCGGTGTCGCTGAGGCTGCCGGTTTCGGCCAGGCTGACCAGCAGATGCAGGTGACGCAGGCGCAGGCGGCGGCTCCAGTCGATCACTGACGTATACCTTTAAGTGTATGGGGGCATCTCAAAATATCATTATTCCAGTATGGCTTGGCGGCGAATAATCAGGCCATGGACGAGGCCGGCACAACAGTCGCCCGGTTTCTCGGCAGGTGCTGCTTCGCGGCGTGACCCGAAGCGCGTTCTTCGATTTGCCCAAGGTGATAGGGAATGCATAACAAAGACAATATCAGCGCAGCCCGGGCGGACTTCTACCGCCGCATCGACACCCAGGACCTGTTCCCGCTGTGGGAGCAGTTGCACAACCTGGTTCCGCTGGAGCCGACCGGCGGCTGCGTGCCGGCGCACTGGTCCTACAAAGCCCTGCGCCCGAGCCTGATGGAAGCTGGCGAGCTGATCACCGCCGAGGAGGCCATCCGCCGCGTGCTGGTGCTGGAGAACCCGGCGATCCGCGGCCAGGCCGCCATTACCAACACCCTGTACGCCGGCCTGCAGCTGATCATGCCGGGCGAGATCGCCCCCAGCCACCGCCACAGCCAGTCGGCCCTGCGCTTCGTGGTCGAGGGCCGCGGCGCCTACACCGCGGTGGACGGCGAGCGCGCCACCATGGCGCCGGGCGACTTCATCATCACCCCGTCCTGGACCTGGCACGACCACGGCAACCCGGTCGAGGCCGAAGGCGGCGAGCCGGTGGTCTGGCTGGATGGCCTGGACATCCCGATGGTGCGTTTCTTCGGCGCCACCTTCGCCGAGAACTACCCGCAGGCCGAGCAGCCGCTGACCCGCCCGGAGGGCAACAGCTTCGCCCGCTTCGGCAACAACATGCTGCCGCTGCGTCACCAGCCCAAGGGGCTGACCTCGCCGATCTTCAGCTACCCCTATGCGCGCACCCGCGAGGCGCTGGAAACCCTGCTGCGCCAGGACGAGGTGGATGCCTGGGACGGCGTCAAGTTGCGCTACGTCAACCCGGTCACCGGCGGCTGGCCGATGCCGACCATCGCCACCTTCATGCAGCTGCTGCCCAAGGGCTTCCGCGGCCAGACCTACCGCAGCACCGACGCCAGCGTGTTCTCCGTGGTGGAGGGCAAGGGCAGCGTGCAGGTGGGCGAGCAGCGCTTCGAATTCGAGGCCAAGGACATCTTTGTCGTGCCGACCTGGGCGCCGGTGAGCTTCCAGGCGGACGAGGATTGCGTGCTGTTCAGCTACTCCGACCGTCCGGTTCAGGAAGCGCTCGGCATCCTGCGCGAATCGCGCGAAAACCACTGACTTTTGGAGTCGACGATGACCTATGTGATCCAACCGCCGGCACAGGCCAGCCTGCCGGTCGCCGGCAGCGGCCAGCAATTCCCAGTTCGCCGCGTCTACTGCGTGGGCCGCAACTACGCCGCCCACGCCCGCGAGATGGGCTTCGATCCGGACCGCGAGCCGCCGTTCTTCTTCTGCAAGCCGGCCGACGCCGTGGTGCCGGTGGCCAAGGGCCAGGTTCTGGAGCTGGACTATCCGGTGGAAACCAGCAACTACCACTACGAGATCGAGCTGGTGGTGGCCATCGGCAAGGGCGGCCGCGACATCCCCCAGGAGCAGGCCAACGAGCACGTCTGGGGCTACGCGGTGGGTCTGGACATGACCCGCCGCGACCGCCAGATGCAGATGCGCGAGATGGGCCGTCCGTGGGAGCTGGGCAAGGCCTTCGACCGCTCGGCGCCGATCGGCCCGCTGTATCCGGCCAGCGACGTCGGCCACCCCCAGCAGGCCGGCATCTGGCTGCAGGTCAATGGCAGCGACAAGCAGCGCAGCGACATCGACAAGCTGATCTGGTCGGTGCCGGAAACCATCGCCTACCTGTCGCGCTTCTTCGAGCTGCAGCCGGGCGACCTGATCATGACCGGCACCCCCGAAGGCGTCGGCCCGGTGGTCAAGGGCGACCTGATGGTCGGCGGCGTCGACGGGCTGGGCGAGATCCAGGCGCGCGTCATCTAAGCGTTCAGGCACCACCCACGGGACCAACACTTTTCTTCCGGGCGACCGCCTTGCGCTCGCCCAAGGGGGAGGCTGCGCCAGCGAAACGCTGGCAGCGCGTGGCTGGCGCGGCGGTTTGTCCAGGGTGGCCCGGGTGGGCCTTTGCAAGCAGGAGTGCATGTCGTGCAGCTCTACAGTTTCTTCAACAGTTCGACCTCCTACCGGGTGCGCATCGCCCTGGCCCTCAAGGGTCTCGATTACGCCTGTCAGGGGGTCAACCTGCGCAGCGGCGAGCAGCGCTCGGCCGCGCACCGCGAGCTGAATCCGGCAGCCGGCGTGCCGGTGCTGGTGACCGACGACGGCGAGCTGCTCAGCCAGTCGCTGGCGATCATCGACTACCTCGACGCCGTGCAGCCGGCGCCTCGTCTGCTGCCGGCCGAGCCACTGGTGCGGATGCGCGTGCTGGAGATCGCCAACCTGATCGCCTGCGACATCCACCCGGTCAACAACGTGCGGGTGCTCAACTACCTGCAGCGCGAACTGGACGTGAGCGCCGCGCAGAAGGACGCCTGGTACGGCCACTGGGTGGCCGAGGGCCTGGCTGCAGTCGAGGAACTGCTGCAACGCCATGGCAGTGCTCCCTACTGCTTCGGCGCGCAACCGAGCCTGGCCGACTGCTGCCTGGTGCCGCAGGTGGCCAATGCCCAGCGCATGGGCTGCGATCTGGCGCCCTATCCGCGGGTCATGGCGGTGTACCGCCACTGCCTGGCGCAGCCGGCCTTCCAGGCCGCCGCCCCGGCGCAGCAACCCGACTTCATTGCTTGAAGCCGCCGGTGCCTTCGCGCCGGTGAAGCGACCTTGCCACGCCCGTACCCGTTCGGGGCGGCGTATTTCCCACGATGGAGAACAGGCAGTCATGAGTGCACAACAAAAACAACAATCGGTGATCATCATCGGTGGCGGCATCGGCGGTCTGGCCGCTGCCCAGGCGCTGACCCAGCAGGGCATCCGCGTGCTGCTGCTGGAGCAGGCCGCGGAGATCGGCGAGATCGGCGCCGGCATCCAGCTCGGCCCGAATGCCTACTCGGCGCTTGACGCCCTCGGCGCCGGCGAGGCTGCGCGCAACCGCTCGGTGTTCACCGACCACCTGACCATGATGGACGCTGTCGACGGCAGCCAGGTCGGCCGCATCGAGGTGGGCGAGGCCTTCCGCCAGCGCTTCGGCAACCCCTACGGTGTGATCCACCGCGCCGACATCCACCTGTCGATCCTCGAGGCGGTGGAAAAGAACCCGCTAGTCAGCTTCAAGACCTCGACGCGCATCGAGAAGATGGAGCTGCACGACAACGGCGTGGTACTGACCGACAGCAACGGCAACTCCTACGAGGCTGATGCGGTGATCGGCGCCGACGGCGTGCGCTCGGTGGTGCGTCAGCAGCTGATCGGCGATCCGCCACGCGTCACCGGCCACGTGGTCTACCGCGCCGTGGTCGACGTCGAGGACATGCCCGAGGACCTGCGCATCAACGCCCCGGTGCTGTGGGCCGGCCCGCGCTGCCACCTGGTGCACTACCCGCTGCGCGGCGGCAAGCAGTACAACCTGGTGGTGACCTTCCACAGCCGCAACCAGGAAGAGTGGGGGGTAACCGACGGCAGCAAGGAGGAAGTGCTGTCCTACTTCGAGGGCATCCACGAGCGCCCGCGGCGGATGCTCGACCGTCCGACCTCCTGGCGGCGCTGGGCCACCGCCGACCGCGAGCCGGTGGAGCAGTGGGGCCAGGGCTGCGCGACCATCCTCGGCGATGCCGCCCACCCGATGACCCAGTACCTGGCCCAGGGTGCCTGCATGGCCCTGGAGGATGCGGTGACCCTCGGCCAGGCGATCAAGACCTGCGGCAACGACCTGCAGGCCGCCTTCCGCCTGTACGAGTCGGTGCGCATCCCGCGTACCGCCCGGGTGGTCTGGTCGGCCCGCGAGATGGGCCGCCTCTACCACGCCAAGGGCGTCGAGCGGCAGGTGCGCAACCAGCTCTGGCAGGGCCGCAGCCAGGAGCAGTTCTACGACGCCATGCAGTGGCTGTACGGCTGGAACATCGACAACTGCCTGAACGGAGCCAGGTAACGGTGCAGCCGAGGGCTCCGCTGGCCTGGCGGAGCCCTCGGCAACCCCGCCGGCAGAGTCCCCGGGACTGGGTTTGCGGCCCGCCCGGGGGCTTTCGAACATCGAAAAAACCAGGGTTATAACAATGACAATTACCCGTCGTCTCGCTGCCCGCAGCGGACTTTCCCTCGTCGCCTGCTCCGTACTGGTGGCGACCTGTGCCCAGGCCGAAGTCGCCGACAGTGGCTTCTTCCAGGACGCCACGGCGACCCTGACCGCGCGCAACTACTACTTCAGCCGCGACTTCCGCGACGTTCCCGCGACGGCCCAGT
>RCUR01000959.1_pt1 | contig 10351 bp, 10 predicted proteins | sample 2166151 | NCBI WGS metagenome assembly RCUR01 (sample SAMN09932785, study PRJNA488358) | compost metagenome | isolation source: compost soil in an enriched community | place: Germany: Experimental Botanical Garden
AGGGTTATCTGGAATTTCCGTTCCGCCGCACCCTCAGTCGATTGCAGGAAATGCAACTGCAGCGGTTTGCCGAAGTTTGATCGGGATTTGATCGGGAGCAGCGAACATGAATCAGCCCCTGTCACACCATTTGCTGACCATGGCCTATCAGAACGCCTGGGCCAATCACCGACTGGCCAAGGCCTGGCGTCAGTTGAGCCCGCAGGAACTGAGCGCATCCCGGGTCAGCTTCTTCCCGACGATCCGCGCCACGCTCAACCACATCCTCACCTGTGACTGGTTTTATGTGGACGCCCTGGAGCGCGAACTGCGCGGCGACGATCCGCATCCCGATTGCCGGGTGTTTTTCAAGGAAGACGAACCCTGCCTCATGGCAATGGATCTGGTTGGCGAACAGGCCCACGTCGACCGCCGGTTGATCGCCTACTGCGAGCAGATGCGCGACGCCGACCTGGGCAAAATCGTGACCATCGCCCGCGACACCCCGCAACACGACAGTCGCTTGCGCCTGCTGTCCCATTTGTTTGAACACCAGATCCATCACCGCGGCCAGATTCACGCCATGCTCAGCGGCACCTCGGTCCAGCCACCGCAACTCGACGAGTTTTTCTGCGCCGGAGAGTCGCACTTGCGCGCCGAGGATTTTGCCGAGCTGGGATGGACCGAAGCCTTGATCTGGGGCGCTTGAGCGCCAAAAATTTGCGCGGTTGCGATTGTCGGTACCACGGTGCTCGCGCTATGGTCTGCCGGCACTTCAGCGTGAAATACATGCTGGGGGCTACTTCATGTGTGATCGAGGATGGAAATGGACTCCGCAGAAATTCTTGTGCTTCAGGCCAGTTACACCAATCCGGTGCATGCCGAGGCTATTTGTCTGGTGTTGAACCACTACGCCGAGGACCCGATGGGGGGCGGCCAGCCGTTGCCGGCCCATGTTCTGGAGCAACTCCCGGCAGAACTTGCCCGGCGTCCTCACGCCTTCAGTGTGCTGGCCTTTGTCGGTGGCGAGCCGGCCGGGCTGGTCAATTGCTTCGAGGGGTTCTCGACGTTTGCCTGCCGGCCGCTGGTCAATGTGCATGATGTGTCGGTGGTGAAAAAATTTCGCGGCCTGGGCTTGAGCCAGAAGATGCTGCAAAAGGTCGAGGACATCGCCCGTCAACGTGGCTGCTGCAAGCTCACCCTGGAAGTGCTGGAAGGCAATGCCGTGGCCCAGGGTTCCTATGAAAAAGCCGGTTTCGCCGCCGGCATGTTCGACCCGGCCCATGGACGGATGCTGTTCTGGACCAAGAGCCTCTGATTCAACAGGCAAAAAAAGGGCGTCCATCAGGACGCCCGACAGTCTTCTACCTAGAACTGCAATCAGACGGCCATGGATCATTTCGGTCTGTAGGTTTCAGTCATTTGTGCGGTTTGATCGTCCGGAACCCGCAGTTCAATGCTTTGGATGGGGTGGCCCAGGGCTTCTTGCTGGGCCAGTCGCAGGCTTTCGTAGTAATAGCGCATGCGTTCGGCCCCACCTTCGGCAAAAGCACTGGTTGAGCCCAAGGCCATCAGGCCGGCGAGAATCATTGCGGTGCGTTTCATGGTTTGCCTCCCACTACAGATGTCGGATGCCTTTCGTCCATGAATCAATGAAGCAGTGTCGAAATGGCATTATCCGCCGATTCGGTTAATTGGGAATCAACTTCACCAACGACCTGCATGGCTGCAACGGGAGCATGAAAAAGGGGCCGGAACCGGCCCCTGAAAGGATTACTGCTGAACGACAGTCGGTGGCGTTTTGGGCTTCATCAAGCTGAAGTCGATCAGCGCACGCTGCTGACGCTCATACGGGTTGCCGATCATCAATGGCCGGGCCTTGAAGCTGTCACTGACCAGGCTTTTGCTGCGATCGAGTTCGTCGAAGCTCAGGCCCGCCAGGTCGGCCCAGGTGTGAATCAGGTGCGAGCTGCTGTAAGGGCGCGAGAGATCACCCGCGAGGTTCCAGTCATGGGTTGCGCGCCATTTCGGCGATGCCCAGGCCATGAACGGAATGGTGTACATCGGTGCTGTCGGCTTGTTCTCGTTGCGCCCCAGGGTGCTGTGGCCCACGGAATCGAACACGTCTTCGCCATGGTCGGAGAGGTACAGCAGGAAGCCGTTCGGGTCGGTCCTGGCGTAGTCCTTGATCAGGCTGGACACCACGAAGTCGTTGTACAGCACGGCATTGTCGTAGCTGTTGTACGTCGGCAACTGGTCATCGCGAATGCCGGCAGGCACGCCGTCACGGTCCTGGAACTTGTCGAAGGTCGACGGGTAGCGGTACTGGTAGCTCATGTGCGTGCCGAGCAAATGCACGACGATGAGTTTGCGCGGTGCCCCGTCGGCCAGGGCCTTGTTGAAGGGCTCGATCACGTCGCCATCGTACTGGGCGGCGTTCTGGTTGCGGTTGTTGTTCAGGTACACCTGCTCGTCGGCCTGTTCGGAGAAGGTCGTGAGCATGGTGTTGCGCTTGGTCATGGTCTGCTGGTTGGTGATCCAGAAGGTCTTGTAGCCCGCCTGTTTCATCATGCTGACCAGCGATGGCGTCGACAGGTACAGGTCCGGGTTTTCTTCGTCGGCGAAGGTCAGGACCTGCTGCAGCGCCTCAATGGTGTAGGGGCGCGGCGTAATGACGTTGTCGAAAACGTCCAGTTGATCCTTGAGCTTGTCCAGTTCCGGCGTGGTTGCCCGGGGGTAGCCGTACAGGCTCATGCGCTGACGGTTGGTGGACTCACCGATCACCAGCACCAGGGTCGCAGGCTGGTTGGCCATCGCGTCCTTGAGGTTGTGCAAGGGGGGAATCTTGCTGGCGCTGTCGAGCATGTCCTGCATGCCGGCCAGGGTTTCCAGGTAACGGTGATAGGCCACGGCCATCTGCCATGGCACCGCCGGCTCGATGCGGGTTTCGAACTTGTCGAAGCCTTCGGCGAAACTGCCGGTGCGTGAGGTTTGCTTGATCAGCGGATAACCGACTACCGCCACGACAATGGCCACCGCGGCCACGATTGCCTTGCCACGGGGCAGGTACACCGGGCGCAGGCGTGTCCACAGGAACCAGGAAAAAGCGGTGTGTGCCAGGAACGCCGGCACCATCCACCAGGCAAAGTACTGGGTCATGTACTCGCCGGCTTCAGCCACGTTCGACTCGAACATGATGAAGATGACGCTCTGGGAAAACTCCTGCTGATAAATGAAGAAGTAACCCAGGCTCGCCATGGAGCACGCCCACAGTACGACGCCGATCACGGCAGCCATGACGCGGGTTTGCCGGGGGAACAGCAACATCGGCGCCAGCCAGAAGGCGCTCATGACGAAGGCCTGGCGGAATCCGCTAAAGCCGGAGGTGCCAGTCAACTGGATGAGTAGTTGGGTGATGCCGGAAAAGTACCAGAAGAATACAAACAGCCAGACAAATCCGGCCCAATCAAAACCTGCCGCAGTCGTGTTGCTGCGTTTAAACAAAGACATTCAGCGCTCCAGCCGAGAGTTCACTACCACCGCCGGGACTTGGATATCACGGACGACGAACGAGGGCCGCGCGGAATCGGGCGACCTAAACGAGTAATTGTCGTGTAACAATTGTGAAAATTTTGTGAGTTGCCAGGGGTGGCAGGGCGTGAGCCGGTGCGGAAGCAGTGCAGACTGCTCCCGCTTCAAAGGAGGGGGTCAGGCGAATGGGGTGTGTTGCACCACAGCCAGGGGCTGCACTTGATTGGTTTGCAGCAGCAGCCGCAATTGTGCCAGTTCCTGCTTCAACTGATCGCGTTCGTCTTTCAACTGGCGCAATTCATCGCGACGGATTGTGACGTAAAGGGTTTGTGCTGGCAGTGCGGTATGTACTGTGCCCATTGCTCACCTCGCAAATGGCGTGTCTCAACTGTAGGTACGCCTCGAAATCCGGGGCTGACCTACTATCGGCGCCAATTTTGATTTCTTTTGCCCCCAAAGGGAACTTTTTTATTTTTCATGGTCGTTGTGTCTTCGGCACGATTCCCGACGTTATCCATCAGGATCGGGCACAATGCCCGGAAACTTCACGCCAACGCTCTGGACTAACCTCATGAGTCGCGTTGGGCTATAACCTTTGACACACATTTATTTGTAGTAGGGAGCATCAGCACATGCAACTCGGGATTATTGGACTGGGCCGCATGGGCGGCAATATTGCGCGGCGCCTGATGCTCAACGGGCACACCACCGTTGTTTACGATCGCAATACCGCCTTTGTCGAAGCCTTGGCTACAGAGGGCTCCACGGGCGTCACCGATCTGCCGGCGCTGGTCGCCGGCCTGGCCAGGCCGCGTGCGGTCTGGGTCATGCTGCCAGCTGGCGCGCCGACCGAAGAAACCATCGACACCCTGAGCACCTTGCTCGAAGCCGGCGACACCATCATCGACGGCGGCAACACCTTCTATAAGGACGATATCCGCCGGGCCAAGGCCCTGTCGGAAAAAGGCCTGCACTACATCGACGTCGGTACGTCCGGCGGTGTCTGGGGCCTGGAGCGCGGTTACTGCATGATGATCGGCGGCGATGCCGAGACTGTTAAGCGCCTCGACCCGCTGTTCGCAACCCTGGCCCCTGGCCTGGGCGACATCCCGCGCACCAAGGACCGCAAGTCCGACGACGATCGTGCCGAGCGTGGTTACATTCATGCAGGTCCGGCCGGTTCCGGGCACTTCGTGAAGATGATCCACAACGGCATCGAATACGGAATGATGCAGGCCTTCGCCGAGGGCTTCGACATCCTCAAGACCAAAAACAGCGAGAGCCTGCCGCAAGACCAGCGTTTCGACCTGAACGTCGCCGACATCGCCGAAGTCTGGCGTCGTGGCAGCGTGGTGTCCTCGTGGTTGCTCGACCTGACGGCCGACGCCCTGGCCAGTGATCCGAAGCTCGACGGTTTCTCCGGGTCGGTGGCCGACAGCGGTGAAGGCCGCTGGACCATCGAGGCGGCAATGGAGCAAGCGGTGCCGGTGCCGGTGCTGTCGAACTCGCTGTTTTCCCGCTACCGCTCGCGCGGCCAGGGCACCTTTGGCGACAAGGTTCTCTCGGCCCAGCGCTTCGGCTTCGGCGGCCATGTGGAGACCTCGAAAAAATGACCCACGCGATCCGCAGGAAATCCAAGGCTGAACCCGCGCCGCCGACCACGCTGTTCCTGTTCGGCGCCCACGGCGATCTGGTCAAGCGCCTGCTGATGCCGGCGCTGTACAATCTCAGCCGTGACGGTTTACTCGGGAATGGACTGCGGATCATCGGCGTTGACCACAACGCCATCAGCGATGAAGGCTTCGCGAAAAAACTCGAAGACTTCATCCGCAACGAGGTGGCCACCAGGACCGGCAAGGGCGATCAAGCCCTTGACCCGGCGCTGTGGGCCAAACTCGCCAAAGGCATCAGCTACGTCCAGGGCGATTTCCTGGACGACAGCACTTATCAAGCGCTGGCGGCGAAAATCGCCGACAGCGGTACCGGCAATGCGGTGTTCTACCTGGCCACCGCGCCGCGTTTCTTCAGTGAAGTGGTGCGCCGCCTCGGCTCGGCCGGCTTGCTGGAAGAAACCCCCGAGGCTTTCAGAAGGGTGGTGATCGAAAAACCCTTCGGTTCCGACCTGCATACGGCCGAAGCCTTGAACGCTTGCCTGCTCAAGGTGATGACGGAAAAGCAGATCTACCGCATCGACCATTACCTGGGCAAGGAGACCGTACAGAACATCCTGGTCAGCCGGTTCTCCAACAGCCTGTTCGAAGCGTTCTGGAACAATCACTACATCGACCACGTGCAGATCACCGCCGCCGAAACCGTCGGCGTGGAAACCCGTGGCAGTTTCTATGAGCACACCGGCGCGCTGCGGGACATGGTGCCCAATCACCTGTTCCAGTTGCTGGCGATGGTGGCGATGGAGCCGCCCGCCGCGTTCGGCGCCGATGCGGTGCGCGGCGAGAAAGCCAAGGTCGTTGGCGCGATCAGGCCCTGGACGGTGGAGGAAGCCCGCGCCAACTCGGTGCGCGGCCAATACACCTCCGGTGAGATCGACGGCAAGGCACTGCCGGGCTATCGCCAGGAAAACAACGTCGCCCCCGACAGCAATACCGAAACCTATGTGGCCCTCAAGGTCATGATCGATAACTGGCGCTGGGTCGGGGTGCCGTTCTACCTGCGCACCGGCAAGCGCATGAGCGTGCGTGACACCGAGATCGTGATCTGCTTCAAGCCGGCGCCCTATGCGCAGTTCCGCGATACCGAGGTCGATGAGCTGCAGCCGACCTATTTGCGCATTCAGATCCAGCCGAACGAAGGCATGTGGTTCGACCTGCTGGCCAAGCGTCCCGGCCAGGCCTTGAAAATGGACAACATCGAGCTGGGGTTCGCCTACAAGGACTTCTTCGAGATGCAGCCGTCCACCGGCTACGAAACCCTGATCTACGATTGCCTGACGGGTGACCAGACGCTGTTCCAGCGCGCCGACAACATCGAAAACGGCTGGCGCGCCGTGCAGCCGTTCCTGGATGCCTGGCAGCAGGATTCCAGCGTGCAGAGCTACGCTGCCGGGGAAAACGGCCCCAAGGCCGGCGAAGAACTGCTCACCCGTGACGGTCGCGTCTGGCACCGCCTCGGATAACACCTATCTTCTGTGGGAGCGAGCTTTTGTGGCGAGGGGGCTTGCCCCCGTTCGGCTGCGAAGCAGTCGCCATTTCATCACTCGGTGTACCTGCTACAGCGTAGTAGTAGGTTTTGGGGCCGCTGCGCAGCCAACGGGGGCAAGCCCCCTCGCCACAAAGGCTCGGCGGTGTCAGAGCCAGTAGCTCACCGCATACCACCCGAGCAAGCCCATCACCACGGTGTACGGCAGCGCCATCCAGACCATCCGCCCGTACGACAGACGCACCAGCGGTGCAATCGCCGAGGTCAGCAGGAACAGAAACGCCGCCTGACCGTTGGGCGTCGCCACGCTCGGCAGGTTGGTACCGGTATTGATCGCAATCGCCAGGGTTTCGAAGTGCTCACGGGTCATCTCACCCGCCATGAACGCGCGCTTCACTTCGGTGATGTAAATGGTTGCCACGAACACGTTGTCGCTGATGGCGGACAGCAGGCCGTTGGCAATGAACAGCATGCCCGGTTGTTGGTCTGCCGGGAGCGTCAGCACCCAGTGGATCAGTGGGGCGAACAGTTGCTGGTCGTGAATCACCGCGACCACGGCGAAAAACACCACCAACAATGAGGTGAACGGCATGGCGTCCTTGAACGCTGTGCCCAGGCGGTGTTCGTCGGTGATGCCGGTAAAGGCGGTAATCAACACGATCACCATCAAACCGATCAAACCCACTTCGGCGATGTGGAACGCCAGCCCGGCAATCAGAATCAATGCGGCAAAGCCTTGCACCAGTAGCGCTGCACCTTGGCGCGTGGTGCGCTCGGCATTGTCTTCGGCGGCGTAGTTGGCCAGCACCGCACGGACGTTATCCGGCAGCAGCGTGCCGTATCCGAACCAGCGCAGCTTTTCCAGCAGGACGCAGGTTACCAGCCCGGCAACCAGTACCGGCAGGGATACCGGCGCAACCCGGGTAAAGAACTCAGCGAAGTGCCAGCCCATTTCATGGCCGATCAGCAGGTTCTGCGGTTCACCGACCAGCGTACAGACACCGCCCAGCGCGGTGCCCACGGCGCCGTGCATCAGCAGGCTGCGCAGGAAGGCGCGGAACTGTTCCAGATCACCGTGATGCAGGGTGGGCAGATGTTGGTCGTCGCTGAACTCGCTGTCCTGGCGCGGATCGTTGCCCGAGGCGACGCGGTGATACACCGAGTAAAAACCTACGGCGGCACTGATGATCACGGCGGTCACAGTCAAGGCATCGAGGAACGCCGACAGAAAGGCCGACAGAAAGCAGAACATCAGGGCCAGCAGGGCCTTGGAGCGGACCCCGAGCAGCAGGCGCGAAAACAGGTACAGCAACAGGTCCTTCATGAAATAGATACCGGCCACCATGAACATCAGCAGCAGGATCACCGGGAAGTTGTGCAGCAACTCGTCGTACAGCGCCTGGGGCGTGGTCATCTTCAGCAGCAGGGCTTCAATCAACAGCAGCCCGCCGGGCATCAGCGGATAGCATTTGAGTGCCATGGCCAGGGTGAAGATGAACTCCAGCACCAGTAGCCAGCCGGCAGCCACCGGGCCTGCGGTCCACAGCACCAGGGCATTGAGAATCAGAAAGCCGACGATGCAGGCCTTGTACCAACGGGGCGAGTGCCCGAGAAAGTTGTGCGCGAACGCCTGGGCCATTGAACCGGACATCGGCTGCTCCTTGTCTTGAGAAGCGCGCAAGTTGCCGCAAGCGCACGAGAAGATCAAGCGCAGGAAAAATGCCGGTGTTTATCCCTGGAAACGAGCGATGACCGCCTTGTAGTTTCCGTGCAGCGAATAGCCTCCCACTACAATGTTTCCATCGGCGTGCGCGGCGACACAGGTGGCGGTATCCAGGCTGGGGCCCAGGCGCGTACGTGTATAGCCGCTGCCTTTGCCAAAACGGCGATCGGGAAGGCCGTTGGGCAGGTATCGCCCGAGAATGAAGTCTGCTTCGACGCCGCCGATGGTGGCGCCCGCCGTGAGCACACTGCCATCAGGCTGTAACTGCGCGGCGGTCCACTGGCATCCGCTGTAACCGATTTCCCGCCGCTGCGGATGTCCTCCGTTGCAATGACTGTCGGGGCGGCCGTTGCTGTGCATTTTAAATGTCAGGCAGTGCATCGGCTCGCGACTGCTGCCAAAACACAGGATTTCGCCTTCGTTTTGCTGGACCACCCGACAGACCCGGGCGCCATGCCCTTGGGCCTTGAAGGTCATGAATCCATCCACGGCAAATCGGTCGTCGAGGCGCCCGTCCGGGTGATAGCGTGCCAGCAAGCCTTCCTCGGGAAAATTGATCGATCCACCGACCAGGATTCGGCCATCACGTTGTACCGTCAGGCTGCTGAGCCAGGTATTCATCAGCAGGTGCCTGACCATCACGAAGCCGCGGTCGTTGAACGAGCAGTCCAGCGAGCCTTCGACATCCAGGCGTATCAGCATGCCGACGTGATCGGCCAGTTCGTAGTGATGGTTGGCCAGGATCAGGATCCGGCCGTCTTGCTGTATGGCCACATCGCAGGCTTCTGCGCCCGGCACACCCAGAGGCAGCCGGATATCGCGCATGCCCAGGGACAGATCGCCAGGTAATCGCACGACACGGTGGCCATTATCGCCAAAACCTTGCACCAGGCGGCCATCCTGATCCAGCAATGCCAGGGCCGGGAGCGTGCGGTGCGCGTTTACGTATTGCAGGCCAGCCAACAGGATGTTGCCGTCGGGCAGGATCAGGACCTTGGTGCCCATGGCTTCGAACCCCGGTTCGAATTGCCCGATGACACTGCCTTGTTTGCCGAACGTCAGGTCTGCGCAACCATCCGCCAGCAAGCGGGCCAGGCCAAAGCGGATGCCATCGGCCATGCCGACTTTTGCAGCTACCAGCAAGCGACCTTGCGCATCGATCGCAACGTCATTGGCCAGGCTGAAAAGGCTGTCGGCGAAATAGACCTGGGTTTTGCCGTTGGCGGCAAACGTCGTATCGAGGGCCCCGGCGTTGGTCCGGGTAGCGGAGTAGGCAAAAGCGGACTGGCTTGACATGCACCGCATCTCCTTGCGAGTCGTCCTGATCCAGAAGTTTGGGTGGCGACTTGATAGGGAGATTATTCAATCCCTGAATGAAGGGATGCACAACGGTAAGAACTAACAGACGGAGGGTCGCTGTGTGCCACAACAGTGTCTTTTCGAACCAATGGCGAGCCTGCAAAGTATCAGGCGTATGCAAAGTTCGAATTAAGCAGTGTCAAGTAGTGCGCGCGGCCAGAAAAACTGCGAACTAAAGAAAGGAAAAGGGCGCGGATTACCCCGGAGTAATCCGCAAAACGATTAGTGCGGCATCGACCACGACTGCAGTGTGTAACCTTCCTCGCTCAATTCGGCGCGAGCCTGTTCCAGCAGCCGTTCGAGTTGCGCGGGATCGGAATAGGCGCTGCTTGGGATCTGCTTGCGGCCAATGCTGGTGCTGGTGCGGTCGATAACGGTCAGGCTGAGTTCGCCATTGCCGTCTTGTGGGGCCCAGGCCACGCATTTGAATGGTTTAAATGCGCGGTCGGCAATCAGAAGTGCTTCGTTGATACGGAGCGGGGCGTTCATAGGGTCTTCTCTCTGTATGCCCAATCAAGTGATAGGCCGACGGTTGGGCTTACCGTTCAGCTGGTTACTTGTACTGATGCCCGCAACCGGGGTTCGGGTCACACACAATCAAAA
>RCUR01000960.1_pt1 | contig 10347 bp, 3 predicted proteins | sample 2166151 | NCBI WGS metagenome assembly RCUR01 (sample SAMN09932785, study PRJNA488358) | compost metagenome | isolation source: compost soil in an enriched community | place: Germany: Experimental Botanical Garden
GCCTGGACCTGGGGAAAGACCGACCGCCACTCCCGGGTTTGATCCGGGCTACGGGGTCGTAGGAGCGAGCTCTGCTCGCGAACGGCAGCGTGCCGATCCCTTCGCGAGCAAGCTCGCTCCTACGCTCGACGGCGAGCTGCGATTTGCGCAGGTTGGTGGCCTGGACCTGGGGAAAGACCGACCGCCACTCCCGGGTTTGATCCGGGCTACGGGTCCGTTGCAAGACCAGCGGTTAGCCCGCTTCAGGCGTTCGTGAGCAGCCCGACTATCTCGTCATGGCCGTTGGCCTGGGCAAGTTCGATGGCGGCGCTGTCATTCGCCAAGGGATCAGCCCCCTGTTCGAGCAGATAACGGACCAGGTCCAGATGGCCGCCTTCAGCCGCAAGCGCCAGCGCGCCATGCTCGCGTGAGCTGACGGCGACACCGCGTTCCAGGAGAAAGCGAACCACCTCCAGGCGTCCATCGCGCGCGGCCACGAGCAGCGCGCCGCCGTGCTGTGCGTCGAGCGGCACGCCGCTGTCCGCCAGGTAGCGCAGTACGGCGAGGTGCCCTTTGGCGGCGGCAACGACCGCCATGGCCCCGTCCCGCACCAGCAGGTCGGCACCATGCTGATGGAGGAAGCGCAACACCTCGAGATGGCCGTTCTGCGCCGCCATGCCGGCGGCGTATTCGCCTTTGGCGCTGACATCGCAGCCATGCAGGACCAACTCGCGCACCACGTCGAGATGGCCTTGCTCGGCTGCGAGCCGGAAGGGGCGGCAGTCTTCGACGAGCGGGTTGGCACCCTGATCGAGCAACCAGCGCACTACCGGCAGGTGGCCTTCCTGCGCGGCCAGGCGAAGGGCTTCCTGATCGCCCGCGGCGATATCCGCGCCGGCGGCGACCAGCGCGCGCACGGCGCCCAGGTCGCCGTGCGCGGCCGCGCCTGCCAATGCGTAGTCGAGTCGCTCGTTCAAAATTTCACGAATGCCGATTTGAATGCGGTTATCGCCTGCGGCGGCCCTGCGCGCGACAAGGCGCCCATGGCCGCGCCAGACGCCTGGTTGACCAAGCTGTTGAGCGGTCCCTGATTTTCTGGCATGCCTTCGCGGATGGTCAAGCCGCCGTGGATACGGGTCAGGTACTCGTCCACGTCCTGGCTGGCGAAGTGCGGACGCAGCTTCTCCAGGGCGGCGCGGATCGATTTCGGGGCGGTCGATGCGGTGCCGAACTTCTTCGCCCAGTCGAAGCGAACCCACTCTTTGCTGGCCGTGCGCACGGGTTTGGATACGCGCGTTTTCGGCGAGATCTTGCCGCTCTTGATGATCTTGTTCGCGTTGCGCACCTTCGCCCGGATGTCGCGCTGGATCGCCTGGTACTCCTTCTGGGCCGGAAAGCGCCGCTGTAATTCGGTGACGTTCCATTCTTCGGTGACGACGCCGTACGCGTCGATCCGCGCCCGGCAGAGGCGGGCCTTGCTCGGGTTGTGCACCAGCGCGCCGTCCGCGCCGACGCGATAGGTGTTCGTGCCGGCGACTTCGAAGTTGTAGACGGTGGTGGGAGCGACAGGGCGGAATGCTTCCACCGCGGCGACTTCGACAGGCTTGCCGTCAGCGCCGTCGAGCAGCGAGCCGGCACCAAGGTCCTTGGCGGGAATCCAGCCGCGCTTGTAGCCACGGAACGCATGGGTAGGCGTGGTTGTCAGGCTGTCGCCATCGGCGAAGGTGATCCTCACCAGCGAATCCGTTTCGCGCCTGACCAGCTGGGTCACGGTTCCGTCCGCCGCGGCGTCCCGGGGCAGTTCCTTGCCGGGAAGACGATCACCGACCCGCACCGCCTCGATCGGCAAGGCATCGCCCGCCGCGCCAATGACCTGCGTTCCGGCGACGAAGCTCGCGCTGCAGACCTCATCGGCGATTGCCTCGGCGGCGTTCGATTCCCGTCGGGCGGCAGCGCCGGCGATGTCTTCGGCACCCTCGGCGGCCGTGCTGGAGCGGCGGGCGAACTGGGCGGCGGCTCCTCCCAGGGCTTCGCCGGCTGTCGCGAAGGCGGCGCCGAACAACGCGCCTTCCCCGGCCGCCTGCACCACCTCTTTCGCGCTGCCGCCTCCGAGCGCGGTGAATGCGGCGTTCTCGCCGGCGCCCACCAGCGCCTGGCCGGCAATACCGATCGCGGTGCCGGCAGCCTCGGCGGCGAGACCGCCCGAGGCGCCGATGGCAACGCCGGCCTCGACCGCAAGGCCTCCCGCCGCCGCACCGACCGCACCGACGGCGGCACCGGCGAGCAAGCCCGCATAGGTCTTGCCCGAGCGCCAGTTCCAGTTGAGCGGGTTCATGTCGTGGTTGACCGCGGCGCCGCCGAAATAGGTGCCGACTATGGCGCCAATGATCATGGCCACCGCGAAGGCGAATTCGCCGTCCGGGTCGATCGCGGACACCGGATCGTTGCCGGCATAGACGTAGGGGCTGGCGAACTGGCCGGCAGGATCGGGCGAGATGAAGCGCCCCAGGGACGGCGAGTAGTAGCGCACGCCCATCTGGTAGAGCGCCGTGGTCGGGTCCCACTCGCTGCCGATGAACTTGGCGCGGAAGTCGTCGGTTCCACTGCTGTTGGTCTGGTCGATGGCGCCATCGGGGGTATAGGCGATGGTGGCGGTGACGGCTCCGCTGCCATCGGTGACCAGCATGGTGCTTTCGAGCTGGTTGGGCAGGAAGAACTGCGTGCCCGTCGTCGGCACGCCGCTGCCGTTCGCGCCAGGTGCGAGGGCGGCATAGCTCGGCGAGAGGCTCGAGACCAGGAAGCACAGCACGACCAGCGGGGTGATCGCGCTGAAGAAGGCGCGTCGGGATTCGAGCCCGTCGCGCCGGCGCCGCGCGCACAGCATGCAGGCCAGGCCCAGGGAGGCGAGGGCAACGCCCGCGCCATGGCGCAGCAGCCCCGGCGCCATGGCCAGGGCGGCATGGGTGCCACGCAGCGCCTGGCCCTGGAGCGTGCGCGGGTCGTACAGATCATCCAGCAGCGCCTGGGTCGCCTCCGTCGTGGTGTTGCCCTTGCCGGTACTGGTGATCGCGGCGAGCGGCGCCACGGTGCCGGGAACGTAGAGCGTGTGCTGGAAGGCGTCGTTGCCCAGGTCGACGACCTCGAACTGTTCGGTGATCCAATAGGTTTTCTGCGTATCGCCGACGCGCTGCTGAAACACACGTCGTCCGCTGGCGTCGTAGGCGGCATATCCCGATTGGGGGTTGCCGTTGCCGGTCTGCTCGACCTGGACCAGCAGGCCGCCGGAATCATAGGTGTAGGTCGACACCAGCGCGCCGCTGGTTGCCGTCTGGAGGTTGCCATTGGCGTAGTAGGCGAAGGTGGTGCCGGACGAAGTGCCGGTCAACCAGTCCTTGCCGTCCGCGTAGGTCATGCTGACGCCGGTCTTGCTGCTGACGTTGCCGAGCGAATCGTAGGCATAGCTCTGGGGAGCGTACGGCCCCGTGGCGCTGGTGAGGAAGCCCATGTGCAGGTTGGCGGCCTGGTCGTGGTAGCCGTAGGTCTCGCTCGATGATGCGTCCTGCAGGTCGGTGATGCCGGTCAGCGATTTCAGGTCGTTCCAGCTGTAGCGCTTCGAATACAGCGTGTTGTTGCCCTGGGTGGCCTTGGCGGTCTGCAGTTGCGGGAAGGACTCGCCGATGGGGAAGTAGGTCGTCGCGACGGTGATGTCGCTCGGGTTGTAGGTCACCTGCTGGGGTTGGCCGAGCGCCGTGTAGTTCGAATAGGTCGCGTAGGGTGTCGCCTCGGTGCCGCCGCTGGCCGTCAGCGAGACGCTGCCAAGGGTGCTGTCGGTGAGGTAGCTCATGCCGAGCAGGTCGCCACTGGGGTAGGTCGCCGAGATGATCCGCCCGAGCGGATCGTAGGACGAGCCATAGAGGTACTGGTCGCCGGCGATGGTCATGGTGCCGGCCTTGGCCTGGCCGTAGGCGGTGTAGCCATAGCTGTAGGAGAAGGTGCCGGCGGCGCCTCCGCTCATCGCGACGCCGGTGAGGTTGCCGAGGCCGTTGGTATAGGCCGGGTCATCGTAGGTGTAGGTGGTCGAACCCGTGCCGCCGGTGTAGGTCATGCTGCGCTGAAGCAGCCGGCCCATGGCGTCGTACCCGGTGAAGTCGGTCCGATTGCCCGCGCCATCGGTGATCTGCGTCAGGGTGCCGGTGGTGTCGTAGCTCCAGGTCGAGGTGCCGGTGTTGCTGGTCTCCAGGGTGCGCCTGCGGCCTATGGAGTCGTATGCGATGGTGGTGGTGCGGGCCAGCGGCGCGGTGGTGATGGAGGTGACCTGGCCGAGCGGATCACGCACGTAGGTACTTGTGGTGCCATTCGGTGCCACTTGCTGTTGCAGCAGGCCGCGGCCGGTGAGGTAGGTGACTTCGGTCTGCGCATCGGGCGTGTCGTAGGCCGTGGTGCGGGTGACCTTGCGGCCACCGTCGGCGTAGTCGATCTGGATCTGTACGCCCGCGGGATCGGTGGAGAGAGTCGGCCGGTTGTAGATGTCGTACTGGATGCTCGTCGTGGGGGCCGGGTCGCCGACGAAGTAGGCGGCGGTGGTGCTGCTGACCCGTCCCTGGGCATCGAAGCCGGTGTCGCTGGCGATGGTCGTCGGCACAGTGTCCTTCAACCCCGAGCGCTCGTTGCGGTAGACCCGATCGAGGCCGTCGTAGTACTGCCGGTCCCAGTACCAGGTCGAGGTATCGTCGTTGCTCCAGTCCGGGCGCTGGCGGGTTTCCAGGTAGTAGGCGCCGCCCGAAGCGACCCAGGTCGTGGTGACGAGCTGGGTGGACGTGCCGTCGTCGTCCGGCCCGTAGACCGCGACCGGCCGGCCGAAGCCGTCGATGGTCTGGGTCGTGAGGTTGCCGTTGGGGTCCTTGGTCGACAGCAGCACACCGAAACCAGGGTCGTACTCGGTGCTGGTCGTCAGGTTGTAGGTCGTGGCGCCTCGTTTGAGCTGCGGCGAGGTGATGGTGGTGCGGAAGCTGTGGTAGGTCGAATCAAAGGTGTAGGTCGTGGTTTCGCTTGCCGCGTTGGTCGCGCTGAGGATGTTGCCGTAGGCATCGAAGGTGAAGCTGTCGGTGAGGAAGACACTGTTGGAGTCGTCGTAATGCGACTTCGAGGTCGGATTCATGTTGGCGTCGTAGCCGGTCTTGGACCAGCGCAGGTCGACGCTGGGCTCCCAGGTGATGGCGTCCGGATCGCTCGCCGCGATGAATGCCTGGCATCCCGCCAACGTGCGGCCGATCTTCGACTGCTGCTCATAGCCGTAGCGACCCTTCGCGCCGTCGTTCATATAGCGCGTGCAGATGTAGACGTCGTCGTCGCCGCTGTTGCTGTCACCGAGTTCGGCGGTGATGCTGACGTTGCCGTAGGCGTCGTAGCTGTAGCTAGTCTCCAGCGAGTAGTTCGCGGTGCTGCCGGTGTACTGGGTGAAGGTTTCATCGCTGCGCAGCGGCTGATGCACGCCGAGTCCCTGCAGGGTCGCCGAGGCGATATCGGTGTAGGTGAAAACGCTGCCGGCGAGCAGGTTGCCGTCACCGTCGAGGGCCTGGCTCGAGGTCACCAGCCCGGCGAAGGGGTAGCTCTGGTCGTAGGTCGACTTCGCCGAGCGCTCGCCGGCGACATCGGTCATGGTGACGCTGGCAAAGCCCAGCCAGCCATAGCCCAGCGCATCCATCAGGCCGCCGGTATAGGCGTAGGTGTAGCGGTACGCGTTGCCGCGTCCGTCGCTGTTGCTGTAGGCCGAGACGACGATCATCGAGCCATCGACATTGCGGATCGGATAGGTCGGCGCGCCTCCCGGCGTATACAGGCTGCCGCTCAGTGCGGAGTACTCGATGGCGGTGCCGCCGGCGAAACCGTTGGTGACCGACTGCAGCAGGTCGGAGAAGGGGCCCTTGGCGAGCTGGACGCCAAGTGAGCAATTGCTGAACGAACCGTCGTCGTCGAGGCTGCAGACGCTGTCGATGAAGTCGGTGTTGCCGTCGCCGTTGACGTCCTGGTATTCGGCATTGGCGTAGGTCCCGTTGTCGAGGACGCGGAATATCGCCTTCGGCAGGTCCTGGCCCATGGCGCTGAAGCCGGCGCCGCTGCCGAGGTAGAGCTTGAGGTCTTCGGAGCCGTCGCTCCACTGGGTGGCGCGCGAATAGCGCGTGGTGCCGTCGCCATTCCAGTTCGAAAGTACGCCCTGCACATAGGACGCGTTATCGAGGATCGAGTAGAGCGGCCCGGGCAACTGGAAAGCGCTCGGGGTGAAGCCGGCGGCGGTGCCGAGGTAGACATCCAGCAACTGCTCGCCCGTCGATTCGAGCCGCGTGGCCCGTGAATAGTCGGGTATGCCGTCGCCGTTGATGTCGACCAGGGCGCCGCTTTCCAGGGCCTGGCCATTGACTATCCAGAGCATCTGGCCCGGCAGGTCGTAGCTGTAGGCGAAGGTGAAATCCGGACTCTGGCCGAGGAACACGCGCAGGTCCTGGGTCCCGGCGTCGGCGTTGACGGTCGCGGCGGAAAAGTCCGCGACACCATCGCCATTGATGTCTCGCAGTACCCCGGCCTCCCTGGAACCGGCACTGTCGATCGCATACAAGGGCCCCGGAAGATCGGCTCCCGTGTCGCTGAAACCGCTGCCAGTACCCTTGTAGATATCCAGGAGCAGTTCGCCGGTGGCGACCAGCAGCGTCGCCCGCGAATAGTCAGGAATGCCGTCGCCATCGAGGTCTTCCAGCACCCCACTGGTCAGCGTCTGGCCATTGACCTGCCAGAACAGCTGGCCGGGTAGCTGGTAGTCGGCATCTTCGGTGAAGCCGGTGGCGCCGCCGAGGTAAACGGTGAAATCGCTGGTGCCCGCGTCCTCGTTGCGCAGCGCCGCCGAGAAGTCGAGGATGCCGTCGCCATTGATGTCCTGCAGTACGCCGGTGCGCACCACGGCGTCGCTGGTGACCCGCCAGACCGGCCCCGGCAACGAGTAGGCGGCCTTGGCGAAGCTGCCGTCGGCCTGGCCGATATACACGGAGAGGTCCTGGTTGCCATCGACGAACTCCACCGCCTTGGAGTAGTCGGCGATGCCGTCGCCATTGAAATCCAGCAACACGCCGAACGGATAAAGGCGGTTGTCGAGGATCACATAGGTCGGGCCGGGCAGCTGGCTGGAGGAGGGCGCGAAGGTGGCGCTGTCGGTGTACCAGGCGAACTGGCTCGACGGCCAGCAAACGTTGCCGCCGTCGCAGAGGGTGACGCTCTGCAAGCGCGAACGCTGCGTCGCCGCGCTTTGCGCGTAGGTGAACTTGTAGGTGAGCAGGCTCTGCTGGCTGCCGTTCACCTCGACCGTGGTGGAGATGGAACTCAGCAGTTGGGAAATCTCCACCTGCGAGCCGCCGATGAAGCGGCGAACCCCATCGCTGCGTTGCTGGTAGGTGAATTTCACCGAGCGCTGCGCCGAGAGCGAGGTCTGCTGGTTGCTCGTGTAATCGATGCGGCTCGGGTAGTACTCGCCGCTCTGCGCGTCGTTCTGGTAGGCGATGGTCACCGCATTGCCATTGAGGTCGGTCCGGCTGTCGATCGACCAGGTGCGCACTGTGCCGTCGGTACGGCCCTGGGCGAGGATGCGCGAGCCGCTGGCGCCGGTCGTGGCGCCAAAGCTCAAGGTATTGCCGTCCTTGTCGGTACCGCTGAACGAGCAGGGCCCGGACCCGCAGCTGCCGTTCGAGGTGAGGATGGTCCAGGTCTCGATTTCCGTGTGGTAGAGGGTACCGTCGGCCCCGTATTCGCCCGATACCGCAATCAGCCGGCGGCCATCCAGACAGAAGCGGTCACGGGCGTCATAGCCGACGCCGGCCTTGTAGCCATCGGTGCGGTAGTTCGCGCTGCAGCGGGTGATCGCCGAGATGCCGCTCAACGCGAAGCCGATGCCGAGATAGCCGTTGCCGCGATGGCTGTCATAGGTGATCTGCAGTGCTGGCGCGACGCCGGCGGTGCCGGGCGGGACCTCGATGTCGAGCGTCCAGGTCGCCGCGCCGTTACCATCGACGCCGAAGCTTCCGGGCAGGTTGCCGACCGCTTGCGAGGCCGCATAGCCCGATCCGCCGGTTGCCGTCGCTTGCGACTGGCCCGACGCGGCCAGCAGGCACATGGAAAAGCCCAATAGGGCCACCAGCATTCGCACGAATCCGGTGCGAGGGATGAGAGCGTAGGACATCGTCTTCCCCTGACGAATGGTCCCAGCCCCGCGGGAAGCGGCCAGTCCTGCGCTTCGACGCAGGGCCAGGAACTCACGAAAACATGCCTGTTCATGTTCCTGACCAACGGGGTAGTAATAGCACCGATTTTTGATCTATGTCTTTTACCGACGGACACCACACCACAGGGAAGAACATCATGATCCAGGATTCGGTATTCGTTTGTGGCGCCAGCCTGCTGGCTCATCCCGTTAGCTATCTCTTTCATCTTGGCGAGAATGTGCGCCGCGGAACGCCGGATGCGGACTCGCTGGAGGGGATTCGTCTGGTCCTCGCCGATTGTCGCGCCGCCGCCGCCGGTGACGTGGCGCAATGGCTCGGTTCAGGGCTGGACGCCGGCAAGCCGGTGTTGCTGCTCTGCCCGAGCGCCGACACCTTGGCAGCGCTGGAGGGCAAGCTGGGCCTGTTGCCGCTCACCGCATCGGCGGCACTGCTGGTCAGCGCCAGCCGCAACCCGAGCGGCCTGAGAAATTACCGGGTGCATGCCCTGGAGTATTCGGCGACCCCCACCGGCAGCCTGTCGGCCCAGGCGCCGAGCAAGGCGGCGGAGGGAGCCGGGCCGAAGGGCGCGGCGGATGCCGCGATTGCCTGCGCCTGCATCGACTTCGCCGCCCTGGGCAGCGCATTCGTCGATCCCGCGGCAGCGGATCTGTTCAAGGTCCAGGTCGAGAAGGCGATGGACCCGCGGCATGCCGCCGAGGTCTACGACTCGCCGCCGACCGGCCTGAAGTACTTCACCCACGTGTACAACACGTCCAGGTCGTTCACTTACTCGCAAGACGGAACGCCCAACCCGGGCGCCGGCGTCGCCAATTTCACCTGGACCGTCTGGGGTTTCCTGAACCAGACGCAACAGAGCAACTCGCAGTACCTCGTTGTCGAGGGCCGCATCAGCGTGTCCCCCGGAACCCTGTACTCCAACACCGAATGCGACCGCGGCTTCGGCAATGCCTACGTGCAGGGCACACTCACCGCACCGATGCAGGCCTATAACTTCGTGCCGACCAGTGGCGACGGCTCATTCAGCGGTACGGTGTCGATTCCGATCAGCTACAAGTCGCCGACCGGCGGGTACCTCATCTGGAACTATTCGGGCTCGGTGAACAACAGCATCACATCCTGGTCCTGCAAGTCGATCAGCTCGGGAGAGAGCCTTGGCGCCGAGTGGTGGATGACGTCCCCCTGCAATGGCTCGAACCTGGACGACGACTGGGATGACGCCTTCACTTTCTGGGGGCATGTCAACGACCTGACCGGTGCCTCCAGCGGATCACTGGACGTGAACAGCGTTTCGGCCTGGGTCTCGAACAGCTTGCTGACCGGGACCCAGACGGTGAACGGCAACTTTGGCTGGCAGGGCGTGCGCTTCTGGGGCAGCAGTTGCTCCCCAGGCGTTTACTGGGCGACGAATGCCGGCTGGAACTGGTTCTACAACGTCAATCCGGGGTTCTCGGTCGATTTCACGCCGATCAACCCCTAGGGACACCCGGCAGGTGAATCTTTCGCAGGTTGGGCTGAGCTGCGCGAAGCCCAACCTGCGCAAATCCGACTCGACGATCAGCGCTCGATGGCCAGGGCTGGAGCCTGCACGGTGATTTCACTCCACTGACCCACCCTACGCGGGTGGGATGCGGTGCAGTCGAGCCGGATTATCCTGCGGTTGTAGGGCTCCGGCCGAAGGCCCTGGAGCGGGCAAGAAGAGGTGATCGTTGTGAACCGGAGTATTTCCAGGGCAGTTGCTTAATGAAAGACGATTTCCACCCTACGGTTGACCGAGGCTTTTCGTAGGTTGGTGCGGGCGGCGTTCCGCTAGAGCGAAGCGAAACCCAACGGGCGGTATCGATCCCGAGGATATGGGCTGCGCTTCATCCTGCCTGACGAATGAATTGCCGCTACAGGCTGCTCACCAACTGCCCGCCATCCACTGCCAGGACGGCGCCGGACATGTAGGCGCCGACCTCGCTGGCGACGCACTGGCCATCTACCAGGCGGCCTATTGAGCGCAGGCCGGCAAGCCCGTCTAGTGGATCGGTGAATACGACCGCCCCTCCTGTAGGAGCCAGCTTGCTGGCGAATGTTCGCGAGCAAGCTCGCTCCTACAGGATTC
>RCUR01000961.1_pt1 | contig 10345 bp, 7 predicted proteins | sample 2166151 | NCBI WGS metagenome assembly RCUR01 (sample SAMN09932785, study PRJNA488358) | compost metagenome | isolation source: compost soil in an enriched community | place: Germany: Experimental Botanical Garden
TCGGCTACGCCCTGGGCTACCGCCGCTTCAAGCTGTTCCCGGCGGAAATCTGCGGTGGCATCAAGGCGCTCAAGGCCTTCGGCGGGCCGTTCCCCGGCATCCGCTTCTGCCCAACCGGCGGGGTCAACCCCGACAACCTGCGCGAATACATGGCCCTGCCAAACGTGATGTGCGTGGGCGGCACCTGGATGATGGACAAGGACTGGATCCGCAAGGGTGATTGGCAGCGGATCCAGGAATGTTCCGCCGAGGCGCTGGCGCTGCTGGGTTGAGGCCGGCGGGCGATTTGCTCCTGTCGTCCCTGTAGGAGCGAATTCATTCGCGAAAGGGCACGCAGTGCCCCATGGCATTCCCAGTGGCAGGCCTGCGGCCTGCTTCGCGAATGAATTCGCTCCTACAAGGTTTCATCTCCCCCCGATGGGTTCGTAGCCCGGATTTCATCCGTGCGTACACCTGATGCGAAACCGATTCCCCCTGGGAACGGATTCCGCCAAACGGTTTGCTGAAACGATTTACCTAACGAAAAAACCGGGTTAAAACCTGAATTCATCTTCACCCGCCCGCTTCCGAGGGATGAGCAATGACCGACAACAAGAATCTCGATGCCCTGTTTCCCACTGCTGCCGAAATCCCCGAGCGCTTCCGCCCCGGTGCGCCCATCGAGCAGCGCGAATACCTGGTGAATGGCCAACTGCTGCGCTGGGATGGCCCCCTGGCCGCGGTGCGCAGCCCGATCTTCCTGGCCAGCGACAAGGGCGATGAACAGGTGGTGCTGGGCAGCACGCCGCTGCTGGACGCCGACGCCGCCCTGGCCGCGCTCGACTCGGCGGTAGCGGCCTACGATCACGGCCAAGGCCTGTGGCCGACGATGCGCGTCGCCGAGCGCATCCAGCATGTGGAGAAATTCCTGGCGCGCATGCGCGAGCAGCGCGAGGCGGTGGTCAAGCTGCTGATGTGGGAGATCGGCAAGAACCTCAAGGATTCCGAGAAGGAGTTCGATCGCACCTGCGACTATATGGTCGACACCATCGAGGCCCTCAAGGAGCTGGATCGCCGCTCCAGCCGCTTCGAGCTGGAGCAGGGCACCCTCGGCCAGATCCGCCGGGTGCCGCTGGGCGTGGCGCTGTGCATGGGCCCGTACAACTACCCGCTGAACGAGACCTTCACCACCCTGATCCCGGCGCTGATCATGGGCAACACCGTGGTGTTCAAGCCGGCCAAGTTCGGCGTGCTGCTGATCCGCCCGCTGCTGGAAGCGTTCCGCGACAGCTTCCCGCCGGGCGTCATCAACATCATCTACGGCCGTGGCCGCGAGACCGTCAGCGCCATCATGGCCAGCGGCAAGGTGGACGTGTTCGCCTTCATCGGCACCCACTCCGGTGCCTCGGACCTGAAGAAGCTGCACCCGCGCCCGCACCGCCTGCGCGCGGCCCTGGGCCTGGATGCGAAGAACCCCGGCATCGTCCTGCCCAGGGTGGACCTGGACAACGCGGTCAGCGAAGCCCTCACCGGCGCGCTGTCCTTCAACGGCCAGCGCTGCACCGCGCTGAAGATCCTCTTCGTCCACGAGGATGTGTTGCAGCCCTTCCTCGACAAGTTCTGCGCCAAGCTGGCCGCGCTCAAGCCGGGCATGCCCTGGGGCGATGACGTGGCCCTGACCCCGCTGCCCGAGCCGGGCAAGGTCGAATACCTCAACACTCTGCTGGCGGATGCCGTGGCCAAGGGCGCCAAGGTGGTCAACCCGGGCGGCGGCAGCCACCGGCAGAGCTTTTTCTATCCCGCTGTGCTGAGCCCGGTGAGCCCGGACATGCGCCTCTACCATGAAGAGCAGTTCGGCCCGCTGATCCCGGTGGTGCCATACCGCGAGCTGGATGAGGTGATCGACTACGTGCTGCACTCGGACTACGGCCAGCAACTCAGCCTGTTCGGCAACGACCCGGCGCAGGTCGGCCGGCTGGTGGACGCCTTCGCCAACCAGGTGGGGCGCATCAATATCAACGCCCAATGCCAGCGCGGCCCCGACACCTTCCCCTTCAACGGCCGCAAGAACTCCGCCGAAGGCACGCTGTCGGTACATGACGCCTTGCGCGTGTTCTCCATCCGCACCCTGGTGGCCACCAGGTTCCAGGAGGACAACAAGGCGCTGGTCAGCGAGATCATCCGCAACCGCGAATCGAACTTCCTGACCACGGATTACATTTTCTGAGGCGCAGATCGCCTTTCAGGTTCTGATGCCTCGCCGCTAAACGGAGATTCCAATGCCCCGCCCCATCAGCCGGGACACCCGGCTCTGCATGTCGCTGTCCGGCCGCCCCGGCAACTTCGGCACGCGCTTTCAGAACTACCTCTACGAAGCCCTGGGCCTGGACTTCATCTACAAGGCCTTCACCACCACCGATTTGCCGGCGGCCATCGGCGGCATCCGCGCCCTGGGCATTCGCGGCTCGGCCGTGTCGATGCCATTCAAGGAAGCCTGCATCCCGCTGCTGGACGAGCTGGACGCCTCGGCCTCGGCCATCCAGTCGGTGAACACCATAGTCGCCGACAAGGGCTGGCTGAAGGGCTACAACACCGACTACAGCGCCGTGGCCAGCCTCCTCGAAAGCCACGCGGTGCCCAAGGACATCCGCTTTGCCCTGCACGGCAGCGGCGGCATGGCCAAGGCGGTCGCCAGTGCCTTTCGCGACAGCGGGTTCCGCCACGGCACCATCATCGCGCGCAACCCGGAAACCGGGCCGGCGCTGGCCGGCGGCTGTGGCTATGAGTGGCGGGAGGAGCTGGGCGAGCTGCGCCCGCAGATGCTGGTCAACGTCACCCCGCTGGGTATGGAGGGCGGGCCGGAGGCGAATAGCCTGGCCTTCACCCTGGAACAGGTGCAGGCAGCGCAATGGATATTCGACGTGGTGGCGCTGCCGGTGGAAACCCCGCTGATCCGTCTCGCCCGCGAGCTGGGCAAGCCGGTGATCACCGGCGCCGAGGTGATAGTGCTGCAGGCCGTGGAGCAGTTCGTGCTCTATACCGGCGTACGCCCGGAGGCGGATTTGATCGAGAAGGCGGCGGCGTTCGCGAGAGGGTAGGCGGATCTTGTAGGAGCGAATTCATTCGCGATGGGGCACGCAGTGCCCCCAAGACGTCTGAAGCCGCCGGGCTCAATCCTCCGGCAGGTTCGCGTAGATCTTCTCCAGCGTGCCATTGAGTTTGGCGATCTGGGCTTCGGTGAGGCCCTTGAAGCTGTTGGTGAAGATGTGCGCGGTGTTGACCTGGATTTCCTCCACCATGTGCCGGCCCTTCTCGGTGATGGTCACCTGGGTGACGCGGCCGTCGTTGCTGCAGGGGGCGGTGTCCACCAGGCCGTCGTCCTTCATGCGGTAGACGATCTTGGTGACGGTGGAGAGCTTGGCGATGGCGTGCTCGGAGATTTCCGAGATGCTCGACTGGCCGTTCTCCTTGAGGATGAACAGGATGCGCCAGCGCGGGATGTCCAGGTCGATCTTCTTCAGGGTCTTTTCCATGGCCATGTTGTAGCGGCCATAGACGCGGGCGATCCAGTAGAAGGGGAATTCCTCCTTCTTGAAGTCGTCGCTGGCGGGGTTGTAACGGTTGAGGCGCTTTTTCGGGGTGCTCATTTGCGGGGTGCGAAGGTTCGTGCTGACAGGGGGAGAGTTATAGGGGGTTGCGTCGAACCTGTCGACAGCCAAGTGGCCTCGTCTTGACCTCGGTCAGTTCCGGCGGGTGGCCCGGCCTTGCGGCCGGGCCGGGAACTCAACTGGCGAGCATCTCCTGGTGTTTGCTGGCGAGGCCCAGGTAGGCCTCGATCACGCGCGGGTCGTCGGCCAGCTGGGCGGCGGGGCCCTGCATGGCGATCTGCCCGGTTTCCAGCACGTAGGCGTAGTCGGCCACGCGCAGGGCGGCGCGGGCGTTCTGCTCCACCAGCAGGATCGACACCCCCTGCTGGCGCAGGGTGGTGATGATGCGGAAGATCTCGCGGGTGATCAGCGGCGCCAGGCCCAGGCTGGGTTCGTCGAGCATCAGCAGCTTGGGCTTGGCCATCAGCGCGCGGCCCACGGCGAGCATCTGCCGCTCGCCGCCGGAGAGGGTGGCGGCCAACTGGTCGCGGCGTTCCCACAGGCGCGGGAAGAGGTCGTAGACCTCCTTGAGGGTTTCGCCGTGGTCGCGCTTGCCGCTGCGGTGGCGCTGGAAGGCGCCGAGCAGCAGGTTGTCGGCGACGCTCATGCTGCCGAACAGCTCGCGCTTTTCCGGCACCAGGCCGAGGCCGCGCGAGACCATCACTTCCACTTCCGGCACCGCTTCCAGGCTGCCGTCGAAGGCCACCCGGCCACGGGAGCCGAGCACGCCCATGATGGCCGAGAGCAGGGTGGTCTTGCCGGCGCCGTTGGGGCCGATCACGGTGACGATCTGCCCCTGGCCGACGGTGAGGCTGGCGTTGGACAAGGCCTCCACCTTGCCGTAGGCGACCGAGAGATCGCTGACTTCCAGAACCGCGTTGGTCACCCGGTTCTGCGCTTGCTTCGGGTCTTGAATCGGCATGTTCATCACTCAGCACCTCCGAGATAGGCTTCCAGCACCGCCGGGTCCTTCTGTACCTCGGCCGGCAGCCCGTGGGCGATGCGCTGGCCGAATTCCATCACCACCACGCGGTCCACCAGGCCCATCACGAAGTCCATGTCGTGCTCCACCAGGAGGATCGCCATGCCTTCGCTGCGCAGGCGGCTGAGCAGCATGCCGAGGGCTTCCTTCTCCTTGTGGCGCAGGCCGGCGGCGGGCTCGTCGAGCAGCAGCAGGCAGGGGTTGGCGCAGAGGGCGCGGGCGATCTCGAGGATGCGCTGCTGACCCAGGGCCAGGCTGCCGGCTTCGGCATAGAGGTAGTCGCCCAGGCCGACGCGTTCCAGCTGGCGGCGCGCCTCGTTGAGCAGCTCGGCTTCCTCGGCGCGGTCCAGGCGCAGGGCGGCGGCGAGCACGCCCTTGCTGCCGCGCAGGTGGGCGCCGATGGCGACGTTCTCCAGCACGCTCATTTCCGGCAGCAGCTTCACATGCTGGAAGGTGCGGCTCATGCCCAGGCGGGCGATGTCGCGGGAAGGAATGCCATTGATGCGCTGGCCGCGGAACAGCACCTCGCCCGAGGTCGGTGTGTCGACGCCCGAGAGCTGGTTGAACAGGGTGCTCTTGCCGGCGCCGTTGGGGCCGATCAGGGCGAGGATTTCCCCGGCGCGCACTTCCAGGTTCATGTCGTTGTTGGCCACCAGGCCGCCGAAACGACGGGTCACGTTGCGCGCTTCCAGCAGCACTTCACCGGCCTTGGGCAGTTCGCGGCGCGGCAGTTCGGCGGCGTCGCTCACGGCCTTGGTGGTCTTGCGCGGTTTCCAGCTGTCCGGCACCAGGCGCAGCAGCAGCGGCCAGAGGCCGCCCGGCGCACGTTGCATGAGCAGGATGATGATCAGGCCGAAGACGATCACCTCGTAGTTGCCGGTGCTGCCCAGCAACTGCGGCAGCAGGTCCTGCAGCCACTGCTTGACCATGGTCAGGGTGCCTGCGCCGAGCAGGGCGCCCCAGACGCTGGCCACGCCGCCGATCAGCGCCATGAACAGGTAGTCGATACCCATGTGCAGGCCGAACGGGGTGGGGTTCACGAAGCGCTGGGTGTGGGCGTAGAGCCAGCCGGAGAGGGCGGCGAACAGGGCGGAGATGAGGAAGATCACCAGCTTCGAGCGGAAGGTGTTCACGCCCATTGATTCGGCCATCAGCTGGCCGCCCTTGAGTGCGCGGATGGCGCGGCCTTCGCGGGAGTCCAGGAGGTTCTGGGTGACCAGCATGGCGCCCAGCAGCACGGCCCAGATCAGGTAGTAGATCTTCTCGCCCTTATCCAGCTGCCAGCCGAACAGGGAGATCGACGGCAGGCCGCTGACGCCGGTATGGCCGCCGAGGGATTCCAGGGTGCCGAACAGGTAGTAGAGCGACAGGCCCCAGGCGATGGTGCCCAGCGGCAGGTAGTGGCCGGAGAGCTTCAGCGTCAACGCGCCCAGCAGCAGGGCCACCGCGCCGGTGAGCGCCAGGCCCACCAGCAGGGTCAGCCAGGGTGAGGCGCCGGCCCAGGCCAGCCAGCCCGGCAGATCCTGCACCGTGGTCAGGTAGGCGCTGGTATAGGCACCGAGGCCGACGAAGGCGGCCTGGCCGAAGCTGGTCATGCCGCCGACGCCGGTGAGCAGCACCAGGCCGAGCACCACCAGGGTGTAGAGGCCGATGTAGTTGAGCAGGGTGACGTAGTAGGGCGGCAGTACCAACGGCGCTGCGCCGAGCACGGCCACCAGGGCGAGGATCAGGTAGCGCGGGTTCATTCGTCTTCCTCCACGTGACGGCTGGTGAGGGAGCGCCAGAGCAGGAAGGGGATGATCAGGGTGAAGACGATGATCTCCTTGTAGGTGCTGGCCCAGAACATCGAAAAGGCCTCGATCAGGCCGACGCCCAGGGCGCCGAGGGCGGCCGCCGGGTAACTCACCAGGCCGCCGATGATGGCGCCGACGAAGCCCTTGAGGCTGATGACGAAGCCGGAGTCGAAGTACAGCGTGGTGATGGGGGCGATGAGAATGCCCGACAGCGCGCCGATGAAGGTGGCCAGGGCGAAGGTGGCCTTGCCCGCCAGGGTCGGCGAGATGCCCATCAGCCGCGCGCCCAGGCGATTCACCGCGGTGGCGCGCAGCGCCTTGCCGTAGAGGCTGCGCTCGAAGAACAGGAACAGGCCGATGATCAGCGCCAGGGACACGGCGATCACCCACAGGGTCTGGCTGTTGAAGGTCACCGGGCCGAGGGTCAGGCCGGCTTCGGAGAAGGGTGCGGTGCGCGCACCTTCAGGGCCGAACAGCAGCAGGGCGATGCCCACCAGGGACACGTGTACGGCGATGGAGACGATCAGCAGTACCAGGGCGCTGGCCGAGGCCAGCGGTTGGAACACCAGGCGGTAGATCTGTGGGCCCAGGGGCACTACCAGGGCCAGGGTGAGCAGGGCCTGCAGCGCCATGGGCAGCTCGGCCAGGGGCAGGCTGCGCACCAGGCCGACCAGGGCCAGGGCATAGGCGAGCTTGGCGACTATCCGTTTCGGGAAGCGGAAACCGCGGCTGGCGCGGGCGGCGTCATAGAGGTCCATGGCGCAGTCGGCCAGGGTCAGGCCGAGCAGCAGCCAGACCAGCGCGGTGGGCTGGCCGGCCTGCAGGCTGGCCATGGTCAGTGCGCCGTAGGTGACGAACTCGCCCTGGGGAATCAGCAGGATGCGCGTGACGGTGAAGACCAGCAGGATCGACAGGGCCAGCAGCGCGTAGATCGCGCCGTTGGTGATGCCGTCCTGGCCGAGCAGCAGGGCTATCTGGAAATTCATGGTGGGAACTCTTGTTGCGATACGTAGGGTGGATGACGCTTTTTCATCCACCATCGGTGCTCCATCCGAGCCCCGAAAGGTGGACATGAAGAGCGATGTCCACCCTACGGAGCGGGAAGGTCTGTGCCAGGCGCGGGGTGGATGACGCTTTTTTCATCCACCGTCGACGCTCGACCCGGATCAGTTGCGGCCGAGCAGGGTCCAGGTGCCGTTCTTCACCTGGATCAGCTCGCGGCCACGCTCGTCGAAGCCGCTGTGGTCGTCCGGGGTCATGTTGTAGACGCCCTGGGTGGCCGGCACCTCGTGGCTCGCTTCCAGTGCGTCGCGCAGGGCGGCGCGGAACTCCGGGGTGCCTGGCGCGGCCTTGGCGGCGGCCAGCGGGATCGCCTTCTGCAGCAGCAGTCCGGCATCGAAGGTGTTGGCGCCGAAGGTCGCCGGCTTGCTGCCGTTGAGCTTCTCGTAGGCGGCCACGTATTCACCGGCGACCTGCTTGGACGGGTGGCTGTCGGGGACCTGGTCGAGCACCAGCATCAGGCTGGCGGCGAGGATGGTGCCTTCCACCTTCTTGCCGCCGAGCTTGAGGAAGTCCGGCAGGGCGGCGCCGTGGGTCTGGTACATCTGGCCGCGATAGCCCTGGTCGAACAGGGTGGTCTGCGGCAGCACCGCGGCGCTGCCCGGTGCAGCCACCAGCACGGCGTCGGGACGGGAGGCGAGCACCTTCAGGCTCTGGCCGGTGACCGAGGTGTCCTGGCGCTGGAAGCGCTCGCTGGCCACCAGCTTGATGCCGTGCTCGGTGGCCAGGGCGTCCATCACCTTGGACCAGTTCTCGCCGTAGGGGTCGGCGGTGCCGATGAAGCCCAGGGTCTTCACCCCATGGGCGGCCATGTCGTCCACCAGGGCCTTGGCGATCAGGTCGTCGTTCTGGGTGGTCTTGAACACCCACTTCTTCTGTTCGTTCATCGGCAGCACCACGGCGGCGGTGCCCACCGGCGCCAGCAGCGGCACGCCGGCCTCGGCGACGAACTGGATCACGCCCATGGCGTTGGGCGAACCGCTCGGGCCGATGATGGCGTCGACGTTCTCTTCGCTGATCAGCTTCTTCAGCGCCTTGACGGTGGCGGTGGGGTCGCTGCCGTCATCGAGGGGGATGTAGGTCACCTTCTGGTCCCCGGCCTGGGCGGGCAGCAAGGGGGTCGAGTTCTTCTGCGGAAGCCCGACCAGGGCCAGTGGCCCGGTGGAGGAGGTGATGACGCCGACCTTCACATCCGCCTGGGCGAGGGACAGGCAGGCGGCGCTGAGGAGCAGGGTGGACACGGCTTGTTTGAGGAACATGACGTTCTCCGAGGGTTGCAAGGCTATTCAAGAGGCAGGTCCGCGGTGCTCCCGGGGGAGCTGTGCGCGGATGCCTGCCGCCTTTTTGTTGTTCTGGCGCCTGTTGGCGCTACCGGCGGGTATCCCGCTCGGTGGGATTCCGGAGTGCAGCTCCCGTGCCAGAAAAGCTGCGCCGTGCCGGTGCATGGCCGGCATGGGCCTGTTCGCCTGCCTTTTTCCGCCCTTCCTTCAGAGCCTTCCCTGGCGCCTGTCGGCCCCTTCCTGAAACGTCCTTCCGTGCCAGCAACCGTCGGCGTTCCAGTGCCCGGGAGAGGCATGTTAATCACGTAAAAAAGCGTCATTTTCTGGTAGTAAAAAATGCCAATTTGATGACGAAAAATTCGTATTGATCTGGAAATATTCTGTTCGATAAACGCACATCGGCAGCGCCGTGACTAAGGCCTGTGTTTCCTTTATTGGAAATGAGAAGTTCTCTTATATTGTTGATAAATGGTTGAAAAATAACAATTTAATTGATCATGTTGCGTGAGTATTCCATTTTCTGACTGTTACCGATCTGCACGTAACCGGTGCGTTGATACGTGAAAATGCACCGAAACTACACACTATTTTTCCGGTGATAATTCAATTGACATTTCACGTAATTTTTCCGATTTTAGATTTACGCGATCGGCACCCCGGACAGGGGATGGGCCGAGCACCAACAAGAACGCCAATGGGTGATGTAGATGACGATAGTGGTCGAGAGGCTCGAACTGGGCGGCGCGGGCAGGACGGTGATGGTGAAAGACACCATCGACATCGCCGGCCACCCGACCCGCGCCTCCAGCCGCGCGCTGGAAGAAGCGCCGGACGCCGGGCGCCATGCCGACGTGGTCCAGGCACTGCTGGATGCCGGCTGCCGCATCACCGGCAAGACCAGCCTGCATGAACTGGCCTTCGGCACCACCGGCCTGAACGCCTGGACCGGCACCGCGGAAAACCCGCGCTACCCCGGCCGCGTGCCCGGCGGTTCCTCCAGCGGTTCGGCCGCCGCCGTCGCCGCCGGCCTCTGCGATTTCTCCCTGGGCACCGATACCGGTGGTTCGGTGCGTGTGCCCGCCGCCTGCTGCGGCGTGTTCGGCTTCAAGCCCACCTTCGGCCGCGTCAGCCGTGCCGGCGTGATGCCCGCGCAGACCAGCCTCGACTGCGTCGGCCCGTTCGCCGCCAACATCGATCTGCTGATCGAGGCCATGGCCGCCATCGACCCGTCCTTCAAGGCGCTGCCGGACGTCGGCGGTATCCGCATCGGCGTGGTGCCGGTGGAGGCCAACCCGGAAGTGCAGGCCGCCCTCGACGCGGTGCTGGAAGCCTCGGATTTCGAACTGCACAGCTCCCCGCTGCCCGGCATGCAGGCGGCCTATGACGCCGGCCTGGCCGTGATCAACCGAGAAACCTGGAACGCCTGCGGCCACCTGGTGGAAACCGGGCTGGTCGGCGCCGATATCGCCGCCCGCCTGCTGGCCGCCAGCCACACCACCGACGCCGCCCTGGTCGACGCCGAAGCCGTCCGCGCCGCCTTCACCGCCGAGGTGGATGCCGCCCTGGCGCGCTGCCCGATCCTCGCCCTGCCGACCATGCCCGACT
>RCUR01000963.1_pt1 | contig 10341 bp, 8 predicted proteins | sample 2166151 | NCBI WGS metagenome assembly RCUR01 (sample SAMN09932785, study PRJNA488358) | compost metagenome | isolation source: compost soil in an enriched community | place: Germany: Experimental Botanical Garden
TGCACCGCATCGGCCGTACCGGTCGTGCCGGCCAGCAGGGCCTGGCCCTGAGCCTCTATCAGCCGAACGAGGCCCAGCGCGTCAACCTGATCGAGGAGTACCAGCGGGCTCCCATCCCGCAAGGGGATCTGGCCGGGATCGGCCGCGAGATCAAGCCGATCGCGCCGCAGATGGTGACCCTCTCCATCGATGCGGGCCGCAAGACCAAGGTGCGGGCCGGTGACATCCTCGGCGCCCTGACCGGCGAAGGTGGCATCGCCGGTGCCGACGTCGGCAAGATCCAGATCTCGGAGCAGCACTCCTACGTGGCGGTCAAACGCCAGGTGGCGAGCGCCGCCCTCAAGCGGCTGCAGGAAGGCAAGATCAAGGGCCGCACCTATCGCGCCCGCAAGCTGGGCTAAGGTTTGACCTGAGCCCGGTGTACAGGCGCCTTTATCGGCGCCTGTTTCCCCTGCCAACCCAGTCACACACCATGAGATGAGCCATGTCCCAAGCCAACCCGCCCGAAGTCAGCTGCCAGAATTGCGAAGCCTGCTGTTGCCGCCTAGAGGTGATGCTGTTCACCGATACCGGCGTACCGGATCGCTATGTGGACGAGATAGAAGGACAGGTGCCCGTGATGCACCGGCTGGAAGATGGCTGGTGTGCGGCGCTGGATCGCAACACCATGATGTGCCGCATCTATGAAGTCCGCCCCCTCATCTGCCGGGAGTTCGAGATGGGTGAGCCCGACTGCATCGACGAACGGGACAAGTGGTTTATCAACCTTTCCTGACCACCGCACGGCAGCGCTGGATCGCCCTATCTATGATGTGCCGCCTCTATGAAGTGCGCCCCTCATCTGCCGGGAATTCGAGATGGGTGAGCCCGACTGCGTCGACGAGCGGGACAAGTGGTTTATCAACCTTTCCTGACCACCGCACGGCAGCGCTGAATCGCCCCCTCGATGATATGCCACACCCATGGCGTCTTTCCCCTCTTTACCGCCGCAGTCATCCCCGTTTTACCCGTCAGAACCAGCATCCCCGTCGGGCGCTGATCCACAATGCTCATCTGCTCCACCGGGTGACTATCGTCTTCTTACCGGCCTGTTTACCCTCTGTCAGGCCTCCTGCTCGCAGGCATTCTCCGTCTATGAACGAGCCACCTTTGTTTTATTGCAGTTAACAAAACGTTGCTGCTATCATCCGCGCCACCCAAAGGTTCCACCAGCCGTAACGTTTGCCACCGCCGCAAGGATCAGAGATGAAAAACCACGACGCGAATCACTATCAGCGGATCTGGCGCTGGCACTTCTATGCCGGCCTGTTCGTCGCCCCCTTTCTGATCCTGCTCTCCCTCACCGGCATGGTGTATCTGTTCAAGCCCCAGCTCGACAACCTGCTCTATCCCGAGCTGATGAAGGTGCAGCCCGCCGCTCACACCCAGAGTGCCGACCCACTGCAGGGCAAGGCCCTAAGCGCGGATGTGCTGTGGACCAAGGCGCGGACCGCCATGCCGGACGCCAGCCTGAGCAAGTACCTGCCCCCTGCGGCCCCGGATCTGAGCGCCCAGTTTGTCGTCAAACGACAGGGTAGCGAGCTGACCCTGTTTATGGATCCCGCCAGTGGCGCCCTGCTCGGCACCATGGACAACCAGTGGAATCTGCAGGCGGTGGCCCGCGCCCTGCATGCGGAACTGCTGCTTGGCACCACCGGGGATCGGCTGATCGAGCTGGCGGCCGGCTGGGGCATAGTGCTGCTCGTCAGCGGCCTCTACCTGTGGTGGCCGCGCAAGGGGCCCGGCGTGGGCGGCATTCTCTGGCCCAGAATGAATCAGCGTGGGCGGCTCTGGTGGCGTGACCTGCACGCCGTGATCGGCTTCTGGGGCGCCGGCTTCCTGCTGCTGTTGTTGCTGAGCGGCATGACCTGGACCGGCTTCTGGGGGGATCAGTTCGCCAACGTCTGGAATCGCTTCCCGGCCGCCATGTGGAACGAGGTGCCCAAGTCGGCCCCCCTCGCCCGCAGCCTCAACCAGCCCCATGACCAGACGGTGCCCTGGGCGATGGAGAGCACCCCCATGCCGAGCTCGGTCGCACCCGACCAGATGGCTGCCATGGCGATGCCAGAGACGGCCTCACCCGCTGCGCAACCGGCGTCTGAGGGCCACGATCACAGTGCCATGAACCAGGGCGGCGAGCATGACGGTATGGTCATGGCGCAGGATCGCATCGGCCTGCAACAGGTGGTCGAGATCGCCAGAGAGCGCAAGGTTACCCCGGGTTACAGCATCACGCCGCCGGCCGGCAAGAGCGGCGTCTACACCATAGCCCTGTTCGCCGACGATCCGCGCAACGACGCCACCCTGCACATCGATCAGTACAGCGGCAAGGTGCTGGCCGACGTGCGCTGGCAGGATTACGGCCCGGTCGCCAAGGTGGTGGAGACAGGCGTCATGCTGCACACCGGCAAGCTCTATGGCTGGCCCCATCAACTCGTCATGCTGATCATCTGCCTGATGGTGTTGCTGAGTGCGGTGAGCGGGCTCTGGATATGGTGGAGCCGCCGCCCGCAAGGCCGGCTCGCCGCACCGCCCCTGCCGGCCGTGCTGCCGCCCATGCGCGGCGCGCTGGCCGTGCTGGTGCTGCTCGGGATCTGCTTCCCGCTGGTGGGGGCCTCCATGGTCGCCATCTGGCTGCTGGACAGCCTGATCTTCTCCCGCCGCACGGCCGGACTGGCGCAAGCCAACTAAAGCCACTCGCGGGCTATGGCCACAAACAACAAGGGCTCCTCATCAGGAGCCCTTGTTGTCTCATCCCCGTCCCTATTTCATCCCCTCGACCAGCGCGATGATCTTCCGGGCCTTCTCGAAGTGATCGAGCCTGTGGGTCTGGATCCACCAGCTGGCGGCCTCCATCAGCAAGGCGGGATCATCGTTCTTGTTGGCAAAAAATGCATAGAAGGAGACGCCGACCGCCTCTCCCTTCTGCGCGATTTTCTGGTGGCAGACCTGGATGATCTTCTCTCTCAGTGATTCACGCATCTGTCGTTTTTCCTCCGGCTTGCGTCCGGGCAAAGCCCTCCCGCAGCGCCTCGACGGGCAGGTAGCGGCCTATGATCACCAGCCGCGACCGCGGTGGCTCCTCTCCCCAGGGGGAGCCGTAATCGAAGCCCACCACCCTGTGAACCCCTTGCACTATCAGCCGGCGCGCCTCGCCGGCGATGGCCAGCACCCCCTTGTAGCGCAGCATGTCGTTGCCATGTTGCTCGACGCACTGCTCCATAAAGGCGCCGATCCGCTTCAGATCCAGCTCGGCCCCCTCGAACAGCTGAGCCGAAATGGCGTCGTGCCAGGAGCGGGGCTGGGCCGAGAGCGGGCGAAACGCCTCGAAACCCTGCCGACCGGCACGCACTATGTTGAGGCCGGGGCTGAGGCTCAGCTCGTCGCTGAGGGCGAAGGCATCCAGATCCAGCCAGAGCTCGGCCGGGCACTCCCCCTGCACTATGTCGATGATCTGCGCCTTGGGGTTGATCCCGTGGACTCGCGCGATGGCCGCCTCCCGCGTCGCCCCGTCCACCCGGTCGGTCTTGGTGAGCAGGATGCGATCGGCAAAGCCGAGCTGGGCCGCCGCCACCGGATGTTCGTCCAGCTGGCGGGCGATGTGCTCACAATCGGCGAGGGTGATGACCGCATCCAGGCGCAGCGCATCCCTCAATGCCTCTTCCACGAAGAAGGTCTGGATGATGGGGGCCGGATCGGCGAGCCCCGTGGTCTCGACGATCAGCCGCTCGAACCGCAACTCCCCCGCCGCCCGCCGGGCCAGCAGGCCGGTCAGCGCCGCCCGGAATTCGCCGCGCACGCTGCAGCAGACGCAGCCGTTGCTGAGCTCGATCACCTGCACCGACTCCCCCCGCTGCAACAGGGCGCCGTCTATGTTGGCGGCGCCAAACTCGTTCTCGAGGATGGCCACGGAGGCGTCGGCATGGTGGCGCAGGAAATGGTTGAGCAAGGTGGTCTTGCCGGCGCCGAGAAAACCGGTCAGCAGGGTGACCGCTACAGCCTGGGTCATGATGAAAGTCCTGTGGTGAGGGGATATATCTAGCCAGAGCCGAGAAAACCATTCAAGAAAGGGTGACCACTACCGCTTGCGTCATGATGGGCTCCGGTGATGAATGTATGAGGGGCCGTTGAGCTTTCAGCGCGACCGCGCCGCAACCTCAACGGCTCCTAGCAGCAGCGCCCGCCATTCTTGCCGCCGTAGCGGGCATCCTGGCGTTCGCGAAAGAACTCGTCGTGGCTCATGGGGGTCTGCTCCGGGTGGGTCAGCCGCATGTGCTGCACATAGTTGTCGTAGTCGGGCACGCCGACCATCAGCCTGGCGGTCTGTCCCAGATACTTGCCCGCCTTGGCCAGGGTATCGAACATGCTACCTCCTTGATGCGTAGATGAGGGTCCGGCGCCCGCAGGCGCCGGACTCAGGCCTTAGTTATTGGGGCTGGCCGGGGCCAGATCGGCATCGTCATCCGGCTGGGGCCGGGCTGCACCCTGATGCTTCGGCATCGGCTGATAGGGGGTCTCCCTGGCGGTCGGCTGATCGCTCTGCAACGACTGCAGCGCCGTCTTGAGGGAGAAGCCGGCGAGCACCACCACCACCCCCATGAAGAAGATGGTAAGCCCCGCATCGAGGCGGTTGTTGAACACCAGCTGGGCCAGCTGTGACTCGGTGTACTGGGCCGGGATGGTGCCGCTGTCGATCATCGCCTGGAACTTGTTGGCGATGGCCAGGAAGCCCAGTTTTGGATTGTCGCTGAAGGTCTTCTCCCAGCCGGCGGCCAGGGTGCAGATCAGCAGCCAACTGGTCGGCAGCAGGGCGACCCAGGCATAGGCCTGGCGCTTCATCTTGAACAGCACCACGGCACAGAGCATCAGCGCCATGCCCGCCAGCATCTGGTTGGCGATGCCGAACAGCGGCCACAGGGTGTTGATGCCGCCGAGCGGGTCCACCACCCCCTGATGCAGGAAGTAACCCCAGGCCAGCACGCACAGGGCGGTGGCGAGCAGGTTGGCCGGCAGGGAGTCGGTCCGCTTCAGGGACGGCGAGATCACCCCCATCAGATCCTGCAGCATGAAGCGCGCCGCGCGGGTGCCGGCATCCACCGCGGTGAGGATGAACAGCGCCTCGAACAGGATGGCGAAGTGGTACCAGAAGGCGACGTTCATCAGGCCGCCGAGGGCGCCGTGCAGTATGTAGGCCATGCCGACCGCCAGGGTCGGGGCACCGCCGGCACGGGCGATGATGCTCTGCTCACCCACCTCGCTGGCGATGCGGGTCAGGGTATCAGGGGTGATCTGGAAGCCCCAGCCGCTCACCACGGCGGCGGCGGAGGTGACCACATCGGCGGTACCCGCCGGGGCCAGCACCGCCAGTGGGCTGTTCATGGCGAAGTAGACGCCCGGATCGATGACGCAGGCGGAGACCAGCGCCATGATGGCGACGAAGGACTCCATCAACATGCCGCCATAACCGATGAAGCAGGCCTGGTTCTCGTTGGCCAGCATCTTGGGGGTGGTGCCGGAGGCGATCAGCGCGTGGAAGCCGGACACGGCGCCACAGGCGATGGTGATGAACAGGAAGGGGAACATGCTCCCCGCCCACACCGGGCCCGTGCCGTCGATGAACTGGGTCAGGGCCGGCATCTGCAGGGTCGGCCGCATGATCAGGATGCCGATGGCCAGGCCGATGATGGTGCCGATCTTGAGGAAGGTGGAGAGGTAGTCACGGGGCGCCAGCAGCAGCCAGACCGGCAACACCGAGGCGACGAAGCCGTAGCCCACCAGCATCCAGGTCAGTTGCACGCCGTCGAAATCGAAATAGGGTGCCCAGGTCGCGCTCTCGGCCACCCAGCCACCGGAGACGATGGCGAAGATCAGGCACACCAGCCCGATGAGCGACACCTCACCGATGCGGCCAGGGCGCAGATAGCGGGTGTAGATCCCCATGAAGAGCGCCAGCGGTATGGTGAAGGCGACCGTGTAGGTGCCCCAGGGGCTGTGGGTGAGCGCCTTGACCACTATCATCGCCAGCACCGCCAGGATGATCACCATGATCATGAAGGTGGCGACCAGGGCGATGACCCCGGCGACCGGACCCATCTCCGACTTGATCAGCTCGCCGAGGGAGCGACCGTCCCGGCGGGTGGAGACGAACAGCACCATGAAGTCCTGCACCGCCCCCGCCAGCACCACCCCGGCCAGCAGCCAGAGCATGCCGGGCAGGTAGCCCATCTGGGCCGCCAGCACGGGGCCGACCAGGGGGCCGGCGCCGGCGATGGCGGCGAAGTGGTGGCCGAACAACACCTTCTTGTCGGTCGGCACATAGTCCAGACCGTCGTTGTGACGCACCGCCGGGGTCATGCGACTGCCATCCACCCCCAGCACCCGCTTGGCGATGAAGAGGCCGTAGTAGCGATAGGCGATCAGATAGACACACACCGCCGCGACCACTATCCAGAGTGCGTTGATCTGCTCGCCACGGTTGAGGGCGATATAACCGAGTGAACTGGCGCCAACCAGCGCCATCAGCACCCATCCTAGGTGTTTCCCTAACTTGTCCATAAGTGTGTTCCCGTCATTGGTTTTTACATATACAACCCTGTACGGTTACATCTCTATAGCAATCACCCCGGTGCCACAATCGGGGCTCGTCACAACTCGGCACCCGGTCGCGAGAATTTATCAATATTGCCGGCCGGATCACGGCCATCTGCCCGCTCATCCACGGAACGATTTTGAATTGATTGAAAAAATCCGCAGGACAGGCCAATAAAAAGGGCCCCGAAGGGCCCTCTCTGGCGTGGAGCTCTGCAGGAGAGCGCCAATCCCTATTCAGGAGAGTGCCAGCCCGATGGAAAGCAGCAGGCTGAACAGGAAGGCGCTGATGGCGGTCTTCTTGAGGGCCCCTGTCAGCACCTCGCCGTCGAAGCTCTCGCGCAGGGTGCGGGCGGCATCGGTGAGCGGCTTCATGGCGGGCAGGAAGATCCAGGCCCAGAGGCTGGTCTGCTGGGTCAGCAGGAAGGCGATGGTGGTCAACAGGGCCGCCCCCAGCAACAGCCAGTGATAGGCGATGGCGCGATTGCGGCCGAGCCGCACCGCCAGGGTGACCTTGCCGCTGGCGGCGTCGGTCTCGATGTCCCGCACGTTGTTGATGTTGAGCACGGCGGTGGCCAGCAGGCCGCAGGCGGTGGCGGGCAGCAGCAGATCCCACTGCAGGGTATGGGTGAACAGGTAGTAGGAGCCGAGCACCCCCAGCAGACCGAAGAACAGGAACACCGAGATATCGCCGAAACCCCGATAGCCGTAAGGAGTCTTGCCCACCGTGTAGGTGATGGCCGCGACGATGGCCGCCCCACCCAACCCCACGAAGGCAAGGATCTGCACCCACTCCTCACCGAAGGCACAGACCAGCAGGGCGAGCCCGCTCACCACGGCCGCCAGCGCGGTCAGCCCCATGGCCACACACATCTGTCGCCGGGTGATGAGACCCGATACCACGGCCCGCTGGGGGCCTATCCGTTCGCCGTTGTCGGCACCCGACACCGCATCGCCATAGTCGTTGGCCAGGTTCGAGAGGATCTGCAACAGGATGGCGGTCAGCAGGGAGAGGCCCATGATGGCGCCATCGAAGGCACCCCGGCTGGCCGCCAGGCCGGAGCCCAGCAAGATGGAGGAGCACGCGAGCGGTAACGTTCGCAAACGCGCCGCCAGCAACCAAACAGAGAAGGTATTTGTCATATTGTGATGGCCAAACAATCAGATATTGATCGTGTTAAGGGTTATCGAACCGGATTTCGGTATACTTGGCTCCGTGGGGGCGCTGCTCCCTCGGGCAATTTACATGGAAGAATGGGCGGATAATATATAGGAAATCATCGCCCTTTGGCATCAACCTGCGCCATCCTCCCCCCAGAGCGATTGCGATTATCCGGCTCAGACAAGACATCCATGTTGGCTCAGACCCATATCAAGCAACAACTGGACGCCCTGCGTCACAGTCATGTCAGCGGCTTCGTCCGGCTGCGCGTGGCGGTCGAAGTACAATCCTTCCTCGGCTGGCTGACGGCGCAGACCCTCTATCCCCGCATCTACTGGCAGGCCCGTGGCCCCAAGAGCCCCGAGTATGTCGCCCTCGGCCGCATCCATGAGCTGAGCCGGCCGGAGGACATTCGGCGGGTCTGTGACAACACCGGCACCGACAGCGAAGACAGCCCGCGCTATTACGGCGGCCTGGCGTTCGATCCGACCCAGCCCGGCTGGCCGGGCTTTGGCCCCTGCCGCTTCGTGCTGCCGCGCATCGAGCTGGTGCGCCGCGGCGAGTGTATCAGCCTCTGCCTGAACCTCTGGTTGCCGGCCCCGGAGCGGGCGAGCGAGTTCGACGCCGAGCTGCGGGCCGCCGAGGCCGCCCTCGATGCCCTGCAGCCGGAGGCCCCCCTGCCACCACTGCACAGGCAAGCCTGGCAGCGGGAAGATTGTCCCTCCCCCGCCCTCTGGCAAGCGCTGGTAGAACAAGTCACAGCCCCGGCGGCGCAGGTCCACACCCCCAAGGTGGTGCTGTCGCGGGAGAGCCGCCTCACGCCGCGGGATGAGTCTGATGACCGGACCGCCCTCTCCCCCTGGTCCCTGCTGGCGCAATGGGCGCAGCACGCCCAGGAGTGCTTCCACTTCGGTTTCCAGTTTTCCCCCGAGCAGAGTTTCATCTCCTGCTCCCCCGAGCGACTCTACCGGCGGGAGGGGCGCCACCTGTTCACCGAGGCGCTGGCGGGCACCATCCGCCGCTCCGGTGACGAGGCGACCGATGCCGCGCTGGCGGCCGAGCTGCTGACCGACAGCAAGAACCGGCTGGAGAACCGGCTGGTCCATGCTGACATCCTCAACCGGCTGGCGCCGCTCACCAGCCGCGCCAGCCTGACCGAGCCGCGGATCCTCAAGCTGCGGCTGCTGCAACACCTCAAGTGCGACATCGAGGCCGATCTCAGCCCCGGCGTGGGCGACTGGCAGCTGCTGGATGCCCTGCACCCGACCCCCGCCGTGGGCGGCGCCCCCCGCGAGTCGGCGCTGGCCTTCATCCGTGCGTTCGAGCCCTATGATCGCGGCTGGTATGCGGGGGCCTGCGGCATGCTGAGCCGGGAGACCTCGGAGTTTTCCGTCGCCATCCGCAGCGCCCTGGTCAGGGAGCAGACCATCACCCTGTTCGCCGGGGCGGGCATAGTGGCGGGCTCGGAGCCTGCCGCCGAGTGGGCCGAGCTCGACAACAAGATCGCCAACGTGCTCTCCCTGCTGGGATAGCGTCTTCTCATCGACCCCTAGCGAGCCTTCCCATGTTTGCGAGCCCCGTGTTTACCAGTAGACATGCCACCTTCAACCACGTCTGGTCTTCCCTCCTGCTGGAGGAGCTCTATCGCCTCGGCGTACGGGATCTGGCGCTGGCCTCCGGCTCCCGCTCGGCGCCGCTCACCATGGCCGCCGCCGCCCACCCCGGCTTTCGTCGCCACCTCCACTTCGACGAGCGGGGCCTTGGGTTCATGGCGCTGGGGCTGGCCAAGGGCAGCAACCGGCCGGTGGCGGTGATCATGACCTCGGGCACCGCGGTGGCGAACCTCTGGCCCGCGCTGGCCGAGGCGCAGCTGACCGGGGTGCCGCTCATCATCCTCTCGGCCGATCGGCCGCCCGAGCTCATCGACAACGGCGCCAACCAGGCCATCCAGCAGCAGGGGATCTTCGGCCACTACCCCGTCTATCAGCTCAACCTGCCGAGCCCCACCCCCAGCATCCCGGCCGCCTTCGTGCTGAGCTCGGTGGATCAGGCGCTGGCGCAGCAGGTGCGCACCCCGGGGCCTGTCCACTTCAACTGCATGTACCCCGAGCCGCTCTACCCCGGTGACGAGTATCAGGAGTTTGCCGACTACCTGGCAACCCTCGGCGACTGGCTGCACTCAGACAAGCCCTGGAGCCCCTGGCAGCAGGCCGAGCCAGCCTGTCCCCGCCAGCCCGACTGGGCGGCGTTGCAGGGCAAGCGTGGCGTCATCGTCGCGGGCCGCATCCAGGATCCCGCCGAGGCGCAGGCGGTGGCCGGGCTGGCCGAACGGCTCGGCTGGCCGCTGCTGGCGGATCTGCAGAGCCAGATCCGCTTCGATAGCCGCAACCTTATCCACATGGATTTGGCCCTCAACGACCACGACTTCGTCGCCGAGCTGGCCCGCGCCGAGGTGCTGCTGCAGTTCGGTGCCCGCCTCATCTCCAAGCGGCTCGGCCAGTTCATCAAGCAGCACCCCTGGCAGGATTACTGGCTGGTGGACCCGCAACCGG
>RCUR01000966.1_pt1 | contig 10320 bp, 5 predicted proteins | sample 2166151 | NCBI WGS metagenome assembly RCUR01 (sample SAMN09932785, study PRJNA488358) | compost metagenome | isolation source: compost soil in an enriched community | place: Germany: Experimental Botanical Garden
GGATAAGTTTGAGTTTCAGATGGGGGGGCCTGAAAGCGAACGCGAGACATCCCATCGAACGGGGATAGCCCTCGATAAACTCAAGCTTCTTTTGACCGTATTCGAGAAGGTCAGCAGTTTGGACGAACGCTTTGGAGGCTCCACAACCTCCTTGCTCGATATCCTCTTGGAGGAGGAGCCATCAGACCCGGCGATTGCAGCAGAAAACGCTTCCTTACGGGCAATTTTGTTAGACATGATTAGAGAACTTGACGAACGTTCGGCCAAGGTTATCACTCTCCGTTTTGGCCTGGGTCATGATGACGCTATGACCTTGGAAGAGATTGGGGTCCTATTTGATGTCACTCGTGAGCGTATTCGACAAATCGAGTCGAAGGCACTTAGAAAGCTATGCCATCCAATAAGAATGGAAAAGTTAGCCTTGTATGTGGGCGACTACTTCGAGGTAAAACAGTCCCTGTCCTCAGGGGACCAGCCAGGGGTGGTCACAATTGAACGTGCCAAACACCACGGTGCAGGTGAGCCTCGTCAATCGGTAGCTGAGGGTTTGGAGATCGTTCATCAGGTCTTAGATGAGTCTGCTTTGTCCGAGCCTCCGGTGGAGACAAGTGTCATTCCTCACGAGCGACGTTTATTCGATCTTCTAGAAGAAGCTAGGGCTCTTGGCCTTAGCGTTGAAGAGCAACCTTCTGGTGATGGCCGAATTCACGTATTACTGCCAGCACAGCCGGATGCTCGGGTTAGTAAAGTAGCTCGCCGGATGGTTGATATCGGTTTCACACTTCTTTCTGGAACTACTTACGTCAAATGAACGAACGCACCAGGTATGCCCCGCCGCGAGCCGGCGCGATGCTGGAAGCCCTACGTGGCCTCGGATATTCGACCGCCGCAGCTTTAGCTGATGTGATTGACAATGGAGTTTCCGCCGGAGCATCAGAAATTCATGTGACGTTCGCTTGGGATGGTGAGAGAAGTCGGATTTCCATCTTGGACAACGGGCGAGGCATGGACGACTCTGAGTTAGAGGCAGCAATGACTCTTGGGGCTAAGAGTCCCCTCGATGACCGTGCGCCTAGTGATCTCGGTCGATTTGGTATGGGCTTAAAAACCGCTTCCTTCTCTCAATGCCGCTGCCTCACTGTTGCGTCTAGACGGATGAATGGTTCAGTTTCCTGCCTGCGTTGGGATCTCGATGCCATTGCGGCATCGACGGATGTTGGCTGGAGGATGTTTGAAGGGGCAGCCCGAGGCTCTGAAGCTTTCGTTAAGCCAGCCGATGCACTTCACTCCGGAACAATAGTCCTCTGGGAGCAGTTGGATCGAATTGTCACGCCTGGCTATACCCTCGACCACTTTGCCGACTTGGTAGACGATGTGGAGCTACGTCTGGCAATGGTTTTCCATCGCCTTTTAGAAGGGGCAAGCCCGACTTTCCGGCTGTTCCTCAACGACAAATTGGTTAATCCGTGGGATCCCTTTATGACAGGGCACCCTGCGAAGCCTTGGCATTCTCCAGTCGCCCGAATCATCACGCCATCAGGCATCGTGGAGGCCCAATGTCATGTTCTACCACACAAAGATCGGCTTTCCGAAGAGGAATTCCGTAGGGCGGGGGGAGCAGAAGGGTGGACCTCTCAACAAGGATTTTACGTATATCGGAACCATCGTTTACTTCTGGCAGGCGGGTGGCTTGGGATTGGGCAGGGGCGCGCATGGAACCGAGAGGAGCCTCACCGGCTTGCCAGGATCAGGTTGGACATCCCTAATACGGCCGACTCCGCTTGGAAGATCGACGTCAAGAAGTCCACCGCTCGACCTCCCGTAACCGTGCGTCCATGGCTTACGAAGTTGGCCGAGGATACGAGAGAAAGAGCCAGAAGAGTCTTTGCTTATCGTGGTACTCCAATACCAGGGCCGGGAGGGCTCAAGATTGAGCACCAGGCATGGCGTGTGGATAGGCTCAAGGATGGTGTTCGGTATCGCATCGACGAGAGGCATCCGGCGGTGGCTGCGGTAATTGAGGCGGTTGGCGGTAATGCTGACCTTGTTCGGGCCATGCTACGTGTCGTTGAAGAAACAGTGCCAGTCCAGCGGATATGGCTCGACACAGCCGAGAACAAAGAGACACCGCGCACAGAGTTTGAGGGGGAGCCCAACGCAGCCGTGATAGAAGTTGCAAGCGTACTATTTAATGACTTGATCGAGCGCAAAGGGCTAAGCGTCGAAGAGGCTCGCAAGGCGATGCTTAGGACCGAGCCATTTCAAAAGTACCCAACACTGGTTGCCAAATTAGGGGAGAACAGATGACCTCAGCGGAAGAGACGGCAGCGCAAGTGGAACTGCTGGAAAATGTTATCGCTACTGCCCAGCGGCTGGTGAAGTCTGAGAAGGATAAGTCCAAAATTACCCCGACCTTCATTGCCGAGAAGGTCCGGCTCGCGACGTCAATGTTCGCTGGCGATTCATCGCATGTTGTGGATCAGGGGAAGGTCGTCGTCACGCTGATCCAGCGTTTCAGCCACTGGATCGGCAAATCAACCACGCTAAAAGACAATGCGGGCCACTTTGACTGGCTCACTGCGGCGCGCAAACGCGATTGGCACTACTGGCGACGTTACGGGGACTTTTTGGAGTCCAAGCTTTCTGACACGGTGGTTGAGGGGCTTGATGAGGCCACCGACGACATCCTCGGCCTGCTAGAAGATCCGCAGCGGGGAGATGACTGGGATCGCCGAGGACTTGTTGTCGGACATGTGCAGTCCGGTAAGACTAGTAACTACTCTGGGCTCATTTGCAAGGCAGCCGACGCGGGCTACAAGATCATCATCGTGCTCGCGGGCATGCACAACAACCTGCGCTCGCAGACCCAGATGCGTCTAGAGGAAAGCTTCCTAGGCTACGAGACAACGATCGACCGCGATCCGGGCATGCCCATCGGCGTGGCCGAGTTCGGCGAGGACTTGAAGACCAACTCTGCGACCACGCGCGCGGAAAATGGCGATTTCAACAAAGCCATCGCCAAGCACTTCCACGGCATCTCACCTGAAGAGCGACCCTGGCTCTTCGTGGTCAAGAAGCAGAAGACTGTATTAACCGCCCTGTTGGACTGGATACAGAAGCGCGTGGCCGACAGCACCGATGCGAGCGGCGGACGCAAGCTCGTTACGAAGCTGCCTTTACTGATGATCGACGACGAGGCGGATAACGCCTCCGTCGATACGGGTGAGCAGATGTTCAACGACGATGGTACGCCAGACGAGGAGCATCAGCCCAAGACTATCAACAGTCTCATCCGCCAATTACTGCACGCTTTCGCGCGCAAGGCCTATGTCGGTTACACGGCTACACCCTTCGCAAACATCTTCATCCATCACAAGGGTGCGACGGCCAAAGAAGGTCCGGACCTCTTCCCAAGGTCTTTCATCATCAACCTAGCCGCCCCTTCCAACTATGTGGGGCCTGCCCGCATGTTTGGCAAGATGACTAAGGAGGGACGCAAGGGCGCGCTTCCCCTCTCGCGGAACATCGCAGATCACTACGATCCTGAGAACGACTCAGGATGGATGCCACCTAAGCACAAGAAGACGCACATCCCGACCCACAACGGACAAGAGATCATTCCGCCTTCACTGCACGAGGCAATATGTGCTTTCGTCTTAGCATGCGCGGTTCGAGAGCTACGCGGCCAAGAGGGGGAGCACAACTCCATGTTGGTTCACGTCACCCGCTACGTAGACGTGCAGAGCCATGTGCGCGAGCAGATCGAGACGGCCGTGCGCCGCATTCGTCAGAAGATCACCCGTGGTATAGGTGCCGAGCAGCAGCTAGATCAGTTGCGCAAGCTCTGGGATAACGATTTCATCCCTATCCGCGACCAAGTCGCGGAACTCTCGCCGGCCGAGGATCGTCCGCCAACCATGCCGAGCTGGGACGAAATCCTTGCAGTTTTGCCTGACGTGCTGGATGACATTGAGGTCCGCTCGATCAACGGCACGGCCAAGGATGCACTCGACTATGCGACACCTGGTGCGGTACTCAAGGTGATCGCAGTCGGTGGTGACAAGCTTGCCCGAGGCCTAACGCTGGAGGGGCTGTGTGTGAGCTACTTTGTGCGCACGACAAAGATGTATGACACGCTCATGCAAATGGGGCGCTGGTTCGGATATCGTCCAGGCTACCTCGATCTGTGTCGCCTCTACACGTCTCCCGATCTGGTGAAGTGGTTCGGTCACATTGCCGATGCGTCGGAGGAGCTGCGGGAAGAGTTTGACTTTATGGCCGAAGCCAAGCTGACGCCGGAGCAATATGGGCTCAAAGTGATGTCGCATGAGGTGCTCACTGTCACCTCTCCCTTAAAGATGCGCAACGCGCAGACGCTCTCGTTGACTTACAGTGGGACTCGGCCGCAGACCATCCTCTTCCATCGAGACGCCAAAATTCAGCAGCAGAATCTCGATGCTACCGACGCTCTGATCGGGTCGCTCGGCACTCCGTGGGAAGACTCGCCGAAGTATGCTCGCAATGGCGATCCGGACTCTTGGCCAAATGCGCGTCTCTGGAAAGACGTGGGCGTGTCCAAGGTGCTAGCGTTCCTCGGCGCATACACGACCCATCCGAATGCCACCAGCGCCAAGGCCGCGGTGCTGTCAGAATTCATCGTCAAGATGGTCGACACCGGACAATTGACGAAGTGGAGTGTCGCGCTGCTCGGTGGTGGTAATGGTGATGGAGATCCGCACGTCTTCCCCGGTGGCAATCCTTCGGAGAGCTATTCGATTCGCAAGACCGAGGATTCTGTCGATCCTGAGAAGATTGATCCAAAAAATTTCGCCATTGGCGTGCTCACCGATCCAAAAGACGAAGGCATCGACCTCAGCGACGACGCTTGGCGCGAGGCATTGGCCCTTACTCGTGCGGCTTGGAAGCCTGAACCTTCGCGCGGTCGGACCTCGCTGCCGAACATCCCAAGTGGCAAGGGTATCCGTGAAACCCGTGGAAAGCTTGGCGGGGACGCGGACTGCGGATTGCTTTTGCTCTACCCGCTCACTCCTTACTTCTACAAGGAAAAGACGCCTGAGCGGCTCATCGTTCCTGGTTGGAGCAAACCCATTATGGCCTTCGCCATCGCATTCCCCAGCAGCGACAAACCAATCAGCGTGGAATACGAAGTTAACCTCCTCTACTGGATGCAAGAATATGGCCCGTCCGAATGAAGAGTTCTTGCTAGCTTGGTCGTCACTGTCCGGAAATGACACCATACCAGGTTGGCAGGCTATCTCCCTTGCTCCTGCTGGCCCCGTCGAGGTGCAGGCAGGGCGGCGCTCGCCAGCCAACGTCGAGGCGATATTGTTCTTCTTCCCGACTGCTAAGTTGGCTCGCGCAGAAAAATTGCCCGAGGGGCAGGGCTTCTTGATCGAGAGGGCCGATCCGGAAAATTATGGAGGACTTAGGTTAGCGCTTACTCGTCAAGAAGCAGGAAGCACTGAGCTTTTTGCTGCGATGGTTTGCGATGTAGTCGGCGCTTTAGACGACAGCTCCGCTACTGGCGTTGACGAAACCAAGTTGTTGCGGGTTTTAATCGGGCGAGTAGTTGCTTGGAAACAGTTTATGTCGCGTGGTGCGAACCCTCTCAGTCCCGAGGCAGAGCTTGGCCTGGCGGGCGAACTCAACTTCATGAATGCACTTTTGGAATCAGGAATACCGGCTGAGGAAGTGCTCCGGGGTTGGGTGGGGCCCGATGACGCTCCGCAAGATTTTCTGTTGGGCGACGGTGCGGTTGAAGTCAAGGCTACGATGTCCTCGTCTGGCTTCCCTGTGAAAATAGCCTCCCTTGAGCAGTTGGACGACTCCGTAGCATCGCCTCTCTTTCTCGCGGCCGTGCGTTTTTCGCGCGGGGATAGCGGGCTCACTCTTCCCGAGATGGTTGCGGAAACCGAGCTACGACTAGGTGGAGAACCTGGAATGGTCAACTTCCTTAGAGAGAGGCTCATGGTCTCAGGTTATTTCGAAGGCCACTCGAGTCATTACACCCGAAAATTCGAATCGAAGGAGAGGCGGATTTTCTCTGTATCTGAAGGCTTCCCGAGGTTAACGCCGGGAACGGTTCCCGCCGGAGTCATACGGGCCCTCTACGAAATCAATTTGGACCACGCCGGAGACTTCCACTCGGACCTCGACGCGGCTCTGAAACTACTAGGAGTAACTGGATGACGCTTGATGACTTTTTCGCAGAAACCAGGGGTGAAATAGCGAACCAGATGTCTGACGGCGCCACATTTGGTGAGCTTGTATTCTCCGAAGTGGTGATGCAGCACCTCGTTGATGCGGGAATGACTTTCGACCCAGTTGTCTGCCACTTTCAGGGGAAGGTCGGAAATGCGAATTTGCGCTTGAGCGGTTATGCCATGTCTGAAGACGCAGACCAGCTTGACCTGTTCGTTAGTCTGTACGAAGGCTTCGAAAACCTGAGCCCGATCCCCGATCAAGACGTCAAGACAGCGGCGGCCCAATGTGTTCGCTTCTTGGAGCTCTGTGCAGCTGGCCGCATTGCCGAAAAGCTTGATCCATCAAGTGACGTTCATTCCCTGGCGCTGACGATTCGAGAAATTTACGACGGGCTTGAACAGGTACGTGTTTATGTACTTACGGACGGTATAGCCAAGTCGAAGAGCTTCAAAGCCCGAGACGTTGGCGGAAAGCACGTGAAGCTTGAAGTCATGGATATTGAGCGACTTTTTCGCCATCGTTCTGAAGGCAAGCCACGTGATGAGCTTGTCGTTGACTTCAATGAGGTGTCAGGTTCTCCACTGCCGTGCGTTTTCGTACCAGGCGAAACAGGGGACTATGACTATGCACTTACCGCAATCCCAGGTGAGGCGCTCCGGTTCGTTTATGAAAAATTTGGACCTCGCCTGCTTGAGGCCAATGTGCGCTCATTCTTAAGCGTGAAGGCCAAGGGCGTGAATGCAGGACTCCAGAATACTTTGCGGAGTGCCCCGGAAAGATTCATGGCCTATAACAACGGGATAGTATTAGTCGCTGATGAGATGCGACTGGATCGTACCGCAGATGGATCGCCAGGCATCGCTTGGTTGCGTGGCATGCAAATCGTTAATGGTGGCCAAACTACAGCTTCAATTTTCTTCGCCAAGAAAAAATATGCAGAAACGGATTTGAGTAAAGTTCGCGTTCCAGCCAAAATCATCGTTATGAAAGAGCAAGATCCTGCAAAAGAGGAGGCTCTTGTTTCCGATATCTCGCGCTATGCCAACAGTCAAAACTCTGTTCGGCAATCAGATCTATCAGCCAATAAACCATTCCATGTTGATGTTGAGCGGTTATCGCTTTCGGTTTATTGCCCTGATGGCATGGGCCGATGGTTCTACGAGAGGGCTGCGGGCAGTTACAACACTCTACTTTCACGTGAAGGTGTCACTCCAGCTAAGCTTCGCTCCCTGAGGGAGTCTGTACCAACCTCGAGGAAAATAACAAAAACTGAGTTGGCAAAGTACTCCACTGCGTGGGATGGCCAAGCTGATGTTGTCAGTCTTGGTGCACAGAAGTGCTTTGACCGGTTCATGTCTGGTATGACTGCCGTTGAAGCTAAAGGTACAGTTTTTACTCCGGATGTTTCTTATTTTAAGGCTATTGTCTCGAAAGCTCTGTTATTCAAGGCAGTCCACAAGACTGCGCGACCATTAGTGCCTGCCTTTCTCGCGAACGTTGCGGCTTACACTGTTGCATTAATTTCTCAAGCTTATGGCAAGTCCTTTAATCACGAGCGTGTCTGGAGTAGGCAGGGTATTTCTCCTCAGCTTGTTAAGCAGATCGAAATTTGGGCTCGGGAGGTCAATGATCGTCTTCATGAGACAGCAAATGGGAGGATGATCTCTGAATGGGCAAAGCGTCCAGAGTGTCTAGAGGCAATGTTCTCTCGACCGTTCTCTCCTCCCTTGGCAGATATTCCTGAGGTGCTCTGACATCCCATGACCCAGATAGTAAGCTCAAAACTATGGGCGCAGGCTTAGTAAGTTGCGAGTTTTCATTGGCTGAGGTTGGCTGAAAATTCGCCAGATAGTTTCGGGTCGGGAGGGCTGTCTGTCCCCCCCCCTTAAACTATCCGACGCAGATTGCGTTGCTCGATAGTCTGTCTTGTTCGATCAAATGCCAAGTGACGCTTGGCGGTTTTTTCCTGAACGATAGGAATCGATGATTTCAGCGACAACAGCTGCGATCTTTCTAGCAAGAAGCGGCGGGACTGCGTTTCCGATTTGTGTGTACTGCTGTGTTCTATTTCCCTCGAAGAAGTAATTGTCAGGAAAAGTCTGCAGTCGCGCGGCTTCGCGAACAGTCAAACTGCGGCACTGGCTTGGGTCCGGGTGAATGTAATAATGACCATCTTTAGCTATGTGGGCGACAACTGTGGTAGACGGACCATCTTCCATTTGAACTCTGAAACGGTCACTAAAGGGAACGGAGTCGGAAGACACGTTTTCATGAGCTGGTAAAAGTTGGGCGGGGAATTGGTGTATTTTTGGTGAGGTGCCTTTCAACCGTGCGTAGCTTGCTGCAAAAATATACCTATGCAGGTCAGAGCGCATATGGCTCCGAGCCTCATGCTGTAGCACCCCATTCAGTCTGGGGTCGATAAACCACTCACGTTGCTTGGCACTCATTTCTGGAACTACTTTCCAGGGTATGAATCCACTGCCATTAGATTTCAGCCGCTGTGCTTTAACAGCCGCATCCTTCATGGTATCTATTAAATCCCCCCAGCCAGCCACATAAGGCCGTAAAAGCATAGAGCTGGCCTCATCCAAGGCTGAGAGCCAGGCTTCGAGGGAATCTCCTCCCCTTGAAATTTTGCTCCGTATTGGAGGGAGTCCTGATAAAGCCTGCCCAACTGTGAAAACCGTTTTGCTGGGCTCCATTACAAGCTTTTGCGGACGCTCCAATAAAGCAGGACAGCTCGAGGCAACGTCAGAGCGAACCCCAAGCAGGATAACCCTGTGTCGAGCCTGAGGAAGACCGTGACGTTCCGCTTGAATGACAAAGTCATGTGGATCTGGTTTCTCCACATCTTTAGGGACGACTAAGGAACGGATGTTGTACGAAAGATCGCCACCAGGAGTCGAGAGGTCCTCGAGAATTTGCTGGAAAATGTTCGAGCCGCTGTGCTTCGAGGACAGTATGCCTTTCACGTTCTCCATGACGAAGATCGTCGGTTTGAACTCGCGAATAATCCGCAGATACTCTTTGTAGAGAAAGTGCTTCTCGTCGCTTTCAAACTCCTCTTGGCTCTCGCGTGTTCGACGGGCACGTCCTGCTACTGAGTATGCTTGGCACGGCGGGCCGCCAATAAGTACCCATTCATCTGCGCCTATCAGGGCTTCCCTGATCCAATTGTCGACCTCATCGGGCGAAATTTTACCAAGCTCCGCGAGCTTAGCTTCTTGTGCAGCCTCCACTGCTTCTGCCGGTACGTCCGGATGCTTAAAAAGCTCTTCACGAGTGATTTCGCCCCGGACGTATTGGTAGTAAGCCTCCGGTGCCTCGCCTTTTGGAAAAGCGCGAAACAATGCGCGGAGGGATAAAGTCGCGTGAGCGACAGGATCTTTCTCGATCGAGACACGTAGCTGAAACTTACGCACTCCCTTCTCAGGGCCACCGATTGAAGAGAATCCCTCCCCGAGTCCGCCCGGGCCGGCAAAGAGGTCGATGACCGGGATAGAATCCTTATATTTCATTGATTTAGTCGATGCGCCTAAGACGAAAATAAAAAAAGCGCACTGTAGCGCTCAGGTGAGTTGCGGCCCAGAAGTGACACGCCCTATGTGCGATAAATGGTAACGGTTCACTAGGTACCGGGCAAGAAATGAACTTTAAGTTGAGGTGCTGAATTCCACCGAATGTAGGTACGCGGCAAGGCTTCCGGCCCAGTTCATTTTGTAGCAAAGGCCTCAACGGTCGGGCTGTCATAACGGTTAGGAGTTTTGGGTGACCATTGAGGTGGAAACTGCTGTAAGTGTTGTAGGTATTTTCTAAGCGTGAGGGGGAATATCCATGGCCGAACAAAAAAGCCCCGATCAGATCGGGGCTTTCAGTTTTTCGATTTTTCGATGTATGACGCCATCGTCAAATCGCGGAGAAACTAGGGAATCAATCCCAGCTAAGCGCCCCACCAGTCTGATACTCAATAACCCTCGTCTCAAAGAAGTTCTTCTCTTTCTTCAAGTCCATGATCTCGCTCATCCAAGGGAACGGGTTAGTCGTCCCTGGATACTCTTCTTTAAGACCAATCTGCGACAGGCGACGGTTAGC
>RCUR01000967.1_pt1 | contig 10315 bp, 7 predicted proteins | sample 2166151 | NCBI WGS metagenome assembly RCUR01 (sample SAMN09932785, study PRJNA488358) | compost metagenome | isolation source: compost soil in an enriched community | place: Germany: Experimental Botanical Garden
CGGCAAAGCCGATGGTGACATCGTTGCCCAGTACCTGGCACGCCAGCATCGACAGCGCTTCGCACTGGGTCGGGTTGACCTTGCCCGGCATGATCGAGCTGCCAGGCTCGTTGGCCGGCAGTTTGACCTCGGCAAATCCCGCGCGTGGGCCGGAGCCGAGCAGGCGCAAGTCGTTGGCGATTTTCATCAGGGCCACGGCGAGGGTCTTCAGCGCACCGGACAGGCTGGTCAGGGGTTCGTGACCGGCCAGGGCGGCAAACTTGTTGGGCGCGCTGATCAGCGGCAGGCCGCTCAAGGCCGCGAGTTCGGCGGCGATGGCTACGGCAAAGCCCTGGGGCGAGTTGAGTCCGGTACCGACGGCAGTACCGCCCTGGGCCAGTTCGCAAACCGCCGGCAGGGTGGCACGGATCGCCCGCTCGGCATGCTCGAGCTGGGCGACGAAGGCAGAGAGTTCCTGGCCGAAAGTGATCGGGGTGGCATCCATCATGTGGGTGCGGCCGGTCTTCAGCAGTTTGCTGTGGCGAGCGGCTTGCTCGGCGAGCCCTGCGGACAGTTCGGCCAGGGCCGGCAGCAAGTCATGCTGCACGGCGCCGGCCGCGGCGATGTGCATGGCCGTGGGGAAGCTGTCGTTGGAGCTTTGCGCGCGGTTGACGTGGTCATTCGGGTGTACCGGGCTCTTGCCGCCACGTGGGCCACCGGCCAGTTCGTTGGCGCGGCCGGCGATCACTTCGTTGACGTTCATATTGCTCTGGGTACCACTGCCGGTTTGCCAGACCGCCAGCGGGAATTGCGCGTCGTGCTGGCCAGCCAGCACCTCGTCGGCGGCTTGTTCGATCAGGCGGGCGATGTCCAGCGGCAGGTCGCCGATGCGGGCATTGACCCGCGCAGCGGCTTTCTTGATCAAGGCCAGGGCATGCAGCACGGCCAGCGGCATGCGCTCCTCGCCGATGGCGAAATTGATCAGCGAACGTTGGGTTTGCGCGCCCCAGTAGGCTGTTGCAGGTACTTCGATGGGGCCTAGGCTGTCGGTTTCGGTGCGGTTCATGGAGCTCTCCGGAAAACGCTTCAGCCAGTTTAGGCTGTGGAAACCGTTCGCGGGTTCCCTTGCCGACGGCGGGTCTGTGCATGTGCTCCTGGCCGGTTTACCAGCGTGCTTGGGTCGCGCCCAGCCAGCCCAGTGCAGCGCTCACCGGCACGCATGCGCCATTGGGCCCACGCAGCATGCCGTCAAAATGGCCGAACCACTGTCGGGTGTCGGCGTAGAAGGGGCCCAGGCGTGGGTAAGCTCGATGCAGTTGCTGCGGGGTGAAAGTCAGGTCGACCCGTTCGTCATGGCTGTTCAGGTGCCACGGGGCCATAGGTGCCTGGTTGCTTTGCTGGATCAATACCGGGGTGTCGAGGTGCAGCAGTGCTCCGCCAAACCACAAGGCGTTTTCCGATAGCGCGCTGTGATCGGTCCAGCCTGCGCCGAAATTGCCGGCAATGCCGCCCGGCGCGGCAAAGGCGGCGCGCGTCCAATGACTGTGCAGTGGCCAGACGCCGCGGCCAAAGTCCATGGCGGCAAAGCTTTGGCCGACGGCGCAGTCGTAGTGGCGGTTGCCGAGCTGTACGCTGCCGCTGGCTGGCAGCCCCATCTGCCGACAGGTGGCATGGAAGTGCCGCGGGCCGAGCGGGGCGACCAGGTTGACCGAGTCGAGATGGGCGGGACGCTGGATATCCAGGGCAACCTGCAGTGGTTGCCCGCCGATGTCGGGCGCCGCGACGGTCAGGCGCAGGCGGCCCGGCTGTTCGATGACGCGCAACTGCAGGCGTGGGTGGCGGAATTCATGGCTTCGCTCGGGCTGATCCGGTAGCCCGCAATCGCGCGCGAGCAGGCGCAGCTGGCTATGCGCGAGTGTCTGGCCGCTGCTCAGGTCGTGAAAGAAGGCGGCGCCGTAGCCGACATAGTCGAGGTCTGCCTGCGTCAGCGAGAGCGTCCAGTGCGGTGTGGTGATGCACCAGTGGTTCCAGCGTTTGCGACGGCCGAAGTGGCCGGGCAGGGCGCAGTCGACTCGCGGTCGGGGCGACCAGCCGATGGCCTGCGGATTGAGTTGGCCGCGAGAATCGCACAGGGCTATGGCGCAAGTGGCAGGTGGCTGGGCGAAGCTGTTCATCGGGCACGTCCATGTGTGTTGCGAAACGCGGTGCAGTGAATCCACCGTCCTGCAGGAGCGTAGGGGGGTTGCAGGCATAAGTCGAGCTTGCCCGCACCTTCAGGGCCGGGCGGGCATGGCCATTATGATCCGTTGTCTGGCAAGCGGGGCGTCGCTTGAGTGCAGGGCCGACTTGGGCACAAAATGGCCGGTCATGGGTCGTACATGAGTCGTCCCATCAAACTCGGAGCATCCAATGTCGCGTTTATCTGCCCTCTGTGCCGTTGCCATATTGACCTGCGGCAGCGCCCAGGCGCTTGCCGATGCCGCCAGCCATGCTGCCGATGCGGAGCGTTTTCTGCGGTTGGCCCAGGCTGACAAACTGGTGGTGCCAGTCTATGCCCAGGTGCAGCAGATGTTCGCCCAGCGTTTCGCCGAGAGCGGTACGGCCACGGGCAACCAGGCACTGCTGGAAACCTACCAGGCCAAGGCCAATGCGGAGCTGGACCGGGCGGTGGCCTGGGACAGGCTCAAGCCGGACATGGTCAAGCTCTACACCAGCAACTTCAACGAGCAGGAATTGCAGGAATTGGTTAGCTTCTATCAATCGCCATTGGGCCGCAAGGTCCTGCAAAAGATGCCGATGTTGACCGAACAATCGGCACAACTGACCCAGGCTAAACTGGAGGCGGCGGTGCCGGAAGTGAATAAACTGCTGGCGGAAATGTCTGGCGAACTTGAGGCGAAAAAGCCGTGAATGGAGTTTTAATATGTCGAAACTAGCTCAACTGCAGGCTGCCTTGGCTGCACTCGACCCCGAGCACCTCGAGGTGCTGGACGAAAGTCACATGCACAGCCGGGGGCTGGAAACCCATTACAAGGCGGTGATTGTCAGCCCTGGATTTGCCGGCTTGAATGCGGTGAAGCGGCACCAGAAGGTTTACGCCAGCCTGGGCGAGCTGATGAGCGAAGTGCATGCCCTGGCGTTGCACACCTATACGCCCGAGGAGTGGGCGCAACAGGGGGCTGCGCCGAAATCGCCGACCTGCCAGGGCGGGCATTGACCCTGCGAGGGTGGAGGGGGACATCGCTTCTGTAGCCTGGATGAGCGTCAGCGTACTCCGGGGTAACCGTTCCGGATCAGGCCACCGGCTGATCCAGGCTATCGCGTTACCGTGAGTCAATCCGCCCCTACACGGCAGGCACCAGGAAAAGTAAACTACGCAGCGCGCCGGCTAACGCCGGCGCGCTCGTTTGCAGACCCAGTCCGCCCTTTACGTGGGCGACTACTGAAGGAAAAGAGTCGATGAGTGACAAGATAGTCGTGGCCGCGCTGTACAAATTCGTCTCCCTGCCGGATTACCAGGCATTGCGCGAGCCCCTGCTGCACAGCATGCAGACCAACGGGGTCAAGGGCACCTTGCTGCTCGCCGAAGAAGGCATCAATGGCACCGTTTCCGCTTCGCGCGCCGGCATCGATGGCCTGCTCGCCTGGTTCGCCCTGGACCCGCGCCTGGCCGATGTCGACCATAAAGAGTCGTACTGCGACGAACAGCCGTTCTATCGCACCAAGGTCAAGCTGAAGAAGGAGATCGTCACCCTGGGCGTGCCGGGCGTCGACCCCAACCAGCAGGTCGGCACCTATGTCGAGGCCCGCGACTGGAACGCGCTGATCAGCGATCCGGAGGTGCTGTTGATCGACACACGCAACGACTATGAAGTGGCGATCGGCACTTTCGAGGGCGCAGTCGACCCCAAGACCAAGTCGTTTCGCGAGTTTCCCGAGTACATCAAGGCGCACTTCGACCCGGCCCGGCACAAGAAGGTGGCGATGTTCTGCACCGGCGGCATTCGCTGCGAGAAGGCTTCCAGCTATATGCTCGGCGCCGGCTTCGAACAGGTGTTCCATCTCAAGGGCGGGATCCTCAAGTACCTGGAGCAAGTGCCCCAGGAGCAGACCAAGTGGCAGGGTGACTGCTTCGTCTTCGACAATCGGGTCACCGTGCGGCATGACTTGACTGCGGGCGATTATGATCAGTGTCATGCCTGCCGCACGCCGGTTTCCGTGGAAGATCGCCAGTCCGAATACTACACCGCCGGCGTAAGCTGCCCGCATTGCTGGGATTCGTTGCCCGAGAAAACCCGTGCCGGCGCCCGCGAGCGGCAAAAACAGATCGAACTGGCCAGGGCCCGCAACCAGCCCCATCCCTTGGGTTACAACCCACGCCAAGCCAACGAGGGCTAGACCATGCACGCACGCCTGCTCTATGTGATGGACCCGATGTGTTCCTGGTGCTGGGGTTTCGCCCCGGTGCTCGAGTCCCTCGCCGAGCAGGCGGCTGCGGCCGGCGTGCCCCTGCAACTGGTGCTCGGCGGCCTGCGCCGTGATGGCGTGGCCATCGATGCGGCGGCGCGGGTGCGTTACCTGGGCTACTGGCAGGCGGTCAATGCCAGCACCGGCCAGCTATTCAATTTCGTCGACGGCTTGCCCGAAGGCCTGGTCTACGACACGGAACCGGCCTGCCGGGCGCTGGTTACCGCGCGTAGTCTCGACGTGGACAGCGTCTGGCCGCTGACCCAGTTGATCCAGCGCGCTTTCTATACCCGCGGCGAGGATGTCACCCGGGCCAGTGTACTGGTCGGGCTGGCCGAGCGTGCCGGGATTCCACGGATCGAGTTCGCCGCCGCGTTCGACAGCGCCGAGCAGCGCGAAGCCACCAGTGCCGATTTCAGCTGGGTGCAGGATCTGGGCATCTCCGGCTTTCCCACCCTGCTGGCTGAACGCAACGGCCAATTGGCGCTGCTGACCAATGGTTATCAGCCGCTCGAGGTGCTGGCGCCCTTGCTCGCTCGCTGGCTGGAGCGCGCGGCTCATGCCTGATCGGTTGAGCTGGGCGGAAATCCGCCGTCTGGCCCTGCAGCACAAGCAAGCCCTGATCCTGGCCAATCTGGTGGCGGTGTTCGCCACCCTGTGCAGCGTGCCCATCCCGCTGCTCCTGCCGCTGCTGGTCGACGAAGTATTGCTCCACGATGGCGATGCCGCGCTCAAGGTGATGGATCGCTTCCTTCCGGCCGGCTGGGAAACCGCGGTCGGCTATATCGGCCTGATGCTGGTGCTGACCCTGCTGCTGCGCGGCTCGGCACTGATCTTCAACGTGTTGCAGGCGCGCCTGTTCGCCCGCCTGTCGAAAGACATCGTCTACCGCATTCGCATCCGCCTGATCGAGCGGCTCAAGCGCATTTCCCTCGGTGAATACGAGAGCCTGGGCGGCGGCACCGTGACCACCCACCTGGTCACCGACCTGGAGACCCTGGACAAGTTCGTCGGCGAGACCCTCAGCCGCTTTCTGGTGGCAGTGCTGACCCTGGTCGGCACCTCGGCCATTTTGCTGTGGATGCATTGGCAACTGGCGCTGTTGATCCTGTTGTTCAACCCACTGGTGATCTATGCCACGGTGTTGCTGGGCAAGAAGGTCAAATACCTGAAAAGGCTGGAAAACGACAGCACCTCGCGCTTTACCCAGGCGCTCAGCGAAACCCTCGAGGCGATCCAGGAGATCCGCGCCGGCAATCGCCAGGGCTATTTTCTCAGCCGCCTCGGCGAGCGGGCCCGAGAGGTGCGCGACTACGCCGTGGCCTCGCAGTGGCGCACCGATGCCTCGAACCGCGCCAGCGGCCTATTGTTCCAGTTCGGAGTCGACGTATTCCGCGCCGCTGCCATGCTCACCGTGCTGTTCTCCGACCTGTCGATCGGCCAGATGCTCGCGGTGTTCAGCTACCTGTGGTTCATGATCGGGCCGGTCGAGCAACTGCTCAACCTGCAGTACGCCTTCTACGCCGCCGGTGGCGCGCTGGCGCGGATCAACGAGTTGCTCGCGCGTCGCGACGAGCCGCAGTACCCGGGCGGTGTCGATCCGTTCAAGGGTCGCGACACCGTCGGTATCGAGGTGCGCGGGCTGACCTTCGCCTACGGCGACGAGCCGGTGCTGGAAAATCTCGACCTGAGCATCGCCCCGGGCGAGAAGGTGGCCATCGTCGGCGCCAGCGGCGGCGGCAAGAGTACCCTGGTGCAGTTGCTGCTCGGCCTCTATACGCCGCAGGCGGGGATCATTCGTTTCGGCGGCTGCAGCCAGCAGGAGATCGGCCTGGAAACCGTGCGCGAACAGGTCGCGGTGGTGCTGCAGCACCCGGCGCTGTTCAACGACACGGTGCGCGCCAACCTGTGCATGGGCCGCGAGCGCAGCGACGAAGCCTGCTGGCACGCCCTGGAAATCGCCCAGTTGGCCGGCACCATCAGCGCACTGGCCAATGGCCTGGACAGCATCGTCGGGCGCTCCGGGGTGCGCCTGTCCGGTGGCCAGCGCCAGCGCCTGGCCATCGCCCGCATGGTGTTGGCCGAGCCGAAAGTGGTGATTCTCGACGAGGCCACCTCGGCCCTCGATGCCGCCACCGAGTACGCCCTGCATCAGGCCCTGGGCCAGTTCCTCAACGGCCGCACCACCCTGATCATCGCCCATCGCCTGTCGGCGGTGAAACAGGCGGATCGGGTGCTGGTATTCGATGGCGGCAGCGTTGCCGAGGATGGCGATCACCAGCAGCTGATCGCCGATGGCGGGCTGTACGCCAAGTTGTATGGGCATTTGCAACATTGATACGGGTGCAAAAACCGTCTGCTGCGACCGCCTCCAGGCACCGCGTTATCCCGTCGGCGTCGCGCAATGATGGGTTGCGCGGCACTCGAAATGCCCCGGCATCGCCGGGACGGCTAACCATTCCGCGCCGCTTGCTGCGAACGCCTGGACGCGGCAGGCGTCTCGTCGCAGCGGCTGCAACTCCTATTGAACAAGCATACCCATCGGGCTATTCGCTTGGCGCAAGATTGCCCTGCTGCCAGCGTGTTTCGCTGTCGGCTAGCGCCTGGGCAATGACGCCCAATTCGTCAGATGGTAGTTGGCTGGGCAGTGGGTCCATGCCTACGCTGGAAAAAAGCTGGCCGTAGGCGTTGCGCATTTCCGCGTAAGCCAGATCGCGGCGCAGATCGGCTTGCAGGGCGTTCAATTCGCCCTGGATCAGCTCCAGTTCGCCGATACCCTGGGCTTGATGGCGATTACGCAATTGCTCGACGATCTGCGTATCCAGATCCGCGAGCTCCTGGCCGGTCTGGAACTGGCGCTGGGCTTCGTTGAAGTTGGCATTGGCCACGTACAGTTGCGCCAGGACCGCCATGGACATCGCTTGGCGCCGTGCTACCGTCACGTCCTCGCCAGCTTTGGCTACTTCTATAGCAGCCGGGGCTGAAATGACGCTGAACAGATTCCAGGTAACCTTAACGCCATAGTCGGCCCAGCTCTGGTTGACCAGGAAGGAGTTACTGTCGTAATGGCCACCAGCCGAGAACTCCAGGCCCGGTAGCAAACGCAGCATTGCCTTGCGTGTCTCCGCGGCGCTGATGCGGGTCTGGTAGTCCTGTTCACGCAGTTCCGGGCGGCTGGCCAGTGCTTGTTGTTCCAGCGTGGCGAGTTCCACCTTGAGTTCCGGTACCTCGTAGCCATCGGAAGTCGCCAGTGAGAGCTGCGTGCCAGGTGGCAGGTTGATCAAGGTGGCCAGCTCGGTCTTGGCCAGCGAGAGCGCACGGCGCTGCTGTTCCAACTGGCGGGTTGCTTCGATCAACGCGCGCTGGTAGCTGAGCGCCTGGATCGGGTCGCCGATACGCTGTTCGCTCATGCTCCGACTATCGCTGCGTGCCTGGCTGACACGTGACATCAGGGTGTCGATTTTGCCCAGCAAGCGATCTGCCGCCAGCGCGCGCCAGTAAGCGGAGCGCACGTCCTGGGTGATGGTGTGGATAACCTTGCGGCGTCGCTCCTGCACGATCAGGCGCTGGTCGGCCTGCTGCTTGGCGCTGACATAGCTGACGCCGAAGTCCAATACGTTCCAGACCATGGTCAGATCCGCTACCTCGCGGTCGCGGTCCTGGGAGGTCGAGGGTTCCAGCGACTGGGTGCCGGTCTCGACACTCTGGCTGCTGGAGGCGCTGACGTTACTGCGTCCGGCATAACCGGCCGAAGCCGCCATACGCGGCAGCATGTCGAAGCTGGCCAGGTCGACCTGACGTTTGGCCAAGGCTTCTTCCATTACTTTCAGGCGCGCTTCGAGGTTGTACTTCACCGCACGCGCCATCGCCTGGTGGAGCGTCAAAGCACCGCTAAGTGGCTCCTGATCCTTGAACATGCTCTGAAGATCGCTTAGAGCGCGTTGCTCACTGACGCTACGCTCGATCGGTTGGCTGGTCACGGCGCAACCACTGATAGCCAGCGTCAACAGGCTGACTCCAAACAGTTTCTGGTTTTTTTTCATCCATGGGCCGCCCCCTTCTCGCGGCACAATCCATCTTTTCTAATTTATTGGTCGTGTGGCTCAGGCTTGTGGCTTAACGCCCTCGAACCGGCCTAGCGCCAGGGCTAGTTCACGCAACTGGCGCTGCTCGGTATTGCGTATTTCATGGAGTTGCTGGCCCAGCGTAGGGGCCCCAAGTACACCATGTGGCGCTTGGTTGCCGTCCCCGTTCCATTGTTTATCATCGAAAATATCCAGCGGTGTCGATTCTGGCAGCGGGTCGCTTCCGAAAATATTCGACAGGGTACTGGAACCGAATACACCGCCATCGCCACCACCGAAACCGAGGAAGCCGACCCCTGAACCATTGCCAGCGGAATCGCTGGAATTGCTGGCAAAAACCTGAGCGAGGAAGCTTGGTGCCAGCGCGCCATTATTGATGAAGATGTTGCCTAGCGGCGGGACTCCGCTGCCCAGCGTTGGTTGCTCAAACAGCGGTATCGGCAGCAACGGCGACGTGGTGAGCGGCGGTGGCAGCGTCGGAGCAGTTGGCGGTTCCAGAGGACTTGGCGTTGGCAGGTTCGCCACAGGAGACGTCACGAGAAACTCCGGGTCGCGGTTGCTGGAGGCGATGACGTAGCTTTCTCCGATCATACTGGCGGTCAGGTTGTTGCCTGCCGCATCGCTGATTGCGCTACCGGTAGCGTTCAGGTTGAGTCCCAACGAACCGTTGCCGGCCACATTGGCCACGATAACCTGGTAGGTCCTGGCATCGATCTGGATCACGGATTGGATGCTGCCAACCGCACTGCCGGTGCTGATCAGGGAGAAGTCATTGGCGCTTACCCCGGAAACTGCTTCGTCGAAGGTCAAGGTGAAACGCACGGAGTTTGCGGCGCTAGGCGATGCATCGGCGCGTACCAAGCTGTCGGCCATAGGTGGCGTGGTGTCGATGATCACTCCGTTGGTTGCGCCGGTGCCACCGAGTGCCTGAGACATGGCGTTGCCGGCCGCGTCACTCAGGGTCGCGCCATTGAGGTTGAGCGCGCCAGCCAGGACGATGCCGTCGCTGTCATTCTCGTCAGCCTGAACGATGTGGCGGAATACCAGGGCAGCGCTGCCGGACCCCGACACATAGTCGGCGTAGACGGTATTACCACCCAGGTTTATGGCCAAGCGCGGGGTGCCAGCGTTGGTATCCACCAGCACGCTCTCGCTGGTATTCACGGTGAAGGTAAGTACATCACCACTGTTGTAGAAACCATTATCCGGCACGGAAACTGATACCACCGTCGGCACTTGTGCATCCACACCTATGCCACTGGTATCGCCGATGCCGTTGAGGGCGGTGAGGGCGGCGTTGCCCAGGCTGTCATGCAACGTGCCGCCGTTCAGGCCAATGCTGCCGCCGAGACTGATGCCGTTGCTGTCGAGCTGGCCGCTGGCGACGGTCAGGCGGAAGGTGAGGGCGCTGCTGCCGGAACCGGACAGGTAGTCAGCGAAGACGGTACCACCGGTATCCATGGTCACGGCGATGCGTGGGGTACCGCCGCTGGTGTCGACGATCACAGCTTCGGAAAGGTTGACGGTGAGGTCGAGGTTCTGCCCGGCGACATAGGTGCCGTTGGCCGGCACGCTGACCGATGTGACCGACGGTGGCAGGCTGTCGATGCTGTAGGCGTTGGAGTCCGTGGTACCACTGCCCGCGTTGCCGGCCAGGTCGGCCAACCCGGTGTTATCCAGGGTGGTGATATTAGTGGTGTCTTCAACACTGGCTGTTGGGGTCAGCGTGGCCGTCCAGGTGATGCCGCCATCACCGCTGGAAAGACCGCTCAGTGCGCCATTGG
>RCUR01000968.1_pt1 | contig 10315 bp, 9 predicted proteins | sample 2166151 | NCBI WGS metagenome assembly RCUR01 (sample SAMN09932785, study PRJNA488358) | compost metagenome | isolation source: compost soil in an enriched community | place: Germany: Experimental Botanical Garden
CGGCGCCGCAGGGATGCCTGTTGCACAGAATGGGAGGTTTGAATGAGCTTGCACAACCTCATCTCCAGTTGTCTGGACGGGCGCGATCCTCTGGCCGTTGCCCGGGAGCAGCATGAGAAGTGGACAGACTGGCTGATGCCCATCAATGCGGATTGCCCAGTGGGCGAGGATCCGGGGTACGACGATGATTTCCAGCGCATGCGCGAAGAGGTCAACAAGCTGTCCGGTGCTGACGCTGAATGCGTAGTGCAGCTTGCAGAGAAACTTCTTGTTCAAAGCTGCAAGGATCTGCGCGTGGCCACTTACTACCTGTGGGCGCGTTTGCACAGGGACGGTGAGGCCGGTCTGGCCGATGGCTTGAGCCTGTTGGCTGCATTGGTTGAAGGCTATGGCACTGAAGTCTTACCTGCTCGTCCCAACAGCCGCAAGATGGCTTTGGAGTGGCTGGCCAGCAGTAAGGTGCTGGCCAGCCTGTCGCTGTATCCGCAAGTGGTGAAGCGCGAGGCCGAGCGAACGGTCGCGGCGCTGGCCTGGCTGGAGCATGGGTTGAGTGCCTGGCCAGATAATCAACGACCAGCCCTGGGCGCTCTGTACGGCGCGTTGTCCACGCGTCTGATGCAGTCAGGCGGGGTGGATGCGCTGGTGCCCCAGAACAGCACCCGTCACGAGACGAACGCGCAAACGGCTACCGCGCCCGAGACGGCCATCAAATCGGGGCGTGACCTTCTCGACAGCGGTCGATCCCTGGCGCGCTATCTGCGTGAACAACCCGAGGGATGGCTGGCAGCACACCGATTGATCAAGAGTTTGCGCTGGGACACGTTGCATCAGACGCCCCCGCACGACGCCAGCGGCAAAACCCGCCTGGAACCTCCGCGCGGAGAATACAGGGGAATACTCAACCGCCTGTATCTACAACAGAGCTGGGCTGAGTTACTTGATCAAACCGAGCGAATGTACGCCGAGGGCGTCAATCATTTTTGGCTGGACCTGCAGTGGTACTTGTACCAGGCGTTGAGCAAGTTGCCAGCGCCAAAGGACAGTTGGGCCGATATTGCCAAACGTGATCTTGGGATGCTCCTCGAACGTCTGCCGGGATTGGAATCCTTATGCTGGAGTGACGGGACGCCGTTCGCTGACGAAACAACACGCGAATGGATTGCCCAGCACGTCAGTGGCAACAACTCCCCACAGTGGTTACCCGTACCGACTGCTGCCGCGACCATCAAGGACACAGAGATCCTGTCACTGGAAAGCGAGGCGCTGATTCAAGCCGACAGCGACGGCGTGGAGGCGGCGTTGAGCTGGTTGGCAGACCGGCCCGAGGCGCAGACCGGGCGTCAGCGTTGGTTGTTGCGTTTGCTGATGGCGCGGGTCGTCGAGCAATGCGCCAAGAGCGAATTGGCCATCCATCTGCTTGGCGAACTGGATGCCACTGCCCAGCGCCACGCATTGGCCGAGTGGGAGCCAGAGCTCAATTTCGAAGTCAAGGCACGCCTGCTCAAATTGTTGCGCCTCAAAGTGCAGCGCAACGATGCAGACAAGCCGGCCGTGGCCCGGCGCATGGAGGTTTTACTGGCAGAGTTGGTGGCCATTGACCCTGTACGCGCCGCAGTGCTGTGCGGCTAAATCTTACTTATCTGGAATCCTTCCTTGAGCATGGACAATCTGACACTGCGCTATTTCGACGCCGAAATGCGTTATCTGCGCGAAGCGGGCAAGGAGTTCGCAGACGCTTTTCCGGACCGGGCGAAACAACTGAACCTCGATAAAACCGGGGCGCAGGATCCTTATGTAGAACGCCTGTTCGAAGGTTTTGCATTCCTGATGGGTCGGCTGCGGGAGAAGCTGGACGACGACCTGCCGGAACTGACCGAAGGGTTGGTCAGCTTGCTCTGGCCCCATTACCTGCGCACCATTCCATCGCTGTCGATCATCGAGTTGGCACCGGACCTTGCGCACATGAAAGGCAGCGAGTTGATCGGCAAGGGCCTTGAAGTGCTGTCGCAGCCCATTGGGCCGCAGGGCACCCGTTGCCGTTACACCACCACTCAGGACTTCATACTGCAGCCGCTGGCGTTGGAGTCGGTACGTCGCGGGTATGAGCCAGATGGTCGTTCAGTGCTGCGACTGCGTTTTGCCTGCGGCGCACTGGCGGCTTGGGACGAACTCGACCTGAGCCGGCTGCCATTGTACCTGAATGCCGACGCCCCACTGGCCAGTGCGCTGCACCAGGCGCTGACCTTGAACATGCAAGCGTTGTACGTGCGCCTGCCGGGCCAAACGAGGCGCCATGTGTTGAATGGCCATTTTGCGCCCAAGGGTTTTGCCGATGAAGATCGGCTGTGGCCCAAAGGGGACAGCGCCTTTAGCGGCTATCAGTTACTGCTTGAATATTTCACCTTTCGTGAAAAGTTCATGTTCGTGACCCTTCATGGCTTGGAAACCCTGACCATTGAGCCGGGTACACCCTGGTTTGAACTCGAAGTGGTCCTTGGCCAGGCATGGCCCCAGGATTTCGAACTGCGTGCCGAGCATATTTGTCTGCATGCGGTGCCGGTGATCAACCTGTTTACGTTGGAAGCCGACCCGCTGACCCTGCAGCCGCTACAAACCGACTACCTGTTACGCCCCATGCGTCTACAAGACGGTTGTACCGAAATCTACTCGGTAGATCGGGTCAGTTCTTCGAAAAACGCCGTACGCCAGGACTATGTGCCGTTCACCAGTTTTCGCCACAAGGGCGGCATGCTGCGTGACGAGGCGCCGGAGCGTTACTTTCACACGCGCCTCAAGCGCGGTGCCAATGGTTTGCACGACACTTGGCTGATCCTCGGCGGCGAAGGTTTCGACACGGACCGGTTGAACGAAAGCGAAAGCCTGTCACTGCGCCTGACCGGCACCAATGGGCAGCTTCCACGCAAGGCACTGCAAAGTACCTTGCTCGACACGCTGGTGCAGTCCACCCAGGCGAGCGTGCGGGTTCGCAACCTGTGTGCGCCAACCTTGCCGTGCTATCCGCCGAACCGCGATCGATTTCATTGGCGCGTGCTTAGTCATTTGGGCTCGAACTTCCTGCCGATGCTCGACAACGCCGAAGTTCTGCGCGGCACCTTGGCGCTGTACGACTGGACAGGCAGTGAGCTGAACCGACGTCGCCTGGAGGCGATTGTCGAGGTCAGACACCACCTTATCCAGCGCTTCGAGAAAGGCTTCTTGCTGCGCGGGGTAGATATCGAGATCACTCTGGACGCCAATGGCTTTTGCGGCGAGGGCGATATCAGCCTGTTCGGCGAGATGCTCAATCGCTTCTTCGCCCTGTACGCCGACATCCACCTGTTCAACCAGCTCACGCTGATTCTGCAACCTACTGGAAAGTGCCTGCGATGGAACGAGAACCACAGTCAGCGTATTCCCGGCTGAAGGCCGGCGGTTTGCTGCAAGTGCTGGAGGGGCGGGTGGCTGAGGCCAGTCTGTATCGCTTCTGTCAACTGCTGGAAAAGGCTTTGCCAAATCATCCGCTCCTGGGCAGCACTGCGCACCCGGCGGACGATCCAGTGCGCTTTCGGCCCGATCCTGGCATGGGCTTTCCTGCCGGCGAACTGAGGGCTATCGAAACTGACGAGCATCGTCCGGAGCGCCCAGCCACCGTGCGCACCCGCCTGTTGGGCCTATATGGGGTCGACTCACCGCTGCCAACGGCCTATCTGGATGACATCGCCCAGCACCGTGAAGGGCACGAAGCGCTGGAGGCCTTCCTGGATATCTTCAACCACCGAATCTTCACCCAGTTTTACCGCATTTGGCGCAAGTACTCATACCCCGCGACATTCGAGGCCGGTGGCAGTGATGCCACTTCACAATGCCTGCTGGGACTGATTGGCCTGGGAATTCCCGGTACTACCAAGCAGATCGCCACGCCCGTATCGCGCTTTCTGGCACTGCTCAGTGTAATGCGCCTGCCCACCCGCAACGCCGAAGGCATCGTTGCGCTGGTCAAGCTGCTGGCACCCAACACCCGGGCACGGGTGACTGCGCATTGGCCGCAGAAAATTCCCTTGCAAGAGCCAGCCAGCCTGTCCCTGAGCCAACCAGTTAGATTGGCCCAAGGCATGCCGTTGGGCAGTGAAGGGCACGACGCCAACAGTCAATTGCACCTGGCTCTATTCACCGAAGACCGCGAGGAGGCTCGTGGGTGGTTGCCGGGGGCCCAGTTGCACAATGATCTTCTTGTGCTGCTGCGGGTGTACCTGGGCTGGCGTTGCACTGCCAAGCTGCAGTTGTTGCTGCCGTTGCGCAGCCTGCCAGAGCCTGTGCTGGGGCGAGTGCCGGTACTGCTAGGCATGACCGGAGTGTTGGGTTTGGGGGGCGAGGCCTGGCAGGTCGCGGAACACGACACAATCTGGATCAACCTGGGCCGGTACCAGGGTCTTTCGAACAACCCCCGGAACAGGGAGATACAGCATGTTGCGTACCATTTTTAAACCATTGTTGCTAGCCGCACTGGGTGCACTGGGCGGTTGTGGGCTGACCCAGACGGTGACAGATGCAACCACGGAGACCACCAAGTCAATTTTCAGTAAGCAGGTGAAAACCCTGCACCTGGACTTTACCGGTCGAGCGGCAGCGAATACGGATGTGACTGATATGACCGGTTTGTCGGTACCGACGCTGGTGCGTGTCTATCAATTGCGCGATAGCAAGGCGCTGGAAAAGGCGAGCTACGATAGTCTGTTGAGCAATGGTGCCTCCGTGCTCAGTGCTGACCTGGTGGACGAGCGCGCGATGGTGGTCAAGCCAGGGGAGGGAGTGCAACTGACCATTCCCATGGACAAGGACGCGAAAGTTGTGGCGGTGCTGGCGTTATTCCGCGAGCCGGATACCCAGTTGAACACCTGGCGCCTGACGCTGACACGCGATGACCTGGAGGTGGACCGGGCCCGTGTCATCGAGCTTGGGGACAACCGACTAACCCTGCAACCTTTGACGAAGGGATGAGCAATGACCGAACCGAACCCTTCGCTCTACGAAATGCTCCTGCAGAATTTTGACGGTGAATTGGACCTGTGTCGAATCAGCGAAGAGGACCAGCTCACGCTATCGGTACTGGATAACCTGCAACGCATCCTCAGCAGCCGGGCAGGTACGCTCAGTCACTTGCCCGACTACGGGCTGCCAGACATGGGCCTGATCCTGCAGGGACTGCCTGCTAGCGCGCATGGCCTGATGAGCAGCATGACCGCCACCTTGATGAAATATGAGCCGCGCGTGGCCGCTGTGAACATTGAACTCTTGCCTCAGGCGCAACCGGGTCATCTGGACTATGCCCTGGAGATTCAATTGAAAGTCGGCAATCGACTCACCTTCGGCACCACCCTGGCACCCGAAGGCAAAGTGCTGGTGCGCCACTTGAAGCGGCAGAACTACCTGTCGAAACCTTGAAATATGTAATGAAGGGATGCTGAATGTCGGTGTTGTTTGAAATGCGAATTTGCGTAGGGGGTGATCCGCGCGGTTTCAACGAGTTCATGGCGCTGCGCGACGAGTTGGCGAAACTGGGGCACCCGGCCTGCCCGGACGTGGATTGGGCCGTGGTCGAGCAATTGTGCCTTACCTTATTCCGCAAGAATGGAGCAGAACTGCATAGCGTCGCCGCCTTCGCGCTGGCTAGAAGTCACCGTCACGGTTTGGATGGCATGACGCAAGGGGTGGCGTTGATCGAAGCGCTTATCAGCGAGTGGCCGCGCTTATGGCCCTCGGAGGCGTCAATACGCCTGGAAATCCTTGCCTGGCTGTTTGCTCAGCTGCAGCCTTTGCTGCGTGGTGTGGAAATAAATGGGTTGCCAGCATTTGACCGCCTGAATGGCGAACTTGAACGTCTGGCCAAGGCGCTGGATCGCCAAGCGCAAGCTGCGCCCATTGCATTGCAAGCTTTGCGCCTTCAAGTCGATACTTTGATGCAGCGTTTGCAGCGAAACGTCGCTTCGGGTGAAGTCAGGCTGCAATCATTACGGATGCCTGAGCCGACAGTCGTGATGCCTGTTGTGATACTGCCAGATTCTCGAATGCCCGAAGCTTTGACCCCGCCCCTCAAAGAAAAAAAACGCTCCATCAGCCCGTGGTTGTTCGCAATGACAGCGACCATTGTATTGGCCGGCGGCTTTGGATGGAAATACTGGCAAGCAATGCATAAAAGTGAGCACTTGTTACCGGCTCCGGTACACCTGGACAGCCTGCAATTGTTTGATGCTGGCAGTGCCGACTTGAAGCAGGGCTCGACCAAGGCGCTGATCCGTACGCTGGCCGGTATCAAAAACCGGCCGGGCTGGCTGATTGTGATCGCCGGCCATACCGATGCCACGGGCGAAATCGAGCAGAATCTCAAACTGGCAAGCGCGCGTGCCTCTGCAGTGCGTGAGTGGCTGCAGCGCATGGGCGACATTCCCGACAGTTGCTTCGCTGTCCAGGGAGTTGCCGCCAGCCAGCCGATTGACAGTAATGACACTGAAGCCGGACGCGCGAACAACCGTCGCGTCGATATACGCCTGGTGCCCGAAGAAATAGCTTGCGGGTAGCCCATTTGGGGGCGTGGGGCAATCTACATGGCAGTGTTTACGCTTATGCATTCACAGGCAACAATCTAACTGTTTGCTTGGACTGCCTCCTGACAGCTAAGGCTGCCAACGCAACAACCGCCTCTCAACCACCCCCACCAAGGCATCAAGCGCCAAGGCACACGCCGTCAACACCACAATCCCCGCCATGATGCCGTTAACATCAAAACTCGCCTCAGCCTGCAGTATCAAGTACCCAATACCCCGTGAAGCCCCCAGGTACTCACCTACCACGGCACCGACGAAGGCCAGGCCAACCACGGTGTGCAAGCTCGAGAACATCCAGGTCATGGCGGCTGGCAGGTAGACAGTGCGTATCAGTTGTGTGCGGCTGGCGCCCAGCAGTCGAACGTTGGCGAGGAGAGCCGGGTTGACCTCCCGCACGCCCTGGTAGACGTTGAAGAACACCACGAAAAATACCAACGTGACCGCCAGTGCCACCTTGGAACTCATGCCCAGGCCGAACCACATCACGAACAAAGGGGCCAGGACCACCCGGGGAATGGCATTGGCTGCCTTGATAAAAGGCGAGAGCACCTGGGACAAGCGTGGTGAAAGCGCCAGCCATAGACCGGTGCCCAGGCCAGACAGCAAGCCAAGCACGAAGGCCAGCAAGGTTTCCACCAGGGTCACGATCAGGTGTGGGTAGACAGTGCCGGGAAACGTCAGGTTTGCCAGGGGGCGGCCCCGCCATTCCAGCGGTAGCGTGCCCTCGCCACTGCTGAACCCTGCCCAGACGCGTTGCAAGACGTCCAGCGGGTGGCCGATAAAGAACGCCACGTCGGGATCGCGGGCCAGGTAGGTCCAACCGCCAACAAACACCAGCGATACGGCCAGGCGGGCGCTCCATAAATGCAGCGTGCTCATGGCCGGGGCTCGGCGTGTGCTTGTGTATGGTTCTTGAGGACTTCCCCGCGCAGTAGTTGCCAGATTTTCTGGTGGAGGGTGATGAAGGCCGGATGGGTTCTGATTTCCATGACGTCCCGAGGCCGGGGCAGGGTGATGGGGATGCTGCCGATGGGATGGGCGGCGGGCCCTGCGCTGAGGACGATAACCCGGTCTGCCAGGGCGATGGCTTCGTCCAGGTCGTGGGTGACGAACAGCACCGCCTTGCGTTCGCGCTCCCAAAGGCTCAACAGCAGGTTCTGCATCAACTGGCGGGTTTGCAGGTCGAGGGCGCTGAAGGGTTCGTCCATGAGCAGGAGGCGCGGGTTGCGAATCAGTACCTGGGCCAGGGCCACACGCTTGCGCATGCCACCCGACAATTGATGAGGAAAGTGACTGGCGAAGCCGCACAGGCCCACCCGGGCCAACCAGTCGTGAGCCTGTGCATGAGCGTGATGGGTGGCAATGCCCGCCAGGCGCGGGGCCAGGGCGATATTGTCCAGTGCGCTGTACCAGGGCAGCAGGGCATCGACCTGGAACAGGTAGCCGGCATGGGCATTCAGTCCCTCAAGTGCTTGCCCGAGGACGTCGATTCGGCCGCTGTCGGGGAACGTGAGGCCCGCGCACAGGTTGAGCAGAGTGGATTTACCACAGCCGGTAGGGCCCACCACGCAGACGAATTCGCCGTCGGCGACATACAGGCTGGCATTGGCCACCGGCGTCAATCCGTCGAATGTCACGCCGACGTTTTCACAGGACAGTGCGGGTGGGGGAGGCGGGGTCATTCCGTGGCCTGCAAGGCTTTTTCGACGAAGGTGTTGGTCCAGGTGCTGGTGGGGTCCAGCGCGGTATCGCGCAGGATTGGGTCGAATGTCTGCAAGGCCCGTAGGGCTGTTGTCGGGCCTTGTTCTGGAAACAACCCGTCAGGTGACAGCGCTGGCTGGATATTGCGGTAGGCCTGTTTATACAAGTCCGGATCATTGAGCAGATACGCCGGTGGCACCAGGGCGGCGACGTCTTCTGCGCTGGCGCTGCGCAACCAGTGCAAGGCCTTGACCATCGCGTTGGTCAGGGCCTGGATGGTTGCAGGGTTGGACTCGATAAACGAGGCCCTGGCATACAGGGTGCCGGCGGGCATCGGCCCGCCGAATAATGCCTGGGTACCACTGGGGTGGCGGGTGTCGGCAATGATGTGGAGGGCCTGGTGTTTTTCCAGCAGGCTGATGACGGGTTCGGTGTTGGCCAATGCGTCGACCTTGCCGCTACGCAAGGCCTCGACCGCGGCAGCCGAAGTGCCGACGCCGATGAACGATACCTCGTCGGCACTGACACCGGCCCTGGCCAATACCAGGTTGGCCAGCATCTGGGTGGAGGAGCCAGGGGCGCTGATGCCGATTTTCCTGCCACGCAGGTCGCTGGCCGAGCGGTACTCGGGCATGGCATGGAGAGAGACGCCCATGACGATCTGTGGGGCCTGGGCGGTCAGCACGAAGGCGCGCAGCGCTTGCCCTCGAGCCTGCATCCTCAGGGTGTGTTCGTAGGCACCACTGACCACATCGGCGGCGCCGCCAATCAAGGCCTGGAGGGCCTTGCCACCGCCGGCGAAATCGACCACCTGGACATCGAGGCCTTGTTCACGGAAATAGCCTTTTTGCAGGGCGACCGTCAGCGGCAAATTGTAGAGAACGGCTTGACCGCCCACTGCAAGGGTGACTTTCGGGCGCTCAAGCGCGGTAGCGGTTACTGACGCCGTGAGCATCAGGCAAAACGCCAGGTATCTGAACAATGGGGCCATGACAGCTTCCTTGCAAAGTGAACAGGAAAGGCTAGGCAGGTCGAAGTGGGCGGGCAATTGGGCAGGGTCCGAGGAAGGCGTGGGCTATTTCGCTTTGTGCGAACGCTCACGTTCCACGCAGGTTCAATCGCGTTGTTCCACGACCGTCCGGTGCAGACCATCAGCGGTCAATATGCCAAGGAAAACAACGGGCTCGATGGCAGGTTCGAGTTGAAGTGCCGGTTCAAACCGGCCTGTGGGGATACTGCTTCAAGCAGGCTGCGCCCCGGTACTCGGCCACGACCATCAGGGTGGCACTTGATGAAATAAAAGTTTTTTTGAATCAAGGGGTTGACGGACGTTCTCGATTCGATAGAATGGCGCCCGTCAACACGACGCGGGAATAGCTCAGTTGGTAGAGCACGACCTTGCCAAGGTCGGGGTCGCGAGTTCGAGTCTCGTTTCCCGCTCCAAATATGGCGCTTCAGCATTCAGCAGAGTGCTGTAGTGATAGAAAAAAGGCCCTTAGGGGCCTTTTTTCGTTTCTGCGCAAAAGCACTGACATCCAGTGCAGGCCAGTACGTTCAAGTCTCGTTGTTTCAGTTGCATTTCCCTGGCATGGGTACTCATTGCTGGCCACGGTTACGTCGCCCCTTCGGGACGCCACGGCTCAGTGACACCCCGTTGGTTGTCGCCCCATGCGTACTGCAGGCGTACGGTAATGATCGTGTGAACTGACGCCGGGCACGCTGAAACACGTTGGCTTACTCCGCTCGGCATCCAGAGGCGAACGGCCATGCTGGTAGGTTTACTTGTTAATTAACAAGTAGCCCTCGGTCCACCGGATGTCCATGTTTTCAATTTTCTTTAGCGCTGTAATTTGTCCATCTTTCAAGTTTAGGTGGTCGTAGAGGATGTTATAAGCAAATACCCCGTTTGCACATTTGTTTTCTGGCTGGTATTTGTCTTTTGCACTGTCATTCTTGATGGCGTCTTCAATGTATTTGTAACTCTCGCAGCTGTGCGTAATTCCATGTTTTAA
>RCUR01000969.1_pt1 | contig 10314 bp, 6 predicted proteins | sample 2166151 | NCBI WGS metagenome assembly RCUR01 (sample SAMN09932785, study PRJNA488358) | compost metagenome | isolation source: compost soil in an enriched community | place: Germany: Experimental Botanical Garden
TATCTAGGGTACTGCGGGATGCCGAAGTCGGGTCCCGCGATCGAACACTTGCTGATTATTTCAGGAGACAAGCATGAGCACTGCATTTTCCCTCGCCCCCCTGTTCCGCCATTCCGTGGGCTTCGACCGCTTCAATGACCTGTTCGAATCGGCCCTGCGCAATGAAGGCGGCAGCTCCTACCCGCCCTACAACGTCGAGAAGCACGAAGACGATCAGTACCGCATCGTCATTGCCGTCGCCGGCTTCCAGGAAGACGACCTGGAACTCCAGGTAGAACGTGGCGTGCTGGCCGTGAGCGGCGGCAAGCGGGAGAAGACCGACGACACCGTTACCTACCTGCACCATGGCATCGCCCAGCGCGCGTTCAAGCTGTCGTTCCGCCTGGCCGACCATATCGAGGTCAAGGGCGCCGCGCTGCAGAACGGCCTGCTGCACATCGACCTGGTGCGCGTGGTGCCGGAAGAGGCCAAGGCCAAGCGCATCCCGATCATCGGGCAGCGCGCCGCGCTGGAAAGCTGATGATCACTCCCTGAGAAAGGAAGAGGGCGCCCGCGGGCGCCCTTTTTCATGGGGGGGCCATCTGCCCACGGCGTATCCGCCACTGTCTGGACGTAGGGTGTGCCGCGCACAAACGGTTTCGCACAACGATTTCGGTGCGCGCAGCGCACCCTACGCGGGTGCTGTTCTTGCCGCCCCCCTCATGCCGGCGTCGGTCGTTGCCGGCTGTGGGCCAGCAGGGCGCGGAATTCGGCCAGCGGTAGCGGCTTGCTGTAGAGGTAGCCCTGGTAGAGGTGGCAGCCCTGCTGTTCCAGGAATGCCAGCTGCTCCTCGCGTTCCACGCCCTCGGCGATCATCTCCAGCCCCAGGCTGCGGGCCATGGCCACGATGGCGCGGATGATCTCGGCGTCGTTGGGGTCCTGGGTGGCGTCGCGGACGAAGGACTGGTCGATCTTCAGGGCGTCCACCGGCAGGCGCTTGAGGTAGGTGAGGGACGAATAGCCGGTGCCGAAGTCGTCCATGGCGAAGCTCAGGCCCAGCTTCTTCAGCCGGCGCATCTTGCCGATGGTGTCGTCGAGGTTCTGGATGACGATGCCTTCGGTGATTTCCAGCTTCAGCATCTGCGCCGGCAGGCGGCTGCGCTGCAGGCTGCGCTCGACCCGTTCGACGAAGTCGCTCTGGCGGAACTGCCGTGGGCTGATGTTCACGCACAGGCTGAAACCCTTGGCCTCGACCAGTTCCTCGGCGACCAGTTGTTCGCAGACATGGCACGCTTCGGCCAGCACCCAGGCGCCCACATCGAGGATCAGCCCGCTTTCTTCCAGTACCTGGATGAACTGCCCCGGCGATTGCGGGCCCAGGGTGGGGTGCTGCCAGCGCAGCAGGGCTTCGGCGCCTATCACCCGGTTGTTGCGGGCATCCACCTGGGGCTGGAAGTGCAGTTCGAACTCGCCGCGGGCGAGCGCCATGCGCAGGTCGCTCTCCAGCCGCAGGCGTTCGCTGGCGGCGTCCTGCATGGTGCTGCGGAACAGCTGGATGGCGTTGCGGCCGGAGTCCTTGGCCCGGTACAGGGCGATGTCGGCGCGCTTGAGCAGGTCCGCCGGGCTGGCGCCGTGGTCCGGGATCAGCGCGATACCGATGCTCGGGGTGACCTGCAGTCGGTGCCCCTCCAGCAGCATGGGTTCGGCCAGCAGCTTGCGCAACTTGTCGGCGATCATGCGCACCTGGCGGGTGATCTCCGAGCGTTTGCCCTCCAGGCCGGTGAGCAGCACCACGAACTCGTCGCCACCCAGGCGTGCCACCGTGTCCTCCAACCGCACGCTGGCTTCCAGGCGGGCTGTGACCATTTTCAGCACCGCATCGCCCAGGGGGTGGCCGAGGGAATCGTTGATGTGCTTGAAGTGGTCGAGGTCAAGGAAGAGCAGGGCGCCGCGCATCTCGTGGCGCTGCAGGAGGGCGATCTGCTGGGTCAGGCGGTCGGTCAGCAGGGCGCGGTTGGGCAGGTTGGTCAGCGGATCGTGGTAGGCCAGGTGCTGGATCTGCGCCTGGGCGTCCTTCAGGGCGCTGATGTCGCGGGCGGTGAGCAGCAGGCAGGGCGTGCCGTCCAGCTCGATCTGCTCCACCGAGACCTCCACCACCTTCTGGCTGCCGTCGCGGTGTTGACCGAGCATTTCCAGGTGGTGGACGCGGCCGTTGCGCGCGATGAGTTCGATCAGTTGGTCGCGTTCCGCGGGCCTGGCCCAGATGTTCATCTCGCCGGCGGTGCGGCCCAGAACGTCCTCGGGACGATAGCCGGTGAGGCGGCAGAAGCCGTCGTTGACTTCGATGTAGCGGCCCGTGTCGCGCTCGGTGATGGTGATGGCGTCGGGGCTGGAGTGGAAGGCCTTGGCGAACTTCTCCTGGCTGGCCTTGAGCGCCGCCTCGGCCTGCTGGCGCGCGGTGATGTCGCGGAAGGTGGTGGTGATGCAGAGCTGGCGCTCGACGCGGATGAAGCGGCTGGACACCACACAGGTCAGCAGGCGGCCATCACGGGTCAGGAAGCGCGCTTCGACGTTGTCCAGGCCCTGGTCGCGGAGCAGCTCGCTGAACAGCCGGGTGCGCTGCTCGGGCTCGGCCCAGAAATTCACCTCGGGGCCGCTGCGGCCGACGATCTGCTCCGGCTGCCAGCCGAACACGTGGCTGAAGCTGGGGTTGACCTCGATGAATACGCCGTCGCGGATACGCGAGACGCAGATGGGGTCGGGGCTGGCCTGGAACAGGGTGACGAACTTTTCTTCCGAGGCCGCGAGGCGCTGCTCGCGGCGCACCCGTTCGCTGATGTCCATGAGGATGCCGGTCATCCGCAGCGGCCGGCCCAGCTCGTCGCGATAGAGCTTGGCGGTGCTTTCCAGGTAGTGCACCTCGCCGTCGGCGAAGCGCGTGCGATAGGTCACCTGGTACTCGTTGCCGCGCCCCTCCAGCAGTTCCTGGTAGGCGCGGCGCATGCTCTGCCGGTCTTCTTCCGGCACGCAGACGAAGAAGTCGCGGAACTCACCCTCGAAGGGTTCCTTGGCCAGGCCGTGCAGGGCCGAGGCACGAGCAGATCCGTAGAGGGTGGCGTTGGCGATATGCCAGTCCCAGGTGCCGAGGTCGGCGGACTCCAGCGCCAGGTTGAGGCGCTCCTGGCTTTCCTTCAGGGCTTGGTCCTGGGCGCGCTGGCGGGTGATGTCGCGGGCGGTCAGCACCAGGCAGGTGTGGCCGTCCAGCTCGATCTCCTCGCCGTAGAGCAGGCAGATACCGCGGCTGCCGTCCCGGTAGCGCAAGTTCACTTCCAGCTCGCTCAGGCTGCCGACCTGCTGCAGGATGTCGAGCATCGCCTGGCGCTGCCGCGGGTCTTCCCATATGCCCAGGTCGAGGGAGCTGCGGCCGATGGTCTCGTCCTTGCTCCAGCCGAACTGGCGCTCGAAGCCGGCGTTGATCTCGATGAAGCGGCCGCTGGCGCGATCGGTGATCACCACCGCCTCGGGCGTGCTGCGGAACGCCTTGGCGAACTTCTCCTCGCTCTTGCGCAGGGCGTTCTCGGCGCGCTTGCGCTCGGTGGTGTCGAGGAAGGTGCTGATCAGGTGGGGCTGGCCTTCCAGCTCGATGTACTGGCTCGACAGCACGCCGTAGAGCATGCCGCCGGCGCGGGTGCGCAGCTTGACCTCCTGGGACACCGGCGCGGTGTTGCCACGGGTATGGCGGTGCAGCCATTCGCGCTGCTCCAGGTCGACCCAGATGCCCAGTTCGAGGGTGGTATGGCCGATGGTCTCGGCCGCCGGCCAGCCGAGCACGTCCTCGAAATGCTGGTTGGCCTCGACTATCAGGCTGTCGGTCAGGCGGACCAGCAGCACCACGTCCGGGCTCAGGTGGAACAGGCTGGAATAGCGCTGCTGCGAGCTCACGAGCTCCTGGGCACGCTGTTGCTGCAGGGTGACGTCGCGGATCACGCCGATCATCCGGCGCCGGCCATCGGCCTCGGGCTGCAGGCTGCCGCTGATCTCCAGCCAATGCAGGCTGCCGTCGGGCCAGCGGATACGGTGGCGCATGGCGCGCTCGGCCTGGCGCCCGGCGAGGACTTCGCGGAACAGGCGCAGCACCTCGCCGCGGTCGTCTTCGGGAATCAGCTGGATGTAGTCCACCGGCTCGCTCAGCGGCCGGTGCGGATCGAGGCCGAACAGCGCCTGGGCGCCGCGGGACCAGGTGACCCGGCCGGTGTCGATATCCCAGGACCAGGCGCCCAGCTGTGCGCCGTTCAGCGCGGCCAGCAGGCTGTGGGCGTCTTGCCAGGATTGCTCGAAGGCGACGGGGTCGAGGGCTGGAATATGGGGGAGCGGGGGATTCGGGTCACTGGCTTTGCGCATGCGCGCCCCTTTCCGGCGGTAGGGCAGATATTCGGGTCGGTGACCGGCGCGCTGGGCAAGGCGCCTTCCGACCCTGTTCTTATGCTATGCGGCTCAACTTAGTCTTTGCCGTCACAGGTATGCAAGGTCGTCGCGCTGGGCGTCGAGCAGGGCCATGAAGGCCTTGGCGGCATTGGACAGGGTGCGCTCGGTATGCAGGATGTAGCCGAGCTGGCGGCTCAACTGGATGTCCTGCAGCGGCAGGCGCACCACCGAGTCGTCGAGCATGGTGCGCGGCAGCACGCTCCAGGCGATGCCGATGGAGACCATCATCTTGATGGTCTCCATGTAGTTGGTGCTCATGGCGATGTTCGGCGTCAGGCCCTCGGCCTCGAACAGGCGGCGGACGATGTGGTGGGTGAAGGTGTTGCCGCCGGGGAACACCGCCGGATGGCGCGCCACGTCGGGCAAGAAGATGGTCTTGTCGCGGGACAGGGGGTGCTCCGGGGCGGCGACGAAGTCCAGCGGGTCGTTCCATACCGGCACCGCCTGCACCGGCAGCGCGGTTTCCGGGGCCAGGGTGATCACCGCCAGCTCCACGCGGCCGTGGAGGATCTCCTCGTAGGCCACCTCCGAGTCGAGGAACTGGATGTCCAGGGCCACCTGCGGGTAGGCGCGGGTGAAGGCGCGCAGCAGCGGCGGCAGGCGGTGCAGGCCGATGTGGTGGCTGGTGGCCAAGGTCAGGCGGCCGCTGATGTCGCCGGACAGGTTGCTCAGGGCGCGGCGGGTGTCGTCCAGCACATTGAGGATCTGGTAGGCGCGTGGCAGCAGGGCGCGTCCGGCTTCGGTCAGGCTCACCTCGCGGCCGAGGCGGTCGAACAGGCGCACGCTGAGCTGCTGCTCCAGGGACGCGATGCGCTTGCTCACCGCCGGCTGGGTCAGGTGCAGGCGTTCGCCGGCTTCGGAGAAGCTGCCGGTCTCGGCGATGGCGATGAAGGCGTTGAGGCTGGCGAGATCCATTTTTCGAGCTCCAGGCGGCAAGATTCAAGCGGCAAGCGAGGCTGGTTCGGGTCGCTTGCTTGCGGCTTGAAGCTTGTAGCGCATTTCTATTCCTTAATGGAATCCTTTAGATAAAAAATATGAATTTGAGTTATTCGATACAAGCCCCTAGGATCGTCCCCACAAGCAAAAGGGGCTTTCGACCCCTGCGCAGAGAAACAAGCTGATGAGGACCTGACGATGGCCGGCAAGACGCTCTATGACAAGCTCTGGGATGCTCACGAGGTGAAGCGCCGCGACGATGGCTCGTCGCTGATCTACATCGACCGACACATCCTCCACGAAGTGACCTCGCCGCAGGCCTTCGAAGGGCTGCGTCTGGCCGGGCGCAAGCCGTGGCGCATCGACGCCAACATCGCCACCCCGGACCACAACGTGCCGACCACCCGCGCCGAGCGCCAGGGCGGCCTCGAAGCCATCGCCGACGAAGTGTCGCGCATCCAGGTCAAGACCCTGGACGAGAACTGCGATGACTTCGGCATCCTCGAATTCAAGATGAACGACGTGCGCCAGGGCATCGTCCACGTGGTCGGCCCGGAGCAGGGCGCCACCCTGCCGGGCATGACCGTGGTCTGCGGCGACTCCCACACCTCCACCCACGGCGCATTTGGCGCCCTGGCCCACGGCATCGGCACCTCCGAGGTCGAGCATGTGCTGGCCACCCAGTGCCTGGTGGCGAAGAAGATGAAGAACATGCAGGTGCGCGTCGAGGGCCAGTTGCCCGCCGGCGTCACCGCCAAGGACATCGTCCTGGCGATCATCGGCAAGATCGGCACCGCCGGCGGCAACGGCCATGCCCTGGAGTTCGCCGGCAGCGCCATCCGCGACCTCTCCGTCGAAGGCCGCATGACCATCTGCAACATGTCCATCGAGGCCGGTGCCCGCGTCGGCCTGGTGGCGGTGGACGAAAAGACCATCGCCTATGTCGAAGGCCGCCCCTTCGCGCCCAAGGGCGCCGACTGGGACAAGGCCGTGGCCGCCTGGCGCGACCTGGTGTCCGATGCCGACGCGCATTTCGACACCGTGGTCGAGCTGCGCGCCGAAGAGATAATTCCGCAGGTCAGCTGGGGCACTTCGCCGGAAATGGTGCTGCCGGTCGACCAGCGCGTGCCGGATCCGGCTGCCGAGGCCGACCCGGTCAAGCGTGGCTCCATCGAGCGCGCCCTGAAGTACATGGGGCTGGCCGCCAACCAGGCGATCACCGATATCCAGCTGGACCGCGTGTTCATCGGCTCCTGCACCAACTCGCGCATCGAAGACCTGCGTGCCGCCGCCGAAGTGGCCAGGGGCCGCAAGGTCGCCGCCACCGTCAAGCAGGCACTGGTGGTGCCGGGCTCGGGCCTGGTCAAGCAGCAGGCCGAACAGGAAGGCCTGGACAAGGTCTTCATCGAGGCGGGCTTCGAATGGCGTGAGCCGGGCTGCTCCATGTGCCTGGCGATGAACCCGGACCGCCTGGAGAGCGGCGAGCATTGCGCGTCCACCTCCAACCGCAACTTCGAAGGCCGTCAGGGCGCCGGTGGCCGTACCCACCTGGTCAGCCCGGCCATGGCCGCCGCTGCCGCGGTGACCGGCCGTTTCGTCGATGTTCGCGAGTTGCTCAAGTAAGGAGAGTCGAGATGAAAGCCTTTACCCAACACACCGGTCTCGTCGCTCCGCTGGATCGCGCCAACGTCGACACCGACCAGATCATTCCCAAGCAGTTCCTCAAGTCGATCAAGCGCAGCGGCTTCGGCCCCAACCTGTTCGATGAGTGGCGTTACCTGGATGTCGGCCAGCCGAACCAGGACAATTCCAAGCGCCCGGTGAACCAGGACTTCGTCCTGAACTTCCCGCGTTACCAGGGCGCCAGCGTGCTGCTCGCCCGCGAGAACTTCGGCTGCGGCTCCAGCCGCGAGCACGCGCCCTGGGCGCTGGACGAGTACGGCTTCCGCGCCATCATCGCGCCGAGCTATGCCGACATCTTCTTCAACAACAGCTTCAAGAACGGCCTGCTGCCGATCATCCTGAAGGAAGAAGAGGTCGACGAGCTGTTCCAGCAGGTGGAAGCCAACGAGGGCTACCAGCTCACCGTCGACCTGGCGGCGCAGACCGTGACCCGCCCGGACGGCAAGCAGTACGGCTTCGAGGTGGACGCCTTCCGCAAGCATTGCCTGCTCAACGGCTTCGACGATATCGGCCTGACCCTGCAGGATGCCGATGCGATCAAGGCCTTCGAGGTGAAACACCGCGAAAGCAGCCCCTGGCTGTTCCGCGACGCCTGAGGCGTCCACTGGAGATCGAGATGAAGCAGAAAGCCCATGTCCAGGTGGTCCAGCGCCAGTTCGGCGAGCAGGCCAATGCCTACCTCAGTAGTGCGGTGCATGCCCAGGGCGTGGAGTTCTCGCTTCTGCAGGCGGCGGTCGACGGCCGTGGCGACGCGCGGGTGCTCGACCTCGGCAGCGGGGCCGGGCATGTCAGCTTCCATGTCGCGCCGCTGGTCGGCGAGGTGGTGGCCTACGACCTCTCCGAGCAAATGCTCGATGTGGTCGCCGCGGCTGCCGCGGAGCGTGGCCTGGCCAACGTACGCACCGAGCGCGGGGCGGCCGAGCGCCTGCCCTTTGCCGATGCGAGCTTCGACTTCGTCTTCAGCCGCTATTCGGCGCATCACTGGAGCGACCTCGGCCTGGCCCTGCGCGAAGTTCGCCGGGTGCTGAAGCCGGGCGGTGTGGCAGCCTTCATCGACGTCGCATCGCCCGGCAGCCCGTTGCTCGACACCCACCTGCAAACGGTGGAAGTGCTGCGCGATACCAGTCATGTACGCGATTATTCCGCTGCCGAGTGGTTGCAGCAGGTCAGCGCGGCCGGGCTATTCGTCACCGGGCACACACGTCAGCGCCTGCGCCTGGAGTTCACCTCCTGGATCGAGCGCATGCGCACCCCGGCGGTTTTCCGCGATGCCATCCTCGCCCTGCAGAATGCGGTGGGTGAGGAGGTTCGCGAGTATTTCGAGATTGCCGCGGACGGTTCCTTCAGTACCGATGTGCTGGTGCTGTGGGCCAACAAATAACTGAGTGACAAGCTGCAGGATTCAAGCGGCAAGAAGTGCTTGAGGCTCGCAGCTTGCAGCTTGCAACTTTTTTCCGAAGGAAAAACGAATGAACAAACAGATTCTGGTACTCCCCGGCGATGGCATCGGCCCGGAAATCATGGCCGAGGCGGTCAAGGTGCTGGAGCTGGCCAACGACAAGTTCCAGCTCGGTCTTGAACTGACCGAAGACGTCATCGGCGGTGCCGCCATCGACAAGCACGGCGTGCCCCTGGCCGACGAGACCCTGGAGCGTGCGCGCAAGGCCGACGCTGTGCTGCTGGGTGCCGTGGGCGGCCCGAAGTGGGACAAGATCGAGCGCGACATCCGCCCGGAGCGCGGCCTGCTGAAGATCCGTTCGCAACTGGGCCTGTTCGCCAACCTGCGTCCGGCGATCCTCTACCCGCAGCTGGCCGAAGCCTCCAGCCTCAAGCCGGAAGTGGTCGCTGGTCTGGACATCCTCATCGTCCGCGAGCTGACCGGCGGCATCTATTTCGGCCAGCCCCGTGAGCTGCGCGTGCTGGAGAACGGCGAGCGCCAGGCTTACGACACCCTGCCGTACAGCGAGAGCGAAATCCGCCGCATTGCCCGCGTCGGTTTCGACATGGCCCGCGTGCGCGACAAGAAGCTCTGCTCGGTGGACAAGGCCAACGTTCTCGCTTCCAGCCAGCTGTGGCGCGAAGTGGTAGAGGAGGTGGCCAAGGATTACCCGGACATCGAACTCAGCCACATGTACGTCGACAACGCTGCCATGCAGCTGGTGCGCGCGCCCAAGCAGTTCGACGTGATGGTCACCGACAACATGTTCGGCGACATCCTGTCGGATGAGGCTTCCATGCTCACCGGTTCCATCGGCATGCTGCCATCTGCCTCGCTGGATTCGAACAACAAGGGCATGTACGAACCCTGCCACGGCTCGGCGCCGGACATCGCCGGGCAGGGCATCGCCAACCCGTTGGCGACCATACTCTCGGTATCGATGATGCTGCGTTACAGCCTCAACCAGGCTGCTGCCGCCGACGCCATCGAAAAGGCCGTCAGCCTGGTGCTGGACCAGGGGCTGCGGACCGGCGATATCCATTCCGCCGGTGCGACCAAGGTCGGTACCCGCGAGATGGGCGATGCAGTGGTCGCAGCACTGCGGAATCTGTAATCTGTCGGGCTCGCTGGAAAACCAGCGGCCCACTTTTTCAAGAAAGGTGTAGTTGTCATGAAGCGTGTAGGTCTGATCGGTTGGCGCGGCATGGTGGGTTCCGTGCTCATGCAGCGAATGCTGGAAGAGCGGGATTTCGACCTGATCGAGCCGGTGTTCTTCACCACTTCGAATGTCGGTGGCCAGGGTCCCGCGGTCGGCAAGGACATTGCCCCGCTAAAGGACGCCTACAGCATCGACGAGCTGAAGAGCCTCGACGTGATCCTGACCTGCCAGGGCGGCGACTACACCAACGAGGTGTTCCCCAAGCTGCGCGAAGCCGGCTGGCAGGGCTACTGGATCGACGCCGCCTCCAGCCTGCGCATGCAGGATGACGCGGTCATCGTCCTCGACCCGGTCAACCGCAGGGTCATCGACCAGCAACTGGATGCGGGCACCAAGAACTACATCGGCGGCAACTGCACCGTCAGCCTGATGCTGATGGCCCTCGGCGGCCTGTTCGAAGCCGGTCTGGTGGAGTGGATGAGCGCCATGACCTACCAGGCGGCTAGCGGCGCCGGCGCGCAGAACATGCGCGAGCTGATCAAGCAGATGGGCGCGACCCATGCCGCGGTCGCCGATGACCTGGCCAACCCGGCCAGCGCCATCCTCGACATCGACCGCAAGGTCGCCGAGGCCA
>RCUR01000970.1_pt1 | contig 10309 bp, 10 predicted proteins | sample 2166151 | NCBI WGS metagenome assembly RCUR01 (sample SAMN09932785, study PRJNA488358) | compost metagenome | isolation source: compost soil in an enriched community | place: Germany: Experimental Botanical Garden
CGACCATGTGCTCGAGCACGCGCGGACCGGCCAGCGCGCCCTCCTTGGTGACGTGGCCGACCAGGAAGATCGCCGTGCCGCTCTGCTTGGCGAAGCGCACCAGCAGCGCCGCGCTCTCGCGCACCTGGGCCACGCCGCCGGGCGCCGACTGCAGCTGCTCGGTGAAGATGGTCTGGATCGAGTCGATCACCATCACCCGCGGCTGCTCGTGGCGGGCGGTGGCGATGATGGTCTCGATGCAGGTCTCGGTCATCACCTTGAGCTTGTCCTCGGGCAGGCCCAGGCGCCGCGCGCGCATGGCCACCTGCTGCTGGGACTCCTCGCCGGTGACGTACAGCGCCGGCATGCGCTGGGCCAGGCTGCACAGGGTCTGCAGCAGGATGGTCGACTTGCCGATGCCCGGATCGCCGCCGATCAGCACCACCGAGCCGTCGACCAGGCCGCCGCCGAGCACGCGGTCCAGCTCGCCGGAGGCGGTGGAGAAGCGCGGCGTCTCCTCGACGCTGACCTCGGCCAGGGTCTTGACGTTGGCCTGCTGCCCGGCCCAGCCACCGCGTCCGGCGGGCGTCGCCGAACTCTCCAGCACGGTTTCCACCAGGGTGTTCCAGGCGCCGCACTCGCCGCACTGGCCGGCCCATTTGGGGAAGGTCGCGCCGCACTCGGTGCAGCCGTAGATGCGCTTGGCCTTGGCCATGGAGAACTCCTCGGGCGGAAAAGCCCCGATGATAGCGCCCCGCCCCGCCCGTCGCTCGCCGTGACGCCGGCGCCCGGTGAGCTAGGATGATTGGGACAGTCCTCTCGGGAGTGATCGCCATGCCCCTCGAACACCATCCGCTGAACCGCGAATTTCCGGAATACCACCAGGCCTTGCGCGAGCTGCACGCCAGCGACGGCCAGTTCGCCCAGATGGCCCTGCATTACGAGACCTTGGACAAGCGCATCTACGCGGTGGAGGACGGCCGCGAGGCCCTCGACGACCTCGCCCTGCAAGCCCTGAAGAACGAACGGGTCCAGCTCAAGGACCAGATTGCCGAGCGCCTGCGCAAGGCCAATGGCGGCTGAACCGCCACGCCGCGCATCTGTCCAATCGCCCGGGCCGGTTACACTGACCGGCCAGTCGCAACCACAGGGAGCGTCCCATGAGCATTCTGCAGGAATTCAAGACCTTCGCCGTCAAGGGCAACATGATCGACATGGCCGTCGGCATCATCATCGGCGCGGCCTTCGGCAAGATCGTCTCGTCGCTGGTCGGCGACGTGATCATGCCGCCACTGGGCATCATCATCGGCGGGGTGGACTTCTCCGACCTGGCCGTCACCCTCAAGGCCGCCGAAGGCGAAGCGCCGGCGGTACTGCTGGCCTACGGCAAGTTCATCCAGACCATCATCGACTTCGTGATCATCGCCTTCGCCATCTTCATGGGCATCAAGGTGATCAACAAGCTCAAGCGCGAGGAGGAAGCCGCCCCGGCCGCACCACCGGCGCCCACCAAGGACCAGGAGCTGCTCAGCGAGATCCGCGACCTGCTCAGGGCGCAGCAGAACAAGTAGGCCAGCAGCACAACGCACAACGGCGCCCCTCGGGCGCCGTTGTCGTTTCCGGCCTTGTTGAGCCATACCCCCAGATGGTGTGAAAACGTCGCGAGCGCAGGTCAGGCAAGGCCTCGGCGGCCCCGCGAAATCGGCTGAGGAAGCGGAGTTTGCTGGCTGCAAATGAGCATTCCGAAGCCGATTGACTCGCTGCGCTCGCCCTGCGGGCCAGCCTCCGGCTGTTACTCCGCTTCGCTCCGTTGCAACGCAGCATGAGCAAGCGCAGCAGTTTTCACGCCATCTGGGCCGGCGGCTTGAGCAGCAGGCGGCTCACCCTGCGCTCCTTGACCTCGATCACCCGCAGCTGCCAGCCGGCGAACTCCAGGGCATCGCCGATCACCGGCAGGCGGTCGAGCAGGCTCAGGGTCAGGCCGGCGAGGGTCTGGTAGTCGTCGGTCGGCCGCGCCTGGAAGCCCAGCCGCTCGCGCAGCAGGCTGAGGTTGAGCGCGCCGCTGACCTTGTAGCCCTCGGCGCAGGATTCGATGTCCGGCCCTTCCACCTCGCTGGCATCCGGCAATTCGCCGGCGATCGCCTCGAGGATGTCGGTGAGGGTCAGCAGGCCCTGGAACTCGCCAAACTCGTTGACCACGAAGGCCACGTGGGTCGAGGCCTGGCGCATCTGCTCGAGGGCGTTGAGCACCGAGCAGCTGTCCGGCAGGTTGAGCGGCGCGCGCAGCAGATCCTCGATGTGCGGCTGCGCGCCGCGCAGCAGCTCCTTGAACAGCTCCTTCTTGTGCACGTAGCCCAGCGGCTCGTCCACCGCGCCGCCGCGCAGCACCAGCAGCCGCGAGTGCGGCGACTCGAGCAGGACCCGCTGGATCTGCTCCGGCGCAGCGTCCAGATCGACATGGTCGACCTCGTGGCGCTCGGTCATCGCCGTGCGGATCGAGCGCTCGGCCAGGTGCAGCACGCCGCTGATCATCACCCGTTCGCGACGGTCGAACAGCTCGCTCTCGCCGGCGGCGGCACCGTCGAGCATGTCGGCGATCTCCTCGCCGACCTCGTCGGGCTGCACCTTGCCACCGAGCAGGCGCAGCACCGCATGGGCGGTGCGCTCGCGGTGGCTGCGCTCGCCCTGCAGGCTGCGCTTGCGGCGAAAGCGCGCCAGCTGGTTGAACACCTCGATGAGGATCGAGAAGCCGATGGCCGCGTACAGGTAGCCCTTGGGAATGTGGAAGCCAAAGCCCTCGGCGGTCAGGCTGAAACCGATCATCATCAAGAAGCCCAGACACAGCATGATCACCGTCGGCCGCGCGTTGACGAAGGCGGTCAGCGGCTTGCTCGCCACCATCATCAGGCCGATGGAGATCATCACCGCGATCATCATCACCGACAGCTGCTCGACCATGCCCACCGCGGTGATCACCGCATCCAGCGAGAACACCGCATCGAGCACCACGATCTGCGCCACCACCGGCCAGAACTGCGCGTAGGTGCGGCTGCCAGCGCTGTGCTGGGCGTGGCCCTCGAGGCGCTCGTGCAGCTCCATGGTGGCCTTGAACAGCAGGAACACGCCGCCGAACAGCATGATCAGGTCGCGTCCGGAGAAACTCTGGCCGAGCACCTCGAACAGCGGGCTGGTCAGGGTCACCAGCCAGGCCATGCTGGCCAGCAGGCCCAGGCGCATCAGCAGCGCCAGCCCCAGACCGATCAGCCGCGCGCGGTCGCGCTGCTCGGGCGGCAGCTTGTCGGCAAGGATGGCGATGAACACCAGGTTGTCGATGCCCAGCACGATTTCCAGGACGATCAGGGTCAGCAGCCCCATCCAGGCCGTCGGATCGGCGATCCATTCCATAACAGTCAGACTCTCTCAGGGATGCAACGCACGCGCAGCCGCACGCCAACGGCCAGATGGCCGGCGTGCCGAAGACGGGCAGATACAGGGAAGGCAGCCACGCAGGAAGCGCGCCGCGCAGCAGGCAAGGCAGGGGGGAAGGCCGCACGCGGGGCAAAGGCCACGGGCGGCTGACAACTATCGCTGTCCATCGACAACCATCAACAGGGAACAGGCCGGCGATGATAAGGCCTGTCGTGTATCGGTTTCATGAAAAAACGTAACCAGTTTTATGACGGGACGACGCATCACCAGTAGTTCTCCACCGCCAGCTGCCCCGGCCGCCGGCTCAGACTGAGCTGCATGCCGCGCAGTTTCAGGCGCTCGTGCAGCTCCTCGACCATCGCCGGGTTGCCGCAGAGCATCAGCCGCGAATGCTCGGGATCGAGCGTCAGCCCGGCAGCGCGCTCCAGCTCGCCGCTGTCGAGCAGCGCGGTGAGCCGGGCGTCCAGGCAACCGGGCACCTGTTCGCGGGTCACCACCGGCAGGTAGACGAGCTTGTCTGCCGCCCCCTCCAGCCACTCGCGCCGGCCCAGCTCGGCGATCAGCGGCTGATAGGCCAGCTCGGCGGCAGTGCGCACGCTGTAGGCCAGCACGACGCGCTCGAAACGCTGCCACACCTCGAGATCCTGGAGGATCGACAGGAAGGGCGCGACGCCGGTGCCGCTGGCCAGCAGCCACAGGTCGCGGCCGTCGGGGAAGCGCTCGAGGGTGAGGTAGCCGTAGGCCTGGCGCTCCACCAGCAGCTCGTCGCCCACCGCCAGCTGCTTCAGCTCGCTGGTGAACTCGCCGTCCGGTACCACGATGGAGAAGAACTCGAGGAACTCGTCGTGGGGTGCAGAGACCATCGAATAGGCGCGCCAGGCGATGCAGCCGCTGGCCTTGCGCACGCCGAGGCGGGCGAACTGGCCGGCACGGAAACGAAAACCCGGATCGCGCGTGCAACGCAGGCTGAACAGGCTCGGCGACCAGCGCCACACCTCGAGCAGGCGCTGGCGGGTGAACTTCTCCTCGCTGACCGTCATACTGGCCTCCCTCTGCTGCCGCGGCCGGTGCTGCGGCAGGGCCTCCTTCATATAGCGCAAATCGCCCACCCATGCCCCAGTTCGTCACCCCCTTCGCCAGCCTCGACCTGCTGCGCCAGCCCGAGCAGCGCCACGATCCGCTACAGGCCTTCGACGCCGCCGACGAATACCTGCTCGAGCACCTGCACCAGCAGGGCCTCGCCGCGGGCAGCCGCGTACTGCTGCTCAACGACGGCTTCGGCGCCCTGGCCTGCGCCCTGGCACCCCATGCCACGGTGATCAGCAGCGGCGACTCGTTCCTCGGCGCCCTGGCGCTGCACAAGAACCTGGCGCGCAACGGCCTGGCGGCGGACGCCGTGCGGTTCGTGCCGGCCAATGCGTGCGCCGAAGGGCCGTTCGACGTGGTGCTGATCCGCGTGCCGAAGACCCTGGCACTGCTCGAGGAACAGCTGATCCGCCTGCACGGCCAGCTCGCCCCCGGCGCGCGGGTGATCGCCGCCGGCATGGTCAAGCACCTGCCGCGCGCCGCCGGCGAGCTGCTCGAGCGGTACGTCGGTCCGGTGCAGGCCTCGCTGGCGGTGAAGAAGGCGCGCCTGCTCAGCGCCACCCCCGAGGACAAGCCGGCCCCGCAGTCGCCCTACCCGACCCGCTACCAGCTGGACAGCCCGCCGCTGCAGCTGGTCAACCACGCCAACGTGTTCTGCCGCGAGGGCCTGGACATCGGCACCCGCGCCTTCCTGCCGCACCTGCCGGTGGGCCTGGGCGAGGCGCGGGTGGCGGACCTGGGCTGCGGCAACGGCGTGCTGGCCATCGTCAGCGCACTGGACAACCCCCACGCGCAGTACCTGCTGCTCGACGAGTCGTTCATGGCCATCCAGTCTGCGGAAGAGAACTGGCGCGCGGCGCTGGGCGAGCGCCCGGTGGAGCTGCGCGCCGCCGACGGCCTGGCCGGCCAGCCGGCCGACTCGCTGGACGTGGTGCTGTGCAACCCGCCGTTCCACCAGCAGCAGGTGGTCGGCGACTTCCTCGCCTGGCGCATGTTCAAGCAGGCGCATGCCGCCCTGCGCCACGGCGGCGAACTGTGGATCGTCGGCAACCGCCACCTCGGCTACCACGCCAAGCTCAAGCGCCTGTTCCGCGAGGTCGAGCAGGTGGCGGCGACGCCCAAGTTCGTCATTCTCAAGGCGCGCAAGGGCTGAGCGCGCCGAACGAACCGCAGCGTCTCCCGCTCCCTGTGGGAGGCGCGCCCTCGCGGCGATGCGGATCGCAGGCCCGCCCCAAGGTCAAACACATCGCCCCGAGGTCGGGCCTCCCACAAGAGCGCAGCGACAGCTCCGCCACTGGGCAAAATTTCATCAGCCGGCCGCCGCTGGTATGATGCGCGCCTGCTGTTCCGGGCCCCCGCCCGGCTATTCCGATTGATGGCGACCGCGTTCGCCCTGCACTCCCACGAGCGACCGATGCCCCAGCTTGATCCGACCCCGTACGCCGCCCAGCTTGCCGAGAAGAAGGCCCGCCTGCAGACCCTGCTGGCGCCGTTCGACGCCCCCGAGCCGGAGGTGTTCGACTCGCCCGGCGAGCACTACCGCCTGCGCGCCGAGTTCCGCCTGTGGCGCGAAGGCGAGGATCGCCACTACGCCATGTTCGCCGCCGGCGACAAGCACACGCCGATCCTGCTCGAGGACTTCCCGGTCGCCAGCCAGCGCATCAATGAGCTGATGCCGCGCCTCAAGGCCGCCTGGGCCGACCCGGTGATCGGCTTCAAGCTGTTCCAGGTCGAATTCCTCACCACCCTGGCCGGCGATGCGCTGATCACCCTGTGCTACCACCGTCCGCTCGACGACGCCTGGCGGGTGGCCGCCGAGCGCGTTGCCGCCGCGCTGGGCGTCAGCCTGATCGGCCGTTCACGCGGCAAACGCATCGTCATCGGCAAGGACTATGCCGAGGAAGAGCTGCTGGTGGCCGGACGCCGCTTCCGCTACCGCCAGCCGGAAGGCGCCTTCACCCAGCCCAACGGCATCATCTGCCAGAAGATGCTCAACTGGGCCGTCGAGGTGCTCGGCGAGCGCGACGACGACCTGCTCGAGCTGTACTGCGGCAACGGCAACTTCACCCTGCCGCTGTCCACCCGCGTGCGCAAGGTGCTGGCCACCGAGATCAGCAAGAGCTCGGTCAACGCCGCGCTGGCCAACCTGGAAGGCAACGGCATCGACAATATCGAGCTGGTGCGCCTGTCCGCCGAGGAGCTGACCCAGGCGCTCAACGAGGTGCGCCCGTTCCGCCGCCTGGCCGGCATCGACCTCAAGGGCTACCAGTTCGGCAGCGTGTTCGTCGACCCGCCGCGCGCCGGCATGGACCCGGACACCTGCGAGCTGACCCGGCGCTTCGAGCGCATCCTGTACATCTCCTGCAACCCGGAGACCCTGGCCGCCAACCTCGCCCAGCTCAACGACACCCACAAGATCGTGCGCTGCGCCCTGTTCGACCAGTTCCCCTGGACCCACCACATGGAAAGCGGCGTGCTGCTGGAGCGGCGCTGAGCCCGCGACAGACGCCACAACAAACCGCAGCAGCCGGCCCCGGCGCCCCATGGCGATGCCGAGGGCCGCTGTGCTAGCTTGATCCGGATAACAACATCAGGAATACCCCCATGGCCGCAGCCACTCCGGCGCTGGAAATCCGCAACCTGCACAAGCGCTACGGCGATCTCGAGGTACTCAAGGGCATCTCGCTGACCGCCCGCGACGGCGACGTCATTTCCATCCTCGGTTCCTCCGGTTCCGGCAAGTCGACCTTCCTGCGCTGCATCAACCTGCTGGAGAGCCCGTACCAGGGGCAGATCTTCGTCGCCGGCGAGGAGCTCAAGCTCAAGCCGGGCAAGGACGGCGAGCTGGTCGCCGCGGACAACCGGCAGATCAACCGCCTGCGCAGCCAACTGGGTTTCGTGTTCCAGAACTTCAACCTCTGGCCGCACATGAGCATCCTCGACAACATCATCGAGGCGCCGCGCCGCGTGCTGGGCCTGAGCAAGGCCGAGGCCACCGAGCGCGCCGAGGCCCTGCTGGCCAAGGTCGGCATCGCCGACAAGCGCCACGTCTATCCCACCCAGCTGTCCGGCGGCCAGCAGCAGCGCGCGGCCATCGCCCGCACCCTGTGCATGGAGCCCAAGGTCATCCTGTTCGACGAGCCGACCTCGGCCCTCGACCCGGAGATGGTCCAGGAAGTGCTCAACGTGATCCGCGCGCTGGCCGAAGAGGGCCGCACCATGCTGCTGGTCACCCACGAGATGAATTTCGCCCGCCAGGTGTCCAGCGAAGTGGTGTTCCTCCACCAGGGCCTGGTCGAGGAGCAGGGGCCGCCGGACCAGGTGTTCGGCAACCCGGCCTCGGAGCGCTGCCGTCAGTTCATGTCTAGCCTCAAATAACAACTCGGCCGACGCGCCTGCGCCGCGGCCGGGCGACGGTAAGCCACTCAAGGAGCCCTACCCATGAAAATCCGCAACTCGCTGCTGGCCTTTGCCGCAGCCCTGGTCTTCGCCACCCCGGCGCTGGCCGCCGACAAGCTGCGCATCGGCACCGAAGGCGCCTACCCGCCCTTCAACCAGATCGACGCCAGCGGCAACGTGGTCGGCTTCGACGTCGAGATCGCCAAGGCCCTGTGCGTGAAGATGCAGGCCGAGTGCGAGATCGTCACCTCCGACTGGGACGGCATCATCCCCGCACTGAATGCCAAGAAGTTCGACTTCATCGCCGCCTCCATGTCGATCACCGACGAGCGCAAGCAGGCGGTCGACTTCACCGACGCCTACTACACCAACAAGCTGCAGTTCATCGCGCCCAAGGGGGCCGAGTTCAAGACCGACGAGGCCAGCCTCAAGGGCAAGGTGATCGGCGCCCAGCGCGCCACCATCGCCGGCACCTGGCTGGAGGACAACCTCGGCGACGTGGTCGAGGTGAAGCTCTACGACACCCAGGAGAACGCCTATCTCGACCTCGCCTCCGGCCGGGTGGACGGCGTGCTGGCCGACAAGCTGGTCAACTGGGAGTGGCTGAAGAGCGACGCCGGCAAGGACTTCGAATTCAAGGGCGAGCCGGTGTACGACGACGACAAGATCGGCATCGCCGTACGCAAGGGCGACGACGCCCTGCGCGAGAAGCTCAACGGCGCCCTCAAGGCGATCGTCGAGGACGGCACCTACCAGCAGATCAACGACAAGTACTTCCCCTTCAGCATCTACTGAGCCGGTAGCGGCGCGCCGTCCCGGCGGCGCGCTGCCGACAAACCATGATTCCTGACCTTCAAGGCTTCGGGCCGGCGCTGGCCGCCGGCACCTGGATGACCATCAAACTGTCCGTCGCTGCCGTCAGCGTCGGGCTTGTCCTCGGCCTGCTCGGCGCCCTCGCCAAGACCTCGGGGCACCTGGCATTGCGCCTGCTCGGTGGTGGCTATACCACCCTGGTGCGCGGCGTGCCGGAAACCCTCTGGGTGCTGATGATCTACTACGGCACGGTGAGCGGCCTCAATGCCTTCGGCGCGCTGTTGGGCTACCCCGAACTGGCCCTCAATCCGTTCGCCGCCGGCACCCTGGCGCTGGGCCTATGCTTCGGCGCCTACGCCAGCGAGGTGTTCCGCGGCGCGCTGCTGGCCATTCCCAAGGGCCAGCACGAGGCGGGCCAGGCGCTCGGCCTGTCGGGCCTGTGGATCTTCTGGCGCATCACCCTGCCGCAGCTGTGGCGCACCGCCCTGCCCGGCCTTGGCAACCTGTACATGATCCTGCTCAAGGACACCGCGCTGGTGTCGCTGATCTCGCTGGAGGAAATCATGCGCAAGGCGAGCGTCGCCTCCAACGCCACCAAGGCGCCCTTCACCTTCTACATGAGCGCCGCGGCCATCTACCTCGGCCTTACCGTGATCGTCATGCTGGTCCTGCATCAGCTGGAAAAGCGCGCCGGCCGCGGCATCGCGAGGAATGAGCTATGAGCGGCTGGGAACTGCTGGTCAAATGGACCCCGAAGATGCTCGACGGCGTCGCCCTGACCCTCGAGCTGGTGGCGATCGCCGTGGTCGCCGGGCTGATCGTCGCCCTGCCCCTGGGCATCAGTCGCGCCTCGCGGCACTGGTACGTGCGCGCGCTGCCCTCGGCGTACATCTTCTTCTTCCGCGGCACGCCGCTGCTGCTGCAGCTGTTCATCGTCTACTACGGCCTGGCCCAGTTCCCGGCAGTGCGTCAGAGCGTGCTATGGCCGTTCCTGCGCGACCCGTACTGGTGCGCACTGCTGACCATGACTCTGCACACCGCGGCCTACATCGCCGAGATCATGCGCGGGGCGATCCACGCCGTGCCGGTCGGCGAGGTGGAGGCGGCGCGCGCGCTGGGCATGTCCAGGCGCCAGGCGCTGTGGCACATCATCCTGCCGCGCGCCGCGCGCATCGGCCTGCCGGCCTACACCAACGAAGTGATCCTGATGCTCAAGGCCAGCGCGGTGGTCTACACCGTGACCCTCTACGACATCATGGGCATGGCCAAGACCATCAGCGCGCGCACCTACGAGCAGATGTTCTTCTTCGTCTTCGCCGGGGTGCTCTACCTGATCATCACCATCGGCCTGACCTGGATCTTCCGCGGCATCGAACGCTGGCTGCGGGTCGACGCGGCGCGGGCGCGCTGAGGCTGGCCGTGCCCGACATCCTCCAGGGTCCCCTGCTGCGCCAGCGCTTCGCCGAGCTGGATGCCTTCCTGCTCGCACACCAGACGCTGTGGCGCGAAAAGCCGTTCGTCCAGCGCACGCTGGGCTGGGAGACCGCGCACCCCGCACTGGCCGGCTGGCTGCGCGGCCGCAGCCTGGAGCAGGCCGAGGCGG
>RCUR01000972.1_pt1 | contig 10295 bp, 8 predicted proteins | sample 2166151 | NCBI WGS metagenome assembly RCUR01 (sample SAMN09932785, study PRJNA488358) | compost metagenome | isolation source: compost soil in an enriched community | place: Germany: Experimental Botanical Garden
ATGATTCTTATAGGATCACAAATGAAAGGAATCGGATTGGGTGTTATGGGGATGGTAGGTTTATTGATTTTTCTTTTTGTATTCAAAATGAAACCTACTGATCCACCTCTTGATGTAATGTTGATTATTATGGCAATTGTAACAACTGCTGCTACTTTACAAGCCTCGGGAGGTTTGGATTATTTAGTAAGTTTAGCTGAAAAAATTATCAGAAGTAATCCTTCTAACATTACATTCATAGCACCGTTTACGGTTTATTTTTTATGCTTATTTGCAGGAACGGCTCATATCGTCTATTCCTTATTACCTATTATTGCAGAAGTGTCCGCCAAAAAAAGAATACGACCGGAAAGACCGTTAAGTATTTCGGTTATCGCCTCGCATCTAGCGTTGACCGGAAGTCCAATGAGTGCTGCTACTGCAGCTATGGTGGTCATTTTGGCTTATCCGGGCGCCTTGATGGATATCATGCTTATATGCATTCCCGCCTGTATTATTGGTTTGCTAATTGGGTGTTTTGCCGTTTTCAAAAAAGGAAAAGAACTTAATGACGATCCCATTTTTATTGAAAAAATGAAAGATCCCGAGTTTGCCGAAAGCATGGAAGCAGACACTGCCGGTCATGAAAAACCACTACAACCGGGAGCCAAGACTTCGGTTTTAATATTTTCATTTGCCATTGTATTAATAGTAATTGCAGGCGCATTTCCAAATTTAATCCCAAGTTTTGAACCGGGAAAACCATCCCTTGCGGTTGCAGCTGACGGTTCATTAAGTATGGTAACCATAATTAGCGTTATCACACTGACTGCCTCTGCCGCGATGATGCTAATTACCAAAACCAGTACTTCGGATGTTACCAAAGCAAGTCTATTTACGTCAATGGCATCTGCAGTAGTTTCCGTTTTTGGAGTGGTCTGGATGAGTTCAACTTTCATGAATCACAACAATGCTATGATACAAGAAGCACTGGGAGATATCGTTGCTTCTTATCCTTGGACATTTGCTATTGCGGTCTTTGTTATGGGTGTTTTAATGTTTAGTCAGGCAGCAACTACTAAAACGATGATGCCATTAGGAATTGCTTTGGGCCTTCCTCCATCAGCTTTAATAGCCATCTTCCCTGCCGTAAACAGTGATTTTGTATTACCGGGTTACCCAACGCTTTTAGCGGCAATTAACTTCGACAGAACCGGAAGTACTAAAATCGGAAATTTTGTTATTAATCACAGCTTTAATGTTCCTGGGGTTGTAGCCATCGTAGTTGCCATAATTGCCGGCTTTTTGTTAGGAACTGTATTATTGTAAAATTTAAAACAAAAACATTATGAAAAAATTTACGATCTATTTAATAATCGGTTTTTTACCCTTACTTGCAATGGGGCAAGTTGAAAAACAATCGGGTAATGAGAGCTTATTGATTCCGGATTCCTTGAAATCAATAATTCCTATTGCAAAACAGTCCTTACTAAAAGATGTAGATGTAATTTTCAATACGCGTATGGCTTATGAAAGTTATTTTATGGATGGGGATCACACCAACTCTCATTTCAATATGAATCAGCTTCGTTTTGAAGTAAAAGGAAAAATACATGAAAAAGTGTATTTCAGATTCCGTAACAGACACACCAGAGAGCCTATTCCAGGTAACTTAGACAATATCAGCAGATCTGTTGACTTGGCATTTTTACGGGTTGATATAGCTCCAAGAACCAACATTACATTTGGTAAATTATGTGCAGACTGGGGAGGTTATGAATTTGATTATAACCCTATAGATATCTTAGCCTATAACGATATTATTGAATATGCTGATAATTTCTTAATGGGTGCCGGAATTGCACATACCTTAGAAGGAAACAAACATACCTTTTCTTTCCAGGTGTTAAACTCCAGAACTAAAACTTATGAAGAACAATATGGGGCATCTGCACCTCCTGATTTAGAACCATCCGAATATGCATTAGCCGCGGTTATTAATTGGAGAGGTAGTTTTTTTGATGGAAAATTTGAAACGACTTACAGTTACAGCTTTTTTAACGAAGCCAAGGGAGCCGGAATGGGTTATTTTGTATTAGGTAATAAATTTAAAACAAAAAAGTTCGCACTACATTATGATTTTCAATATGATGACGAAGGCTTAGATCGATTAGGAATTGTTACCGGAATAATTGACAGCCAATATCAATATGCTGCAAAAGATGCACTTTATATTGAAAACTGGGTTAGAGCGGAGTATTTACTTTCCCCTAAATTTAATTTACTTCTATCCGTAATGAACAGTAATCACTATTGGAAAGACAATCCTGATCCCAATGCAAATGACAGATTGTCAACCAGCTATGGTCTTATCCCGGAAATCCAGTATATGCCTTTTAGTGATATTAATTTGAAATTTTATTTGGGATATGTAGCCCGCAAATATGATTACACTAGTTATGCTACATCTGCTTTTGGCGCGAATGATTATACGACTGGGCAATTGAGTTTCGGAATCGTCGCTCCGTTATTAGTATTGTAATCAAGTTAGGTCTGATAAAAAAAATCATGACGATTATATCAAGACTCGCAACTTGAAAAAACTTTAAGGAATAAAGAATGATACAGTTTTCAAAACGAAACTAATTTGTCATTTTTTATTCCTTAAAATTTATAATAAAACTACCTCATTAAATATAATTTGGCACAGGCACGGGCGTCCGACAAGGCTTCGTGATGATTGAGCTGTATTTTCATTTCCCTACAACAATCACTTAATTTAGTAGGCTTTAATCCTTTTGCTTTGTAAATTCTAACGGTGCATTCCCAACGGGAAGCTATATTCAAATCAGAATAATCTAAATTATAAAGTGCCATTGACTTGAGTAACACATTTCTGTCAAAACTTTCATTATGTGCCACCACGACTTTGTTTTGAAGCCGTTTTTTTATTTCTGGAAAAATTTGTGCAAATGATTTTGCATGCATCGTATCTCGAGGATAAATACCATGCACTTTTATAGTGAAAGGAGAATATTCATTATTTGGCGGTTTAATTAAACTGACAAATTCATCCGTAATTATACCGTTTTCAACAGTAACAATACCCACAGAACAGGGATGATATCCTATGGCAGTTTCAAAATCTATGGCAGTAAAAGTCATTTGAGAGGTCAAATTTAGTTTCATAACACAAAAGCTATAGAGCCAATTCGACTCAAAAACTTCCGTATAATTACAAATATAAATTTAATATGCAGAGTTTAAAAATAAACTCCCATCTAACCTTTCAAAAATATCGAAAAATCAATTTAGATTAAAGAATCAAAAATCTATTTCATACACATTACAATTGATATAATCCAATAATCTATTCTTATAATCTTCTTTGTCATGAAAATGCTCTGGCCAAAAAGTAGACGAATAAAAATACATTAATTCAAACACATCATCATGTCTGGTAGCTAATACATCCAGATATTTTATGTAACGGTCATAGCAAAAATAATCTTCGCTATAAGCACTATTTGTAATGGCCAATGCACGTTTCTGTATCGGAAAATCATTTACTTCGTAGCCTTTGCTTACACAATACTCTGAGATTATTTCAATCACATAGCTTTCATGAATTTCACCATGTTTAAAACAATCTAAACTATCTCCTAAAACATCCCAAACTTCATGAATTTCAAGAATTTTATCTTTTACTGATTTGATTTCCATATAAATAAATTTTAATGTTGCTCAAAAATAAATAAGACACTTCTGCTTCTTTTACGGTTTTCCCTCATTTTAAAAAATAATTTGAAAAAACAATTTCAAACCCATCAAAAAACACACAACCTACTAACAATAAATATATTAGAAATGTAAGTCAGATAAAAATATTTTCCAAATTCTATTTAAATACTTAACAATAATATCATATAACAAAAAACCCGCAAAGATTTTTTAAATCTCGCAGGTTTTTTCTTAAAAATTTATTGGTACAAATTTACTTTATCGACCCAATAATATCTGATTTAGTAATAATATGATGATTTCCATTTTCTAATGCCACCAAAACAGCATCATTTTCTTTTGTAAACAACTTAGAAAGCTCTTCAATTGGAGTTCCCAGTTTTACAATCGGAAATGGTTTTCCCATTACTTCTTTAATTGGTTTATCAGCCACATTTTTATCAGCCACATAACTTTGGAACAAATCACTTTCATCAACAGAACCAACAAATCCAGTAACGTCTATCACCGGTATTTGCGATATTTTATATTTACGCATTCGTTCAATGGCGTGCGAAACCAATTCTTCCGTACGAACTACAATCAGCGGTTTATCCATATGATCTTTGATAACATCTTCGGCTTTGGTGATGTCTTCATCAAGGAAGCCACGTTCCCTCATCCAATCATCATTGAACATTTTACCTACATAACGGCTTCCGGAATCGTGAAATAAAACCACTACCACATCTTCCGGTTTGAAATGCTCTTTCAGTTGCAACAATCCTTTTATCGCAGCTCCTGCAGAATTGCCCACAAAAATCCCTTCTTCCAATGCAATTTTTCGGGTATAAACGGCAGCATCTTTATCGGTTACTTTTGTAAATCCATCAATTATCGAAAAATCAACATTCTTTGGCAGTATGTCTTCACCAATTCCTTCTGTTATATACGAATAGATTTCGTTCTCATCAAAAATTCCGGTTTCATGGTATTTCTTAAAAACTGACCCATAAGTGTCTATTCCCCAGATTTTGATATTTGGGTTTTTCTCTTTCAAATATTTTCCAACACCAGAAATAGTTCCACCAGTTCCAACACCTACAACAAAGTGCGTAATTTTACCTCCCGTTTGCTCCCAAATTTCAGGTCCGGTTTGCTCGTAATGCGCGAGTGTATTTGACAAATTATCGTATTGGTTTACATACCAGGAATTAGGTGTTTCTTCGGCCAATCTCTTGGAAACTGAATAATACGAACGTGGATCTGTTGGTTCCACATCAGTAGGACAAACCACTACTTTTGCGCCAACTGCACGAAGAATATCCATTTTTTCTTTGGATTGTTTATCAGAAATAACACAGATGAGCTTGTATCCTTTGATAATGGCTACCAAGGCCAATCCCATACCTGTATTACCGGATGTTCCTTCAATAATGGTCCCGCCTGGCTTTAATCTTCCGTCTGCTTCTGCGTCTTCAATCATTTTTACAGCCATTCTGTCTTTTACAGAATTTCCAGGATTGAACGTTTCCACTTTTGCCAATACCAAAGCGTCAACTCCAGGAACCACCCTATTTAATTTCACTAATGGCGTGTTTCCTATAGTACCTAATATATTTTCTGCGTACTGCATTGTATTACAATTTTAATTGCGTTATAAATTCTAACACAAAGATAGCGTTTTGTTATAAAAAATAAGCACTAACAAAAAACAGCCACCTGAATGACGGCAATTAGAGAATACAATCCTTTTTTGAGCAGTTAAAAAATTTACAGGAAGAAGTTCCAAACCAATCCAAAACGAATGACAAAATCACGGTACGGATTAGTAGGAGAAGCGTAAAAATCATTCCCCGTCAAAGAAGAATTAAAATGTTCTGCTTTAAAATAAATGCGGGTTCTCTGAATTCGGGCATTAACAAAAAAATCAAAAACCGGAAAATTACCTATTTGCTTGTCTCGCTGAACAAAGAACTCCCCTATTACCGGATTATAATCATTTGCATAGTAGTTGGTGAAATAATTAAACACGATTCCGGTCTGCAAATACAGTGCTTTCTTTTTGAAAAAATAATCAGAAAAGTAAAATGCATTTCTCAAGACAAAATCTGGAACATTTAAAATAGCATCCGCCTGACCCACTTTTTGGTATAAAACTGTATTGTCTAAAGCAAACTTCCCGAATTTAAATTCTTTACTGGCTTTAACCGATAAATAATTAATGGTCCCATCATATTGCGCTGGTGAAATAATTTGCGTTCCAGCAAGAGCTTGCGCATCCGTTGAGACATCATCAAAATACAAATGATCTTTTAAAACTGTTAATTGAAGCGATGCGTTTACCCAGGGCGTTGTGGCATTGGCTGTCAACGAATTTATTTTTATGTTCTTAAAATCATTAGACCAGTTATAATCGATATAACTGCTTTGGAATAAATTGTAATTATTATTAGGCAGTTTATTTATATTTTGATATTGAAAAGTAAATTGATATTCATCATTCAAATCATATTGCAACTTGGCATCAAGATTAGACAAAGACTGATTTGTAACAGATGTTGAATATAAAAACTTACCATTCCATTTGTTTTTGCGGTATTCATATTGCCCGCCAATATTATTTATATTTTGGCTCAATAAACTCGGAACTGTTTTATCATCAAAAATCAATACCTGATTGTAATAATAGTTGGTTCTGAAATCGTCTGCAAAAAACTGAAACCTACCCAAAGTCATATTCTCGTAAGTAAGTCCCACTTTATTATACATTTTATTATAATGCGTCTGGTCGCTTATATCGCTACTTTTAAAAGAATCTCCAAATCGGTACACTTTTTCGCCATTAACCGTTGATGCGACCGTTGGCTGATTGTATTCAAAAAATTTATTTTCGTAATTTATTTGATGACTAACATACAAATTGTTTGCGCCTTTTGACCCATTAACTCTAAAGGAGTGATCTAAAAAACCTCTTTCCCCTTTCAAATAAGAACTGGCATCCGAAAGATAAACTTCCAATCTTTGTCGGTTTTTATAGTCAGGATTTTCACTTTCGAAATCTTCATTCGTGGTAATTCCGCCATTCTCCTCATTCATAATATCTTGACTTGTAAAATGCGCATTAGCAAAATAACGTTTGTCTTTTGTATTATAACTAACCGTGAATCTGAAATTCCCAGTACTCGCCAATTGATTGATGTATTTCCCTTCTGAACGCAACCCTCTGTAGGCCGCCGAAAAATTAAAATTTTCAGACGTATTAATCGCAATAAAAGAATCTACAGATTGCCCTTTTTGCTGAGTGGTTTTATAATACAATTCCGTGAAAGGAGTCGCCATGGATGAATACCGAATCTGGTTCGCTTCCAAATAATTAAAATGTTTAGCTTTGAAACCAAACTCCGGATAAGGTGAAAAATCGGTTAAACTGTATTGCAAGGTATTGTAGGTTTGCCCATCATTTGGAAAAGGCAGAAGTCCAAAATTATCTTTTCGCAAATAATTATGGCTGTATTCTTTTTGAATCGTCAAGGAGGTATCAACGTAAGTAGTATCACGTTCCAAAGTAATCACACGATACATATCGATAGTTGCCTCTGGCGCTTTAGGCTTTTTTATAGAGTCCGAAGCATTGTATCTGCTATTATAATCCATTTCTTTAGTACTATTTACTTGAGAAAACAGTAGCATGGGCGATGCTAGAAAAATTAGAAAAAAGAAAATTCTCATTTGAAAAAGATATAATTAGGCAACAATGTTCTTACAATTTTTATCATGGCAAAGGTAAATGATAAAACCGTATAAATAAAAAAACACTTTAATTTATAGAACAAACAACAAAACATAATTCACTTACAAACTGCAACTCCTCTATTCCAGATCATCGGGGCGAGCCAGCAATAGAAAAAGGGGCTGACTCAATTACTATTCAATTGCCCCTTTTTCTATCGCTGTCGGGCTGTCCGCGCTACTTCGGTAGCCAGCTTCCATCCCTCTCGCACTCGCAACAACCAAATTACAATTCCATCAACATTTATTTTCCGAAATCAATTTGCACCACAAAAAAAGAAAATCAAGAAAAAATTACAATATTTGCTTTTCGAAAATACTTCATTATGCTTCAAAATAATTTCTCCACTTTCTTGCTTGAAACCGGCACCGATGAAGCAGGCCGCGGATGTCTGGCTGGCCCAGTAACTGCTGCCGCAGTGATTCTGCCTTTTGATTTTGAAAACATAATCCTGAATGACAGTAAACAATTATCCGAAAAAGCGAGAGAAAAATTAAGACCCATTATCGAAGAACATGCTATTTCGTTTGCCGTTACACATCTCGAACCTTTAGTCATAGATGAAATCAACATCCTGAACGCTTCGATAAAAGCAATGCAGGAAAGCATCCTGAAGCTCAGTCCCCAACCGGAATATATTATAGTAGACGGAAATGCGCCTTTAATTCACCGAAACGGAATCAAAAACAAAGGCGGAAAAATTTTCACAAAAAAAGAAATCGAAATTCTTCATTCCATACCCAATACGAGTATTGTAAAAGGCGATTCCAAATTTTTAAGTATTGCTGCAGCATCTGTATTGGCAAAAACCTATCGGGATGATTATATGAATCGCATCCATGAAGAATTCCCTATGTACAATTGGAAAAAAAACAAAGGCTATCCCACACAAGAACACCGTGAAGCCATCAAAAAATACGGCACAACTAAGTACCACCGAATGAGTTTTAGATTATTGCCGGAACAGTTGAAATTGGATATTTAGACGATTGGATTTTCAGATTTTCAGATTGTTAGATTGTTAGATTTTTAGATTCTTAGATTCTTAGAACTATCTGATTGATAATCTAACTATCGAACAATCGAGCATTCAAACAAATCAGAGAAATGCTTCAATATTTTTTCTTTCACTTCTTCTTCATCCACTTTTTCCACACCGAGTTCAACATGAAGTGACGTAACTGCTTTTCCACGGATTCCACACGGAATAATGTTATCAAAGTACCCTAAGTCAGCATTGACGTTTAAAGCAAAACCGTGCATCGTTACCCAACGGGAAGCGCGAACGCCCATGGCACAAATTTTTCTGGCAAATGGTGTTCCAACGCCTAACCAAACTCCGGTTTCTCCTTCACTTCTACCACATTCCAATCCGTATTCTTGTAGCGTCAGAATAATAGCTTCTTCCAGAAAACGCAAGTATTTATGAATATCCGAGAAGAAATTTTCAAGGTCTAAAATAGGGTAACCCACAATTTGGCCGGGTCCGTGGTATGTAATATCGCCGCCTCTATTAATTTTATAGAAAGTGGCTCCTTTGGCTTCTAATTGTTTTTCGGATAAAAGCAAATTACTTAAATCACCGCTTTTGCCTAAAGTATATACATGAGGATGCTCCACAAAAAGAAAATAATTGGGTGTTTCAATTTGGGTTTCCTCTCTCCTGTTCTTGATTTTTAAGTCAACAATTCCTTTGAACAATTCCTCTTGGTATTCCCAGGTTTCTTTGTAATCTTTATTGCCTAAATCTTGAAGTTGGACTGTTTTGTTCATTTTCATTTTTCTTTTCTAAAATTCAACTTCAATATTCAATTTATCCGGATTAGCCATATATTCACTAAATGGATATTGAACGGTAATCGTTTTCCTGTCTTCACTAAATAAAGCAGTGGTGTTTGAAACTTTTTTAACCGGTTTTGGAAAATGATATTTAAGAACATAAATAGAAGATTCAAATATCATTTTATACTGTTGAAGGGAGTCATTCTCCATTTCATTCGTTTCAGCTGTATTCATCGTTGCTTTTCTGGTGAATTTTTTACCATTATAAGCATAGCTTAAAACCGAATTATTTGATCCAAAACCACCACTTGGCAAATACGGATTAGCTTCCGCAGTACTTTTATTGTTCTTTTGAATGGTGTTAAAAGCATTCATGGTTTCCATTACATCTTGAAGTTCAGCCACGTTTTTAAAATCGGTATTCATTGAGAAAACAAATTGTTTTTCCTCTGCATCCATTTTCATTCTCATATTGAAATTTTCCAACTTTTTTAAAAGTGCCTGTTGCTCTATTGGAAGTTTTGCAATACTGTCTTTTTTTTCAACCAGCAATTGTTTGAATGAAAAAGTAGAATCGATACTCTTTTCTGTTTTCAAAGAATCAGTTGGCATCATGGCCATCAAAGCGGAACCATCCATCTCTACAGAAAAATTCCCGGAACCATTATCATTGATATAAATATTCTCCGTTACTGTGCAGCTAACCAGCGTTACCAATACAAAAAACGTTAAAAACAATTTTATTGACCTCATTTTATATTTTTTTTCAAAGATACTAAAACATTAATTGAAATTATTTTGAAACTTTTTCCTTCTATAACGTTCTTTAGTATTACAAATATTGCGAACGAATTCAATAATTTTTTTGCAGTTAAGCACTGAACATCAAAGATTCTACGTCTTAAAAATAAATCATGAAACCAAAAAACAGCGAAAAAATTTTTACTCAATAAGTAACTATATTCCTACATTAATTATTTAATTCCGTATTTTTGTTCGGTTGAAAAAAGACTACAATGAA
>RCUR01000973.1_pt1 | contig 10294 bp, 9 predicted proteins | sample 2166151 | NCBI WGS metagenome assembly RCUR01 (sample SAMN09932785, study PRJNA488358) | compost metagenome | isolation source: compost soil in an enriched community | place: Germany: Experimental Botanical Garden
CGTAGCCCTGGGTCAGCTCGATGCCCTGGGCCTCGAGCTGGGTGCTCATCGGCGGATAGACGTTGGCGTCGGAGCCGGTGACGCGGTGGCCGAGTTCCTTGGCCAGCACCGCCAGCGAGCCCATGAAGGTGCCGCAGATGCCGAGAATGTGGATATGCATGGATGACCTCGAATACGGGCGGCGCGGCCCGGAAAACTGTCGCGCAGGTTAGCACAGGCCCCCATGGACAACAGGCAGAGGGCAACAATTCCGGGCGCCGGCCGCTTGCCCCCGGAGGACAGGCGAGCCACCCTTGGCACAAACCCGCAACGGACACGAGGACATCCCGATGGCGGCACGCCCGCAGCGCTGGCGCCGCATCCTGTCATGGACGGCGCTCGGCCTGCTGCTCGCCCTGCTGGCGGCGGCCGGCTACGGCTGGCAACAGTGGCAAAGGCTGCAGCAGGAGCAGGGCATCGTCCGCCTCGACTGGCAGGGCCTCGTACTGTCGCGCCACGGCCTGCAGTTGCAGCGCCTGGAGCTGGAGCAACTGGCCGCCGACGGCCGTCGCCTGCAGCTCGGCGCCGACGCCCTGCAGCTCGATTGGCGGCTGAGTCGCGCCGAGCCCTACCTGCAACGCCTTGCCGTGCAGCAGCTGCAACTCGACTGGCAGGCGCCGGCCACCCCGACCGGCCAGCCCAGCCGCCTGCCCAGTAGCGACGAGCTGGCCAGCCTGCTCGCCTGGCTGCCGCGCCAGCTGAGCATCGAGCGCATCGCCGCCAGCCTGCCCTGCCCCGATGGCCGCTGCCGGCTGGAAGGCCATTTGCAGCTGCAGCAACCCGGCGCCGCGCTGCTGCCAACCAGCCTGCGCCTGGAGCTGCAGGAAGCCCAACACCACGTCATCCTCACCGGCGACCTGAGCGGCGCGCTGGACGATGCCCGCCTGCAGCTGGCGCTGGACCTCGACGGCCAGCCGCACCTCGCCCTCGACGCCCGGCTCAGCGCTGCCGAACAGCATCGCACCCTGCAGGGAGCGTTGCAGCTGCCGGCGCGACCGCCGGTGCCCTGGCTGCACGACTGGCTGGCCCAGTGGCTGGGCGCCGCCGCCGCGCCGCTCAGGCAAGTACCGGATGCGCTGCAGCTCGATGCCGAGTGGACGCTGCGCCTGCCCGTCTCCTGGCAGCCGCAGAATGGCCTGCCGTCACGGATCGAGCTCGACCACGCCCGCCTGCAGGCCCGCCTGCCGCGCCTGCGTACCGACGATCTCGACCTGCGCCAGCCGAGCGCCGACCTGCGCCTCAGCGGCCGGTGGCAAGCGCCGGAGCTGCTGCTGACCTTCGCCGAGGACTCGCAGATCACCGTCCAGCGCCTGGACAGCCCGGGCGCCGGTCTGCGCCTCGACGACCTGCGCGCCGGCCTCGCCGGCCTGCAGCTGAAGCATGCAGCGGCCGGCACGCCGCAACTGGCTGGCCCGTTCACCCTGTACACCGCCCGCCTGCAGCAGCCACAGCTGTCGCCCCAGGGCTGGCGCTGGCAGGGGCGCCTCGACGCCACTGCGCAGACCACCCGCCTCGACGGCAGCCTGGGCAACGACGCCGGTCTCGCGCTCGACCTGCAGCTGCGGCGCCCGGCCAGCGGCGCCGTGAATCTCCAGGGCACGCTGAGCGAGATCGCCCTGGCCACCGGCAACCCGCTGGCGAAAACCCTGCGCGACTGGCCGGCGCTGCTGGAGCTGACCGGCGGGCGACTGCAGGGCAACGGCACACTGCAGCTGGCCGCCGGCAGCGGCACGCCCAGCGCCGATCTGCAGCTGCAGCTGCAGCAGGTCGGCGGCATCTACGACCGCAGCGAGCTGAGCGGCCTGGACGCCCGCCTGACGGCGCGGCTGCGCGGCCAGCGTCTGGAGCTGCAGCTGCCCGAGCTGCGCCTGGCCAGCCTCAACCCCGGCGTGCCGCTCGGCCCGCTGCAGTTGCGCGCCGACTACCAGGCCGCACTGGCGCAGCCGCTCGCCGGCCGCCTGCAGCTGTGGCAGGCCGACAGTGGCCTGCTCGGCGGCCAGTTGCACGTCGCGCCGATCCGCCTCGAGCTGGCGCGCCGACCGCTGCAACTGCCCGTACAGGTACGCGGCCTGGAACTGGCCAAACTGCTCGCGGTCTACCCCGCAGAAGGGCTGTCCGGCAGCGGCACCCTCGACGGCCAGCTGCCGCTGCGCATCGACCGCAACGGCCTGAGCATCGACAACGGCCAGTTGCAGGCCCGCCCGCCGGGCGGGGTCTTGCAGTTTCGTTCCGAGCGCATCCGCGCCTTCGGGCAGAGCAACCCGGCCCTGCGCCTGGCCGTCACCGCTCTCGAGGATTTTCAGTACGATCAGCTGCACAGCCAGGTCAGCTATGATCCACAGGGCAAGCTGCTGCTGGTCCTGCGCCTGCAGGGCCGCAACCCGGCGCTGGAAGGCGGCCGGCCGGTGAACTTCACCATCACCCTGGAAGAGAACGTCCCGGCCCTGCTGACCAGCCTGCAGCTGTCCGGACGGGTCAACGAAGCCATCCAGCGCCGCGTGCAGCAACGCCTGCAACCGCGCCACTGACACGGGAGACCGCAAGCATGTGCCTGCGCAATATCGGCTCCGCCCTGCTGCTCGGCCTGCTGCTCGGCGCCTGTACCCCCACGGTGCAGCTGGCCGCGCCCAAGGAGCCGATCAACATCAACCTGAACGTGAAGATCGAGCACGAGATCTACATCAAGGTCGACAAGGAGCTGGACAACATTCTCGACGAATCCAGCGGCCTGTTCTGAGGAGCCCGACATGACCTTCCCGCCCCGCATCACCGCACTGCTGCTTGGCCTGTGTCTGAGCCTGCCGGCGCTGGCTCTCGACCTGTCCGGCGCGATGACCGCACTGCCCGCCGCCAAGCTGGCCGGCCAGCTCGGCGAGCAGACCGACGGCTATCTCGGCGTGGTTCAGCCCGACGGCCAGGCCACCGAGATCGCCCGCCTGATCAACCAGGCCCGTCGCGCCGAATACCAGCGGCTGGCCACCCAGAACGGCATCCAGCTGCGCGACGTCGAGGCCCTGGCCGGCAAGAAGGCGGTGGAGAAGACCGCGCCCGGCCAGTTCATCCGCATCGACGGCCAGTGGCGGCGCAAGTAATCGCCCTGCCACCGGCATCCTGCGCGCCCCTCGCCCGGCAACGGACGAGGGGCGCAATCCTGCGAGCCATCCCCTGAGCGCCCCGGTCGACCGCGCCGGGGCGGCGTTGGCGTACAATCGGCCATCGTCTCCGCCGCTCACTGGGAATGTCCGCCGTGTTCTTCCGCAACTGGCGCCGCCGTCGTCTGCTCGCCCGCCATCCCCTCGATCCGCAGCTGTGGGCCGCGGTGTGCGCCGGGCTGCCGATCCTCGCCGGCCTGGACGACGCCGAGCACCAGCGCCTTGGCGAGCTGTGCCTGCTGTTTCTCCACGACAAGCACCTGAGCGCCCTGCCCGGCGTCGAGCTGGACGATCCCGCGCGCCTGCGCCTGGCCGCCCAGGCCTGCCTGCCGCTGCTGCACCTACCGGATCTCGACTGGTACCAGGGCTTCCACCAGCTGCTGCTGTATCCCGACGACTTCGTCAGCCCGCAGCGCCACCGCGACGAGGCCGGGATCGAGCACGTCTGGGACGACGAGCGCAGCGGCGAGGCCTGGCAGCAGGGCCCGGTGATCCTCGCCTGGCCGGGGGTGCAGGCCAGCGGCACGCTGGACGGCTACAACCTGGTGATCCACGAGCTGGCCCACAAGCTGGACATGCTCAACGGCGACGCCAACGGCCTGCCGCCGCTGCATGCCGACATGCGCCTGAGCGACTGGACCCAGGCCATGCAGGCGGCCTTCGATGCCCTCAACGCCGAGCTGGACGGCGACCCCGACGCCGAGACCGCCATCGATCCCTACGCCGCCGAGAGCCCGGGCGAGTTCTTCGCCGTCGCCAGCGAATACTTCTTCAGCGCCCCGGACCTGCTGCACGCCGCCTTTCCCGCGGTGTACGCGCAGCTGCAGGCGTTCTACCGCCAGAACCCGCTACCCCGCCTCGCCCCGCTGACCGCCGCACTGCCGGCGGCCGCGCACTGAGCGGCTGCGACAACGTGGCGCATCGGCACGAATGCGCCTATAATCCGCGCCAAATTTTGGCCCTGACCCTTTGGAGTCACCCATGAGCTACAGCAAGATCCCGGCTGGCAAAGACCTGCCGAACGATATCTACGTCGCCATCGAGATCCCGGCCAACCACGCGCCGATCAAGTACGAGATCGATCACGATACCGACTGCCTGTTCGTCGACCGTTTCATGGCCACCCCGATGTTCTACCCGGCCAACTACGGCTTCATCCCGCACACCCTGGCCGACGACGGCGACCCCCTCGACGTGCTGGTGGTCACCCCCTACCCGGTGGCCCCGGGTTCGGTGATCCGCGCCCGTCCGGTCGGTGTGCTGAACATGAGCGACGAGGCCGGCGGCGACGCCAAGCTGGTCGCCGTACCGCACGACAAGCTGACCGTCCTGTACAAGGACGTGCAGGAATACACCGACCTGCCGGCTCTGCTGATCGAGCAGATCAAGCACTTCTTCGAGAACTACAAGGATCTCGAGAAGGGCAAGTGGGTGAAGGTCGAAGGCTGGGGCGGCGCCGAAGAAGCCCGTCAACTGATTCTCAAGGCGGTTGCGGCTTACCAGAAGTAAGTCGAACCCGCTACGGAAAGCCCGCCCACAAGGCGGGCTTTTTTATGCCTGCAGGTTTTAACCGGGATTTTCCTGAGTGGGCCTTTCCGCTAATGTGGCACGCCTCTTCGCAGGACCTGTCTGCCCATGCCCCTTCTCCAGCTGCCCGGCCTGTTCGCCCTGCTCGCCTTCCTGGCGCTGGCGTTCGGCATTTTCCTCGGCCTGCGCCACCGGCAGCGCAGCAAGCGCCGACTGAGCAGCCTTGCCGCCGTGGCCGACGCCTTTGCCGCCGGCAACAACCTGGTGCGCGCCGAGATCGGCGGCGGCGACGCCATCGGCCAGCTGGCCCAGCACCTCAACCACATGATCGGCCAGCTCGAGGACGAGCGCCGCGCCCTGCGCGACAGCGAGCAGCAGCTGCGCAGCCTGATCAACGCCGCGCCGGTGGGCATGCTGGTGATCGACCCGCAGGGGCGCATCGACTCGGCCAACCCGGCCGCCGCGCAGATCTTCGACTGCCCGCCGGCGCAGCTGTGCACGCAGAACGCCGACGACCTGCTGCTCGGCCAGGATGCCTGGGCCCGCCTGCTCGCCCAGCCCAACTGCAACCTCGAATTCGCCGCCCGGCGCGGCACCGGCAGCTTCCCGCTGGAAGCCTCGTGCACGCCCTTCCTGCGCAGCGGCCAGGCGCTGCAGCTGCTGCTGGTGCGCGACATCGGCGACCGCAAGGCCGCCGAGAATCGCCTGCACTATCTCGCCCACTTCGACCCGCTGACCGGGATCGCCAACCGCACCCATCTGCTCGCCCGTCTCGAACTCGGCCTGCAGTGCGGCGAGGCGCAGGCCCTGCTGTTCATCGACCTCGACCATTTCAAGCGGATCAACGACACCCTCGGCCACGAGATCGGCGACCAGCTGCTGCGCGGCGTGGCCGAGCGCCTGCGCAAGTACGTGCCGCCCGGCGCCCTGCTCGCCCGCCTCGGCGGCGACGAGTTCATCGTGCTGCTCTCCGCGGAGCTGGCCGGGCAGGCCGACGCCGTGGCCGAACAGCTGCTGCAGGCCTTCCGCCAGCCGTTCCATGTGCGCCAGTACGAGCTGTTCACCACGCCGAGCATCGGCATCGCCCAGCATGCGCACGGCCCGGCCAGCGCTTCGCAGCTGCTCAAGGCCGCCGACCTCGCCCTCTACCAGGCCAAGAACCGCGGCCGCAACCGCCTCGCCCACTTCGATCACCGTCTGGCCGACGACGCCGAACAGCGCCGGCAGCTCGAGGCGGAGCTGCGCAGCGCCCTGGCCCGCGACGAATTCGAGCTGTACTACCAGCCGCAGATCGACCGCGATGGCCGGCAGCGCACCTTCGAGGCCCTGCTGCGCTGGCACTCGCCACGCCGCGGGCTGGTCGGCTCGGCCGAGTTCATGCCGGTGCTGGAAGAAACCGGGCTGATCCTCGAGGCCACCCGCTGGGTGTTCCGTCAGGCCTGCCGCCAGCAACGCCAGTGGCAGGCGGAGGGGCGCGACTGGGGCATCGCGATCAACCTGTCGCCGCTGGACTTCCGCCAGAGCGACCTCGCCGGCACGCTGCTGGCGATCCTCGCCGAGGAACAGCCGCAGGCCCGGCGCCTGGAGCTGGAGATCACCGAAAGCACCCTGCTGGATGCCGACCAGCAGGTGCTCGACACCCTGCATGCGCTGAAGCAGGCCGGCCTGACCCTGTTCCTCGACGACTTCGGCACCGGCTACGCCTCGCTGACTTACCTGCAGTTCTTCCCCTTCGACGGGGTGAAGATCGACCGCCAGTTCGTCACCGGCCTGCCCGACTGCCGCGAGTCGGTGGCGCTGGTGCGCGGCATCCTGGTAATCGCCGAGCAGCTGGACATGCAGGTGGTCGCCGAAGGCGTGGAAAACCAGCGCCAGGCCGACTTCCTGCGCCGCAACGGCTGCCACCGTCTGCAGGGCTTCCTGTTCGGCCGCCCGCAGTCGGCCGCGGCCTGCATCCGCAACAGCGAAGCCTCCTGCAGCGCCAGCCACGTCAACGCCTGAACCGCACGCTCAGGCAAAGAACACTGCCGCGGCCGGCAAAAGCTCCGTCGCCAGCTGTTAAGCTGGCGCACCAATAGAGTGCAGAGACTTCCCCATGCCCCTCAGCGACCTGCTCCTGCTGCTGCTCGCCGGCTTCGCCGCCGGCGGCATGAACGCCCTGGCCGGCGGCGGCACCTTCTTCTCCTTCCCGGCATTGCTGGCCACCGGCCTGCCGCCGGTCACCGCCAACGCCACCAACGCCGTGGCCCTGTGGCCGGCCAGCATCGCCGGCGCCTGGGCCGCGCGCAGCTCGCTGCGCCCGCTGGGCGGCTACCTGCTGCCGCTGCTGGCGGCCGGCCTGGCCGGTGGCCTGGGTGGCGGCCTGCTGCTGCTGGCCGGCGGCGACGAGGTGTTCCGCGTGCTGATTCCCTGGCTGCTGCTGGCCGCCACCGCGCTGTTCGCCGCCAGCCCGTGGCTCAGCCGCCTGCTCGCCGCACGCCGCCGCGAGATAACCGAGGTGCCGCCGCACGCCCCGCTGTCGCTCGGCGCCCACTCGCTGGTCTCGGTGTACGGCGGCTACTTCGGCGCTGGCATGGGCATCCTGCAGCTGGCCGCCTTTGCCATCGAGGGCCATGCCCTGGCGCGCGCCAACGCCCTGAAGAACCTGATCTCGGCGGTGATCTACAGCGTCGCCAGCCTGACCTTCATCATCGCCGGGCGGGTCAGCTGGAGCGAGCTGCTGATCCTGCTGGCCGGCGCTAGCCTCGGCGGCTACGTCGGCGGCGCGCTCGGCCAGCGCCTGCCGGCCCGCTGGCTGCGCATGCTGGTGATCGCGGTGGGCAGCGGTATGACCCTGTACTACTTCTGGGCGACCTACGGGCGCTGAGCCGCGAGCCGCCGGTCGTTTGCCCGCCGGGCGCGGCTCTGCTAGTGTCGCGCCCGTTTTCCGCCGCCCGAGACCGCCGCCATGGCCCGCAAGAAAGCCGCCCCCGACTTCGAGCAGTCGCTGAGCGACCTGCAGACCCTGGTCGAGCGCCTGGAAAGTGGTGAACTGTCCCTCGAGGACTCGCTGGCCGCCTTCGAGCAGGGCATCCGCCTGACCCGCGAATGCCAGGGCGCGCTCAGCCAGGCCGAGCAGAAGGTGCAGATCCTCCTCGGCGAGAGCGGCGAGACCGCCCCCTTCGACCCGGAGGGCGAAGCGCAATGAGTCTCCAGCAGTACCAGGCCCGCTGCCAGGCGCGTGTCGATGCCGCGCTGGAAACCCTGTTCGTCGCCCCGCAGCCCGAACTCGTCCGTCTCTACCAGGCCATGCGCTACAGCGTGATCAACGGCGGCAAGCGCGTGCGCCCGCTGCTCGCCTACGCCGCCTGCGAAGCCCTCGGCGGCGCGGCCGAGCAGGCCAACGGCGCCGCCTGCGCGGTGGAGCTGATCCACGCCTACTCGCTGGTCCACGACGACCTGCCGGCGATGGACGACGACGACCTGCGCCGCGGCCAGCCGACCACCCATATCGCCTTCGACGAGGCCTGCGCCATCCTCGCCGGCGACGCCCTGCAGGCGCTGGCCTTCGAGGTCCTCTGCGATGCCAGGCTGTCACCGCTGGACGCCGACACCCGGCTGAGCATGCTCGCCAGTCTGGCCCACGCCGCCGGCCCCGCCGGCATGGCCGGTGGCCAGGCCATCGACCTCGGCTCGGTCGGCCGCCAGCTCGACCAGGCCGCGCTGGAAACCATGCACCGCCACAAGACCGGCGCGCTGATCGAGGCCAGCGTGCGCCTCGGCGCCCTGGCCAGTGGCCACAGCGATGCGGCCAGCATCGAGGCGCTGAGCCGCTACGCCCGCGCCATCGGCCTGGCCTTCCAGGTGCAGGACGACATCCTCGACGTGGAAAGCGACACCGCCACCCTCGGCAAGACCCAGGGCAAGGACCAGGCCCACGACAAGCCGACCTACCCGGCCCTGCTCGGCCTCGACGCCGCCAAGGCCTATGCCGGCGAGCTGCGCGACCAGGCGCTGGCTGCCCTCGCCCCCTTCGACCAGCGCGCCGACGCGCTGCGCGAGCTGGCCCGCTACATCGTCGCGCGCAGCCACTGAACGACGCCCAAGCCCGGGGTGGAAAACGACCGAGGGTCTTTTCCACCCCGCGGCTGACACCCAGCCGGTGCTCGACCTTCGCCCTGCTTGGGCAGGTCCCTCAGCTTCGGGTAAACTCCCGAATCTTTTGTCCGACTGCCGAACCCGTCCGATGCCCAAGACGCTGCACGAGTTTCCCCGCCAGCGGCCCGACACGCCCCTGCTCGACCGCATCGACAGCCCCGCCGCGCTGCGCACCCTCAGCGAAGGCGAGCTGGAGACCCTGGCCGACGAGCTGCGCCAGTACATGCTCTACACCGTGGCACGCACCGGTGGGCATTTCGGCGCCGGTCTTGGCGTGGTCGAGCTGACCATCGCCCTGCACCATGTCTACGACACGCCCCGCGACCGTCTGGTGTGGGACGTCGGCCACCAGGCCTACCCGCACAAGATCCTCACCGGACGCCGCGAGCAGATGGCCACCCTGCGCCAGAAGCACGGCCTGGCCGCCTTCCCGCGCCGCGCGGAGAGCGAGTACGACACCTTCGGCGTCGGCCATTCCAGCACCTCGATCAGCGCCGCGCTGGGCATGGCGCTGGCCAACCGCCTGCAGGGCAACGAGCGGCGTACCGTGGCGGTGATCGGCGACGGCGCACTGACCGCCGGCATGGCCTTCGAGGCGCTCAACCACGCCTCGGAAACCAACGCCGACATGCTGGTGGTGCTCAACGACAACGACATGTCGATCTCCAAGAACGTCGGCGGCCTGTCCAACTACCTGGCCAAGATCCTCTCCAGCCGCACCTACGCCAGCATGCGCGAGGGCAGCAAGAAGATCCTCTCGCGCATCCCCGGCGCCTGGGAAATCGCCCGCCGCACCGAGGAGCACGCCAAGGGCATGCTGGTGCCCGGCACCCTGTTCGAGGAGCTGGGCTGGAACTACATCGGCCCGATCGACGGCCACGACCTGCCGACCCTGATCGCCACCCTGCGCAAGATGCGCGAGCTCAAGGGCCCGCAGTTCCTGCACATCGTCACCAAGAAGGGCAAGGGCTTCGCCCCGGCCGAGGCCGACCCGATCGGCTACCACGCCATCAGCAAGCTCGAGCCGGGTAGCGAACAGGCGCCCAGGAAGGCGGCGGGACCGAAGTACTCGGCGGTGTTCGGCCAGTGGCTGTGCGACATGGCCGCGCGCGATGAACGGCTGATCGGCATCACCCCGGCGATGAAGGAAGGCTCCGACCTGGTGGCCTTCGCCGAGCGCTTCCCGGAGCGCTACTTCGACGTCGCCATCGCCGAGCAGCACGCAGTGACCCTGGCCGCGGGCCTGGCCTGCGAGGGCGCCAAGCCGGTGGTGGCGATCTACTCCACCTTCCTGCAGCGCGCCTACGACCAGTTGATCCACGACGTGGCGGTGCAGGACCTCGACGTACTGTTCGCCATCGACCGCGCCGGTCTGGTCGGCGAAGACGGCCCGACCCACGCCGGCAGCTTCGACATCTCCTTCCTGCGCTGCATCCCCG
>RCUR01000976.1_pt1 | contig 10261 bp, 10 predicted proteins | sample 2166151 | NCBI WGS metagenome assembly RCUR01 (sample SAMN09932785, study PRJNA488358) | compost metagenome | isolation source: compost soil in an enriched community | place: Germany: Experimental Botanical Garden
AGGGCTGCAGCTTACGTCGGCGGCGCATATGTCTGTGTTCCTGTATACCGCGCCGATGTTCACTGCCCTGGGCTTGCATTGGGTGTTGCCCAGCGAGCGCTTGCGTACGCCGCAGTGGTGGGGCATTGCCTTGGCGTTCAGCGGCATCATCGTGGCCTTTGCCGGCGGATTGTCGCTTGATCGACTGGATGGCCGGATGTTGCTTGGCGATGCGCTGGGCGTCATGGCTGGCATGGCGTGGGGGGCGACCACCGTTGTGGTTCGGGCCTCCCGCCTGTCTGATGCGCCAGCAACCCTGACACTGTTTTACCAGTTGCTGGTCGGTTTCGTCGGTTTGTTGGTGATAGCCGTCGCCACCGGCCAGGTGACGCATGTAACGCTGACCAGCGTGGCAGTGGCCAGCGTGCTCTTTCAGAGCGTGATCGTATCGTTCTTCAGTTACTTGACCTGGTTCTGGTTGATGCGTCGCTACCTGGCCTCGAACCTGGCGGTGTTTTCCTTCATTACGCCATTGTTCGGCGTGACCTTCGGGGTGCTCCTGCTGGGAGAACCCTTGAGCTTGAACTTTGTGGCTGGGGCAATATTGGTGCTGATGGGCATCACCCTGGTCAGCGCAGAGCAATGGTTGCGTCGTCGCTTGCGCACATGGCTCGGAGCTTGAGTACGCGTCCCGGCAAGAAACCCGCCACCAGGAGGCCGCTGCCCGCCAACAGCAGCGCCGGTTGCAGATTGCCGCTGAACTGAGTGCTCAGCGCCGCCAATAGCGGGCCGCTGAGTTGTCCAAGGGCAAAACAGGCGGTGAGCAGGCCGGCATTGCGTTGGGCCGCTTGCGGCGCCAATTCGCGCGAACGTTGCATCACCAACTGCATGCATGCCAGAAACGGCGTACCGCACAACACCACACCCAGGGCCAACCCGACGGCATTGGGCAGCAGGCAGGCGAATACACCGGCCGCCTGCAGCCACAAGGCCACCGCTAGCCAGCGCGGCGTGGTGCGCGGGTCCGGTGTGCGCAGGCTGGCCAGCACCACGCCAACTGCTGCCATCAGTCCGAAGCAAGGCCAGAACAGATCGGCCTGCCAAAGCCCCGCGAAGCGTGCATTGGCCATCTGCGACATGAAGGTGGCCGGAATGATGTAGCCGACGCCATACAAGGCATAAATCACGCCCAGCCTGGCGATACCGCGGGTGTTGCCGGCGCGCACATCGGTAGGGCCCGACGCAGCGGCCGGTGCCGGCAGGATCGGGAGAATCGGCAGCAGCATCACCAAGGCGACCGCGGCGTAGACCAGCCACAAGGTGGCCGAACCCTGGCCCATGAGGTTCGAGCCCAGCGCAAGCAAGCCGGTGAGAAATATGCCCAACCCAGGGCCGGCAAATACCAGGGCGCCCAAGGCTGCGCGACCGCTACTGGCCGCGATTTGCTGGCTGAGGCTGGTGATCATCACCAGCACCCAGGCACTGGCCACGCCGGTGCCGAAGCGCAGCAGCAGATGCGACCAGAAACCCTGGGCCCAGTACGATGCCAAGGTCAGGCCGACGCACAGCCACAAGCCACCGTGCAGGCGCAGGCGCACCTGTGCCGCGCGGCGCGCAAACATGCCGTCCATAGCGCCGATGAAGTAACCCAGGTAGTTGGCAGCCGCGATGATACCGGCTGCGCTCAGACCGATCTGACCTTCGCTGAGCAGGTGTGGCAATTGCGGCGTCAGGGCAAAGCGGCCGATGCCCATGGCCATCATCAGGGCGATAAAACTGGCGAGTAAGCGCAGCAAGGGTGACATGAGAGGGCTTCCACTGAAGGGGCGATGACCGTCAGGCTAGAATCAATTGACTTTCATTAAAATTGAATAATCATGAGCAACTTGTTCAATTTTGAAGAATGGCTCATGGAGCTTGGTCAGCTGCGCATTTTCCAGGCGGTCGCCCAGGAAGGCTCGATCACCAAAGCCGCCGAGCGCTTGCACCGGGTGCCCTCTAACCTGTCGACGCGCCTGAAGCAACTTGAAGAGCAACTGGGCGTCGAGTTGTTCCTGCGTGAACGCCAGCGCTTGCAGTTGTCACCGGCGGGCAAGGTCTTGCTCGATTACGCGGCACGCCTGTTCGCCCTGCACGATGAAGCCCAGGCTGCGGTAAAGGGCGGGCAACCGGCCGGCGATTTCGTCCTGGGGACCATGTACAGCACCGCTGCCATTCATCTTCCGGCCCTGCTGGCGCGTTATCATCGGGCTTACCCTGCGGTCAATCTACAGGTGCAGGCCGGGCCCAGTGGCGAATTGCTCGAGGGCTTGCTCAGCGGGCGGCTGGACGCCGCGCTGGTGGATGGCCCGTTGCAACTGGCCGGGCTTGAGGGCGTGCCACTGTGCAACGAGCAACTGGTGCTGATCAGCGAAGTCGACCACCCACCGGTGCGCAGCGCCAGGGATGTGCAAGGGCGCGCGGTATTCACCTTCCGTCAGGGTTGCTCCTACCGTATGCGCCTGGAAGCCTGGTACGCCCACGATCACGCGGCCATGGGGCGGGTGATGGAGATCGAGTCGTACCCGAGCATGCTTGCGTGTGTCATCGCGGGGGCCGGCGTGGCCTTGATGTCGGCGTCGATGCTGGCCAGCCTGCCGGGGCGTGAAAGCGTGGCTGTGCATCCGCTGCAGCCGCCATTTGCCGAGGCTACTACCTGGCTGATGTGGCGCAAGGGTATGTTGGGTGCAAACTTGTCGGCCTGGATCGAACTGCAGCAAGATGCCGGGTCGGCGCCGGTGCAAGAACGCGCCCGTGCTTGACGGTGGTCAATACTGCGACTATTGGCCGCGCTCAAAGGTATGCGCAACTGGCGACTTGGGGCTATGATCAACGTGAGGCGACGAATAGAACACTCGCCGCTCGCAATGACCCTTGAAGGGGGCTATATGAACAGCAGACTCTACAACTGGCTTCATGATCTGGCCGTAGCGCTGGGCCTGATTCCACCTCCGCTGCAACCGGTTCCGATCCCCGCCGACGAAGACAAGCGTCGCCGTCAGCCACGCCGGTAACGGTTCCGTCCCCACCCACGACGCGGGCGCTGCGGCTCAATGCGAGCGCAGCCAAGCGTCGATCATCTCGCGCAGGCGCTGCCCCGAAAAGCTCGGGAAGTGCCCGCCGTGCACCGTACGAATGGGCAATTGCCGCAAGCGTTCAAGGCTTGCGGCGTAGTCGTGCAGGTTTGAATGATAGGCATCTTCGATCAGCGGCCCATCATAGATGATATCGCCGCTGAACAGGGTCCCGGTGGCTTGTTCCCACAAGCTGATACCACCCGGTGAATGGCCGGGAGTATGCAGTACTTGCAACACCCGATCGCCCAGATCGAGCACATCGCCTTCATCGATCAGCCGCGTGGCCGGCGCCGCCTTGACCCGATACTCGGCATAGCACAGCGGGCAATCCGGATGGGCCTCGAACATGTCGTCCCCGACAAAGGCGCGTGACAAATCGTTTTCACCGTCTGGAGCCTTGATGATATCGGCTTCATTGGGGTGCACCAGGCGTTCGCCGAACTCATGGTGCCCGGCGATATGGTCGAAGTGACAATGGCTGGCCACGGCGAGCAGAGGGCGCTCGGTCAGCCAGGGCAGTTGTTCGCGCAGGCTGACCAGCCCAGAGCCGCTGTCGACCAGCACATCCCGGTCACGGCCCTGGATATGCCAGAGGTTGCAACGGTAAAAAGGGCGGATATAAGGCTCGTGGATCAGGCGTACGCCATCGCCCACAGTCTTGACTTCGAACCATTGATCGCGGCTGACGATTTTCATTGGGCGCCTTAATGCTGGGAAACAAGTTGCAGGAATTCGCTCAAGTCGTTGGCCGTGACGGCCCCCTTGAGTAATTGATCTTCTTCATAAGTAAAGGCGGTGACGCCGAATTCATCCTCCAGGCGGAAGATCAATTCCTCGATATCGCTTTTGTCCAGGCCCAGGGCCTGCAAGCTGTCATCGTCGTCGAAAGGGCGTGCGTCGCCAAGGAAGGCGGCGATAAAGTCGTGTACGGTTTTGCCCACCAGTGACCTGTTCATGATCTTCCCGAGCCTGGGTGATCCCTTCGAGGCCAAAAAACCGCTGCGTCAAAAGTGACGCAGCGGTAGAGGCAAGCTTAAGCCAGTTTTGCAGCAGGAGCGGTGCGAGGAGACAGAAGGGTCACCACCACGAAGCTGACCAGGCCTACAGCCAGGCTGTAGTAGATCGGGGTGTTGGCTTCCAGGCCATCGGTGAACATGAACACCAGGGCAGTGACGAAGCCCAGTGCCATGCTGGTGATAGCAGCCGCAGTGGTCGAGCGCTTCCAGAAGATGGCGCCGATCAGTGGTACCAGCATGCCGCCAACCAGCAGGTTGTAGGCCAGGGTCAGGGCACTGATCACATCATTGACCACCAATGCGATACCCAGTACGGCGATACCGGTCAGCATGGTGAACAGGCGATTCATGAACAGGGTCGACTCTTTGCCGCCGCGCAGCTTGGGCAGCAGGTCTTCGGTCAGTACGGTGGAGGCAGCCAGCAAGCCTGCACTGGCGGTGGACATCATGGCAGCCAGGGCAGCAGCGATCACCAGGCCACGGATACCGTCTGGCAGAGTGGCTTTAACGATGGCGGCGAAAGCATTGTTGGCGTTGTCCAGGTCCGGCAGCAGCACGTGGGCGGCCATGCCGATCAGGGCACAGGCCAGGCCGTAGATGATGCAGTACAGGCCTGCGGTGGTACCGGCATACTTGGCAACTTTCTCGTCACGGGCGGTGAACACGCGCTGCCAGATGTCCTGGCCGATCAGGATCCCGAAGAAGTAGATCAGGAAATAGGTGATGATGGTGTCGTAGCCGATGGTCGCGAAGTTGAAGTTGCTGGCCGGCAACTTGGCAACCAGCTCGTCCCAGCCACCCACGCGATACAGGCACATCGGCAGCAAGATGAACATCAGGCCGACGGTCTTGATAACGAACTGCACGATGTCAGTCAGGGTCAGCGACCACATGCCGCCTATGGTGGAGTACACCACGACCACGCCACCGCCGAGCAGGACCGACATCCAGAACGGCAGGCCGAACAGCACTTGCAGCACGGTACCGATGGCCAGGGTGGAGGTCACACCGATCATCAGGGCATAGGCCAGCATGATCACCGCACTGGCCTGGCGGGCCATCGGGTTATAGCGCTGCTCCAGCACCTGGGTAACGGTGAAGATCTTCAATTTCAGCAGCGGCTTGGCCATGAACAGGTTCAGGGCGACGATGCCCAGGCCCAGGGCCGCGCACAGCCAGAAACCGGAAATGCCGTGGACATAGCCCAGGCGCACGGTACCTACGGTCGATGCGCCACCCAATACGGTAGCGGCCATGGTGCCCATGTACAGGCTTGGGCCCAGGTTACGCCCGGCAACCAGGTAGTCTTCATGGGATTTAGCCTTGCGCATGCCATACCAGCCGAGCAACAGCATGCCGGCGGCATAGATCAGTACGACGAAAATATCCAGGGCCATTGAAGGTCTCCAATTGTCTTTGTTATGGCGAGATCATCCCTCCGAGCAAGGCTGGCCTTGATCGGGGGATGTTCTTCGGATCGATTCAGGTCAAGCAGCAGGTTGCAGACCGGCTTTTTCGGGTGTTGCGGTGTCTTTACTGCGGGGGTCGTTCGGTCCGTAAACGGCCGCCGCTTCCGGAAACAGGTTGAGCAGTGCCAGGTAGACCAGCGCGGCCAGGCCGAGGGTTACTGGCAGGCTGATGTCGATGCCTTGCGCCAGGTTGCCCAGTGGGCCGACGAACTGCCCCGGCAGGTTGACGAACAGCAAGCCGACCACCGCACTCGGGATCCAGGCGCCCATGCCACGCCAGTTCCAGCCGTGGGTGAACCAGTAGCGCCCGCCCTGTTCGCCACGGGTGAACACTTGCAGGTCGTCCGGGTGGTAGTAACCACGGCGTACCAGCAGGCCGATCAGCATGATCACCATCCACGGGGTGGTGCAGGTAATGATCAGCACGGCGAAGGTCGATACGCTCTGCACCAGGTTGGCGGCGAAGCGGCCGATGAAGATGAAGGCAATGGACATCACGCCAATCAGCAAGGTCGCCTTGACCCGCGACAGCACCCGCGGAAACACGCTGGACATGTCCAGGCCGGTGCCGTACAGGGAGGTGGTACCGGTCGACATGCCGCCGATCACGGCGATCAGGCACACCGGCAGGAAGAACCAGGTGGGCGAGACGGCCAGCAGGCCGCCGACATAGTTGTTGGCCGCAATGTAGTCCGGTGCCTGGATCGCCACGATGGTCGCGGTGGCCAGGCCAAACAGGAACGGCAGCAAGGTTGCCAGTTGCGCCAGGACAACCGCCGAGAGGATGCGGCCCTTGGACGCTTCACGCGGGATGTAGCGCGACCAGTCGCCGAGGAACGCACCGAACGAAATCGGGTTGCTCATGGCCACCAGTGCGGCACCGATGAACGCCGCCCAGAAACCTTCCTGGCCCATGCCCAGGGTGCCGGCGTAATTCACGTCGAACGGGCCGGAGAAGGCGAAGATGCCCAGCAGGAACAGCAGGCTGGCGCTCCATACCGCAACCTTGTTGACCCACAACAGGAAGCGGAAGCCATAAATGCACACGGTCAGTACCAGCACCGCGAACAGACCATAGGCCAGGCCCAGGGTCAGGTCGGTTTCCGGCAGGCCGACCAGGCGCTTGGCGCCGCCGATCAACGCATCACCCGAACTCCAGACCGACAGGGAGAAGAAGGCGATGGCGGTCAGCAGCGACAGGAACGAGCCGACGATACGGCCGTGCACGCCAAAATGAGCGCCCGAAGACACGGCATTGTTGGTGCCGTTGATTGGGCCGAACAGGCCCATGGGCGCGAGGATCAATGCGCCCACCAGCACGCCCAGCACGATCGCGGCGACGCCGGCCTGGAACGACAGGCCGAACAGCACGGGGAAGCTGCCCAATACAGCGGTGGCGAAAGTGTTGGCACCGCCGAAAATCATGCGGAACAGATCGCTGGGACGAGCGGTCCGTTCATGATCGGGAATCTGTTCGACCCCGAAGGTTTCAATCTTGCTTACGCTTTGCGTATTGTTGTTGTTATGCATGATCTGCTCCGATCATTTGTTGCGTCGTGTTCAGTTGCGAAGAACGCGTCGTTGGCTAGGAGGTAGGCTGCGTTTGTGCTGCGCCAGACAAATGTTCATGGCAGGCCAGCCATTGGCCCTCATCTCTGCGAAACACGATGGTTTCGCGCTCCTGGCTAAAGCACAGCTCCCCTTGCATGCGCAGCTCGGTGGCGACGTCATGGATGAAAATCGCCACGTCGCCTTGCAGGCTGACGAATGCGTTGCTCGAACTGCACGACAGCACTTCGAAGCCATCCTGCGAACGCCAGTTGTCCCACAACGCCTGGTAGGCATCGCGAGACAGAAGGGGCTGTTCGAGGGTGTAGAACACAAAGCTTGCATCGGCGCTGAAGGCGCCGAAGTAAGCTTCACGATCGTTGTTGGCAAAGGCTGTTACCAAGTCCCTGGCAGCCTGTAGTACCTGATCACGGTCGTTCATTTCAGCGCCTCAGCGGTGGGACACGCCAGGCAGTACGCAGAGCATTTCGTACAGCAGGTTGGCGCCCAGCAGCGAGGTGTTGCCAGTGGTGTCGTAAGGCGGCGAGACTTCGACCAGGTCGCAACCGATCAGGTCGAGGCCCTGGCAACCACGGATGACTTCAATGGCCTGGATGGTGGTCAGGCCACCGATCTCAGGGGTGCCGGTACCGGGTGCCCAGGCCGGGTCGATGCCGTCGATGTCGAAGCTCAGGTACACCGGGCCGCCACCGACTTTCTCGCGCACTTCAGCCATCAGCGGCTCAAGGGATTTGTGCCAGCACTCTTCGGCCTGGACCACGCGGAAGCCCTGCTTGCGGCTCCAGTTGAAGTCTTCGGCGGTGTAGCCCTGGGCGCGCAGGCCGATCTGCACCACGCGGTCGCAGTCCAGCAGGCCTTCTTCGACGGCGCGGCGGAAGGTGGTGCCGTGGGCGATTTTCTCGCCGAACATGTGGTCGTTGACATCGGCGTGGGCGTCGATGTGCACCAGGCCGATCTTGCCGTGCTTCTTATGCAGTGCGCGGAGGATCGGCAGGGTGATGGTGTGGTCGCCGCCCAGGGTCAGCGGGATCACGTTGTGCTCGACGATCTCGTCGTAGGCTTCTTCGATGATGCGCACGGCGTCGAGCAGGTTGAAGGTGTTGATCGCCACGTCGCCGATGTCGGCAACCGACAGCGAGTCGAACGGTGCGGCGCCGGTGGCCATGTTGTACGGACGGATCATCACCGACTCGGCACGGATCTGACGTGGCCCGAAGCGGGTGCCCGAACGCAGCGAGGTGCCGATGTCCAGTGGCACGCCAACGAAGGCGGCATCGAGGCCGGCAGCGGTTTGCAGGTGGGGCAGACGCATCATGGTGGCGATGCCGCCGAAGCGCGGCATTTCGTTGCCGCCCAGTGGTTTGAACCTGTCCAGCCGGTGTCGGTGAAACCGGAAAATGCTGGAAAGGGCACATTGCTGCGAAGTCTGCAAAAGGTAGTGCCTTTAAAGAATCGCTACAGGCAAATACTTAGTTCAGATTTTTCTAAACTATCGGCGGCTGACCGTTTAAACTGGGCCTATTCATTTGCCTGTATCGAGCCCGAACCCCGATGGCCAACGCCTTACCCGATCTGAAACTGTTGCGTATCTTCGTCAGCGTGGTGCGCCACCAGGGCTTCGCCAACGCCCAGCAGGAGCTCAACCTTTCCACTTCGGCCATCAGCACTTACATGAGCCAGCTCGAAGCCAGCCTGGGCATCGTGCTGTGTCATCGCGGGCGCGGTGGTTTCAGCCTGACCAGCAAGGGCGAGCTGTTTCATCAGGAGACCTTGCGCCTGCTGGGCGAAATGGAGGGTTTCGAGCAATACGCCGCGGCGCTCAAGGGTGAGCTGCGCGGTACCCTCAACCTCGGCGTGATCGACTCCACGGTCAGCGATCGGGCCTTGCCATTTGCCGAGGCTATCGGCGCCTATAGCCTGGAGCATCCGGCGGTGCACCTGCACCTGTCGGTGTCGAGCCCCTATGAATTGCAAATGGGCGTGCAGGACAACCGCCTGGACCTGGCCATCGGTGCCTTTTCCACACGCATGAGCGGGTTGGTCTACCAGCCGTTGTACCGTGAGCAACACTGGCTCTATTGCAGTAATCGGCACCCGCTGTACCACGAGCGGCGCATTCCCGAGCAGGTCATTACCCAGCAACGCATGGTCGGGCGGGGCTACTGGAGCCAGGCCGAGCTCGCCCGTCATGGCTTCAAGCACAGTGCCGCGACCGTCGAGAGTATGGAGGCGCAACTGATCCTGGTGCTGTCCGGCGCCTATATCGGCTACCTGCCGGAACACTACGCCCAGCCCTGGGCCGACAAGGGCGACTTGCGCGTGCTGTCGCCGGCGACGTTCGGCTACCAGGCGCCTTTCTCCATGATTGTGCGCCGTGGGCGTAGCCGGGAACCATTGATCCAGACTTTTCGCGACCTCTTGAAAGCGCAGCTCAACACCCTCTGAACGGGAGCGTTCGATGTCCAGAATCAGTTGCAGCCGGTGCCTGCGCCCCCAAGACCATTGCTTGTGCGGGTTGATCCCCTCGCTCGACAGCCGCACCCGGGTGTTGCTGTTGCAGCACCCCAGTGAGGTCAATCACGCACTGAATACCGCTCGCCTGGCGGCGTTGGGGCTACGTAATGCCGAGCTGCGCGTGGGGGAAGTGTTCGATGATTTGGGCGCCTTGCTGAACCCGCCGGGGTATCGGGCCTGCCTATTGTTTCCCGGCGAACAGGCGCAGCCCCTGGCGCCCTATGTGGCCAATGGGGAAGATCTGCCATTGTTGCTGGTGGTGCCCGACGGGACCTGGCGCAAGGCGCGCAAGCTGTTGCATGTGAACCCGCAGCTGGCGGCGTTGCCCAGGGTGACGCTGGCCGAGGCCTTGCCTTCGCGCTATCGCTTGCGCAAGGCGCCGGGGCCCGGGGCGTTGTCGACGATCGAAGCGGTGGTGCAGGCACTGGAGGTGCTGGAGGCGCCGACGTCGTTCGGGGCGTTGTTGCGGCCATTCGAGGCATTGATCGAGGGGCAGATTGCGGCGATGGGGCAGGGGACTTATAAGCGTAATCATTTGCGTTGAATGTCAGGGCCCTATCGCGGGCAAGCCCGCTCCTACGGAAGGTACGCATACCAT
>RCUR01000977.1_pt1 | contig 10256 bp, 17 predicted proteins | sample 2166151 | NCBI WGS metagenome assembly RCUR01 (sample SAMN09932785, study PRJNA488358) | compost metagenome | isolation source: compost soil in an enriched community | place: Germany: Experimental Botanical Garden
CGCCGGTTGAGTTGAAGGAAGGGCCGCTATTTCGTGCTCTCCTGGTGTGGAGTGCTGATTGGTTCGCCGGTTATGCCCGCCAGCCGCGGTACCCGATAAAACCTGGCGCCAGCACCTGCCGGAACGGCAGGACGGGGAGGTGAGCTATCAAGGTCTTGAGCTGGGGGTTGTCGGGTTCGCTGTCGATGGTGACCCGGGCGCCTGGGTTGATGCGGAGGTATCTGGCACGGGTTTCTTCAGCTTCGGTGCGGGTCAGGCCTTGTTGGATGATGGGTTGCCTGTAGCGCATTGCTTACCTCCTTCAAGATGCGGCGCTGATGTAGCCACCGCATTTACGGTCTTAAGCATGGGAGTCCTATGAGTTATCCACCGTTTCTGTGTGGCCAGCGGTGGATGAATTGGGGGTATCAGGCTGCAGCGCTGATGGGATCTGCTCCGGCCAGCAGTAGGGTGAGCTTGCTGACATCGCGGATCCGGCAGACACCACGCCAGCCCGGGGCGAAGATGAGGAACATGGACCCCTTAGGGTTGCCCTTCATCTCCTCGCCGGTGGCCTTGTTGATGAAGCTCACCCGGCCGTTGCGCCATTTTCCGTTGTCATCGCGGTAGCCTGTGATATGGCGGACCTCGCTTGCGCGCTCACCGGGGTACCATTCCGTGCTGGTGTCCTGAGGAACCAGCATGACGGTGCCAATGCCTCGTGCCTGTTGCTCGATGGCCTTTTCCACCCAGGGGCGGATATCGGAGTAGGGCGGGTTGAGCCAGGCCCATGGGGCCCGCACCGATGGGCTGATAAAGTCTCCCCAGTCCACGTTCAGGGCGTCTATATCCGGCGTCAGGTACTTTTGGCAGAGCGCCGTTTCCGGCAGGGCGGCGGCATCGAGGGAGAAGTGGAACTCCAGATCCAGAGCCCGGAATAACCAAAGCGGGGTCTGGGTCATGTCTCGGGTGTTGGTCTGTGTGGTGGAGCCGCGGTAGTCGGCCATCTTTGTATTACTCCTTGTTTCACCTTGTGGTCAGTAGTTGATGGCCAGGTGGTCGATCTTGTTGCTGGCGATGTGCTTGATAAGGTTGATGGCTTTTTCTTCCTCAATTCCCAGGCCTATCAGGTCCATCAGAATGGCGTTGTGGATAGTGCGGCGGTGTTCCACATCGGCGGCGCGACGATGCTCTTCCTGCAGTTTGCGGGTTTGTTCCAACTCGATGCGCTGGCGCTCCAGCTCGGCGGCGCGGGTGGCTGCCTCCTCTGCCTGGCGCGCTGCGTTGGCTTCGGCCTGCTGGCGGGCCAGCTTGGCGGCTTCGGCATCACGCCTGGCTTGCTCCTCACGCTCGCGGGCGGCCTGGGCTTGGCGCTGGGCCTCCTGCTCACGGTGCTGGGCGGCTTCGCGCTCCAGGCGCTGGCGATCCTCTTCCTTAAGGCGGGCTTGCTCCGCGGCTTGTTCGGCTATCAGGCGCTCACGGTCGATGCGATCCTGTTCGGCCTGCTTCTGGCGAAGCAGTTCCAGCTCGGCCTGCTCGGCTTCGTACTTCTGGCGGGCAGCCAGCGCTTCGCCTAGGCGCTTGGCTGCGAGCTCCTTAGCGACGGTCGCCTGTGGCAGCAGCTCTTGCCAGGTGTCGTCCAGCGCGGTCTGCTCGACTTCCAGCAGCATGGTCTGCAGATCGGCGGCGGAGAACTCGTGAGCGCCTGAATCGCCAAGGTCTTTCAGCATGGTTAGGCGGTTTTGCAGAGCTGTGACTCTGGCGGTTTCGGCTTCTTCAAATTGGGTGAGCGGGGCGCGCACCTCGTCTTTCAGGGCGTCCAGGGTGTCGCGGATCTGTTTGCGGTTGGCGTCGATGCGCTTCGGGATCTCCTTGAACTTGTCTGTCTGCTCCTTGCCGAGCCCATCTAGGTAGGTCTTGGTCTTGGCTACGGCGTAGGCGACGCTGGCGATCTCCTTGCGGCCCTTCGCAGTGGTGATGTCGGGCACCAGGCTGGTCGCTTTCTGGCGAATGTCGGCCAGCAGTTCAGCAATACCCTGGCCTTCGGTGAACAGGGCGACGGCGGTGGTGGGTTCGATGACAACCAGCTGGGCTTGGGTGTTGTCGGTCTTGGCTTGTTCGGTCATGGCGGGTCCTTGGGTAAGAAAAGGCCCGCAGTGAGCGGGCCTTGTTGGTTATTGCTGGGCGCTGCGCCCCGCACTGAGCTGCTTCTTGCGCTCGCCGGCGATCTGCTTGATGCCGGCGATGATGTTCTGGTCTCCGGTTTCGTTGGCCCAGGTCCAGGCGGTGGTGTAAGCCTGTTGCCACTCGGTGGTATCGCTGGCCCCCTCGATAGCGGCGCAGTGGTCGGCGTAGGCGCTTGAGTGGTCAACCTCGGTGGGGGCGTGAGGCTCGGTCGCCAGCTCGTGAGCCAGGGTGACCGTCTCTGCGGTCTGGCCACGAATGGCATCCAGGGCGCGACTTTTCGCTGGGGCAGCCTGCTGCGGCTGGCTACCGGGGATCTCGTTGATGATGATCTCCTTGCCCTCCATCTCCTCGGCGGTGGGCTCGCTGCCGATCTCCGGCCAGGCCTTGCGCAGCGCCTGCGCCTCGGTGCACTTGGCGAGCTGGGCATAAGGCCGCTTGCGCCACATCGCGTTGGGGCACTCGGTTTTGCCGCTCTGGGTGGCGTAGTTCTCCTTCCAGCGTTCCAGGGCGTGGAAGGCAACCCGCTGGCCATTGACCATCTTGTAAACAGTGTACTTGCACCACTGTGGGTAGATGACCTTGATCTTGGCACTCTGGTTGTAGGGGTCCTGGAATTCCTCGGTCACATCCGGTCCGAACACGGGTTCATCGGCCCCCGCGTAGTTGCCAGAGCGATCGGCCTGGATCCGGTACATGCCGATCCCAGGCATCGGTACATCCCGCCAGACCTTCTCCTTGCTGCGCGCATCGGTGACCTGCATGGGGACGAGATGGACCGGCTTGAGCAGAATATCCAGGCCGCGAGCCTTGCAGTAGTCGATGGCCATGACCACCGAGTCGGGGTTGGCACCCGGGTAGATGGTGTTGCACAGGGCATTCCAGGTCGGCTCGTCAATGCCGCGCTGGGCGAGGATGGGATACTGGGCGGCGAAGTTATCGGCCGCCTGCTGCTTGATGCTTGTGATGTTGCTCATGCTGCTTTCCTTGTCGCCCAGGCTGGGCGCTGGAGGGGTTTGAAATCGTGCCAGTCGTTGTTGACCCGGCAGTCGTGGAAGCACTGAAGGTCACGGCGGAACAGGTCTTTGCCCGCATCCTTCCAGTCGTCGGTCAGGGGGCGTACCCGCACCGGGTAGCGGCCACAGTTCACACTGGTGCTGACAGCCAGAAAGACGAATTCTGGCTGCTCGCCCATCACCCGGTAGAAGCCTTCGGAGTACATGGCATCCTGCACGTGGTAGCGGAACTCCTCGACGTGGCGCTCGAAGCGGCCCATGTCGTCCACCGACTTTACGTCGATCATGATGGGGTGATTGCTCAGGTGGCGGTCCGGTCGTACCCTGCATAGCTCCTGGGTCTGGGGGTCTATCCAGTAAAAGGAGGCCTCGCTGTGTCCCTCCTGTTCCAGCAGCCAGCGGGCGTCGGGGTGGGCCATCACGCTGTCGCGCATCAGGTAGAGCTTGCGGCCCTCTTCGGCATCCATCACCGTCTTGCCCAGCTCGGCGCAGCCAGCCAGGAACTCGGCCTCTTCTGCCTTGCCGGCGTTGGTGCGGCGGTTGAACGGCGGGGCGATGATGAAGCGGCTCTCGAACTCGTCGGGCTCCAGCAGTAGGCAGTGGATGGCGCTGCCCATGTCGAATGCCTTGAGTTTCTCTTCATCGCGCGGGGTATTCTTGGCCCAGATATAAGTGGCCGGGCTTTCGGCTATCTGGTCGAGCTGGCTTTTGCTGACCCCGGGGCCTGCGTGGTACTCCTCGTTGGAGAGTCCGAACACCCGACCCAGCGGCAGGGTTGTGATGCCTGCACCGACTAGGTCCAGCAAGCCTGCGGAGAGGCCATCTTGTAGGACATTGATGGTATCGACGGCGGCGTTCATGCTGCGCTCCTTTGCAGGTAGTGCTCCCACTGCTCGTCGCTCATGGCGTTGTGCAGGGCGGCGAGGTGACTACGCCAGGCGTCCTGGGCGAGCTCGGCCAGCCCGGCATCGATCACCTGGTCAATGAACTGCACCAGCGGTGCTTGCTCGCCGTCGTGTACCATCATCCAGATGGCCTGGTTGTAGTGGCTGTGCTGGTCGTCGTTGAGCTCGCCCAGCAGGGTGGCTGGGTCGGTTTCGAGCTGACCGGCCAGTAGCAGGGGGCGGTGCGTTGCACTCCACTCGGCGATCCACTCGGCCTTGGCGTTGGCCTCGGCCTCCTGGCTCTCGAGCAATGCGAGCAGGGTGGTTTCGTTGGTCATGGCTACATCTCCATTTCCAGTCGCAGGGCTCGTGCTTCGTGATACTTCTCGATGGCGCGGCGGGCGGAGGCTTTGTTGCGGGCCATACGCGCCTGTTCGGCGGATGGGGCGGCGTCTACGTGGTACTTGCGGCGGGTGGGTGGCACCATCGCGCCGCGAAAGCCCATCAACTGGGCCTCGGTCAGTGGCTTCATGGTTTTGGTCCTTGGTCTGGGTCCTGGTGGTAATCAGCAGCAAGAAACGTTAATTTGGAATCATTTGACGCTTCATTTGCTGGAGGAGTTATGGCGTGGTTTAAGGTGGTTACGGACAGCACTAGCAGTGCCGAATACAAGCAAATTGCTCAGTGGGACAGTGTGTTAATTGGTCAGGGCACTGTTGGGCACAAGGTGTTCTCTGTTCTCAGTGATGACCATAAGCAGGTGACTTACTTTCTGTCTGATGAGTTCGAACCTATAGCGTTGGCGCTGAAGGCGGAGCCTTGCGAGATGCCCTCAAAAGCCCGCGAAAATTCGCTTAAGCTCGTCATCGGGGATCCCTTTGCCCTGTACTCGAGCGAGTAACCCTCTGATCGCATCGAATCGAGGGGTGAAGTAGTTCCTGACAAAATTGAACTCAGAAGCCCCATCGCCATCGATGAAGCCATTGCTGTAGATGTTGATGACTTTCCCGTCACGGCTCCTCACCTGAAATACCAAGAGCGGTGGGTTTTCTTCGGATTGGACCTTCTTTTCAACCACGCTGGCGCCCATGAAGAGACTATATCCATGCATGGTGATTTCAGTCCCTCCGGAACTCTTCAGAAAGTCCACGGCTTCATTACCAATGAGGCCATCGTCTAGGGCTTGTGCAATCTCGCGAAGTGCTTGTGCGACTTCAGGGACGAATCGACGATCGCCAACCCCATCGTTCTGCATGTGGATGGATACCACTCTGCGCTGGACTGCGATGTTCTCGATACAGTCAGGGTTACTAAGGCCAAGAATCTTCATTCTGACATTTCCAACTTAACGGGCTCTTTCCCCTGGCCGGTGGTCAACCAGGTGAAGTGGGCGGAAAGCTCGTGGTGCTGCGCTATCAGCAGCAGGGTGCCGCCGCTGATTTCCCGGTAGTTCAGCTCGTAGTTCTTGAGCGTGGTGGGCGGGATGCCCAACATGTCGGCGAACTTAGGCCGGCTGAGGCCGAGGCGCTCCCGCAACAGGCGAAGGCGCTTGCGGCAAGCATCATTGAGCGGGGGGATGGTCAGGTTGCTTTGGTCGGTACGTTTTTTCATGGTTGGGTCCTGTGGTGGTTGAAGTGAGCATGAGCGAGGCGCTCGGGGTCCTATATGGGACTTATCAAAGCGGAAGGTATGAGGTCTGAGCTGAGAGTTGTTGGGTTGGAGGAAATGCTTTTCTTTTCAAACCGTTAAATAGTTGGCATGGGAAATAAATAATTCTGATTTTTCGTCAGCGGAGGCAGAAAGCAGAAATATGAGTGCTGACTTCGATCGGGGGACCTTTTGGAGCCTCCTATCTCGTTGTTTATCCCTTGTTTGTTTTAGCTAGTGCCCAAGGGGATAAATATCTACTGATTTTTATATCAGTAGTTGTGGGCGACTACTCCAACTAGGTTTCTCTGGCGGTATTTCACCGCAGCTAAAACCAAAAGGAGTTTGAAAATGGCTGAAGTAAATAAGGCAGTACAGACGCTCCAGGACATGTGGTACCTAGCGGCGGTTGATGGCTTGGGACTGGATAAGTCCTCGTTCATGCTGCTCCAACCCGGGGTAGCGTTGCCCTATACCACTGGCGATCTGTGGCAGGTGATCGATGCCATCCCGCCGAAAGCGCTGACCACAGTTCTGTCCCTGGGGTCCCTCAACAGTTTCTACCAGGACTACGGTGGCCTGTTCAGCGCGGTCATTGCCCCCATGAGCGATGACTTCAAGCGGGTAATGGGGGACTACCTGAGTGACTGGATGGACTACAAGAAGAAAGTAACTCCCAAAGAGCTCAAAGATTCCGACGGGTGGCCGGGACTGTTCGAGTTCTGGGCCGGCCAGAATCTTCCGGACAACGTGGCCACGACAGCTATCTCGGTCTTCAACAAAGACACCCACAACATCGTCAACATCGCCTCCAAGAAGTACTACACCAACAGCGATGCTGATCACCCGTTCGATCCCAAGAAAGACACCCTGTACAACATCAAGATCGACGACATCGTTGGCGGCGCCATCGCACATGGCCCGAAAAAGGAAGTCCATGTTGACAGCAAGACCTCATCCTCCGATGTGTCCAATACCTGGGCAAAAGGTGGTGTGAGCGGCTTCTTCGACATCTTCTCCCTGGGCGGTAGCGGCGGTTACAGCAAAACCACCAGTAAATTCACCAGCTCGGAAGTCACCATCGATGCCACTTTCCAACATGTGGTTACCGTCCAGACCTTCAAGCCGGGTGACTGGTACAACGCCAGCTTCCTGAACTACGCCTACAAGGGCGAAAATGCCTGGTCCACCGGTAACCCTATCACCTGGGCAAACACCTTCGGGCCGGACGGGAATCTGCAGCGCATCATCGAAGGGTTGATCATCGTGGATGGGATCGACATCGTGATGACATCAGATGCTACCTACACCGCCGAAGAGCAGAAGGAGATCAATGCTCAGGCGAAAGGTGGGGTATGGCCGTTCTTTTCCGTCAATGCCAGCGGTGGCTACAGCTCCAAGGTGAGCTTCAACGACCAAGGCAAAATGACGGTCAAGACCTCCTGCCCGGTGGGTAACCCGGCCATCTTTGGCGCCAATGTGAGAGCTGTTTCAGCGTACATCACCGCCTTGGCGCTCCAAGCTTCGGTCATGGCAAAGTGAGGTCCAGGGAGATGCGGAAGAGTCTCTTCGTCACTATGGCGTTGGTGTTCCTCTTTGGCTCACAGCCCGCGATGGCTGCATATCTCGATTTCTCCACGAATTGGGATGCTCCATCCACACAGCCGATGAGTAAAAGGGCCGCTACCAACGTGGTCATGCAGTGCAAGACGGTCGCGGCCTATAGCAATATGGCCGGGGCCAGGTCGGGGGCCATGGTTGTTGCCGGTCCCCATGAAACAGCGACTGATAAAAAGACCCACCTGACGGTGCGGCTCTATAAAGACAACGTGCATCAGAAGTCATGTCACGTATACACGGGCAAGAATTTGGACTACAGCAGCTGTAACTGCGAGTATGTCGATTAACGTGTAGTCATGATGCGCCTGTTTCTGCAGGCGCATTTTCTTTCTGACATCCCAAAGCACTCCAGAGAATGCTTTGGGATGCCTCCTGAATTCTCAGGAGGCATCTGTCACCTTCCAGCCCCACATTCCGGATTGAACGGGTTAGCGGGGATCTGCCGGGCCAGCAGATTGCGTGCGGTGACGGCCCAATCCAGGTTGTTAAAGAGCATGCTCAGCCGAATTTGGCGTGAGCGAAGCCAAAGCATCCTTGCGGTGCTTGAGAAAGAGGCTTTGGCTACGGCGCTATTAGGGAAGCGCCAGACCCGGGTCAGACGGCGTTGCGGTGGAACTCGGCGCGCCAGTGGAGGAGGGCGCAGTGCTTATTGATGCCGGCAGTGCGTTTCTGAGCGGCGCGAGCGGCGACTATCTGGTGTTGCTCGGTGGCCATCATGGCCAGATGCAGGCGTTGCTTGATGAGCCGACGACGGGCGGCGTTGCCGTTCAGCCGGTCGGCGATGGCTGCAATCATCTGGTCGGCGCGATGCGCGGCTCTGGAAAAAATGCGCTTGGTCATGGTACATTTGCTCCTGTTGACGGGTTGGTCCTCGTTAACTCCCTTCCTAGCTTTGGCTTGGATGGGTCCTTATTGCTGGGGTTGGTCCCCTGGCAGTATCTGACCGGGTGGTACCCGGTCCTTCGAAGCCCGCCTTGTGCGGGCTTTGTCGTTCTTACGCGCTGGTCAGGCGCTTCACTTCTGCCCTGGTTAAGGGGCTGGGTCCTGATTGCTGGTTGTCGATGATGCTTCTCAACCGGTTGAACACTGAGCCAATGCTCATGCGGTTGAGCGCTCCCGCGCTCGGCGGGAGCGACTGATTAAGCAGCTGCCTGCAGGCTGGCTGCACGGGCCCGGTGTTCCTTACCCGCCTCGGTCTTGACGGTGTAGAAGAGGCCACCCCCGCGGCGTTTGCCGAGGTCAGTGATGTCGGTGATCACGGCCGGCACGGTGACGCGGGTCCGAGGGTTGGTGTACTGAACAGGGTCATTGATTTTCATGGTTGGTCCTCTGGTCTGGTTTTCATTTACGCCCCTATCTGAGCGATTCGATTGTTTTACCGAACAAAACGAAGGTTAATATTCTCGAACATCCTCGTCAACCCAAATTGTTCGCTTTTGAGAACTTTTTTTGTGGGGGTACAAAAAAGCCCGCACAAGGCGGGCTAGTGGAGTGCTTAGTATCAGCTACTCTTTCAGGTCTCTGCGGAGTTCGACCATCCGGCCATAGACTAATGCATCCTTGATGGGGATCACGCCGAGTCTTGGATCGTCGGTAACCAGGTTAATACCTGACAGCCCATCAAGGGCTTTAAGTAGACGTTCCTGCTTGTTGCTGGCTAATCGAACTAGGACTATATCGTTCTGACGAGGGGTCCTATCCGCGAGGTCAATGATGCAGATATCTCCGGATTTGATCCCAGAGCCAGCCAGATTGTCATCATTGGCGACAATGCCGATTAGCTGACCATCAGCATCACTGAAGACATGGCGCCCACTATCCAAGGTTGATAGGGCATCAGTTGGGTGTTTGCTCAGGTCTTGCAACTCCCAGACGGGAACCTTTCCGAGATTTGTGTCGGTTACATAGGTCCCACTTTCCTTTCCTGTGTAGAGCCACAGCGGGTCACAGCCAAGAGCCTTGGCAATGGAGAGCAGGCTACTTACTCGCAGGTCTTTCAACGGATCCGACAGCAGGACGGAGATCACGGCCTTGCTGATCCCGGACTTGCGAACCAGGTCAGCCTGCTTGTAGCCACGTTCTTTCATCATGTATTCCAGTCGATCTCTAAAAGAGGTCATGTCGATCCCGTTCGCGAATTAAAACACAAATGTATTTTCACCTATTACATGTGCGGAATGTCGATGATTGACTTGTTCGTTAAAACGAACCAAAATGGGCGCCACCACTAGAGAGAGCAACAAAGGACCCTGACCAATGAAAAAACAGGACGCCATAAATTTCTTTGGCGGCAATAACGCACTTGCCCGGGCGCTTGGCGCAGGCAAAAGCACCGTGTCCGAATGGCCTGAAGTCATCCCGGAGCAGTTTGCAACCCGCATCCATTTCAAGTCCGGCGGTAAGCTGGACTTCGGTTTGGAAGACTACCGTCCTGCTCAACAGGATTCCCAGCAGGCCGCCTGACCACCGGCCAGCTTTACCACCAAACACAGAGGACCAACTCCATGGGAAGAATATCGCTCCCCGATCACGAAAAACTCGACACGCTGTCACCGCTGCGTGTGCGCGGCACCCCGGGCCAACGTCAGGTGTGGCAGGAAGTAGGCGCAGAACTGCACATGACCGAAACCGCATTTGCCCGCACCTCGCTGCTGATCCTGCTTAAGGCCATATCTCAACATGAGCCACAAATCCTGGCGAGAGCCGTCAAACGGGCCAATCGGAGCTTGCTCGACCAGGGATACCCACCCGTTACCGTCGAGGAGATCCTGGATGGTTCCGGCCTGCCCGAGCGCGGCCTGCTCCAGTTCAGCCCGGAAGACGAGGCCGTCTACAACCAGGAGCGCCCGCTGCGCCCACTGCAAAAACTCATCAACTTCGTCCTCGGGAGGTAACCCATGACCACGCAACTCCGTCCGCCGCGCCC